>SXGQ01403798.1_pt1 | contig 11171 bp, 8 predicted proteins | sample 3178371 | NCBI WGS metagenome assembly SXGQ01 (sample SAMN11356859, study PRJNA531348) | freshwater metagenome | isolation source: freshwater sample F1-20 | place: China: Fuxian Lake, Yuxi | collected 2017-12-25 | reverse complement strand
TTGGCAACTACTACGGCTCCTACGACGCGCAGAAGATCTTCGACGAGCTCGACCCCGCCAACCTCGCCATCCAGCTCTTCAAGTTCGAGCACACCGCCTACAGCAAGCTCGCCCAGGGCATGGTCAGCCCCAAGAGCTTCCCCAGGATCGAGGGCGACCAGATCACCCTCTCGGGCACCGCCGTGCGCGACATGCTCGCCAAGGGCGAACGCCCACCCATGGAGTTCACCCGCCCCGAAGTCGCCGACGTCCTCATCAAGTGGGCCCGGTCCGCAGGTTGAGGCCCGAGCGTGCCGATGTCATGGTGGTGCACCGACCCCAGCCCTTGACACCCCGTCACCTCGACACCTGTCTGAATGAAGATCGTCCACTACCTCAATCGCTTCGTGCTCGCCGACGGCGGCGTGGTCCGCGCGGTGCTCGACCTCGCGGCCGCACTGGCCGCCCGCGGGCACGAGGTCGTGGTCCTCACCCACACCGACACCGATATCCCGGCGTCGTGGCGATCGGGCCAGCCCGGCGCCCCGCGCCTCGTGAAGCTCGACACGCCCACGAACCCGCTGGCCCGCCTCAATCGCGCTTCCGTCGCTCGAGCCGCCGAAGCGCTCAACGGCGCCGACGCCCTGCATCTGCACACCCCCTGGGAGCCCAGCAACCCCCAGCTCGCCGGCGCGGCCCGGGCGGCGGGCGTGCCGCACATCGTCTCCGTGCACGGCATGCTCGATGACTGGTGCATGACCCAGTCGGCCGCCAAGAAGCGGTTCTACTGGACGCTCACCGGGCGCAAGCTGCTCGAGACCGCCGCCGTCGTCCACTGCACCGCCCAGGCCGAACTCGAGCAGGCCCACAAGTGGTTCCCCCGCGGCACAGGGCGCGTCATCCCGCTGGTCTTCGACCTTGAACCGTTCGCCAACCTGCCCGGACCCGACGCCGCCCGCTCCCGCTTTCCAACACTCGCCGGAGCGCAACTGAAGATCCTCTTCCTCAGTCGCGTCCACCCCAAGAAGGGGCTTGAGGTCCTGATCGACGCTGCCGCAGCGCTCGCCCAACAGGGTGTCGAACTGACCCTGTCCATCGTCGGTACCGGTGACGAGGCCTACACGCAGATGATTCGCCAACGCGCCGAGAGCGCTCTGGGCAGCCGTGCGGCTCTGCTCGGGCTGGTCACCGGAACCGACAAGCTGAGCGTCTACCAGGCCGCCGACCTGATGGCGATCCCCACCAGCCAGGAGAACTTCGGGTTTGTGTTCCCCGAGGCCCTGGCCTGCCGCACGCCCGTCATCACGACCAAGGGGGTCGACATCTGGCCCGAGCTGGAGGCCTCCGGCGGGGCTGCGATCGTTGATGCAACACCAGACGCCTTTGCCGCGGCCATCCGCAGGCTGGCCTCCGATCGGGCGGCCTTGATCCGCATGGGCGAACTCGGGCGCGAGTGGGTCTTCCGCGAACTCGACGGCGGACGCGTGGTCGAGCGGTACGAGGCCCTCTACGCCGACGCCCGAGCGAAGCCCTGACACATTCCGGCGACCCCGGGTCAAGGCCCGCTCTCCGCCCCGCCGATCTCTCGTGGGTGGTCCCGCGAACCCCTGTGGGTTCCCGGACGTAGCAACCGATCCCGCACTGCCTCTTCTGCCGCCCCCCAGCAGGCCCGGCCCGACGCCCGTTCGATGCTCCAATCCCTCGCCGCCATCCTGTACCTGCTCTCGGGCGCGATCGCGCTGATGGTGCTGTTCCAGTACCTGCGGGCCAAGGTGGACATCCTCAGCCTGCGGAACCTCTTCCTGCTGGGCTTCATCGTCTTCCAGTCCAACAACGCGGCCCGGGTGATGTGGATCGAGTACTTCGGTGAGTATCCCGTGGTCGACCCGCAGACCACGGGCCTGAAGTTCGTGTTCATGTCGATCCTGTTCCTGGCGGTCTTCCTGGCGGCCTACCACTCGGGGATCTTCGTCAGCAAGTTCGCCGCCAGCCGTGCCAAGGCGTATCGCACTCCCAGTGTGACGAGCATGCTCACGCTGGCCGTCGTGTTCGTCCTCTCGGGCGTGGTCTGCCGTATGGTCCTTGCGAAGCTGCCGGTGCCGCTGTTCCCGCAGGTCTTTATGCCCATCGGCAGCGGGCTGGTGTTCGTGGCCGTAGCGATCGCCGGCGGCTCGTGGGCCCCACGCGCCTTTAACCCGGTCATCGGGGGCATCGCCGCGGGCATCGTCGTGATGGCCATGATCCCGATCATCGGCGACTTCAGCCGGCGCGAGATCCTGGGGCTGTCGATGGCGTTTCTGTGGGGCGCCTATCACGCCCACTGGAAGTTCCTGAACCCGGGCGCGGCTTTGATGCGACTGGCCGCCGTCGGCGCCGCCGGGGCCATGCTGCTCGCGGCCCACACCGCCATCCGCGGCGCCTTCATCGGCAAGGAAGTCCCCATCGGCGAGGTTGTCCGCATGCTCATGGGCGCCCAGATCCGCGACGGCGCCACCGATCTGGCCAGCGGCCAGGACGCCGGCGCGATCAGCATGTGGCTCATCGAGACCCGCCCGGAGCAGTATTCGTACGACACCCTGCACACCGCCCGCCTGCTCATCACCCACCCCGTGCCGCGCATGGTCTATCCCGAGAAGCCCATCGCGCTGGCCCAGATGGTCCCCAAGCAGTCGGGCTCGATCGCCTTCAAGGCCGAGACCTACAACGTCGGCCCCGGCATCATCGGCCACATCGCCAACGACAACCCCTGGCTCGCGCTCGCCCCCTACGCCATCTTCCTCGGGCTCTTCCTGCGCCTGCTGGACGATCTGGTGAAATGGAACGCCGCCAACCCGTTCGTCCTGCTGCCCATTGGCGTGGGGCTCGGGCAGATCGTCGCGCTGGCCCGCGGCGAAACGGGCCACTTCCTGTTCATGGGCATGCTCAACATGCTCGGCGCCTATGTCGCGATGCAGGTCTTCGTGCGCCTCATGACCACCTTCGGCTTCACCATGCGCTACGACGAACATCCCATGGACGACGGCGAAGAGTGGGACGGCGGCGAGGAGCCCTCCTACTCCGACGACGGCCACGGCTGGGAGCAGCAGGAACTGGCCGCCATCGAGCACGCCCAGCACGCCGACTACGGCAGCGATCAGCGTTCAACCTGATCCCGCGGGCCGGCGCACCTCCAGATCCAGCACCACCGGCCGATGGTCCGACCGCATCCGCGGCCCGACGCGCCACCGTTTCACCCACACCCCATCGCTCGCCCAGATCCGGTCCAGCGGCAGCGACACCCACCGCGGCAGCAGCGACGGAAAGGTCCCCGCGCCCGCCAGCGGCGACCACGGGCGCAGCCCGCTGGTGCGCATAATCGCGTGCGTCCGCCCCGTCGCGGTGGCGTTGAAGTCTCCCGCGATGATCAGCGGCGGATGGTCATCCCCCGCGTCGGCCAGCCACCGGCGCACCACCGAGGCGTCGACGGTGACCGACGCGATCGAGTCGCGCCAGAACCCCACCGTGCGGAGCGACCGCGGGTACATCGAGGTGAACAGCACCTGGGCGCCCCCCCGCGTGGTCAGGCGCAGCGTCCGCCGCGCCGGCATGCTGAACATGGTGGCGTCGGCAAAGGGCACGAGCTCGATCGCCTCGAACGGCGTGCGGCTGAGCAGCACCACCGGCCAGTCCATGCCCGGCTGCCCCGCCACCGAGTGCGGGAACGCCGCCTCGATGGAGGGATGCGTCCCCGGGAAGCCCGTCGGGGGCTCGATGATGCAGACCAGGTCGGCGTCGAGCCCCAGCAGCCACGGCTCCAGGTCCGGGTCGTTCAGCGAGTTGTCCACATGCGCGTTGTAGACCACCACCCGCACGGGGGATGTCGCGACCCCTCCCGGGGCCGGCGTCGAGGGGATACCCCCGGCATGAGCCCGCACAAAGAGCGCCGTCAGCACGCCGAGCCCGACCGCGCACGCCCCCCCCGCGCGGCGATGGCCGCGCCAGTACAGCACCGCCGCGATCGCAAAGCTCACAACGACGATCAGCAAACCGAGCTGCGCCAGCGCATCGAGCAGGTACGGGCGCGACGACCACGCCAGTGAGAGCGCACCGATCCACGGCACGCCCGCAGCGGCGCACGCCAGCGCGCTGCGCCACCGGGCCACCGGCCTTACGGGTTGCTCTGCATCCACGCCCATTGCCGGCGCACCCCTTCTTCAAACGCGGTCCGCGGCACGTACCCCAGCTCGGCGCTGCTGCGCGACAAGTCCGCGAACGTGCGTTCCACATCACCCGGCCGGGCCGGCGCCCGCTCGATCACGGGCTGCCTGCCGACGACACGCCCGATCGTCTCGATCATGTCGCCGAGCGACACCGGATGATTGCCGCCGAGGTTCCAGATCCGGTAGCCGTGCGTATCGATCCGGTCGTGCGCGGCCAGCACGCCGGCGACGATGTCGCCGATGTAGGTGTAGTCGCGACTGGTGTCCGCGCTGCCGTACATCACGATCTGTTCGCCCCTCGCCACCTTCCCGAGAAAGTGCGCGATCGCCAGGTCCGGGCGCTGGCGCTCGCCAAAGACCGTAAAAAACCGCAGGCAGGCCACCGGCGTGCCGTACAGATGGTGGTGCACGTGACACAGCAGTTCGCACGCCCGCTTGGTTGCGGCGTAGGGGCTGATCGGGGCCGCCACTTCATCGGATTCGCTGAAGGGCACCCGCGCGTTGAGCCCGTACACCGAGCTCGACGACGCCATGACGATCCGGCGCACGGTGCCCGCGGCCCGCGCCGCCTCCAGCACGTTCGACGTGCCCTCGACGTTCACGCGCGCGTACAGCGCCGGCTGCTCGACGCTGGGACGCACACCAGCGCGCGCGCCGAGATGGATGATGCTCGATACGCCGTGCTCGCGCAGCACGCGGTCGAGCGCCGGCCGGTCGCAGAAGTCGCACTCGACGAACGTGAACCGCGCAGCGCCAGGGCCGCGCGCCACCGCGTCGAGGTTCGCCTGCTTCAGACGACGGTCGTAGAAAGGATCAAAGTTGTCGATGCCGATCACACGGTCGCCGCGGGCCGCGAGCGCGCCGGCGACGTGCGAGCCGATGAACCCCGCCGCGCCAGTCACGAGGATGGTCCGGTCTGTCCCGCTCACGCTCCGCTCCGCCAACAGCGCCGGCCGCGCCGTGTCCGTTCCAACACACCCTCACCATCGCAAAAACAAAGCAGGGCGCCATCGTGAAACGGCGCCCCGCTGGAGGAGAGAGAGATCTGGATGCTGAGCATGCTATCGACAAACAGCGTCCGCAACCCCCCAACTTTACATCCCAAGGCCCGAGAATACGCCCGGCCGGTCGACATGAGCAACCTCTGCGCACCCGGGCCACGCCCGCGATCCGCTCCGGAAGGTCGCCGGATCTTGGTGTTGGTGAACACTAGGTTGACTCCTCTAGCCTTGCGACACCAGCGAGTGGTTGCATCCCCGCCGGGCGCTTGGCCCGCCCCCGAAACGCCCATTTCATGGGCCTTTTGTCATTGTAAAGACGCTCGGAGCCTCGCTGAGTCCGGGCCGCTTTGCACGCGGCATCTCACACTGGCACGTGCGCTGCAGGGAGCTCCGATTGGGCCACATGTGACAACCGGTGTCAACGGCTCTGGTCGGCGAGCCCCAGCTCCGCGATCGTCCCCATGACGCGCCCGTGCAGCCGAGGGGCCGCGACGACGATGCCGCGGTTGGCTTCCAGACCCCGGCCGTGCGAGAAATCCAGCGACCGGCCCTCGACATCGGTCACCGAGCAGCCCGCTTCGGCCGCGATCAGGGCTCCGGCGGCATGATCCCAGATCCGTTCGACGTACTTCGAACTGCGGGGCAGCCGCAGATAGAGATCCGCCTGGCCTCGGGCCACGACCGCGTATTTGGCCTGGCTGTCGAGGCGGACGGGCTCGTCGGCCTCGCCCAGTCGCTCGATGATCCGCTCGGAGTCGTCGTGGCTGGTGTGGGCGCTCTCGACGCTCTCGCACAGGCGGATGGGCTCGTTCTCGGCCATCTCCAGTCGGCGGATCTGCACCGGCGTGGCCCCCGGGTCGTCGGCGGGGTACTCAAACAGCCCGCGGCCGGCCTCGGCGAGGTACAGCGAGCCGCGGGAATCCATCTCGTCGGGGGGCACGCTGAGGTCGCGCGACAGGTTGGGACAGCCCAGCACCCCGATCACCGGCGACGGGGCCTCGATCCACGCCAGCGAGATGCAGTACTGCTGGCCGCGGATGAATCCCTTGGTGCCGTCGATGGGGTCGATGGTCCAGAAGCCGTGCAGGCCGTCGCGCTGGGGGTCGGCGCCGCCGTTGTCGATGGCGTGAAAGACCTGCTCGGCGGTGGCGTCGGGCCAGACCGGGGCCAGAGCGTCCAGGACGGCGTCGACCCATTCGCGGTGGCCCGAGGCGAGTTGTTCGCGCAGGCCCGCCGCGTCCTCCTCGCCGACCAGCGTCACCTGGCCCAGTCGTTGCTCGAGCACCCGGGCCACGATCGCCTGGCTCGCGTAGTCGGCCACGGTGACGGGGCTGCGGTCGCCCTTCAGGCTGCTGCGCAACGCCGACAGGTTCTGCTGCACCCGCCGGCAGACGATGCACGCCTCGGCAACGGCGATACGGGCAGCTTCCAGACGCTTGGCATGATCAGACATCTTGACCTCTATCAAGTCTATTCACCGCAGAGACGCAGAGGACGCAGAGTTCAATACGGACTCACCACAGAGACACAGAGGTCACAGAGGGGAAATCCGGGTGAAAAGCAATCGGCGGCATTCGGTTTGACCGTCTCGCCTTTCCCCCACTGGCCATCTGGCCACTCCCCATTGGCCTTCCTCTCTGTGTTCTCTGTGCCTCTGTGGTGAACTCTTTACTCTTCTTCGGCGCGGGGCTTGAAGGCCGCCACGATCTGCTGCTGGACGTTGGGCGGCGTGCGTTCATCGTGGCTGTAGTTCATGACGTAGCTGCCCTGGCCAGCGGTGATGCTCTTGAGCTGGTTGGAGTACGCGCCCATCTCGGCCAAGGGGACCTTGGCGTGGATGACGGCCATGTCGCCCGGCAGCACGTCGGTGCTTTGCACCTGGCCGCGTTTGGCGCTAATGTCGGCGGCGATGTCGCCGATCTTGTTGGCCGGCGTCACGATCTCGACATCAACATAGGGTTCGAGCAGCGCCGGCTTGGCCTTGCTCACGGCATCAATGAAGGCCCGTCTCCCGGCGGCCACGAACGCCACCTCCTTGGAGTCGACCGGGTGATGCTTGCCGTCGTAGACACGCACGCGGATGCCGGTCATGGGATACCCGGCGATCGCACCTTCGATCAGCACCTGGCGGACACCCTTCTCGATGGCGGGCAGGTACTGCCGCGGGATCGAGCCGCCCACCGTGTCGTCGACGAACTCAAAGTCGGCGCCGCCGTCGGCGTCGGTCAGGTGGCCCGCGGCCGTGAACGACGCGATCGGCTCGACCTTCAGATACACCTCGCCGAACTGCCCCGCGCCGCCCGTCTGCTTCTTGTGGCGGTGATGGCCGTCGGCCTTGGCGGTGATCGTTTCCTTGTAGGGGATCTTGGGCGGCGCGGTGTCGACCTCCATCTTGAAGCGGTTGTGCATCTTCTCCATGATGATGCGCATGTGGAGTTCGCCCATCGCGCGGGCGACCGTCTCGTGCGTCGCCATGTGGCGCTCGACCACGAACGTCGGGTCTTCGTCCGCCAGCTTGGCCAGCACCTGGCCGATCTTGCCCTCGTCGTTGCGGCTCTTGGCGGTCACCGCCAAGCCGTACATCGGCTGTGGCATCTCGACATCCAGGAAGTGCAGCGTGTCGAGCTCGTGCGAGCCGTGCAGCACGCCGCCGAAGTGCAGCTCGTCGATCTTGGCCAGGGCGATGATGTCGCCCGGGATCGCTGAGTCGGTCTCTCTCGCATCCTTGCCGAAGATCTTGAGGATGTGCCCGAGTCGCACGGCCTTCTTGTTGTCGCCGATGAACAGCGAATGGCCCGGGGCCAACGTGCCCTGGTGCACCCGCACGTAGGCCAGCTTGCCCACGAACTGATCGGTCGAAACCTTGAAGACGTGCGCCACCGGCTCGGCCTTGGGATACAGCTGCGGGTGCCACTCGTCCTCATGGTCGCCCACCGAGATCAGGAAGGGCGCCGGCGTGCCCTCAAAGGGGCTTGGGCACAGGTTGGCCATGATGTGCAGCAGATCGTCGATACCCGCGCCGGTCTTGGCCGAGCAGAACACCACCGGCACCAGATGCCCCTCGCGCAGCGCTTTCTCGAACGCGTCGTGCAACTGCTTGGGCTCGAGCGACTCGCCCTGCTCGAGGTAGGTCGCCATGAGTTCGTCGTCGACTTCGACCACCTGCTCGATGATGCGCCGGTGGCCTTCGGACGCCGAACCGAACGCGGTCACGCCGTCCGAGTGCTCCCACAGATCGACCACATCCTTCCCGCCCGGCGTGGGCAGGTTCACCGGGATCAGCTCACTCCCGAACGTCTCTTGCAGCTGCATCAGCAGCGCCTCGAGGTCGTCCACGTGCTCGTCGATCTTGTTGACGATCACCATCCGGGGCAGTTGGCGCTCCTGGGCGGCCTTCATCATCCGGCGCGTCATCGTCTGCACGCCGCGGTCGGCGCCCACCACCACCGCCACCGTCTCGACCGCCGGCAGCACGCTCAGCGCCTGGCCGATGAAGTCGGGGTAGCCGGGGGTATCGATCAGGTTGATGTGGCGGTCCTCGTGCTCAAAGTGCACGATCGCGGAGTTGAGCGAGTGCTTGTGGTGCTTCTCTTCGGGCTCGTAGTCGCAGACCGTCGTGCCCTCTTCGATCGATCCCATCCGCCCGATCAGCTTGAGGTGGTTCAGGATGGCCTCGACGAGCGTCGACTTGCCGGCAAAGGCGTGGCCGACCAGGGCGATGTTGCGCAGGTCCGCGGTGGTGTAGGCAGGCATCTGGGGGTCTCCTGTTGCCGGGAAGCGGTGCGGCGGCCGCACGCCGTGGGCCCGGACGACTGGGCCATGGCGGCCGCGACGCCGGGACACATCCCGCGTTCGGGCCGGTGCCGCCTGCCGTCGGATCCCACCCTCCGGACATGGCGGCAAACCGCCAGTGTACGCCCCGGCCCGGCCCCGTGAAACGCCCTTCAGAACCGCCGATCAGGGGTGTGGAGCGGATGGCGAGGGTCCAACGACGCCCCGGAACCGCCGGAACCGCCGGACCCCCCAGAACCGCCGGACGCCGCACCCTCCGGCGTGGCGTCCCCTGATGCCAACACCATCAGCCCCTCCAGCAGCCGCTGATGCGACCGGCGCGAAGCGTCCTCGATCACGAACTCTTCAAACCGCGGCCGGCCGGGCAGCAGCAGCTTCACCCGACGTTTCCGCGCCACCGGGCGGATCCCCAGCCGGTGGAACGGCACATCCGCCCGCACCCCTCGCCCCGCGGGATCAGGGCCGTAAGGACCCATCGACACCAGCAGCAGCCGCGAGTCCGTCAGGATCATCAGGCTCCGCAGCCGCCCCAGCACCAGCATCATCAGTAATTGCCCGACTCCGGGGATGATGAGCAAACCCGCCGAGGTCACGAGCTCGAAAACCGTCGGATCCCGCAGCACCGGGGCCCAGCCGACCAGCCGCTCGCCGGGCAGCAGCCGAGCCCGGAGCAGCCGGCGAACCGACATCGGACCGTAGCGGGCATTCGGGAACGGTCGTTTGGAAGCGCGGGGCATCGTTGGGGGTTCGCGAGGCGGGCGGGCTGGAGGCAACGCTAGGGAGCCCCGCATCCAAAAGCCCGGAACGACCCCCAACGGGCTATCGTGACGCCATGGCCAAGAAGGCGACCACCTCCGCATCTGCCGCAAAGGTCGCACCGAGCGCCGGCGCGCTCCCGGGCGTCGCCCTGTTCCACGGTCCCGACGCCTTCCTGCGCCGGTTGTGGACCGATCAACTGCGGGCGCTGGTCGAGGCCACCGGCGTGCCGGTCGAGGTCGTCCGGTTCGACGGCGCGACGGCCCAGCCCGCCGAGGTCTTCGACGAGTGCCGCACCATGGCGCTGATGCGCCAGCACAAGGTGGTCGTCCTCGACGATGCCGAGGCGTTCGTGAAGGGCGACAATCGGCGCGCGCTGGTCGAGCGCTACGCCCAATCGCCGGCGCCCGACGCCACGCTGGTGCTCCGGAGCGACACGTGGCGGCCCGGCAACCTCGACAAGCTGATCCCCAAAGACTGGCTCAAGAAGTGCGAGTCCCCCAAGCCGGGCGAGGCCGTCACGTGGGTCCGCGAGCGGTGCAAGGCCGCCCACAACGCGACCATCGAGGCCGATGCCGCCGGCCTGCTGGTCGAGCGCCTGGGCACCGACCTTGGGCGGCTGGATTCCGAGCTCGAGAAACTCGCCGCCTCGACCGGGGGCCAGCCCATCGCCGCGCAAGATGTGCGCGAACTGGTCGGCCTCGCCCGCGAAGAGAAGGCCTGGGAGATCCAGGGCGCCCTGCTGGCCGGCGACACCCAGGCGGCCCTGATCAAGCTGCACGAGCTGCTGGAAGTCTCGCGGGTGGACGCCGTGCCGCTGCGCTGGGCCGTCGCCGATCTGGCGCGCAAGCTCCACGCCGCCTCGCGGATGCTGCGGGCCGGGGCCAACCCCCGGCAGCTCTTTTCTGAGCTCAAGCTCTGGGGCGATGCGGGCAACGCCGTGATCTCCATCGCCAAGCGGGTGGACCCCGAGCGGCTGGCCGACCTCTTCAAGGCCGCACTGGAAGCCGACGCCCGCGCCAAGCGCAGCGACGGCGACGAGGTGCTGGCGCTGGAACTGCTGACCCTCCGTTTTGCAGCCGCGGCCCGCTGAGCGGCCGATATCCCCGTCTTGGCGACGGACATGGTGCGCGCGGCACAAGGCCCGGCCGATCGGCGGCGGGCGCCGGCGGGCGCTGGTCCTACATGCCGAGCGGACCAACGGCCATGAGCACGACGACACGCACGGATCGGGGAACGGGTGTGGTTCTGGCGACAGTCGGGGTGGCCATGGCCGCCCTGCTGCTCGTGGCCTCGGGCGGCTGCACCAGCACCACCACAACCAAGGCCCAGGCGCCGACCACGCGCGCCGTCAAACCCGATGCGGGCGTCGCCACGCGCCCTGAGGACCCGGCCTGGATGAACGAGGCGATGGCGCGCGATCGACTGGCGCTCGAGACTGCCC
>SXGQ01240951.1_pt1 | contig 11173 bp, 10 predicted proteins | sample 3178371 | NCBI WGS metagenome assembly SXGQ01 (sample SAMN11356859, study PRJNA531348) | freshwater metagenome | isolation source: freshwater sample F1-20 | place: China: Fuxian Lake, Yuxi | collected 2017-12-25 | reverse complement strand
GCGGCACGCACAACGCTTCCGTGGCTTGCACTACATGGCATGCATGCAGTGGTGGGCACTACCGGATTTTCCGATGACGACATTGCATCGTTTCGTAAAGCCTTCACGGGTAGCAACTGTGTCATCGCTGCCAACTTTGCTATCGGTGCCGTGCTGATGATGAAGTTTGCTGAACAAGCTGCACCATATTTTGAGACTGCGGAAATCATCGAGTTTCATCACAACGCAAAAGCAGATGCTCCAAGCGGAACTGCAATGGCAACTGCGCAACGAATGGCTGCAGCGAGTGATGAATGGGCAGCAGACCCAACAAAGCATGAAGTAGTGCCAGGCGCACGCGGGGGCGTCGGCCCTGGTGGCATTCGTGTGCACGGCGTTCGCATGGTGGGTATGACTGCATCACAAGAAGTCATCTTGGGCACTGCTGGTCAAACACTTGTTATTCGCCATGACAGCAATGATCGTGTGAGCTTTATGCCTGGTGTTGTGTTGGCGTGTCGCATGGTGGGTCAAACATCAGGTCTCACCATGGGAATTGATTCGTTCTTATAAAAGAAAAAACCCGCCTCGCCGAAGCCGTCATTTGTTCGTGAACCCGATGTCGCCTGGAGAAGAGTCGAGTTCGGCTTCAATTTCGCTCAAAGTTTTCTCGGAATGAAGAAGTACCTCGAGAGTTTCGGAGTCTTTGACCATCAAGTTCACATTCGAGACGAGACGGGGTTCGGTGTAACCGTGTGATGTCCAAACCAGGGCGCGTTCAGCAGTGATTTCGTTGTGTGTCCATCTTGCAGCTTCGATCGCGGAAAACCCATTGTCTTTCCAAGTTTTCGATACTGCAGCTGAGTTAAAACCGTTTGACTTCCAGTCCTGTACCGCACTCAAAGAGAATCCTTCTTCTTGCCAAGTGGATGCCTCAATCTCTGAATGAACACCAGCCGCGAACCAATTGACTGCAAACTCAAGTTCTGATGTGCTCCAGTTCTGGAAGTCGGTTGAATCAAATCCAGCAGATTTCCATTCGAAGGCAGTGGTTGCTGAAAGAGTGGGTTTTGCTGACAACCACTGTTTCGATTCGGGGGCGGTAAATCCAAGGCCTCGCCACTCGGCGCTTGCGGACGGCGTGAGATCCCACGACATTGCTTCGGCTGGATTGAAGCCGAGACTTACCCATTGCGGAACAAGAACTAGATGAGTACCCGCAAATCCCGCATCAATCCATGGCTCTAAGTTAAGTGATTGGGGATTTACGCCTAACCGTGCGCATTGTTCGTCGAGTGCGCGTGCATCGGGAACCGAGAGCATCGCTCCGTAACTTTGGGCTCGCGCCTCTTGGGGGGAGTATCCAAGATTTCTCCACGTTGATGCAATCTCAGACGAGAATCCTTCACTTTTCCAGTTTTTGGCCTCGTTGGGTATGACCAAGCGGTTAGTGAACCATCCCGCAGTGTCTTCAGGTGACATACCCTCTTTTTTCCATTCGACCAGTCGGTGAAGATCTGGTGACAACTCGCGCCACTGATTCGCTTCACTGACGTCGCAACCTAATGCAGATCTCCAATCACCTAATTTCCGAGGCCCTTCTGGATGTGGACCCCAGATCTCGATACAGGCTTGAATTTGAGCCAGATCAGTAACGTTGACTGCACTCCAGCCATCAGCGTTCCGTTGACGAATGGTTGCCTCTCGCTTGTTATGCGCATCGTCAAACCATTGACCAATCGAAGGCGGCGTCTCGAGCCCGCACTTGTTTGCCAACTTGAAAAGACTCCGAGTTAAGGATTCGAAACTTCTGGTGAGTTCCGAACCGATATGCGGTAACCGAGAGAAATCTAGGCGCTTGCCGCTAGGCGTGTCCACGAGAATCGCCTTTGCAACAAGAACAAAAAGGAGAATGAGGATGATGTAGTTGGACTTCATTTCAAGTTTCTCATTTAGGCCTTACATTAATTGATGTATTCGTCATTTAAGTAAAGAGTGATAATTAGTCTAGTGAAATCATTAGTCTTAGTTTGCCATGAGATGAGGTGGGGAATATGAGTATCGAAAAGGAAGATGGAGACATCGGTTTGACGTCGGTTGCGGGTGCATCAATGATCGGCGAGGCCAGGAGTAATTATCGAACCTTGACTGAACTTTCAGCCGATGGGGGCCGTTCGTTTCAGGAATTCTCTGAATTGCGCAACGCAATTCTCGGCCATGTTGATCAATTGAGAGAACTGTGGCACCAGGTGTGTCGGCCCACCGAACTCGAGGCGATCTCGGGAGCAGTTGTCGGTAGGAGTGGTTCTGCTGTTGAATCAATGCTCGCAGAGACACGGAAGATTTTCGCCGGACTGACGGTGGAGATTGGCACTTTTGGAGAAGTAAAGAAAGGGAAGAGCACTCTCGTGAACACGATGGTCGGCAGGGAGGTATCCGCCGTCGCAGCGCCACCCGAGACTGCGGTTCCAGTATCAATTGAGAATTCTGCTGACGAATCTGCGGTTCTCCATCTCGGCGGAACGAGTAGTGAAAAGGTGTCCATTGATACTGCCTTGCTCGAGATGACTCAACGCGGGCAAAGGAGAAGGGCTAGTGAGAATAAAGAACCGGTTATCAAAGTGGCAATCAAGTTGCCCATCTCGGGGATACCCGACGGTGTCCGCATCGTCGATACACCCGGATTGAATGACCCGAGTCTCGTGACGGAATATGACAACTACGCTCTCTCAGAACTTGACAGAGTGAATGCTGCCATCTTTGTCTTTTGCTATCCGAATGGTCCAGGGGCTCAAGAGATAAAACTCCTTCAATCTCTTGGGGGACATGGGGTGGACAAGGTGTTCCTTCTTTATAACTTTTGGCCGGACGCTTGGGGAAGCGAAAGAGACAAGAAAGCTCTTATCGAATACATGCGGGAAACGGTGACGAGTGCGTCGTCCCGTGGCACCAGAATCGATATAGATGATGTGCGCATCTATCCCGTCAATCTCAAGATGGCATGGGAAGCACGGAAGTCGGGCGATCGGGATGGCCTTCGTGAGAGTGGATTTCTTGATTTCCAGACTGACGTCGAGAAGTTTCTATCCGAAGGAGTTCTTACTCGATCAAGCAAGGGGGCGACGAGCAGACTTCTAGGGGTATCTGAAGCAATTCTTCGAACTCTCGAGGATCGCCAACGGTTGATCCTTGATCCGGGTGCGGCAAGGGATTTGCAGGCACAGCATGAAACCTCCATCGCAAATTCGAATCGAGAATTGGAATCAATAAAAGAGGATGCCCGACTTGCATTGAGTCGAGTGTCTCTCGAACTTCGTGAGATTGTGAGGGCCCCGTTTGACAGCGCAATTTCCCGTGCTAGTGAGACGAGAAGTAGGAGTGAACTCGGCAACGTTGCCTCTCGTCTGGCCCTTGACGTAAGTACTGCTAATTCTCGGGTCGCTTCAAAATGGCTCGAAGACTTTATGAACGTGACAGTCAGGTGCAGAGAGCAACTAACACGAAGCCTCAATCTCGAGGGATGGACATTCTCGGGAGGTCCGGCGGTTTTGAAAGCAATGTCGTTTGAACACATGGAATCGAGCGCGATACAGGATGTCGAAGGGGTCGACTACTCTTTCGACGGAGCAGTGCTGGGCGGAGTTATTGGTGGGATTATCACTGCCTTCGGCGCGGGTCTTTCGATAGCGACTGGAGGATTAGCGGCACCTTTTGTGGGGCTTATCTTTGGGGCGATAACCGGAGGCTATTTTGGTGACAAGATTTCGATCCATTCATCTCCGAATGCCTCGGTTGATGAACATCGCAAACTTATTGAGAACATCACATCCTCTAGGGACAAAGCTTTGGCCAGTACCGAGGGAATGGTCGCGCAGAGCACTACTGATCTTTTGAAAGGACTTGATGACGTTCGCAACCAGATTCTCGGTGATGTGCGTTTTGAGCTTGAAAAAGTCAGAGGACTGTTGAATGACGAGGCTGCCCAGCAGCAAGCTCTTCGGAGCATTGACCAACTTAAGACTGCTCTTGGTCGAATAGTCGGATGACCGGCTTTTCGAGAAGCGAGTGGTCGGGGATGATCGGGACGGCTGGAGTTTTGTCTGTGTCGGGGTTGGTCGAGGATCTTCACACAGCCTGTTTCTTTGACCAGTTCAAGTATCCCAGTGTTGTGGTGATTGGAGTTGTGAATCGCGGAAAATCGACTCTCGTCAATGAATTGATCGGCGAGTCGATTGCCCCACAGGCATTCACCCCAGAGACAGCAACCCTTCTCGGAATCACGAACGACCCAGGTAATCGACCATCTGGTTTCACCAAATCGGGATCTTTGAAGATCCTTCCTTCAAACCCCAAACGATTCTCGAAGTGGTTGAGAAGAGGTTCGAAAATTCAGATGGCTTCTGCAATATTCCCGTTGGCTTCCCAGTTGCCCGAGAATTTAGTGCTGGTGGATACTCCCGGTGTCGAAGAGGTTGAATCATCGGCGAGTGTCGCCGCATTGGTCCATTCGACAAAACGCGCGATGAGCCACGCGTCGGGAGCAATCGTCGTGTTGGGGGTTCCCGGTGTCAAGGGCTCAGACATGCTTCTCGTGCGGGAAAGCATTGAGACCTATGGTCGGGACAAGACCATGGTCGTCATCAAGGCAAACGACTCATCGGTCGTGATGACTGACGTTCAAGCGTGGAAAGAGGAACTTGGGTTTGACGCAAGTTTCAACGTCGCACTTCTGGTTGATTCGGATAAGTCACAAATGGCGAGAATCAGCACTTTTCTGCACGAGATGTCAAGGTTGAACTTCAATTCATCCAAACACGAACATTCCGTCGCCGCCGTAACTGAACGACTCCTTGGGGCCATTCCGAGAGATAAACCAGTGCATGTGCGGCCCGGAATTAAGCGACGCGCTCCAGAAAAGATTCGCGAAGCTCTGGATGGTGCAACGCCTAGACGAATCAGGAAACGTCTTAAAGCGGAAGCAAAGGAAAAGAAACACCAAGAGAAGATCCGTAAAATGGAGCTCAGGCGTTCCTTTGACGAAGCAGTTGTGTACTGGGAGAACCGAGATGCGATGTTTCAACGCCGCATTGACGCGTGCTCATCTTCCATCGTTCAGTGTAAGGCATCGCTTGCTGAGGCGCAGCGAGTCCATGACAGCCTGATTGGCGAGCTTTCGAGATGGTGGCACGGAGATGGCAAGCGACAGGAACAACTCCTGCGAATCGAACAGAATAAATCTCGTCTTGATTTAGCTTATTCCGAAGAGAGCGAGGCAGTTAATGCAAAACGACAGCACGAACTAGAGCGCCCAAAATGGAGCCGTTGGGTAATCGATCACTAACGCATATAAGACAGCGGTGAGTTCTCGAGAAGCACCTCGTTCGGAATTGAACGAATGTCTCGAACTGTAATTAGGAGGCGCCGATGCGCATCGATGTCAAGTCGGATCGAAAGGCACGGTTGGCCTGCGTGTGTACTTGAGTCGGCAAAAATTGTCTTGCTGCTGAGTTTCTGCATACGAACGGACTGCTTCTTTTTTGCACGGGAAAGGAATTTTGCGAATCCTGTATCTGAAAACACGATTTCGGCTTGCTCGTCGGAGTCGATGTTGACAACGTCGCGCTGATGAATATCGATGGTGAATTTCCTTTGGCCAGCCCGTGTGGAAGTGACTTCTCTTGACCAGAGTCGCTCGACGGGAAACTCCTGGCCTGGAGCAACGATGGGCTCAAATTTCTCGACTCCGTCCTCGTTGAGATAACGAATCGAATACTCATGGAAAATGCGGTTGTCAATCGTTTGGCCAGCAGCAATTCGAGCAGCTCCGATTGCAACTGCACTGAAAGGCTGATCAGTTTCTACTCGCTTTGCACCGAATCTCCGGGAGAAGTGCTGTTTTACGGATGGAATCAAGGTTGATCCACCGACGAGAAGAACCGTCTTGATTTCAGATTCATCCAGACCGTTGTTACGTGCCTGGTTGAGGGCGGATCGTAGGCAGTCCTCGATTTTGTCAAACATGCCGAACGAATCCAGAAGTTCTTCGAATTGGGATCGGCTGAGCTTTATCTGCCTGACGGAACCTGTTTTCGGTTCAAAAAGGTCGATGGTCGTCGATTGTTCGAAACTCAATCTCTCTTTAGCTCTTTCACAGTTGAGTAAGAGATCGTTGGCTGTAGCGGATTCACTGATGCTCTCAATTCCCCCTCCGAATTCACGCACCGCGCGTTGTAATACCCAGCCGTCGATGTCTCTACCTCCGAGCGATGTTCCGGAGATCCCGAGTACTGATATTTTGTGGGCGCTCTCGAGTTCCGTTTTCTTAACTTGGACAATAGAAATATCAAGTGTTCCACCACCAAAGTCAACCACCATGAACTTGTCGCCAATTTTCAAATTTTTTGAGTACCCGACTGCGGCAGCAGTCGCCTCATCAATGAACACAGGTGCTTTGACTCCGCATTCAAGAGCAGTCTCGAGGAGCCATTCTTGGTAGTTGTTGAAAGAATGTACGGGCAATGTGAAACACAGAGTATTGATTTCTCCATAGTTCGATTCGACACCGGTGACCAAAGTCTTGATGAAGGTGCGGGCCGCTTCGTACGTGGTCATGTTGCTTGTGTCGCCAAGAATCCGAGGCGAATCATGGAGGTTCTCAACAATCGTCGATTTCATCCACCGAAACGTTGACGGAGAGTTCAGTTGATTGTGTTGAAGGACTTCGTCACCGATGTGGTACTCATCGTGTGAGTTGAAATGAATGACAGAAGGAACCCCGTGCGTCTCATGTTTCGGGTCTTGTGACTTGACAGAAAAACGTGGAACTACGAGAACATGAGGTTCGCCCTGGTCGTCGATGGAAGCGACGACTGTGGAAGTCGTTCCGAAGTCAAGTCCGAGGTGTCTTGTCATTTGACCTCTACTACGGCCTTTCGAACAACACGTCCACTCGGTGCCTTCAATCCAGGAATCTTGATTTCCACCAGGGTCCCTGACAGCAGGTTCTGTAGTGAAGACTCGTGTAGTTCTGGGTCGTATGGTGCGGCTTCTGCAGGCAAACCAACGATTTCGGCACCAATTCTCCTAACCGAATCAAGCGTCATTCGGGCTGTCGCAACCAAGTCGCTTGCGGAAACTTCGCTACCGCCGTCAATGATCGAGATTTGGGTGACTATGTAGACAACCGACTGAGAAAGTTCGCTGATGATCTGCTCGGCTCGCTGTTGTGCCTCCATTACAGCGAGTTCGCGCCCCAACACTTTCTGTCGGGCGTTGTCTGCTTCGAGTGACTCAATCTTGGACCTCAATTCGGTGATTTCCTGGCCAGGGTCACGATTAGTTTGGTCACGTTTGAGTACATGACGTCTGTTGAAGTACTGAAAAAGTCCCATTGGTCCTGTCGCCCTGCCTTTCAATGAAATAGCACCCTACCTATAAATGAGATAGTAGGGGTTAAGGTACTGTTAACAATGGTTCGGGTAAATGAAAATACCTGAGGAGATAAAGGGGGTATTTGGATGTCTCATTTCACCCGCGTGAAAACCAAACTCGTGAATGGCGACCTTGTCGCAAAATCACTGACAGAGTTGGGAATCAAATTCACCAGAGGAAACCAGACGATTAATGGTTTCATGGGAGGGCGTACCACCGCGGAATTCAAAATTCCGACATCGAATGCATCATACGACATCGGACTTGAGATGAAGAACGGGGCTTACGAGCTTGTTGCAGACTGGTACGGGGTGCGGAACTTCAAACAGAATGACCTTGTGTCAAGCCTAAACAAGACCTACTCGGTGCTGGCGACCAAGCAAAGTCTCGAAGATCAAGGTTTCGATCTTGTCTCGGAGACGCAAGAGAAGAACGGCGAAATTCGTTTGATTTTGAGAAGGATGGGCTGACCATGGAAGTACATGAGATTGAAGTAGTCATCGATGCCAAGGGCGAGGTGCGCATTCAAGTGAGAGACATGAAAGGCGAATCGTGTCTGCTGGCAACTAAGGACCTCGAGCGATTGCTTGGCGGCGAGATCGTTGAACGAAATCGCACCGGCGACGACGAGCCGGAAGAAGGGCGCGAGCGCGAAAAGGATCGAGACAAGCTTGGCCACTGAGCTCTTTCTAAAAGTTCACTCTCAATTGGATTCCTCCGTGGCGAACGGGCCCGGAAACAGGAGTGTTCTGTGGGTCCAGGGTTGCTCGATTGGCTGTGACGGGTGTTTCAATCCTTTAACTCACAACGAGGGACTAGCCGATGATCGCGTTAGCGTCACCGATCTCGTCAATTGGGTTCTGGCTCAGTCAGTTGACGGACTCACTATCAGTGGCGGCGAACCGTTTCAGCAACTCGCGGGAATCATTGAACTTGCGAGAGCAGTTCGATTGGCGGGACTTTCAGTGATTGTTCTGACGGGCTACACATCGACTCAAGTCCGAGCATTGGTGAAAGAACAGGATTTGAAGGAGTGTTTTGACGTCGTGGTAGCGGGGCCGTACCGAAGCGCAATGCATGTAGCGGTGTCATTGCGTGGCTCGAGGAACAAGGAATACCTATTCTTCTCCGACGTCTATTCGGAGCAAGACTTCGAAACTGTGCCAGAAGCAGAGGTTCTCATTGAGGCCGATGGGACAGTTATAGTGACGGGAATCAATGTTCCCACCATGAGATAAGGAATATGCGCGATGTCTTTTGCGAAACAACTTGATGCATATTTTCGATCAAGATGTACTCTCATTGTCATTGTGACAACTGAGGAAGAACGGGCTCTCGGCGAAGTTATACAAGCATGCTCAACAAGCCAGCGTAAGTGCATGCGGTGGGATCTTGCCTTGGGGTTGAGAGAGGCAGGAAGCAAGCCGTCAAAGCCGATGGATCCTAAGACCCTCCTTGAAACTGTCGGTTCATCATCGGGCAAAGTTGTGTATGTTCTGCATGACTTTCATGAAATATGGAAAGACGTTAGTCGAAAGCGGGAACTTCGGTCATTGGCGCAAACTCTGCGGACCAGTGAAGCCACGATCGTGGTGACCATTCCTAGGAATGAAGTTCCAGAGGAATTGAAAGATGAGTCAGTCATTGTCGACCTTCCAATCCCAGATGAGAAGGAGATCGAAGACCTACTAACGAAAATCACTTCGGGTCAGTCGGTCAAGGTTGACCTGAGTGAGAATGCGAGGCGCAAGTTGATTCAGGCCGCACTCGGTTTAACAATTGCCCAGGCACGCAGGGCCTTCAGTGAGGCCCTCATTTCTAGCAATGGCTTGAATGAAGAGAGCATTCAGTTCGTGCTCTCACAGAAGAAACAGGTACTGCGTCAATCTGAGGCTCTCGAGTTCTACAGTTCCACTGAAACCATGGACAATGTAGGTGGACTCGACCAGTTAAAGCAATGGTTACGAGACCGAGAACGCGCGTTCTCCAAAGAGGCAGCAGATTACGGACTTCCGGCGCCCAAGGGTGTTGTTCTGCTGGGCATTCCTGGAACCGGAAAGTCTCTGACCGCAAAGATGGTGAGCGGCCTTTGGCAGATGCCCCTTCTGAGGCTGGACGTTGGAGCCTTATTCGGCTCATATGTCGGGCAAAGTGAGGAGAGGTTGCGTAGGGCTATCAATCTTGCGGAAACGGTCGCACCGTGTGTGCTGTGGATTGACGAACTTGAGAAAGGATTCGCACAGGGCGGCCTCGACGGAGGAACCTCTCAGCGCGTGTTCGGTTCTCTCCTAAGCTGGATGCAGGACAAGAAGGCACCAGTTTTTATAGTGGCGACTGCTAATGATGTTTCGTCACTCCCACCCGAACTACTTCGTCGTGGACGATTCGACGAGATTTTCTTTCTCGATCTTCCGACACATGCAGAACGTGAAGACATTGTCAAGGTTCATCTCAAGAAGAAACGTCGGAAGATCTCCAATTTCGACATTCGGAGCCTTGCCGCTGCGTCCACTGGTTTTGTCGGCGCGGAGATAGAACAGGCCATTAGCGACGCGATGTACACGGCATTTAACGATGGTGGACGTGATGTAACTAGTGCCGACGTCTTGCATGCAATGAGTCGGCTGGTCCCATTGTCGCGATCGCAACGCGAGAAAATCGATCAGCTTCAGAAATGGCTACGTGAGGGCAGGGCTCTATCGGCGTCACTGGCTTCGGAAGAAGAACGCGAAGACACTTATCTTAAATTGGAGTTTCTCGAGTGAGTGTTACTTCAATGAGTTGATTGCTGCGTCGTAGTTCGGTTCGTTTGCAATGTCGGAGACAAGCTCTGTGTGGAGCACTGTTCCTTTTTCGTCAACAACAACGACGGCACGTGCTAGCAATCCAGCGAATGCTCCTTCGTTGAGGCCAACGCCGAAGACTGAACCAAAGTCGGTACGGAATGATGAAGCGTTTTGCACATTGCTGAGACCTTCAGAACCACAGAAGCGACCTTGCGCGAATGGCAAGTCTGCAGACACGCAATAGACAACGGTGTTGTCGAGCGATGATGCAAGTTCGTTGAAGGTACGCACGCTTGTTGCACATGTTGGTGTATCGACGCTTGGGAAGATATTGAACACAACGCGCTTTCCTGCGAGAGAGTCATTGCTGAACTCTTGCAAGTTTCCTGCAGTGAGAGTGAATGAGGGAAGTGACTTTCCTGGAACAGGGAGGTCACCGACTGTGTTGACGGGCGAGCCGCCGAATGATGTTTGAGCCATGGCGCACATCCTCACTGCGAGTTGACCTCAGGTAGTCGGGGCGCCGGGGGACTTTCTGCGCGAAGCCTGAAAGAACGTGATGGCAAAGAGGCCACCTACAAGCCACCACTGGTAGGCGTCGAGCCAGTCGAGGGCAGCACGAATCTGATCTTCGAATAACTTGCCACCAAACCACATCACCACCAGACGAAACACAATTCCTGACGCCACGGCAGGAATGAATTTACGTGGGTCCAGTTTCAGATGGCCAAGTAGGAGACAGACGATGTTTGACCCCGGCATAAGAAATGCAGCAAGCCAACCGATACGAAGAGTGGCTCTTTCTGTCCAGCGGTAGATGCGCGGCATTTCACCCACTTGAGCTTCTGTCCATCGCAACGCTCGTTCACCAAAGAGTCGTCCCACATAGAAAAGGGCGATGGCCGCCACGAGTAGACGGCAGAACCCAACAATGAAGAACGGCAATGGGTCGATGAATGGCACCGAGCCAAACAGGT
>SXGQ01709874.1_pt1 | contig 11176 bp, 10 predicted proteins | sample 3178371 | NCBI WGS metagenome assembly SXGQ01 (sample SAMN11356859, study PRJNA531348) | freshwater metagenome | isolation source: freshwater sample F1-20 | place: China: Fuxian Lake, Yuxi | collected 2017-12-25 | reverse complement strand
GTTCGACGTGAATGGCGCGGTCCTGGAGCAGCCGGGCGAGCCCGGCAAGGGCCAGCACCGCGACCGCGTGCGGCAAAAGGCGTATCCCTGCGTCGAGCGCGCCGGCGCCGTGTGGGCCTACATGGGGACCGGCGAGCCGCCGCTGTTCCCCGAATACCCAGCCCTCGCCGCGCCCGATCGATGCCGGTTCACGGCGCGCTGGCTCTCCAACTGCAATTACCTGCAGGCCAACGAGGGCAACCTCGACCCGGTGCACACCTCCTACCTGCACGCATTGAAGGTCGACGGCGACGACCCCTTGCGCAAGGCGCAGGCGCAGGAAGTGTTCAGCTCGGACACGGCGCCGACGCTCAGCGTGCAGGAGACACGCTTCGGCCTGCGCGTCTTCGCGGAGCGCAAGCTGCCGCAGGCGCGCCGGCTGCTGCGCGTGACGAACTTCGTCATGCCCAACGCCTGCGCCATCGGCGGATCCGAAACCCCGTTTGGGCGCGGCGGCACTTCCATGTTCTGGCACGTCCCCATCGACGACACCAGCCACTGGCGCTTCGAGTTCGTGTTCCACAGCAAGGCGGAGCTGCCGCGCGACAAGCTGCGCGAGGCCTACCGCGAGGACGCCGACGAGCACGGGGTGCCTTGGCGCAACCGCGCAAACCGCTTCGGCCAGCGCCGCGACGAGCTGGATCGCAGCTACCTGGGCATGGGCCAGACCTTCGCGGTCCACGACCTGTTCGTCACCGAGTCCCAAGGGGGCATCCTGGACCGCTCCGCCGAGCACCTGGTGACCTCCGACATCGCGATCGTGCGGGCGCGCCGCCAGCTCGCGCAGGCGATGCAGGACGTCGCGCAGGGCCGTGAACCGCGCGGCGTGCTGCGTGACCCCGCCGACAATCGTTTCGACGACCTGCTGGTGCTGACGGAGACGCTCGAACCGCAGACCGACGTGGCGGCGTTCATCGCCGAAATGGAAGCTGCCCGCATCTACGACATCAAGACGAAGGAGACAACGTGATCCAAAGACGCATCCTGCTGGCGGCAGCCGGCATTGCCGCACTCGCTCCCGGCGCGGCGCGCGCGCAGCCTCGGCCCCTGGCGCGCATCGTGGTGGGCTTTCCGCCCGGCGGCACCGCGGACGTGATCGGCCGCGCGCTGGCCGAAAAACTGCGCGGCCACTACGCCGCCAACGTCATCGTGGAAAATAAGCCGGGGGCGCGCGCGTCGGCGGCCATCCAGGCCCTCAATGCAGCCGAGGCCGACGGCGATGTCATCTACCTCGCGCAGCACTCGATCATCATCCTCTACCCGCACGTCTACCGCAAGCTGACCTTCAATCCGTTGACGGACATGCTGCCGGCGGGCTCGGTGGGCTCCTTCGACTTCGCGCTGTCGGTCTCGCCTTCCGTTCCCGCGCGCAATCTTGCCGAATTCGTGCAATGGGTGAAGGCCAACCCGAAGATGGCGGCTTATGGCTCGCTGGGCAACGGCACCACGGCGCATTTCCTCGGCTTCATGCTATCCACCGCGGCCGGCGGACTGGACTGGAACCACGTGCCTTACAAGGGCGCCGGACCGGGCGTGCAGGACCTCCTGGCCGGCCAGATTCCCAGCCTGATCGGCCCCCTGGGCGACATTGCGCCACACCACCGAGCCGGCAAGGCGCGCGTGCTGGCGACCTCTGGCCCCAAGCGCTCGCGCTTCCTGCCGGACGTGCCGACCTTCGAGGAAGCGGGGTACAAGGGCCTGCTGGCCCCCGAACGCTGCGGTGTCATTCTCAAGCGCGGAACCGCGCCGGCGGTGGTGGAGCGCGTCAATCGCGCGGTCAATGCGGCGCTGGCGCAGGAGGACTTCCGCGCGATGCTGGAGAAGGTCAGCTACGAGCCGCTCGCCACCTCGCCGCAGGAGTTTGAAGCGATCCTGAAATCAGAGCACGCGCGCTGGGGCGGCATCGTGAAGGCGTCGGGCTTCTCGGAAGACTGAAAGACTCCCAATGAACGACCGCGAGCACGCATCTGAGGCCCCCACGCGCGGAGATCGGGTGGGCGAGCTCGGCTACGCAGCCATGGACCGGGTGCACTCGGAGTTCGAGGAGCTGCTGCGGCGCGCTGCCGGGGCGAAGCGGCAGAACTGGGTGGAAATCCTCGGTGCCATCGACAGCCATCTGAGGGAACACTTCGAGGCGGAGGATCGCTGGATGCAGGAAACCGACTTCCCGCCGCGCGACTGCCACATGGACGAACACGCCGCCGTGCTCCGCTCGTGCGGCGAAGTGCTCGCACTCGCGCGCCTAGGCAACCTGGAGCCGGCGCCGCGGTTCATCATCGAGCTTCGTCGCTGGTTCCCACCGCACGCACATCATCTGGATTCGGCACTGGCCGCTTGGTTGTGCAAGCGGCAGTACGGCGGCAAGCCTGTGGTCATTCACCGCTTTAAGGCGGAGAATCGCCCCTGCTGACGAACTTGGCGCAGGTGGATCGACGCACCGAACGGCTTACCGTTGTGGAAGAATGAGTCCGAACTGCCGAGAAGTAAGCCGCCGTATCCGGCGGCGCTTCGTCAACAGATCATCGAGTTGGTGCGCGCGGGTCGAAGCCCCATCGAGCTCGCCGCGCATTTTGGCTGCTCTGCGCAGACCATCAGGAACTGGGTGGCACAGGATGCCATCGACGAGGGCAAGCCGCTGCCGGCAAGGAAGGCCTGACCGCGGCCGAACGCGACGAGCTTGTGCGGCTGCGCCTTCAACTGCGGGAGGTCGAGCAGGAGCGCGACATCCTGGTAAAGGCGACGGCCTGGTTCGCCGCGAGACACGACAAGACCTTCACCGGACGGCCGGTGCGTGAGCAGGAAACGCGTGGCGCGGCTGATGCAGCAAGCCGGGATCCGGGGTGTCAGCAGGCGCCGCGCATTCACCGTCACGACGGAGTGCAAGGACCGCCAGCGACCTGCGCCGGATCTCATCAACCGACGCTTTGCCTGGCCGCCCCGAACCAGTTGTGGGTGGCCGACATGACCTACATCCCGACTTGGTGCGGCTTCCTCTACCTGGCCGTGGTGCTGGACGCCTTCAGCCGCAAGGTGGTGGGTTGGTCCATGGACGAGGAGATGACGGCCAGCCCCGTGGTGTCGGTGCCGAACATGGCGCTGCACACCCGCACGCCGGAATCCGTGATCCACCATTCCGAACAGGGCAGCCAATATACAAGTCTGGCGTTCGGCAATCGGTGCCGGAAAATGGGCGTGCGGCCCTCGATGGGAACGTCGGTGACGCCTACGACAATGCAATGGCAGAGTGCTTCTTCGCCACGCTGGAGTGCGAGCTGCTGGACCGGCGCAGTTGGAAAAGCAAGACCGAGGCGAGGACGGCGCTCTTCACTTGGCTCGAGGGCTGGCACGACCCCCGCCGCCTGCACTCGTCGCTGGGGTATCTCTCATCAATCACGTTCGAGGAGAAACACCGCGCGAACAAGGAACGCGCCACCGAAGACGGGTTATCCACCGCGGCGGTCGGTTCGTCACAAGCCCCGCCCGCCGCCGTGGATAACCCCGCTCTGTGGAGGCTTGAGCAGCAAGCCCATACCCGCCTGTGGGATGGGGTCGTCCAAGTCCAGTACGACGCCCTCGAGATGATCCACCTGCCGTTGAGCTCACCTTCGAGCAGCGCAACCTCGATGCGGCGCTCGGCGGACTGCGCCTGCGACGCGCCATCGTTGTGCCAAACAGCCGGCTCGCTTACCTCGCGCGGCTCGCCTTCGGCGAGGGCGAGTATCGTGTGGTCTACAACGATATGATCGCGGCAGTGAATTGCTGAGCAGCGACTCGTCTCCGGCCGCTGCGGCTACAGTAGCCGGTATCGGCGCTCAGAAAGCACGGGAAACGATCAGCATGCATCAGCAGGTATGGGTGGAAATCGTCGGCGACCTCATCGTCGCCCGCATGCGTGGCGCGGTCAGCGCCGAAGTGCTGCGCGAATGCCAGGAGCAGGTGGTGGCGCTCGCCCACGAGTCCCGGCGGGAACGGGTGCTCTATGATGCCCTCGAGATGTACCCGCCCAGTGTCGAGCTCACCTTCGAGCAACGCAAACTTGATGCAGCGCTCGGCGGGCTCCGCCTGCGCCGCGCCATTGTCGTTCCGAACAGTCGGCTGGCTTACCTGGCGCGTCTTGCCTTCGGAGAGGGCGACTACCGAGTCTTCTACAGCGACATGGTCGCAGCGGTGAAGTGGCTCAGCAGCGACCAGCCGGGGGTCTGAACTGCACCTGCGGGCCCTGGCGGCGCGCGGCCCGTCGCGAGAGCGCGGTCACCTGAGCGTCCCCGGCTCTCGCCCGAATAAACTCGACGATGTCCGATATGGAACCCCGCGGCACTCGTGAGCCGCCGCTGAACGAGCGCGAGCGACTCGCGCAGATCCTTGTGCTGTTCGGGCGCCACGGCGTCAAGGGGCTTGCGGGGCTGTTGGGCCTCGGACAGGGACGCGAAGAGCCGCTGGAAAACGCGCGCCCCGAAGCCGTCGTCGCCCTGATGCGCGATCTCGGTCCTGTTGCCGTGAAGTTCGGCCAGATTCTCGCCATGCGCAGCGACCTCCTGGAGCCGGAATGGACCGCCGCACTCTCCACCTTGCAGGACCGCCTGCCGCCGCTGCCCTTCGAGACGCTCCGGCCCATCGTGGAGGAGGCAATCGGAGGCCCGATCGCAAGCGCCTTCATCGCGTTTGACGAGGTCGCGCTCGCGGCGGCCTCGATTGCACAGGTCCACGCCGCAACGCTGGTTGGTGGTCGGGAGGTGATCGTCAAGATCCGCCGGCCGGGGATTGAAAGGCTCGTGGATGCCGACTTGCGCATCCTGCGGCGGCTCGCGCGGCTGGCGGAAAGCCGGCTGCCGACACTCGCAAGGCTCAGGCCCGACGAGCTGCTGCGCCACCTGGGAGAAAACCTGGCGCGGGAGATGGATCTGGGCGCCGAGGCGCGCAGCAGCGAGTCCATCGGCGCGTTCCTGGCGACGCTCGGCGTGCGGACGGCAGGATTCGAATGGGAGCTGACAGGTCGCCGCATCAACATCCAGGAGCGGCTGCGCGGCGTGCCGGCGAGCGACCTCGAAGCCGCCCGCAGCCAGGATGTGCCGCTGACCGCGATGGCGCGCAGCTACGCCCAGGCTGTCCTTCGGATGATCGTCATCAACGGCGAGTTCCACGCGGATCCGCACCCCGGCAATGTGTACTTCCTCGAAGACGGCCGCCTGGCGTTCATCGATTTCGGATCCGTTGGCACCCTGCGGCCCCAGCGGCGGGAGGAACTGGTGCGCCTCGGACTCGCAGTCGCAGCCAATGACACGGCCGCGGCGGTCGACGTCCTGTTGACCTGGGCGGGCGATTCCGCAGTCGATCGCCGCGGGCTCGAACATGACATCGCCGAGCTCATCGACCTGCTTCGCGGCGTACCCCTCGGTGAGATCGACCTGGCGGACATCTTCCGACGCGCGTTCACCCTGTTGCGCCAGCATCACCTCGCCCTGCCCCCGGATCTGGCCCTTGTTCTCAGAACCCTCCTGACGGCCGAAAGCTTCGTGCGTCGCATGGACCCGTCGTTCCACATCGCCTCCGAGCTCGGCCCCCTGTCGGCGGAGCTCATGCGCGAGCGCGCGAGCCCGGAGAGGCTGAAGGCCGAGGCCGTCAGGCTGCTCAGCGCGCTCGGACGCGCTGCGCTTTCCACGCCAGGCCTGGTCGGCCAGCTGGAAAGATTCGCCCGCACAGGGACCGTGCGTGTCAGCGTGGCGGCCAGCGATCCCGATCGGGTGCGCCCGGGGCGGCATGGCCGACGCGATGGCAACCCCGACGTTCTGCCGGCGGCCTTGACCATCAGTGCCGCCATCCTGTATTCGTCCGAGCCAGTGCTTGCCGCTGTTGCGGCTGCATCGGCCTTCGCGCTCGTGGTGGTGAACTGGCTGCGGCACCGCTAGCCTGCGCCCTTCACCCCGCCGCCGCGCCGCTTCGAAACAACGCCTCCACCTCCTGCCGATCAAAGCCGCACTCCCGCAGCACGGCCATGGTGTGCTCACCGAGACGCGGAGCCGGGGCGATGGGACCGGGGCGATGATCGGTCCAATCCACGGGAACCCTGGGCAGTTGCAGCGAACCCTCCGTCGGGTGCTCGACACGCGCGAGCAGCTCCACCGCCTGGATGTGCGGGTCGTCCAGCAGCGAATCGACGCTGTTCAGGGGCATGGCGGGCACGTCGATTCGCTCGAACAGCGCCAGCCACTCGGCGTTCCGGCGGCCGGCCAGCACTTCAGCAAGGAACCCGTAGACATGGTCGATGTGACGGGTTCGGCTCGACAGGTTGGCAAAGCGATCGTCCGCCAGCAGATCTTCGCGTTCGATTGCCTGGAGAAAGCGGCGCCACTGGCCATCGTTGTAGACCAGGGCGCAGATATGGCCGTCGCGAGTGGCGTACGGACGCCGCCCCGGCGACAGCAGGCGCACGTAGCCGGTGCCGCCTTCGGTGGGCTCGAACGTGCGGGCATAAAGATGGTCGCCCAGCACCACGCTCGCGAGGGTTTCGAACATCGGCACGTCGATGCGGCAGCCGCGCCCCGTCTTTTCTCTCGCGTACAAGGCCATCGAGATGCTGTGGACCGCATGGAGTCCGGCCATGCGGTCGGCGATGACCAGCGGCACGTAGCGCGGGGGCCCCTGCGAGGCACGCGCCTGCAGCTCCGCGATGCCCACCGCGCCCTGGATCAGATCGTCGTACGCGGGCCGGCCAGCGTAGGGGCCGCCCTCTCCGTAGCCATACATCCCGCACCAGATGATGCCCGGCTGGACCGCCCGCACCTGTTCGTAGCCCAGGCCCAGCCCGTCGATCGACGCCGGCCGCAGGTTGTGCATGAACACGTCGGCCCCGGCCAGCAGCCGGTGCATCGCTGCCAGTCCGCCGGGTTGCTTGAGGTCCAGAACGACGCTGCGCTTGCCGCGATTGAGGTTCAGGAACAGCGGTCCCATTCCCGGGTGGTGCGACGGGCCGATCTGGCGCGTCGAGTCCCCGCCGCCCGGCGACTCGACCTTGATCACGTCCGCCCCATGGTCCGCCAGGATCTGTGTCGCATAGGGGCCCATCAGCACAGCCGACAGGTCGAGCACGCGCACGCCGCTCAGGGGGCCGGACTTCGGCTCCCCGACCTCGGGTTGCCCGGATGCGTGGGTCTCGTGCGCGCTCAAGTCGGGCCCTTCAGTGGTGTCGTGGCGCCTACAGGTCGGTGCGCCCAGCGAGCAACTGGCGGGCGATGGTCCGGCGCTGGATCTCGGCCGTCCCATCGGGAATGCGCATCACACGGGCAAAGCGTTAGCCCTCCTCGATGCGCAGCTCGTTGGTCAACCCCATGGCGCCATGCACCTGGATGCTGCGATCCATCACCCGGCCGAGCATCTCGGTGGAAAAAGCTTTGACCATGCTGACCTGGGCTGTCGCCGACTGCCCCTGGTCGACGCGCCAGGCGCAGTTCTGGATCATGGACTTGGCGGCATAGATGTCCATGGCGCAATCGGCCAGCATGAACTGCACTGCCTGGTGCTCGGCGATCGGCACGCCCGAGGTCGTGCGCACCTTGGAATACTCGACCGCCTGGTCCAGCGCCCAGCGCGCGAGGCCCAGGCAGGTGGCCGCCATGCCCATCCGGCCCGCGTTCACCCCGTCCATCGCCACGGCAAGGCCGAGGCCGACCGCGCCCAGACGGTGGTCGTCAGGCACGCGCACGCCGTCCAGCACCACCACCCCGGTGTCGCCTCCCAGGTGGCCGACCGTGTTGATCAGGCGCGGCACGCTGAACCCCGCCGAGCGCGTGTCCACGAAAAAGCCGGTCACCCCACCCTTGTGCTGCGCCGCCGCCTCCGGGTCGGTCAGCGCGAACACCATGGCGTAGTCGGCGTAAGGCGAGTTGGTGATCCACTGCTTGGTTCCGTCGAGCACCCAGTGGTCGCCGTCGCGCACCGCGCGTGTCTTCATGGCAAAGACGTCCGAGCCGGCGTCCGGCTCGCTCAGCGCGAAGCAGAGCGTCTTCGCTCCGCTGGCGATACCCTCGCGGTAACGCTCGAACACCTCCGGGGCGAGGTGCCGCAGCACCGGCGACAGCCCGTTGGTGAACGGCGAGGGCAGCACCACCGTCTGGATCAGGGGCCGTCCCGGTCCGAAGCGGTGGTTGATGGCTTCCTGCACATGCACCATGACCTGTGCACCCTGCCCGGCGCCCCCGAGCTTCTCGTCGCCGAACAGGTTGTAGTAGCCCAGTTCGGCCGAGCGCATCCGCACCTGTTGGCGCAGGCCCAGCGCCTGCGGCACGTAGCGGCCGTCGGCCTGGAACAAGGTGCGTTCGCTGCCCAGCACCGCGTGATGCCTGGCCTCCAGGGGAACCACTTCGCGCTCGATGTAGCGCAGAACCGCCTCGGCGACGGCCCTCGTCTCGGGGTCGATGTCGAAGTTCATGGCACGCGGTTCAGGCAGGCCGGAACTTCGGCAGCGTGATCTCGCCTGTGACCGCTTCGAAGTGCACCGCGACCCGCTGACCGATGCGCACCGCCTCGACGTCGTCGGTGACGATGTTGGTCATCATCCGGGCGCCCTCGTCGAGGTTGACCACAGCAACCACGTAGGGCGCGTCGGCCTTGAACGCAGGCCCGGCCGGACGGCGGGCGATGGTGAAGCTGTAGATGCTGCCGGTGCCGCGGGCGTCGCGCCAGTCCAGCGCGTCCGAATGGCAATGCGGGCAAAGCGCGCGCGGGTAGAAGTGATGCCGGCCGCAGTCGCGGCAGTGCTTCAGGATCAGGCGGTTTTCCTTCAGCGCCATCCAATAGGGTGCGCTTTCCGGATCGACGATGGGCAGGGGCTTTTCGTACATGGTGGAGGTCGCTGCTCAGCGGGTGGAAAGGATGCAGGTGGCGCCGCTCGACAACGTGCCACCCGTACCGTGGACGAGGGCCGTGACGGCGTCCTTGACCTGGCGCTCGCCGCATTCGCCGCGCAGCTGGCGCACTGCTTCGATCAGCAGGAAGATCCCGTACATGCCAGGATGGGCGTACGACAGGCCCCCCCCGTTGGTGTTGAGTGGGAAAGCGCCGCCCGGAGCAGTTCGCTGGCCGGCGACGAAGGCGCCGCCCTCGCCGCGACCGCAGAACCCCAGCGCTTCCAGCGTCATCAGCACGGTGATCGTGAATGAGTCGTACAGTTCGACCACGTCTATTGCGTCATGGCCGATGCCAGCCATCGCGAAAGCCTCGCTCCCGGCCACTTCAGCGGCTGTCAGCCGGGCGAGGTCGGGCATCGCTGCAATGGTCCAGTGGGTGTGCGCCTCGCCGTACCCGCGTACGTGCACGGCCTTGCGGCCCAGCGCCTTCGCGTGCGTCGCCGTGGTCATGACGACCGCGCCGCCGCCGTCGGTGACCAGGCAGGCGTCGAGCAGGTGCAGCGGATCGGAGATCATCGGGCTGCCCAGGACGTCCTCGATCGAGAGCGGACCACGCATGGTGGCACCCGGGTTCAGCGCAGCCCACTTGCGCGTGGCCACCGCGATCTCCGCCAGGTGCTCGGAAGTGGTGCCGAATTCGTGCATGTGGCGCATGGCCGCCATCGCGTAGCCACCCACCGGTGTGGGCATGCCCCACGGGGTCTCGTACTGCATCGTCAGCACCGAAGGCCGCCCGGCCAGGTTGCGGCTGGCCTCGCTGCGCTGCAGGCTGCCATAGGTGATGAGCGCCACCTCGCAGCGACCGGCCTCGATCGCCGTGGCCGCGTGCGCCACGTGGGCCTCGAACGCCGAGCCGCCGATGTTGGTGCCATCGACGAATCGTGGCGTGATGCCCAGGTACTCGGACATCGTGACGGTGGGCAGCTGCCCCGGGCCAGGCACGCCCCACATGCCAGCCGTGAGCAGGCCGTCGACCTCGCCCATCGTGATGCCCGCGTCCGCCAGCGCGTCGCGCGCCGCCAGCGCCTGCGTCTGCAGCACCGACATCGGTGTCAGCACCTTGCCGTCCTTCAAGGGCACGTCGGCGACCCCGACGATCACCGCTTCGCGTTTGCTCATGGGCCGAAACTCCGTGACAATGCCGCAAGTCTAACAATTGTTAGGTTGAAATGGTAGTCCCGCACATGAACACGCTCGCGGGCCAGATCGCTCTGGTCACCGGCGCCACGGCGTACATCGGTCGCGCGGTGGCGAACGAACTGGCCCGCCGCGGCGCCACCGTCGTCGTCAACGGCCGCAGCGCCGACAGCGGCACCGCCGTGGTCGAAGAAATCCAGGCTGCGGGAGGTCGTGCCGAGTTCGAGCGCGCCGACCTGATCGACCGCGAGGCGGTGCATGCCATGGTCGATCGCATCGTGCAACGCCACGGGCGGCTCGACGTGCTGGTGGCCAGCGGCGCGGGCGCCAGCAACGACTCGCTGGCCTTCAAGCTCTTCCTGGAGATGGAGGGGGCGGACTTCGACACCTATATCCGCTCGCACTGGCTCACGCGCGCCTACGTGATCCAGGCGGCGGCCCGGGCCATGCGCAGCCGGCGCCGAGGCAAGATCGTGGCCATCGGAACCGACGCGGGCCGGGTGGCCACGGTGGGCGAGTCATTCATCGGCGGCGCCACCGGCGGCATGATGCAGATGTGCCGCGTGCTGGCGCGGGAACTCGGGCGCGACGGCATCCGGATCAACGCCGTGGCGATGAGCTATATCTGGGACGCCGAGCCGCGTTGGGGTGGCGGGTCGGCCGCGCTCGCCGGCGCGCACGGCCAGGGCATGATCGACAACCTGCGAAAGCGCATGCTCTTTCCGGTGCATTGCGCGGATATCGCGCAGGCCGCCGCGTTCTTCGCCGGCCCGGAGTCGGATGCCATCACCGGCCAGACGCTGAGCGTCAACGGCGGACTCAGCACACCGGGCTGAGAGGGGCTTCAGGCGACGGCGTGCCTGGCCTTCGTGGCCACCCGGTCCGGTCCACCGGAAGCCGTTCTGGGGAGTTCCACGGCGAACACCACGTGCTTGGGTTTCTTGTAGCGCGCGATGCGCCCGCCGACGAATTCGATCAGTTCCTCGGCAGCCATCGCGTGGCCGGGCTTGAGGACGCAGACTGCCTGCACGGCCTCGCCCCACTGCGCATCGGGCACCCCGAACACGACGGCCTGGTCCACCGCCGGATGCTCGAGC
>SXGQ01611967.1_pt1 | contig 11177 bp, 9 predicted proteins | sample 3178371 | NCBI WGS metagenome assembly SXGQ01 (sample SAMN11356859, study PRJNA531348) | freshwater metagenome | isolation source: freshwater sample F1-20 | place: China: Fuxian Lake, Yuxi | collected 2017-12-25 | reverse complement strand
TGTTGGGCGACAAAACCCGCGAACGGCAAGACAATTTCAGACGGAATCGGCGGAAACACATTTTCGATCACGACCAACAACGCGACACCGATATAGCCGAACTGATTGATGACGTCTTGAACCCAGTTCGCCAAGTCACCCAACATCAATTTCCCCCAGATTCTCTAACGAGCGACTCAGCCGCGACTGAGTGCTTTGCGATTCTTCGACTTTGACTCCGAAGCTGCCTGAGTCATGGGTCAAAAGCCCCGTGAAGTCCGGGCCGCAGGTTCGATAAAACGGTTTCGCAGCTTTGGCAAATGCGCGTTGGCCCGTTCTGAGTTCGCGGCCGTCGACCATCACGACGGACAGTCCGAGCACATGATCGGCGGCGGTGCCATAGCGTGCCGTCCCAAAGAAAAGCGCTCCGTTCGACAGCCCTCCACCCACCGTCGCTTGCGCACCCGAGAACGTACCGAAGAACGGGAGCCTCAAACCGAGCGGAGTTAAGGTGTCGTGAATCTGCTTCCAGGTCACCCCCGCTTCGACGGTGATGTACATGTCCTCGGCATTGACCTCGAGAATTCGATTTAGCCGCGACGTATCGAGGATCACACTCTTCTCGACGAGCGGCCGGTACCCGCCGGTGTACGAGAGTCCACCACCGCGCGGGATGACGACGTAACCGCTGCGATAGGCAGCGGCTACCATGGCCGCACAGGTCACCCTGTCCTTGGGACGAAGCACGGCCGCCGCGGTGACGCCCATCGAGTACACATCGCCCGAATGAGCCCAACGTTCGTCGAGCGATAGAACGACCTCGTCGGATGAGAACTCCGCGAATGGGGAATGCGTGAAGTCGGGATGAGCGGCCACCGTGAATACCTCCTCAAGTTGACCAATGATACGTGAACGTACGGATGCGCTCTCGACACGGTATGTTGAGACTTGTACCTATGATCTGACGTCCGACCAAGGGTACCCGGAGGCCTTATGCAGCCCATCAAGAAGATTCTCGTCGCCATCAAGATATCGATGCTCGATCGATGCCCGCGGTACGAAAGGCCGCCCAGCTTGCCAAAGCCAGCAAAGCGACTCTCGAGCTCTTCCACGCGCTTTCGGATACCGTCCTGGTCGAGGCGCTCGATGCTAGGAGAGTCAGTTTAAAAGACTACGAATCGCAACGTCTTTCCAAGGTGCTCGATCGCCTCGAGACCATCGCCCGGGGAATTCGTAAGCACGATATCGAGGTCACCTGTGCAGCCGAGTGGGACTATCCCCCCGCTGAAGCGATCGTGCGGCGGGCTCTCCGAACTAAGGCAGAACTTATCGTCGCCGAGCGTCATGCGACTAAACATGTCGCCAAGTGGATGCTCGCTTACACCGACTGGGAGCTCCTGAGACAAGCGCCCTGCCCTGTGCTTCTCGTAAAACTGCCGAAGCCTTATCACCGACCCGTCGTGCTGACGGCGATCGATCCCTTCCACGAAAACGCCAAGCCCGCCCGCCTCGATGCGGCGTTGCTGCAAGCCAGTGGACGCGTGACGTCCCTACTGAAAGGTAGCTTACGAATCGTGCACTGCATCGCCCCGGCAACACTCATTACCGCAAATTGGACCGCCTCTCCGATCATCATCGATGCAGAGCAAACTTCCGCAGCATTGAAGCGTGCGCGCAAAGCGCTCGTCGCTGAGGTCGCCCGTCATCCCCTTCCGTCGCACCGCCTATCGGTGGTTCACGGATCCCCGCGCGAGGCCATACCTGCGACGGCAAAGGCCGAGAAGGCGAGTATCGTCGTGATGGGGGCGATCTCACGCTCCGGCTTCAAACGACTGCTCGTGGGTAACACCGCTGAGGCGGTGCTCGATTCATTGACCTGCGACGTACTGGTCATCAAGCCGGGCCGTTTTCAAACCAAAATTCCACGTCGAAGTCGAGGCGCTCAACTCATGGCGTTCCCGTCAGCCATGACAGGCTGAAACTCAGCGCGACGGCGCCGGCAAGCCACATCAAGATCAGGCCAGGCGCCAAACGATAGACGAAGCGGCGCCCGCCGGTCGCTCCGGCAACGATGAGCTTGGATACGGTATTCGTTCCGAGCGCACCGAGAATAGCGAGAGCCCCGGCGGACTCGCTGAGCCCTCCCGAAATCACAAGACCGGCGGTGCCCGCGACGGCCGAATGCGCGTCCGCGAAGCCTCCGATCATCAAGCCCGCGATAGCGCCTCCTGAACCGAATGCGCGATCAAGCCATGCGGCACACCACAACATCGCTGTGACCGTAACGCTGAACACGATAGCCTGGAGCGGCTGAAACGCACGTCCTTTAAAGGACTCCATGGCGTGATCGGCTAATGCTCCGTCGCGACGCAACAGAACGACAGCGCTCGCGATCGCTGTTGCGATCATGACCATGGCAGGGAGCGACCACCTCATCAGCAGCGATGGATCGATGGCCGCGAGTAGCACCAACAGCTGTAGTGGCGTAGCGACGGAGGAGATCATCGCAGCGCCGGCTGTTAGCAGCATCTTGTTGGGTTCCGATGCGGTCCGACTCCCGAGCACCCCGATCGTCGCGATGCTCGAAATGAATCCACCGAAAAACGCGGCGAGCGGTAATCCCCGAGCGGGACCCAAGGTTCGTAGCGCAAGATATCCCACAGCGTTCATTACGAGTACGAGCAATGTGAGGCCCCAGATTCGCTGCGGATTGACGACACCGGCTGAGTCCACCGCACGGTCAGGCATGAGCGGGAGGATGACGAGCGCTGACGCAGCGAGCAGCAGCAGATCGAGGACCTCGCGATCGGACATTGCCTTGCTCGCCAACCGATGAAGCGCGGAACGCAGCGCAAGAACCAAGGCAATGACGGCGCCAACCGCGCCGGAGAGTTCGGGAAACGGGGGCGCCAAGGCGCCAAGAAGATAGGTGGTGAACAGCGTCACCTCACTTGTAAGCCCCGGATCGACACTGCGATCTCGCCAATACGAGATGACGACGAGCGCGCCAATGAAGACTGCGCCGGTCACGACGACCCAAAATCCCGGAAACTGCACCGCGAGCGCACCAGCAAGCGCAACGACGACATGGGTTCGTATGCCGCCCGGTGAGCCGACCGCTGGGTCTGTCTTCCGACGTTCTCGCTCGACTCCGATCAGGAGACCGACCGCAAAAGCAACGACGAATCCGGCAGCGGAGGATGCCCAGAACTGCTCAAGGAAATTCATCTGCTTAGGGCGGTGTCAGGTCGATTTCGACACGCAACCCCAAGGCAAGTGCGTCCTTCACGTCAGGGACACTTCCAGGATTAAAGATGTAGTGGAGATCGGGCTGCAGCACGAGACGTGGCGTGACTGGAACACGCCAGGTGAGCTCAACCACCGTCTCATGGGCGAGCAGCGATTCACCCGCGATCGATGCAACTTGGCGAGCCGGAGAGCCGTTTCGTGCGTGAGCGATCCCGAGGGCGAGATGCTCTCCCTCTCTACTCAACCAGGGACGCTCAAGCACCAGAGCCGCTTGAATGGTTGAACCGATCACGTTGTAGCGTGGCTCTGCAGCCCCAAGTCGCAGCATCGCCAGAAGACGTCGCTCGCCGGCATGCCAGATCGGACCTTCCACCAAACCGTAGGTGCCGGAATTTCCGCGAGAAGCCCGCGACTGCTCGCCCGCAAGTACATTGAATTCTTCGAACTTAGCGGTGTATCGCCAGTGACCAACCACGGCACGCCAACGCTCGCTTCGGTATTCCAACTCAGCAACCCAAAGCGCGTCCTCGTCCGAATCAAGTTTTAGCGAGGCGACCTTGCGTGGAGAGTCAGGATCATTGGGCACGCCATCGATGACGACACCCTGCAACATCCACGTGTCGTCGAACCGCCAACGCCCCCGCAGTGCAAGACCGGTATACGGAAAGATAGAGGGACCGATCACGCCGGACTGCGCAGCATCGACCCCTATCCCAAAAGTGGAGTTGATCAGCGCCCCACCGACCTCACTGACATCGAATTCAGTATTGAGGTCATAGAGTCCGAACTTGATACTGCGGTCACCAGCGGACGGACCGTACTCCATCAACGCTTCAAGAATCCGTGTGGCTCGATCCGCTTCGATGTTACTGACGACGTGCGTGTCCCCTACGATTTCACTAAAGCTCTTGCCGTTATTGTGGATGGCGTGGACTCGAGAGCGAAAACCACCTGGGCTACCCTCGAAATCGAGAATCATTTCGGCATTCCCGATCACCACGTCACCCGTGCTGGCACCGCCATCGACATTACGCCAAAAATCAGAGGTATATCCGAGCGTCAGACTCCAAGGCGGTACGGTATCGCTCCCACCCTCGTTGGCGAGAAGGTCTGTTGAGATTCCGCTCAGTACACCAAAGAGGACTGCGGCTGTGGGAACTCGACTCATGAGGTACGGCTCACGAGAAGCCTAAAATGCATTGAGGCCGGTCAGTGCACGCCCGAGCGACAACTGATGCACCGTTTCCGTACCCTCGTAGGTGATGACACTCTCGAGGTTCAAGGCGTGACGAATGGGCGCGTACTCAGCGAGGATGCCGGCGCCGCCGAGCAAGTCGCGTGCATCGCGAGCCACCTCGATGGCCGCCCGACAGTTATTCCACTTCGCCAAAGACACTTGAACCGGTGTCAGGATGCCACGGTCTTTTCGTCGAGCAAGCTGTAACGACAAAGTTTGACCCACCGCAATCTTTCTCGCCATTTCGGCGAGACGAATCTGCACAGCCTGGGTGGCAGCGAGTGACCGCCCAAACATCACGCGCTCCTTGGAATAGCGTAGTGCCTCATCGAGGCAGGCCTGCGCGGCACCGAGCACGCCCCAGGAAATACCGAATCGCGCCTGGGTCAGACAGGACAACGGCGCCTTGAGTCCGACAGTTGAGCCCGGAAGCAGATTTGCCTCTGGCACAACGACGTTATCGAAAAACAATGCGCCGGTCGCCGAGGCGCGCAGCGAAAACTTGCGCTCGATCTCTTGGGTGGTGAATCCCGGCATTCCGCGCTCCAGCAAAAAGCCGCGAACTCCCTCGTCGGTAAGCGCCCACACGATCGCCACGTCCGCAATCGGCGCGTTCGTGATCCACATTTTTGAGCCGTTGACGACCCAGTCGCCACCCCGTCGCCGGGCGGTCGTATTCATGTTGAGCGGATCGGATCCACCGTGAGACTCGGTAAGCCCGAAACAGCCGATGAGCTCACCCTTGGCCATACCCGGAAGCCAACGGTCCTTCTGCGCGTCGGAACCATAGGTGTAGATCGGATACATGCACAGGGAGGATTGCACCGACACAAAGCTGCGAATGGCCGAATCACCCCGCTCAAGCTCCTGGCAGATGAGCCCATAACTCACCGCGTTGAGGCCGGCACAACCGAAGCCCTCGATCGATGAACCGAGCAGCCCGAGCCTTGCCATGCGTGCGATCAGGTCTTTAGGGAAAGTGTGATCGGCAAAATGCCGTCCGATGATTGGAAGAACCTCGGCGTCGACGAAACGAGCGACAGAATCTCTTACGAGACGTTCCTCGTCTTGAAGCTCGTCGTTGATTCCGACGATATCCAGCGCCTCATTCGTCATCCCGTCGTCTCCGTATTGTGGCTTTTGAAGTCAGCCAACGATCTGCCGCGATCGAAGCTCGCGAATCTGCTCGGCGGTGTATCCCACTACCGACAGCACCCCGTCGGTATGCTCGCCAGGCCGGGCAAGTGTACCGCCCTGAGTTGGTCGATGCCCATCCATCTCGATCGGCAAGATCGGCAAACGTGTGACGCGCCCATCAGGCATCTCTGTCGGACCGAGTCCGCCACTTGCCGCAAGGTGAGGATCATCGAACATCTCTTCGGGTTTGCCGATGGGCGCAAAAGGCAGACCTGTACGCTCCAGTATCGGAACGAGTTCCGCCTTCGAATAACGTTTGATGAGTTCACGCACCTTAGGCAATAGCGCCTCGCGCTGCGCCACCCGCTGCGCATTGGTTTTGAGCGACTCGTCGGCAGCCAAAGCCTTCAACGAAAATGCCTCGCAAAACTTCTGCCAAAGACTGTCTGAGACCACACCAATGAAAACCTGCTCCGCATCGCGGGTTTCGAAGACATCGTAGATGGCCCAAGCAGAGATGCGTACGGGCATTGGCTTTGCAGGCTGTCCGGTCACGGCCATCTGCGCCATATGCTGACCGACGAGGTAGACCGTCGTTTCGAAGAGCGCGCTACTGACCTTTTGCCCACGACCCGTTGCATGGCGGTGCTGGAGCGCCGCCAAGATCGCGATGGCACCGAACATACCGCCCGTTACATCAATGACCGACGTTCCCGCCCTGAGAGGTCGCCCCGGCGGCCCGGTCATGTAGGCGAGACCGCCCATCATCTGCGTGACCTCATCCAGAGCTGTGCGGTTTTCGTAAGGCCCAGACAGAAAACCTTTTTCAGAACAGTAGATCAGCCGTTCGTTCGTCTTGACTAAATCGTCGTAGCCGAGTCCGAGCTTGTCCATCGCCCCGGTTCGAAAATTTTCGACTACCACATCTGCCGCATCGCAGAGACGTCTCGCCACGGCAAGACCTTCTGTCGACTTCAGGTCGAGACAGATGCTTTTCTTGTTGCGGTTGTACATCGGGAAATAGCCCGCACCTGAACCCACGAGCTTTCGGGTGGGGTCACCGCCGAGCGGCTCGATGCGAACGACCTCTGCGCCGAGCTCCACCAGGATCGCGCCGACGGCAGGACCCATGACCATATGCGTGAACTCGACGATCTTTACTCCGCGAAGCGGCTGCGACGCAGCATTAGGCTCGGATTTCATTGTGCATGCTCCTGGATGAATCCGAGCGGCAGTCCCGCATCCGGTGTGAACCCGTAGAGATCCTCCGACGGCAGTGCGTTACGCAACACGTGCCTGACTCCCATCAATTTTTGTAGATCAATTCCGGTCCGTAGTCCCATCGCCTCGAGCATGAAGACTAAATCCTCCGTCACGATGTTCCCGGACGCGCCGGGCGCGAACGGGCATCCGCCAAGCCCACCGAGTGAGCTATCGAACGTCGTAATCCCCACCTCTAGACCTGCAAGAACATTGGCGAGCCCGAGGCCACGGGTGTTGTGCAAATGCAGACCCGTGAGCGCCTGATTGCCTACCACCGACTTCACTCGTCGCACGAGATCCCGGACCTGTGCTGGGTTCGCGTAGCCCGTCGTGTCGGACAGCCCCACCTCGTCACATCCTGCAGACATTAACGCTTCGGCGAGTGCCACCACTTTGTCGCTCGGAATGACGCCCTCGAGCGTGCAGCCAAAAGCGGTCGATAATCCGCCCTCGAATTTTGGACGGCGATCGGCCGGCAGGTCTTTTAACAGCGCAACGATTCCCTTCACTTCATCGAGCATTTGAGCATGGGTGCGACGGACATTTTTTAGGCTGTGGGATTCAGACACCGAAATAGGAATTGTTACTTTATGAGCGCCCGCTTCCACAGCTGATTCGGCGCCCCTGAGGTTCGGCACCAGCACAGCCACCGTCAGGCCTGGAATGCATCTCGCAAACCGAACCACCTCTGCCGTATCCGCCAATTGAGGGAGCAACTTCGCCGGTACGAAACTGCCGACCTCGATCTCGGTGACGCCCGCCGCTGCCTCAGCTGCCACCCAACTCTTTTTGGCCTCGAGTGGCATGATCGACTTGATGCTCTGGAGTCCATCGCGCGGACCCACCTCGCTGACCAAAATTTTCATGCGTGCTCCGGAAGTCGGTAGATCCAGGGGCGTTCGTTACGATCACGCGAAAGGAATGCGTCGATCTTGTTTTTGCTCTTGAGGGTGAGATCGATCGCATCCAGCCCTTCGAGCAACATATCCCGTGACTCGGCATCGAGCTCGAAAATCCATCGCATCGCCTCACCGGCTTCGACAGTCAGAGCCTCGACGTCGACTTTGATACGGTGCGCTGGAGGATCGATGAGAACCCAGGATGCGATGCGTTCAACCGCTTCGGCGGACAGTCGCACGGGCACGATGCCGTTACGAACACAGTTGCCAAAAAATATTGGCGCGAATGACGGCGCGATGATTGCGCGAATACCAAACTCGTGCAGCGCCCAAACGGCATGCTCTCGGCTCGAACCGCAACCGAAGTTCTCACCGCCCAATAAGATTTGAGCCTCAGCGTAGGCGGACTGATTGAGGATGAAGCTCGGGTCCGGCTCTCGACCACCAATAGCGGTATAACGCCATCCCGCAAAAAGACCGCCGGCCAGTCCGGTTTTGGACACGGTCTTCATCTCTCTTGAAGGAATGATGGCGTCCGTATCGATGTTCGCTCGAATGATCGGTGCTGCGACCGCGCAAAGTTGTCGAATCGGCTCGGTCATGATGAACGAACCTGAACAGGAATTTGGTCGACCCCCACGATACGACCCACCACCGCACTCGCTGCCACCGTCTCGGGACTCGCGATGTGGGTTCGTGTTTCGGGGCCCTGGCGACTTTCGAAGTTTCGGTTCGTCGAAGAGATCACTCTCTGCTTGGGACCGAAGCTTTCACCACCCGCGAAGAAACACATGGAGCATCCCGACTCGCGCCATTCGAAACCGGCGTCTTTGAATATTTGATCCAGGCCCTCCGATTCGGCCGCTCGCTTCACCGACATCGATCCCGGTACACAGATGGCGCGTACTCCAGCCGCAACGCGGCGCCCGCGGAGCACCTCGGCGGCGCGTCGCAAGTCCGATAAACGACTGTTCGTACACGAACCGATGAAGGCTGCGGCAATCTCAAGATCGTGCATGGGTGTGCCCGACGACAGCCCCATGTAACTGAGAGCCCGTTGATACGACTCGGGTGATGCACCGCTCTCCGACTCTACCGGAACGACGCCGGATACCGGTACGGCATGCTGAGGACTCGTACCCCAAGTCACCATGGGCGCGAGTTCAGAGACGTCGATCACGATCTCCCGATCAAACACCGCACCCGGGTCGCTACGAAGCGCTCGCCACGTCTCGACTGCACGCCCCCAGTCGGCCCCTCGTGGCGCGTACGGCCTGCCACTCAAATATTCGAAAGTCTTATCGTCTGGGGCGATGAAGCCCGTGACAGCCGAGAACTCAGTCGCCATGTTGCAGAGCGTTAGGCGTCCTTCGATATCCAGCGCCTCGACAGCGGCTCCCGCAAACTCCACGGCATACCCGTTCCCCCCGACGGAACCGAAACGCGCAATCAAGGCGATCGCGAGGTCCTTGGCCGTGACGGCCGACGGCAGCACACCCTCGAATCGAACGCGCATCGTCTTCGGTTTTTTGACCCGAAGCGTGCCAGTTGCAAGGGCATGCTCAGCTTCGGTTGAGCCGATTCCCCACGCGAACGCGCCCAGCGCGCCTTGAGTACAAGTATGACTATCCGGACACACCACCGTCGCTCCGGGCAGCACGATGCCAAGCTCCGGAGAAATGACATGAACGATGCCTTGCAGCGGGTCACGAACATCGAACAGTCGAATCCCGACTGCCTCCGCAGCCGCACGGGTCTCCGTAATGAAGACTTTTCCGCCCGGTAGCAGCGTGTCGTCCCCGCGACCCGGGCGAGTGTCGACGATATGGTCCATGGTGCAGAAGACCCGACCAGGATCGACTACGGAACGATCCGACTCGGCGAGACTCTTGAGGGCAACTGACCCGGTACGCTCGTGGAGAAATACACGATCGATAGCGATCAGCGCAGCACCCCCGTCGAGCTCGCGAACGAGGTGCGAGGTCCAAAGTTTTTCGAAAAGCGTTCGCGCGGTCATATCTGCACGGCTCCGGAGCGAGGATTATGCCCGGACGCGTGCTCTCGCAGAGTCCTCAGACTGGTCGATCCTCGAAAGACAAGTGCACTTCCGTTCCTCGTCCGCCGGATCGACGTCGAATCTCCAGGGATCCGCCGAGCTCGCGGGCCCTGCGGCGCATATTCGAGATCCCTCGCCCTGGGGACACGTCGTCGGCGATACCCGCTCCGTCATCCTCAACCTTAATAACGTACTCGTGATCGCCCAGATACCGTACCGCGACGATGATTTCCCGCGCACCAGCATGACGGACGGCGTTGTTGATGGCCTCTTGGATGATTCGAAGAACCTGAAGCATTCTCCTCGCCATCATCGGTGGCGCATGCGACAGATCGACACTCCAAGACAGGCCGATGCCATGCTCAACGAGCCTACGCTCGATGCGAGTCCGATAGTCGACGAGTGCCGCCTCAAGGTTGTCGTTTTGCTCACGCAGCGTATCCACCATCAGATGCAAATCGGCAGAACACTCTCGTAGCAAGTGAGCGACCTCAGCCTGACTCATCTCGCCCCGCTCGACGCGCATGCGCGCCGTGGCGATTTGAGACCCGAGCCCGTCGTGCATGTCGGCGAGGAGCATCTCTCGTTCTTGGGTTCGTGACCGAGAAATCTCTAGAGCGAGCAGACCTTTTTGGGCGAGCTCCCGTTGTCGGATGTTGAGATCAAGCACCAAGGCGATGAATAACGCAAAGTTGATTAAGCCCAGACCGAGCGTAACAGACAGAGACGTTATCGACTGTATCGGTAACGGGGCGATTAGAAGATTTGTCTCGGTCATCAATGCCCTGATGAGCCCCCCAACAATACCCAGCAGCTGGAGGCCGATCAGCATGACGAAAAACTTCGCGGCCATGGAATTGAGCTGAGTCCCGATTCGATAAGCGAGCATGCAGACCCGGGTCATGATGCCGACCACGGAGACGCTAACGATCATTGAGAAGGACGCAGGGTCGGGAAACAATAAAGGAATCGATAGCATCCCGATGGCGATGAGAACGCTACCCTTCGAATACTCTGACAATGGGAACTTAGGGCTTTGGAGTAACCCCAGCGCCATGTTCTTCAACCAGGCAGATCCGATCGCGCCGATGGAAATCGCGAACGCGCTAATCGTTCGATAGCCCTCAGTCTCGTCTTGCCTTAGGCCGAAAGCGGCAAAGTACACACCACCAAACCAGAAACTAAGAAGATAGAGATATACCGCAGTACCGCGGACGCTCCAGAGAATTCCGAGCGACAGCACAGCCATGATGGTCGACTGAACGGCGAGAATCAGGTAGGCATCGGAGCCGGCGATGGAGCCCATATCGTTATCCAAAATGGTCGGGACGCCGAGATTTGAACTCGGGACCCCTTG
>SXGQ01864778.1_pt1 | contig 11179 bp, 9 predicted proteins | sample 3178371 | NCBI WGS metagenome assembly SXGQ01 (sample SAMN11356859, study PRJNA531348) | freshwater metagenome | isolation source: freshwater sample F1-20 | place: China: Fuxian Lake, Yuxi | collected 2017-12-25 | reverse complement strand
CGGGAAGGAACATCGCCTTGACCGGGTCGTAGAACTGTTCGACTTCGCGTTTTTCGATCAGGCCTGCGTCGCGCAGTTGCAGATAGATCTGCTCGCACAGCGCCTTGTTTTCAGGGGCGTGGGTAGAGTGGTAGTGGTCAAACCGCACGCCGAACCCCGCAAAGTCGCGCTGGTGCTCGGACGATACCCGGGCGATCAGTGCCTCGGGCGTCAAACCCTCTTTCTCGGCACGCAACATGACCGGCGTGCCATGCGTATCGTCAGCACATACGTAGTGGACGGTGTGTCCCTGCATCTTCTGGAAGGCCACCCAGATATCGGTCTGGATGTATTCGAGCAGATGGCCTAGATGAATGGCGCCGTTGGCATAAGGCAAAGCGGAGGTGACGAGGATGCGGCGGGTCACGGTCGGTCCTGAAAACACGTAATCCGTCATTTTAATGCACTGTGGCCTTGTGTGCTGCGGTGCGATCGGAGTGGGAGGTCAAGGCTGCACGGTGGGGCGGGGGAGGCAGGAGCGGGGAGGCAGGAGCGGGGAGGCAGGGGGCGTATAGCCCCGATGCGCCCCCGGTATTCAGAACAGCTCGATGCGGGGTAATCCGGTTTCCAGCGGCTCCTGACCCATGGCGGCCATGTGTGCATTACGCTGCTGGTGCATCACATAGTTGGAAAACAAGGCATCCATGCGGGCGCCGAGGCTGGGCAGCAGGTCAGGACGGTTGGGCGTCTGCGTCAACTGCCGGTCCCACTGGGCGATGTGGTCGTCCAGTGTGTTGAGCGCGGTCTGCACATGCTCAAGCTGCTGTCGCATGATGTCTTGCGTTTGCAGACTTGCCAATGTGGTCTGCACGGCATCGACGATGTCATTGGTGTGGTTTTCCAGCGCCATGTTCATCTCATGCGAATGCTGCAGCAGATCATTGAACGAGTTTTGCAGCTCCTGCAGTTTGACCACCAATTCCTCGGTGTTGTCGTTCTCCTCCTGAATGTCCAGGGCATCCATGGCTTGACGGCTTTGCGTGCTGATGAGGTTGCTCACATCACCGATGCGGTCCCGGATCTGGCGTGCTGCGTCCTGTGTCTTGCCGGACAGTTGGAACACATTGTCGGCCACCACCGAGAAGCCCCGACCGTTCTCGCCGGCACGTGCCGCTTCGATCGCCGCATTCAGTGCCAGCAAGTTGGTCTGCTGTGCAATCTCCTCAACCAGACCCACCAACGGGATCAAACCTTCCACGTTGTTGCTCAGGTTCAGCAGCCATTCGCGTTCGCGGGAATTGCGCTCCTTGTTGCTGTTGCCCATGTCGCGCAGCGACTGAAGCATGGCGGTATGCTCTGCAACCTTGGACGTGCTTTGTTCAATCAGCTTGGTCGTGCTTTCAACAGCCGTACGCGACACGTTGAGCATCGACATCGTTGCGTTGTGCGCAACCTGCAACTGTCCCATGATGTGCAGCGCGGTTTCTTCACTTTCCTTGTTAATGGACGTGAGGTGCGCTCGCATCACGTCGTTGAAACGACGCACATCGGCAACCTGCTGCGTGAGCATGGCTGTCCATGGGGCGTGAGCCGCGTTGGATGCATTGATGACATCGGCCTCCTGCTGCGTAAACCGCTGCCGGAACCAATAAGTGACTAGGGATCCTGCGATGCAGGCGCCCAGGGCGGCTGCCAGCAGGAATTCCATCCAGGCCATGGACTGACTCATGGAAATCTCCTCAGGCGCCGGGAAGAACCTGGCGAATTACGCGAATCAGATCTTGACCACCCACGGGTTTGACCAGCCAACCCGTCGCACCGAGCTTCTTGGCCTCTTCACGCTTGGTCTGCTGCGACTCGGTCGTTAGCGTCAGAATGGGCGTAAAACGCAGGAACTGACGTGCATGCCGGATGAACTCGATGCCGTTCATGTTGGGCATGTTGATGTCGGTGATGATGAGATCGGGCTTCTGGATCTTTTTCAATTTTTCCAGGGCCTGTGCGCCATCACCAGCCACTTCAACCTTGTAGCCCGACATTTCGAGTGTCTGGCGCAGGCTCATCAGCATGGTTGCAGAATCATCAATCAGAAAAATTGTTTTCATGGTATTTCTCGTCTGGTGTTGCGCTTAAATCGAAATTATCAAAATCAGGCGGTTGCCGTGGTCCAATAAGGGGCCAAAAATTGCCTGATAAATTCATCTTCCGGCAATTCCTTGAACTTCGGTTTGGCTGCCAGCAGTACTTGCATGGCAGCCGTGTGGATATGCGTGCACTTGCTGGCATCAATCGGGGCATCGTCGTGTTCGAGCACCAATTGAAGCAGGGTTTCGGCATCTTCCACAGTGCACGTTTCATCAATCTCGATCACGTTTTCGATGATGTCGAATTGGACGCCCATCAGATCAGCTCCTTCATGTTGAGCACCAGCAACACGCTGCCATCGCCCAGCAGGGCAGTGCCAGAGTACGCCGGCATGTTCTGCAGCATGCCTTCCAATGGACGCAGGATGATGTCGATGGTTGAATGGAAATCATCGACCATGATGCCTACGGATTCGCCATTGACCTTGACCACCAGCACAGCATATTCATTCTCTTCGTTCGGGTTTTGTCCCGTGCCCAGCTGCAGCATGTCGTTCAGTGAGCGCAGCGGAATGATCTTGCCGCGCAGCACGGTCATCTTGTGGTCTTGCACCACATGGATGGCGTCCGCGGGCACCCGCACGGTTTCAACAACGATGTCCATCGGCACGGCAAACGATTGCTCGGCCGATTTGATCATCATCACGTTGGTCACCGCCATGGTCAGCGGCAGGCTCAGATCCACCTTGGTGCCCTTGCCCATGGCAGAGCTCAGATGAATGACGCCGTTTACCTTGGCGATGGCAGAGCGAACCACATCCATGCCCACACCGCGGCCGGAAACATCGGAGATGACCGCAGCGGTTGAGAAGCCCGGCAGGAAAATGAGCTGCTGTGCCTCCTGATCGCTCATGCCGGCTGCTTTTTCTTCGCTGATCAGGCCTTTTTCGACAGCCTTGCGCTTGACGCGGCTGACATCAATGCCGGCACCATCATCCTCGATGATGATGTGAACACGGTCACCTTCCTGATGCGCAGAAATGTGGATGGTGCCTTCCAGCGACTTGCCCGCTGCCTGACGGTCTTCGGGTGGCTCGATGCCATGGTCCAAACTGTTGCGTACGAGGTGGATGAGCGGATCGGCCAACGCTTCGATGATGTTCTTGTCGGCTTCTGTTTCGTCTCCGGTGATTTCCAGCTTGATCTGCTTGCCCAACTTTTTGGCCAGATCGCGCACCAATCGCGGGAAGCGCTGGAAGATGCTGGAGACGGGCATCATGCGAACCTGCATGATGGCGTCCTGCATTTCCTCTGCAATGCGGTTGATCACCGCATACTGGCTCTTCAGCTCTTTGGCGACTTCGCGTACACCGTACTGGGTTTCTGCTTTCTCGGCCAAATAGGGCAGCGAATTTTTCGCAACCACCATCTCGCCGATCAGCTCCATCAGACGGTCAATCTTTTCGCGCGGCACCTTCAGTATCTGAACCTGCTTGGCTTCACCTTCAGGAGGTGCATCGCCTTTGGCCTGCGCGTCTGCCTTGGTTGCCGGTTCGCCGGTGCCTGCATCGCCGGTTTTGGCAGCCGGTGCAGATGCTGCAGAAGCGGCCGGTGCGCTGCCAGCAGGCGTGCTGGCCTGTGCCGCCGGCGTATCAGCAATCTTGCCGGCTCCGACGTTAGGACTGATGTGCGCTGTGGCGCTTGCACCTTCCGTGGTGCTGCCACCGCCGACGAGTTCACCTGGAATCTTTTGCAACCAGTTGACCAGCGGAGTGGGGTCGTTGTTGCTTTCTGCCGATGCCAATGCTTCGCGTGCGGCTTCTGCCCATGCGCTGCGGTTGAGCGATTCGCTGAGCTGCTCCACTGCCATGACAGCGGCCCGCGCGCGTCCCAACCATGTGGGCGTGGCGGCATTGAGCGTCATGATCTTGGCCTGCACTTCCCAGATGCGAAGCGCCTGCGCACGGGATGCTTCGGTGATGGGCAGCATGCCTTCGGGCGTCAGAGAAGCGGTGGCTGTTGCTGCGGCTGCTGCGATCGTTGCTGTGTCGCTGCCGGTACAGAGGCTGCCAGACAGTACTTCATGCTTGATCTGGTCTTTTACATACGCAAACACCTGCAGCACATCGTCTTCCGGTGCGCTGCTTGCAATTGTCAATGTAAGATTGCAATTGTACGGATCGAGGTCCTGTGCGGGTGACCAGTCTGCCAGCGTATCAATGGACAGGTATTCGAGGCAAGGTACGCTGCGTGCATATTGCAGAGGATCTTCGCCTTTGAAAAAGCAATCCGAATCGGGTGTGTAGTGAACCCACACCAGGTCGCGCTGTTGAGCCGGAACCTTGGAGAGGTGCGGTTCAATCCATCCGGTAATGTGCGTCTGTGCGGTGGCGGTCGGTGAATTGACGAACTGCTCGATCGCCTGATCGGGCGGAGCAGCCGCTTCACCCTCGCGTATCGCCTTGATGCTGGCTACCAACTGCTTGGCGCGCGGAGAGATGGCTTCGGGGTCGTAAGAGCCCGATTCCCAGGCGTCCAGAGAATGCGATACGAAGTCCATTGCGTCCAGCAGGACATCAGCGCTGTCAGAGCTGATTTCCTCACCGCTGTCGCGCAGGGCGTCCAGCGTATCTTCAGCGCAATGCAGCACGCTGCCGATGGGACGCAATTCTTCAAACAGACCGCAGTTGCCTTTCAGGGTATGGACCAGTCGGAACAGATTGTTAAGGCTGTCCGCATCGCTTCCCTGTTTTTCCAAGGTGAGCATCGCCTCCCCGATGCCCTCCAGCAGCTCGCGGCTCTCCGCGATAAACTGCGCCTGTAGTGCATTCATCTGCCACGCTCCCCAAGTAGCAGTCTGGCGCATTGAACCAGTTGCTCAGGCCGCACAGGCTTGATCATGTACAGGTTTGCGCCGGACAGATAAGCTTCTGTCTCGTCATGCTCTTCGGCTTCCGTGCTGATCATCACAGCCGGAGCCTGTCTGATTTCAACCGCTTCGCGCAGCTTGCGCAGAAACGAGTACCCATCCATCTTGGGCATGTTCACATCGACAAGGTACAAGTCGAATTGCCCATCGAAAGCCTTTTCAAGCGCCTCCATGCCATTGACCGCTTCATCGGTCTCATAGCCGGCTTGTTTGAGAATTCCGCGGTGGTACATGCGGACGGTGGCTGCATCATCGATAATCAGAACGCGTTTCATGGTGTCCTCTTCGCGCTGGAATCAGGGTTTTTGGTAAACGATTGCTTCGGGGAATTTCCGGACCTTGAACAAGCCGCTGATACGGCTCATTGATTCCGAATGCCCGAGACAAATGAATCCACCCGGATTCAACGCATCGAAAAAAGCCTCCGCTGCTACGCGGCGCGACACGTCATCAAAGTAAATCAGAAGGTTGCGGCAAAAGATCAGGTCGCATTTGCGGAATTTCCGCGTATCGGCCGAATCAGAGAGATTCACACGACTGAACTCCACGGCGCTGCGGGTGTCAGCGTCGAGGTGATACATGCCGTTCTTGTCCTTGTGAAAATATTTGTTGGTAACGTGGGCCGGTATGTTACCGACGGAACGCTCGCTGTAGATACCCTTCTTGGCCTGCTCCAGAATCGTGGTGTCGATGTCGGATGCCATCAGCTCCACATTGAATTTGTCCAGGTCGTTCCAGTATTCCTGCAGGTAGATCGCGATGGAATAGGGTTCCTCGCCGGATGAGCTTGGAATGGACCAGATGCGGATCGTATCGCCGGGACGCTTTTTGGAGGCGATCTCCGGCAGCATCGAACTGATCATGCAGGCAAAGTGATACTCTTCGCGGAAAAAGTAGGTCTCATTGACTGTCATCACGTTGATGAGTTGTTGCAACTCTTCACCTGAAGTCTGGAAGCGCAAGGTGGTGAAGTAAGACCTGAAGCTGTCTACTTTCAGGGCTTGCATGCGCTCAACCAATCGTTTGTCAACGAAGTATCGTTTACTGTCATCGAAGTGAATCCCAGTCTTCCGGTAAAAGAACTCCCGGAATTTCTGGAAATCATCATCGGTGATTCCCTTGGTTTCAGTCACGGCCATTATGTGCTCTCTTTCGACTGCTCGATTCGGTCAAGCGCAGTTCTCACTGCAAACTGCAGATACGGTTCATTTGCAAATCGCTCTTGCGCTTTGAGAAGACTGTCGATGCAGTTTTCATCGCCGACCTCGGACAGCAGGTCAAGTGCGGTGGCAACCACATTGACATGCGGATCGTTTTCAATCACGTTGAGCAACCATTGCACGACGCTGGGGTGGCGCAGGCTCTCCAATACGTTGACTGCAAAAATGCGAACGTCCGGGTCCTGGTCTCTGAGCAATTGCTCCATCATCGGTGCCAGTGATCCGGGTAACTGCTTGAGCACCTCGATCGCCTCATTTCGAAGAAATGCATCGTCTGATCTCAGGCATGGCAGCAGTACGGCAACTGCTTCGGATGTACCGATCAACGCCAGTGACGTCATCACCATTTCGCGTACATTCTGCACGCGCTCAATGTCCAGCGAAGCAGCCAGTGCGTGTACGGCTTCGGGGTGCTGCGCAAGTTCCTTCGCGCAGCGGCGCCGCATGTCGGGTTCGGGGTCACGCAGGCCGCGGATCAGTGCCGGCAGATCCAAAGTGGATTCATCCGCTACTGCCTGTTCCTGCGAAGGTCTTTGTCCTGCTTTGGCAAATCCCATGTTCAGACTCCTGTCTGCATCCAGTAATTCAATTGTTGTGCGATAGAGTGGCAGGGCAACACAATACCGGCCCCACCTTGTTTGATAAGTTCAGCAGGCATGCCGAACACGGTGGCTGTCTCCTCTGATTCGGCGATGGTTCTTCCGCCCATTTTTCTTAATTCGGTCATGGCGGTTGCGCCGTCATATCCCATGCCTGTGAGCATGACTGAAATCGTCTGGCTGGGATGCATCAATTTGATGGCACTTTTCACCATTGCTTCAACGCTTGGATGCCACAGGTATTCAGAGGATTCGGGGCGCGGTGTGACGATCAGTTTGCCCAGTCGCTCCGCCATCACCATGTCGGTGCCTCCACGCCCCAGATACACGTTACCGGGAACCACTTCCATCGGCGCGTTGACCTCAACGACATTCAACGGGCACAGTGAATTGAGGCGCTTCGCAAATGCTTCCGTGAATTGCGGGGGCATGTGTTGAGCCACCAGCACAGGCCAGCGAAAACGCTTGTCCAGCAGCGGAAGGATTTCTTCCAGTGCCTTGGGACCACCTGTCGAAACACCGATCATCACCACGCCAAATGCGCGCATCTTGCTGTAGGGCGTGGTGGTTTCCGGGGGCAAATGTCCCGGTAAAACCAAGCCCGGACTGCGCGCAAAGCGGCTGCGAACGCCAGGCTCTACGGATGGCTTGCTCGGTGTGGGCGGTTCATAGGTTCTGGCGCGGTGCGTCGGTGTCGCCGCAGTCGCGGATACAGCCGGCTGCGTCCTGCGCAGTGAGCCCGGGGGTTCTGTCAGCGGTCGCTCTGCGCCGGTAACAGGTGCCTGCGCGCGACGCGAATAGCCTCGTACTTTGGCATTGGCTGCGCTGCGCACTTTTGCAACCAGTTCCTGATGCACGGCATCGATATTCAGGGAGATCGTACCCCCGGGTTTTGCGATGAAGTCCACTGCGCCAAGCGCAAGGGCTTCAAGGGTTGCGGTAGCGCCCTTTTCCGTGATGGAAGAGAACATCACCACCGGTGTCGGCCTCTCTGCCATGATGAGCGACAAGGCACTGATGCCATCCAGTTCGGGCATGTTGACATCCAGCGTGACCACATCGGGTTCAAAACGCTTGAGTTCGACCAAAGCCTCCGCCCCATTGCGCGCGTTGGCGATTTCGAAATCGCCCTCCGCAGAAAACACCTGGTTCAAGTGCTTTCTCATCAGGGCGGAATCATCTACAACCAAAAGCCTGATCATGTCTGTGTCCGTACTGCGTTAGGTTTACTGCAGAGGGCGGGGTTGCATCCCGCCCTCCCTGACATTGCTACTGCTCACTCATGCACAGCCGCTGCCGGAGCATCGGCAGATTCCTTGCGTGAAGATTTTGACTTTTTCAGCCCTCCGGATGAAGCGGCAGAGGCCGAGTGTTCTGCACCATCGTCTCCGGCAGAAGCGTGAGCGTCCTCCCCGGTTCCTTCGATGCCCAATTCAGTCAGTTCGCGACCGCTGAGCAATGCTGTCGGATCGATCAGCAGTACCATCCGCTTGCTGGCTGTGATGTTGGCCACTTCTGGAATCAGTGCTGCCGATTCTTCATTGGTGGCAGGAGATGGTGTGATGGCAGCCCGTGGAATCTTCAGCACTTCGCTGACGGAGTCCACGATGAAGCCGGTGCGTACACCATTGACCAGATACACCATGATGCGCTGACGATCCTTGTCAACTTCATCGCCACTGTTGATGGCCATGCGGCGACGCTGGTCAATGACAGGCAATACCGTACCGCGAAGGTTGATGACGCCTTCGACGAAGGAGGGCGATTGCGGAACATGAGTCAATTGCTCGGGTACGCGAACAATTTCCTGCACCGAATTGATCGGCACACCAAACTCTTCATCGCCCAGACGGAACACGACGGTTTGCAGCTCGTCATCACTGCCTTCCTCGTCGCTGCCTGCAAAGTTGGACATCTGAGATTCTCCCGTATCGGTTACACCGGCGGCGTCCATTGCGTCGCGCAACGATTCCATGTCGAACATCGCATCGATATTCAGCACGGAAACAATACGCTTGCCGCCGTCGAGCCTGCACATGGCACTGAGTTGGCGCGCGCTGTGCGTGTTTTCAAGAATTTTGGGAATGCCTTCGACGGTAGACTTGGGGACGCGAAGCACTTCATGTACGCGATCCATGACCACGCCAACCGACATGCCCTGGCCGAGTTGCAGAACGACCACGCGATGGTGTTCTTCCATCTGCGCCTGTGGCAGACCGAAAAGGCAGCGCAGGCTGACCAAGGGCAGCAGACGCTGGCGCAACACCATCAAACCCAAAATGTGTCGGGGTGAATTGGGTATCTCCGTGTACTGCTGCGGAGCCTGCACAATTTCCTGAACACTCTCGATCGGTGTTGCATACTCTTGATTGGCCACTTCAAAGCTGACCAGATGCCATTCGTCCTGATTGGTCTTCTGTTCCTCAGAATTGCTGTCCTGGCGGTCGAAATTCTCGCTGCCTTCTTTTCCGCCCATGCCTTGCCATGCACGGCCGGCTTGTGCGAGCAGTTTTTCAACGTCGATCAGCAGGATGACATCGTCATCCTTGCGAATCATGCCGGAGAGCCATTCGCTGCTGATGCTGCCCTCGACGCGGGAAGCCGGTTCGATCTGGGACGGATCGAATGTCATTACCGAGTGCACTTTGTCCACCAGGAATCCCAGTGGAGTGCCCACGCGAATGACCAGTGCACGGGTGGACTCGTCACAGACGATGTCTTCCATGCCCAGCATGTGCCGCAGCGAGAAGATGGGAAGAACGCGACCGCGCAGATTGCCCAGACCGCTCAAGTGGCTGGGAGCCAGAGGAACCCGTACGGTGTCCGGTACGCGGATGATTTCCTGTACCAAACGCATGGGCGCGGCAAACTTGCCGCTGCCCAGCGCGAAGATGACGACCTGTTCGCCCTCATGCTCCTCGCCAGTGCTGACGTCATTGACGTCCTGACTTGTATCATTTGCCATGATGGACCTTCTTCAAAAGGTTGCCCGGCACTTCAGGCGGTTTGCAGTTCGTCAGCCAGCGACGCAATCTCTTCGATTGCAGCAGCCAGTTCTTCCGCGCCCTTTGACTGCTGGCGTGTTGCCGCAGCGCATTCGGTGGCGGACTTCTCTGCCTGCTGGGACGCTGCAGAAACCTGCTCCACGCCCACCTTCACCTGTGCGATTGCAGAGACCATCATCTTGTTGGCTTCATTGATTTCGGCGTTGCCGGATTCAATGGTGCCGATGTCGCGCTGCATGCTGTCCAGATTCACTGCGATGGCTTTGGTTTTTTCCATTTCGCTGGCGGCAGAAATGAGAATTTCGTCCAGGTCGCGGCCTACGGTGCGAATCTGGTCTTGGATGGACTTGACCATGTCTTTGATGCGGTCTGCGTTTTCCGCGGAGTCATGTGCCAGATTGCGGATGTCGGTAGACACCACAACGAAGCCTTTCCCGAAATCGCCAGCGCGGGCAGCTTCCACTGCGCCGTTGACGGCCAGCATATTGGTCTGGATGGACACGGTGGTGATGGCATCCACAATCTTGTCGATACGGCGCGCAACGTTCTCCAGTTCCTTGACCTGACGCAAGCTCTCCTTGGTGGACTCCAGTGAGCCGGCCACACCTTTGATCAGGCCTGTAACCGCAGACTTGTTTTGCTCGACCAGATCTTGCATGAGGCGGCTCTTTTCCAGCGCAGTGAGGGACAAGCGATCAGACAACTGGATGCCTTTTTCAATCTGGGAGATGGCGGCGGCGCTTTCTGCCGTTGCTGCGGCCTGGTTCTGAGCACCCTTGCGGATCTGTTCCACGGCAACCATGATCTGTGTGGATGCGCGGGTAATTTCTTGCACGGCGGCCGACAGTTCTTCTGCTGCCGATGCCACTTCTTCGGCCGACTTGGCCACATCCGAACTGTTCTTGAGATCTTCAGCAATCTCGGACAGCGCACGTGATGCCGTTTCAGCTTCCGACAGCGCGGCGGTCTGTTCCTGTACAGTCTTGGCAGACTCTTCCGTTGCAGAGCTTTGCTCTTCAGCTGCAGCTGCAATGGTTTCTGCGCCTTTCAGTGCCTGCGTGCAGGCAGCAGATGATTCGTCTGAGGAGCGCAGAATTTCTTTGGCGCCTTCCACGATGACCGCGCAGTCGCTTGCGATAACGCCCAACTGGTCCATCACGATCTTGCCGCGCTCGGCTTCTGCCTTGACGTCTTCTGCCGACTTGTTGATGCCGTCGGCAATCACCTTCACTTCATTCTGAATCTGCGATACAAGGTTCTGGATGTCGCGCGCACTTTTCTCGGAGGTTTCAGCCAGCGTACGAACTTCGTCGGCCACCACTGCGAATCCTTTGCCATGTTTGCCTGCGCGAGCGGCTTCAAT
>SXGQ01764514.1_pt1 | contig 11179 bp, 6 predicted proteins | sample 3178371 | NCBI WGS metagenome assembly SXGQ01 (sample SAMN11356859, study PRJNA531348) | freshwater metagenome | isolation source: freshwater sample F1-20 | place: China: Fuxian Lake, Yuxi | collected 2017-12-25 | reverse complement strand
GCTAAAGCGAAGGCTTTTTTGGAATGTAGAGCCTATGGAGGCTCTATACAAGCTAGGTGCTGTGGATGCTGGTGATCAGCCTGTGCTTCTTAGAGTGCTTTTAAGAGAGCTTGCTGGCTTTATCACTAAAACAGAAAAGGAGGAGCTATCCGAGGAAAGACAAATTGCTGATGCTCGCAAAAAATTCGCCCGTATGGGCATCCCAGGCTTTTTCCCAACACCCCCAGCTATTGTGGAGAGGGTCATTGAAGCGGCGGATATCGAGGAAGGCGATAGCGTGCTTGAGCCGAGTGCTGGTACAGGCTACCTTGCGGATGCCGCAATGTCTGCAGGAGGCGATGTGAAGGTCATAGAATATGACGCTGACCTTAGGAAATTTCTTGAGAAATATGAATATGCTGTTGTCGGAAAGGATTGCTTAGAGCACACAGGTCAATACGACAAAGTTGTGATGAATCCCCCCTTTGAGAGCAAGCAGGACATTGAGCATGTTACCTATTGCTTCAACAAGAATTTGAAGCCTGGGGGTAGACTAGTTGCTATCATGTCTGCAGGCTCTGCCCAACGCGGGAATAGAACAACACAAGCCTTTAAGGAGCTCGTAGACGAATACGGCTATTACGAGAACCTCCCTGAGGGCTCCTTCATGGGCTCAGATCGAAAGACTGGTGTGAACACCATTCTAGTGGTGCTAGACAAGCCAGGACCTAGCCCCACTAAGGACTCTGAGACCACCGAGAGCATTGAAGACACAGAGCTACAACTAGAGGACAGCACATCTGAGGATGGTGAGGAGGCTTCAGGGGCGTCTATAGATGACCTCCTCGACCTCAAGGAGCCTCAATCCGGCGAAGAGGGGGAGGCCACTGAAGCAGCTCCTGCCAGCAAAAACCCCTTTGAGGATAGAGCCATTTACAGCCTAGAGCTTCAAGGCACCGTAGATCCAAGGGTAGATCCGGACAAGGCAAAGCTGCTTGCCCTTGATACCCTTAAATATTTAGTCAGTCTACCCAGTAGCTCCGACAGACAATCAAAAGCCATACCCACTACAGCCGACCAAAAAAGGTTTGCAGCGAAGCTCAAGACCTATTGGGAGAGCATTCTTCCCAAAAGGGCAGGCTCTGTATTTAGCATAGAGCTTGATAGCTGCTATAATGTGCTAGCAAGGCTTGAGGCCTTGAATGCTCCTGCCAATGCAAGACCTCTCGCATTAATGGCACATTACGACACAGTCCCACAAACAAGAGCCACCTCAAGGCTAAATGTGCTGCCAAACTGGGATGGGCATACACCGATTCCATATCCCAGCAACAATAGAATCAAGGCTACTGTAGAAACCCTTCCGGTGCTTGAGCAATTCGTGGGAGAGGATGTGATTTATGGGCCAGGGGATGCCCCTGTAGGACTAGATGATAAGCTTGGTCTTACACATCTTATTACTCTAGCACAAATGCTGATCAGCCAAAGAAACGACCCAAGGCTCTCCCATCCTACAATTTATTTCATTGCAAGACCAGATGAGGAAATAGGCAGTCAGGCTGTTTTAGAGCCCCTTTTAAGGCTATTCCAGGAAAAGGAAATAGCATTTGTGTACACCGTTGACGGCGTGAATCGCTTTGATGTGAATGCCACCTGCTTCAACGCAGGCTCCTTCATGATGAAATGGCCTAAAGCCTCGAAGCGTGTGCCTGACTACAGCTGGCAAATATCCATCAGGCTAGAGGCAGTGCCTGCACATACAGCAACAGCGTATGAGGAAAAATACAAGCCAGCCATTAGAATATTCTCTGAGCTCGTCCAAGAACTTAGAGCATATCCTAGCTATAGACTGCAGTCATATCTTGCAGGGCACAAGCCGGCACCGAACACCAATGTCCTTGCACCGTCAGCAGGCACGCTCAAGCTCCTTGTGCCTACACGAGCAGACATAGATATTGTCAAGAGGCTTATGCTCGACACATTAAATCCCTACACAAGCCTAGGTGCGTATTTTGATGTTACCGTGGACAAATGTGCAGAAGGGCTAAGCTACACCCCAGAGCTTGTAGACATTTTTGATTTCCTAGCACAGTTCAAGGCTAAGCCTAGCAGCTACAACCAATACTCAGAGGAAACAAGGGAATGGGATGGCTTCTGTGATCCTACACAGCTCTTTGATTTAGGAGATAGCCTCGAGCTTATTTTCAGGGTAAGAGATTTTACAGCCGAGGGGCTTGCTGCTCGAAGTGACTTCCTTAGCTCTAACGCTCAAGCCCTTGGGGTGGAGAGTCGCTTCACACTCCAGCACGAAAGCTCAGACAGCACCAGCCCCCTACCAAGGCTAGCCTACGAAATCCCTCTATCCTGCGGTGAGCTGCTAGATTTACCTGTTACTCTGTCTCCCTTCAGGGCAGGAACAGGGACTGAGACTCTGACCAAAAATGGTATTTTTGTTTCCAATTTAGGAACTGGCTACTTTGCACCAGAAAATCACAAGGAGCTGACAAGCATGGAGATGCTTTATGAGCACCCTCTATGGCTATTCCATATTTGTCAGGCCTTCAGTCAGCTAGAGCAGGCAGAGCAGCAAATAGCAGCCTCAAACCAGGCACTGCTTCCAACCCGAGCCAAAGCAGGCTACAGAGCAGATGCTCGCTATGCACTGGGCGACCAGGAGGAGCATATCTTCGGGACAAGCCGGCTAGAGCTTGCTTACTGCCCGAACGATCTTTGGGTATCCAAGCACCAAATCCAGCAGGAGCTTTGGGAGCACACAATGGGGACTAATCCTTCAATGCACAAAAACGCTAAGCACCCTGTTGAAGGAATAAGCCTGGCGATGGCAATGACCTTCTGTAACAGACTTAGCGGCATGGAGGGGCTACAGCCCTGCTACAGGCCTTCGGCTGATAGCACCGTAGCAGTAGACCTAGATGCGACAGGCTATCGTCTGCTTACCGAAGCAGAATGGGAGCAATGTGCCTCTGCAGGGCAGTCACTATATTTTGCAGGCTCGAATGAGCTAGAGCAGGTAGGCTGGTATTGTGGGAATTCAGGCAGAAGCCCCCTTCCAGATACACTATGGGATAAGGAGGATGCTGAGGTAGAAGCCCTCCTAGCTAAGGCAGGCTGCTCAACACATCCTGTCGGTGAGCTTAGAGCCAATCGCTTAGGGCTATATGATATGTCTGGAAATATCTGGGAATGGTGCATGCCAGCTAATGTAGTGGATACCAAGCGGTTACTTCCAGCTGAGCTATATCCCGTAAAGGGCGGTAGCTACATGAATTGTACGGCAGACTGTGCAATTAATGGGGTGCTTATGGTTAGTGCTGACACCCAAACAGGCTCACTTGGTCTAAGAATTTGTAGGAAAAGCTCTGTGCTCTAATATAATTTTATCCTTTAAATCCTTGTGAATTGCTGATAATATACCCAATAGTATCTACAAGCACAGGAGTTAAAAATGCTATTAGGCAGAAAAAAGAAGGAGCACAGCAATCCAAGGGCTGAGAAAAATGCTGTAATCGAAGAGGAATTCGTGGAGGCAGAGTTTGAGGACCTACATGACAACCCAGCAGCAATCGATATTGAAAGTGCAACAAAAAGAGGTCTTGGGAAGCTAGCAGCAGGTCAAACAACCACACCCGATCCTGAAATCATGCTTGCATTAAGCACAGACAGTGAGGAGCTGGAGGCTGCCTTTTCCAAAATGGCAGAGGCCTACCTTGCCGTAAAAAAGGATAAGGCCTCTCAAAAAAGCTCTCTTATTCGTCTGCTATTAGGCTTTTTAAGGGCAGCACATTGGATGCACTGGACCTCGCATTGGCAGGTAAAGGGTAATACCTCGTACGGGGATCACCTCCTGCTAGAGCGACTATATACAGGCATCACAGAGGAAATAGATACGCTTGCTGAAAAGCTGGTAGGGGAGTTTGGTATAGAGGCAGTAAATCCCTTAGAGCAAAGCTATTTCCTGCTTGGCTTTGTGAACGATGTTTGCTCTGTAGAGAGTGATCCAATCCGTAGAGCCCTTCTTGTAGAAAAGGGAGTTCAGGAGGCTCTAAGGGTTACCTATGAAAGGGTAAAGGGCTTAGGTAAAATGTCGCTAGGGCTAGATGATTATATAATGGCTACCGCCAACACCCATGACACCTTCCTATATCTTCTAAATCAAAGACTTTCCTCTAAATAGCATCAGGCTCTAGCTCAAAGCCTCAGAGTAAGCAAAATAAGCCTAAGGCTAGGCTTATTTGCCAGCTCAGGCCCTATTGAAATGACAGAGCGATTCGGCTGGAATTTTATTTCCCTAGAGGCACCCTGCAAGGCTCCAAGCACACCTAGGGCTTAAGCAATCAGCTCGTACAGCTTGGAGGTTTTTATGTATTCCCTGAGCATCCTCCCAAGCATTCCCATGTGCATTAAATCCTTTACCCCATCCAGCTCCTTAGGTGCCTCCGGGAGCACTAAAATACCTCTCTCCATCAAGGCGGCCTCAATTCTTTCACATATATCTAGGATTGTAGATGCCTTAAGCCCTAATATGCTTGAGCATTTTATCAGATTTTCATAGCTCAGCGGTGTGTCCCCCTTTTCTATCTTAGAGACAGAGGGATTAGACATTTCAATTTTCCTAGCGAAAGCCCCCTGCTTTATGCCTCTCCTTTCCCTTAGCAGAGATAGCACAGCACCAAATACTGCTGTGTGCGTAGTGTAAGGCTTAACAATCATTTTTCCTCTACATAAAAAATAAATAAAAATAAACTTTCACAAAATATACATAAAAAAAACAGCTTTACAAAAAATCTTTTGCTTTTTACGATTTTTAGCCTGACGGCAGCCTATTTTGTATAGAGAGCCTGAGATAGCCTAGCAATAATTCCCTTACTAGAGCCTATCGAATACTACCGCTTTCGCTGGAGCTGGAAATAAAAAAAGAAAACATAAAAATAAGCCTTTCCCTGCTAACCTCAAATACCGCCCCCTTCTCGCCCAGCACCTGGAAAAGCTCCTCTACAAAATCGAGGTGACCACTTAAAAGGAAGGCATCAAAGCAGGCAATTGTGTGACTACGGAGCTCATCACACCTGAAAAAATCCCCCCTGTCTGAATTCACCCTTTCGAACAGAGCATCTGCAAGCAAATACATGCACATATCCTCTGTAACAGCTCGTGCCCCATCATTCACTCTGATTGACTTATATAAAATTACAGACAAAACAAGAAAGGCGACAAGCCCTATACCAGATGCCTTAACAAGCTCAAGCCTTCCAACAGTCGTATTCTCCCTACTAGCTAGAAAAGTGGCAACAGAGCTCGCCCTTAGGTAGCCTAAAAAGGTTTCATCCTGATAGGTTGCTTTACCCTCCAGTCTTTGGACTAGATTCACCAAAAAGGGCTTGATGCTCATTTCATTTATCATTCCCATGCCCATTAGTCTCGCCCCCGCATCCAGCAGAAGTCTCCAATCCTTAATATCAAAGCTTTTTTGTTCAAAATAAAGCATATTATAAGCCTCTGTTAATTGTTTATGTAGCCACTCCTATTAGATATACTAGCCCTGTTCCATTGTCAAATCCCATTTAAATAAATATAGCCTATAGCTCCCTTTTTAAGACTGCCGAAAGCCTGTCACCGTTTTTGGCTGTAAAAGCACAGATCTCCTTTTCCTCAGTAAGAATGGGTAAAAGGCTTATTTCAGCCTGCATACCATATCTCTCAAGCAGCTGTGAAACAGGCAGAGACTCTTTTTTACCGGACTCATTCTTAAAGCTGATGACTGCCTCTCTAAGACCGCTAGCTCCAGTGGCACCCCCTGATACGATTACTAGAGTAGCAAGCCTCTTTTGTAGCTGCTTGATTGGAAGCTCCAACTCCCCTACTCCCCCCTCCTCATCCGGAGGATTATTCTCCTTAAAGGACTCCGCCGTAGCCGTAGCCAAAACCTCCTTAGTGCCCATATCGACAAGCTGGAGCCATTTCACAGGCACGGCATCCGTAGCTTTATCAGCGGGGTTTTTGAGTGCTCTCCGACCCGTGAATATTGAGATTAAGCCCACCATGGAGGCTGTAACCAGTAAAAGCTTTTTCATGCTATCGTTCATTTTCGAGCTCCAGTTTTTTTGCTAGCAGGGGCTACCTCCTCCTCGTCAGAGGCGAAGACAGCCTTAGCCCCCAAAAGCAGTGTCACAAGAAATAGAGATGACATAGAAAAAAGCACACCCTTAGCTATATTATTGCTCATGCATTAGCCCCTTCCACTCTGATATTTTCCATACATTATTTTCATGTGTGTTGAAAATGTCAAGCATAAGCAGTAGAGCTAGACCTTAAATTTAAGAAAATTATGCTTCATTTTGTTCAAATTTTGGCTATGATGTGGTTGTAGACCTTAAGCTATGAAATTAAAAAAGGGTAATAGTATGAAGAAAGCTAGAAGGAATCCCCCCGATCCAAAAACACTAGAGATTGTGGAGGCGATAAATAACGATGCAACAACAGAGGGTAGCTTCCTCACAGTGTATCGTGCAGCAAGCCGATATATCAGTAAAAGGGATCCTCACATGGCAGAGTCTGACTGGAGGGTGGAACTAGGCTTGGATCCGAATACATATCAAGCGACAGAGGAAACAGGCCACATAGTTCAGAGCATCATTGACAGGCTACCTAGAGTATTCAAGGGCTACAAGCCTAGCATCCGCTTCCTCATCTATATGCTTGTGGTAAACGGCTTTAATCTAGAGCCTAGTCTGTTTGATGCCTTCAAGTCCTACCCAAGGGTAGAGACCACAGGCATTCAAGGTGACATCATCTCTAGCATCTCAGCAGCATTAGAGGGTCTCTGTAAGGATATTTGCTTTACAGCAGCAAGACTCTTTCCTGGTTTACCAGGAGGGAGTGACGGCGTATCAATTCGTGATGTAGCAGACTATTGGAGCTACCTAACAGATCAAAGCCCCTTCGAAAGCAGCATTGCCACAGCCCTTCTCGACAAAAGCACAATCGATAAGGGAGCTCGAAGGGGGCTTTATCCGCTTTTTGAAATAATCTACAGGCCCTTCACGGGTACACACCCTCACCACCTTTCAGGTATGCTAAGCTCACTCAGCTATATGTACTTCCTAAAGACCCGTAATGAGAGGCTTGTTGCCTCTGAGATAGAGCTTTTTGAGCAGGTTCTATCTGGAAATGTTGATGCCAAAAACGCATTTATTGCCTCCAATAGGATATATGATCCTAACGAGCCTGATCCCAGACTCGATCCCCGATACGCAGCTCCTGAGGAAGTTGAATATATCACCAAAACAAAAAGCATTTTTGACAAAAAAACTAACAGCTACCAGGAAATTGAGGTCACGGTTGCTAAGCATGAGGCTGAGCTGAGTGATGCACTTACTATTTACAACCGCTCAGCATCCGATAGAAGCTCTAGACTATATGACACTATTGCAGATTATTGTCCTGTAGCTCAGCAGGAGCTACCTGCACAAAAGCAGGCCTTTATTGAGAGCAATACAGAGCTATTCCAGCTTTCAATTCGTCTGCTGCTAGGTGCACCGTTCTATTTAGAGCTCAATGCAATATCCTTTACAGGGGATCCCGCCCTGAAAATGAAGGGGGGCTTTAATAACTCCTATAAAGTAGAGAATTCTATATTACCCTCCGTGCTACAGGTGCATTCTCTTGCAAATACAGGCTCCATGGTGCCCGTAGAAGCCTGCGAGCCTCCGATTAAGCTGACTAAGCCTACCGACAAGGGCTTGAAAATGGTAGCAAGTAGCTATGACCCAATACTAGAGGTTTTTGAGCTCTATACAAATACCATTCTTCTAAATGGGTATGACTCCAGGCTGACTCTAGTGAGCCCCTTCACACTCCTTCTTGAGAACACAAGTAAGGGCATGCTTGCCTATGAGGATTTCGGAATAGAGGAAACCCTAGGATGGGCTCAAAGCCTTTTGACACCCACAGGTGAGCCAAAGCAGCTAAAAAATACACCCTTTTGCCTAGAATGGTTCAATGCCTATGTATCCATCAGCTTCCTCTCACGCACACTAAACGGTGATTTTTTTGCAGCAGGGAACACTGCTCCTGCTGTTGATACCCAGAACGGACTAGTGTCCTATGAGGATGCAGTAGCAATATACAATGAAGAGGTAGAGGGGATAAATATTAGACTCAAAAGGTATGCGGCTAAAAAGGAGCTGTATTTAAGCTGGGAAAAATCGCTGAGCGAGCTTCTAAAAGATATGTCGGATCTACCCCTCCTCCTCCTTGACTTCAAGGAGGCACCTCCCTCTGTACGCCAGGTTGCTGAGACCTATATCATGGGCTGGGATAAGCAAATGCCACTTATTCAAGGAATAGGCTATCGTAGCTTTTTTACTAGGTACTACATACCTCTATTCCGCTCAATAGGTACACACCGTATTGGTATGCTAGCATCCAGAAGGCTTATTGAGCATATTATCCTTTTAGATAATGCTTCAAAGTTTATGAGCAGCTTCAAGCTTGTATACAAGGATGCCTTCAAGGCTGCCCTAGAAAAAAGGGTAGAGCAGCTTTTAGATAAAAGCCCTGTAGCCTCCAAGCTATACAAGGGCATGCTAGCTCGTAAAATCACCTATACAGAGGCTCTCGAGCTCATCCAATCGGACAAGGGTGGCGAGACCTTTAATGCCTTTCAGGGAAGAGGGGCTTTAGCTGCTATGCTTGCAATGAGCTCCCTAGAGCACAATCTTGTAGCCATAGACAGTAAGCCTGATGAAAAGATAAATCTTCTAAGGCAGAATAAAGCAAAAAGCCTCAATGAGCTATTTCAAGCAAACCCACAAGGAAGCATCCCCTTCTTTGATACCTTTTTGAACCTACTGGAGCATATAGAATATCTCCAATCTGCAGCTAATGATGATGATTCCGAGGCCTATGACACCTCACCCTACATGATAGCTGGGCTTATGGAGCTTGGCTTTGTTTCCAGAGATGATTTAATCCTTTTGATGGACAATTTCTTCAAGCCAGTACAGGGTAAGCACTCTGAAGCAAATATCATAGACAAGTCCTTTTTTGTCGTCCACATGCTCGAGGGCTTAGTAGCTACACCTCCAAAGGGCAGGGTACAGCCCTTCTCCTACCCTGTTACGCCCACTGCCCTATCCAAGGAGCTTGTGAGTGGTATAAAGGGGTATCTCAGTCAAGGGCTATTTGATCTAGTAAGTGAGTCCTGCATGCTAATCCTTAGTGCAATTAAGGATTGCTTAGGCTATACTATGAACGGGTGTGTAGGGGGTGAGCTTATAGCCGCACTAAAGGGCATTGGCCCTAAGAGCTATCAGCGAGCCTCAGCCTCCAGGCTGTTTTCGGCACTAATAAACAAGCCTGCAAATGAAGCTGCAAAAAAGCTCAAGCTAGGCATGAGTGGCTTTCAGGATCTAGCTAAGAAGCCCTTGCTTTTCGGCAACGAAGACGCAGCTCCCTATGGGCTACACATCGCGAGTAACTATCTGAAGGATCTTTTGAAGCTATCTCTATGCAGCTATTTGATATCAAGGAACAAGGCAAGCTACAGGCTATTAGGCTTAGACACTGCCCTTGAAACCTATCTAAGTCCCGGCAACAGGCTTCTAGGCACTGACACCCTACACGAGGAGGAGAACAAAAAAGCCACCGGAGCTGAGCTCAAGAGCCATAAAAGAGAGCTTCTAAATTATGAGCTTTGTGCGGGTAATCCAATTGTGACCTTTACAGGTGAAGCTCTTGTTTCCAGCTGCTGTATGTCTCCGGCAGACCATGGGACAGATGCTGTCTATACCGCAACCCTTTCAGACAAAACAATCTCCTTCCAGCTCTTTAAGACCAGTGAGCTTTATGCAGATGGTAGCACCAAGGAGGATATAGCCTTTGCAGGCTCCTGTCACATACACAGCCCCAGCTTGATTGAGGAATTTCTATACATCCTGAAAATGGCTGAGGTTATTTTTAGTCGCACTAGTGGGGGCATCGCGGCCTTTAGCGATCTTAAGCTCATGGGTCAAATCAAAAGCACCGGCGACAAAATATTTGATTTTCTATCAGAAAGCAATATGCAGATACTTTTGATAATCGATTCTATAGAAAGATCTGTGACAGCACAGGGGCTATTTGGAGCAAGCAATACCACAAAGGGCATTACCGAGGACACCTACATAAACGCTCTCCTCAATACCTTCTCAAAGGGATATTTGTATACTCTGGTAGGAGCGATGCATAGCTTCTCTGGCGATTTCGAAAAGAGTCTTTCTCAGATGAAGAGGAGGGACTATAATCCTTGTAAAATTGAATCAGGCTTCAAGTCTGGCGATAGCTTCCTCACATTAGGGCTTCTACCAAGCATAGACCTCAAAAAATTCTATAGAAATTTAGCTATGAGTCCTACCTTAGGACGCACAAAATCCAACTACGCATCCGCTGACGAGAGGAAATACAGTGAAATTGGCTACCTAGAAGGGTCTCCTGTAATACCCTTCCTAAAAACGGGAACTAGCTATACCAAGCTAGATAAGAGTCGTATCCTTATGACAGACCTTCAAATGGGGCCTGCACCAATAGGCTTCATTTCTGAGGGCGATAACAGCCTCTTCCCTCCTTTAATGCCCATAGCATCTACAGGCTTTTTGCACAATAAAAAGCGGACAGAAAAAATAGCTGTATTCACATTGAACAACGATGGCACAGATAATAGATATGTAGAAGCTGTTGACCTTAACCTTTTTATCGTATCAAAGGTATTAGAAAAGCTGCTAGCAAAAATAGGCGTAGGAAATACTCAGGAGTTAACAAGCCTCCTCCAAAACACCGATGTGCTGTTTTCTACCCAAGATGAGATCAGGGGGCTAATGAGCTTGTCGGATAGTGGGGCGTCAATCCATTTTGATGACGATGACGATGATGACGAGAATTGACCCTTAACTGGAGGGCTAGGTATTTATCCTTGTAAAAGCGAAGTATATATGTAAGCTGTGAGCAGTAATGGCTGGGGGATTTGTAGCAATTTTTTACAAAGGATAACAAAATGAGAGATAACCCCTATTTGAAAAACAGAAGCATATTCCTACCCCTATCAATGAGAGGGTCAAACCAAGACAGTGCTATTTCTAGAGAGAATGCAATACCCAAGGCTTTGTTTGAGCCTAGCTTAAATAGCTACAGTGTTAAGGGCATC
>SXGQ01473940.1_pt1 | contig 11181 bp, 8 predicted proteins | sample 3178371 | NCBI WGS metagenome assembly SXGQ01 (sample SAMN11356859, study PRJNA531348) | freshwater metagenome | isolation source: freshwater sample F1-20 | place: China: Fuxian Lake, Yuxi | collected 2017-12-25 | reverse complement strand
CATCCAGTACGCGATCAGCGGCGGGCTGTCGGGCAAGGTCGAGATCTACGACAACCTGTTCCTCCTCGGCGGGTCGCTGGGGATCGACAGCACCGGCGGGCTGACGTTCAGCGGCACGGTCCGCCAGCTCTGCAACGCCGGGTACCTCGACGCGTCGGCGAAGGGCACCATCGTCAACGCCCGCAACTTCGCGTTCGAGGCCGAAGGCCTGGCGTCGAAGTGCCGGATCGGCGACGGCGCGCTGTTCGACGGCCGCACCTTCTACGCGTCGATCGAGAGCGACAACGGCAAGATCCTCTACGACGCCGGGCTGGGCATCGCGCAGCTGAACCTCATCAAGGCGCCGCTGCTCATCATCGGCGACGTCTCGACGTGGCTGACCGGCGTGCAGGGATCGCTCTCGAACACGTGCGACGGCTGCTATGAACGTGGCGTGACCCAGCTGAAGTTCCAGGCCCGGGCGCACGGCGCGGTCCAGACCGTGAGCCAGGTGACGAACACCGTCAACAAGGTCGTCGGGTGGATCCCCTTCGTCGGCGCGCTCATCCGGCCGGTCACGCAGATCGTCAACAACGTGACGACGACGTGCATCGCCGCGACGGCGTACGGCACGGTCGAGGTCAAGGGCCTCGTGGTGAAGAAGCTCACGATCGGGGTCCGCAACCCGCAGTTCGGCCTGCTCACCCTGCCGGTCCAGGGGGCGCTGACGATCCGCCTGAACGCCGACCTCGAGCAGGCGTTCACCAGTGGGGGCGGCGGGTCGCTCGGCCAGCTGCCCGCGGTGCAGCTGCCGCCGCTGGGCTCCGGCGGCCCCGTCCCGGGCTGGGGCTGCTGAGACGATGGCTGCTCCGGACCATGAGGTCGCCATCGTCGGCGGCGGGTTCTCCGGGATCGGAGCGGCCATCGCGCTGCGCCGCGCGGGGTTCGACGACCTGTGCGTGATCGAGGACGGCGACGGCGTCGGCGGTGCGTGGCACTGGAACACGTACCCCGGCGTCGCGGTCGACATCCCGTCGTTCAGCTCCCAGTTCTCCTACCGCCAGCGCAGCGACTGGTCCCGGGTCTACGCGCCCGGCGCCGAGCTGAAGGCGTACGCCGAGCACCTCGTCGACACGTACGGCCTGCGGTCGAAGCTGCGCCTGAACACGCGGGTGACGGCCGCGACGTTCGACGACGCCACGCACCTCTGGCACCTGCGGACCGCCGCGGGCGACGAGCTGACGGCGCGGCACGTCATCGGGGCAACCGGCGTCCTGACGCAGCCCAAGCCGCCGGACATCCCGGGCCTGGACTCGTTCGCGGGGACCACGGTCCACACGGCCCGGTGGGACCACGACCTCGACCTGTTCGGGCGCCGCGTCGCGGTGATCGGGACCGGGGCGTCGGCGGTGCAGCTCATCCCGTCGATCGCGCCGGACGTCGCGCACCTCACGGTCTTCCAGCGCACGCCGATCTGGTGCCTGCCGAAGCTCGACGCGCCGATGCCCCGCGCCGTCCAGCTCGCGCTGAAGTGGGTGCCGGGCGCGCGCTGGCTGACCCGGATGGCCAGCCAGGCGTACGTCGAGCTGACCTTCCCCGTGTCCGCGCACTTCGCGTCGGCGCTGCCGCTGGCCAAGCGCGGCGAGCAGGTCGGCAAGAAGTTCCTGCGCGACCAGGTCCGTGACCCCGCCGTCCGCGACAAGCTCACGCCGCGCTACGGCCTCGGCTGCAAGCGCCCGAGCTTCTCCAACGAGTACCTCGCGTCGTTCAACCGCTCGAACGTCGCGCTCGAGACCACGCCGATCGCGGAGATCACCCCGGCGGGGGTGCGGACCGAGGACGGGGTCGAGCACGAGATCGACGTACTCGTGCTCGCCACCGGCTTCAAGGTGTTCGAGGAGGGCAACATGCCGCCCTACCCGGTCACCGGGCGCGACGGCGCGGACCTCAGCGCGTTCTGGTCCGAGCACCGCTACCAGGCCTACGAGGGCGCGAGCGTCCCGCGGTTCCCCAACCTCTTCATGATCCTCGGGCCCTACGGCTACAACGGGTCGTCGTACTTCACGCTCATCGAGAACCAGATGCGGCACATCGTGCGGGCCCTCGTCCACGCCCGCGACCAGGGCGCCACGCGGATCGAGGTCCGCGAGGAGGCGAACGCCAAGTACTTCGAGGACATGCTCGGCCGCCGCCACCGGCAGGTGTTCTTCCAGGGCTCCTGCGCGACGGCCAACAGCTACTACTTCGACCGCCACGGCGACGTGCCGCTGCGGCCGGCGACGACCCTCGAGGCGATGTGGCGCAGCGGCCGGTACGACCTGGGCGACTACCGCTTCGATGGATTGACAGTCTGACCAATCGAAAGACGACTTGAGTTTCGCCCATCGTTGGTCGATGGTGTGAGTGATGCCCACACCCCCGCCGTCCAGAGAAGGGGAGCGACTCGACGAGGTCGGCCTGTTCTGGGAACAGGCCGGGGAGCTGTTCTGCGTCCTGGATGCCGACGGGCGCTTCCTCCGCGTGAACCCGGCATGGACGCGCACCCTGGGCTGGAAGGCCGACGAGCTGCTCGGCCGCCGTGCCGCCGATCTCCTCGCCGGCGGCGACGCGTGCGCCACGGAGTCCGCGGAGCTCCAGCCGAACGGCGAACTCGTCATCCACGACGTCGACAACCGCTACCGCCATCAGGACGGCAGCATCCGCTGGCTGCGGTGGAATGGCTACCAGCGCGACGGCCTGTGGTTCGGCACGGCGCGGGACATCACCGCGAGCCGCACGATGGACCTCGCGCTGCGGATCTCCGAGCGCCGCGCGCGCAGCATGCTCGAGGCGATGAACGACGGGCTGGTGATCCTTGACGCCCGGGGCCGGATCGTGGAGGTCAACGGCGTCTTCTCCAAGCTCGTGGGCCTCGGCGTGCGCGACATCGTCGGCCTGACCGCGCCGTACCCGTGGTGGCCCGACGACCAGCGCGACACCATGTCCGGCCTGCTGCGCGAGTTCCTGTCGGGCGAGACCAACACCGCGGAGACCGTGGTCCAGCACGCCGACGGGCGCCGCATCCCGGTGATCGTGAACATCGCGCGCCTGTCGGGTGACCGCCACGGCGAGGATTCCCTGTTGGTGGCGGTGCGGGACATCAGCGAGCTCGTGGCGCTGCGCGACCGGCTCGTGGAGGCCAACCGGATGGCCCGGCTGGCGTCGTGGGAGTGGTACGCCGCCGGCGACCGGCTCGTCGTCTTCGGCGACGGGATCCGTCCCGACATGCCGCCGGTCTACGAGATCACGGGCGACGAGAGCCTGGCGTTCGTCGTCGACCCCGAGCAGCGCGAGCAGCTGCGCCGGCTGCGGACCGAGATCGTCTCCGGCGAGCGCGAATCGTTCACGATCCACCTCAGGGTCACGGGCTTCGGCGGGGCGCCCACCTGGGCGGAGTCGCACGGCGCCCCGATCCGCAACCCGGATGGGGTCATCGTCGGGGTGCGGGGGACGATGCAGCAGGTGAGTGGTGCTCCGCCTGCGGCGAGGTGAGCGCGCCCGAGAGGATTCGAACCTCTGACCTTCGGTTCCGTAGACCGACGCTCTATCCAGCTGAGCTACGGGCGCAGCGACGAGCGAGTGTAGCCGGACCGCCATTCGCCGGGGGTGTGAGCATTGCGGTTCCCCACGCGAACCGTAAAGCGCACACCCCGCCCGACCCGCGACCATCCACCGCGTGACCCGCTCGCACGCCCTCCTGGGCAGCATCGCGTTCTTCTTCGTCGGCCCGCTCCTGGAGGCCGGCGTCGGGCCGTACGTCATCACCGGCGGGTTCGACCGCGGGGACGGCGCCCTCGACCACCCGGCCGCGCAGGTCGCCGGCGTCGTCCTCATCGCCGCGGGGCTGCTCGTCATCGCCGCCTGCTTCGTCCGGTTCGTCGCCGACGGCATCGGCACCCCGTCCCCCCTTGCACCACCCCGGGAGCTCGTCGCCCGCGGCCCGTACCGCCACGTGCGCAACCCCATGTACGTCGCCACCGCCGCCGTCATCATCGGCGAGGGGTTGCTCATCGCCCGGCCGATCCTGCCGCTCGCCGCCATCGCGTATCTCGGGGCGATGGCGCTGCTCGTCCACCGCTTCGAGGAGCCGCTCCTGCAGCAGCGGTTCGGCGCGTCCTGGGACACCTACGCCGCCGCGGTGCCGGGCTGGGTACCGCGCGTCTCCCCCTGGTCCGGAAGTTAGGCTCGACCACCATGCGCGCCGCCCTCGCCACGACCGCCATCGCCCTCACCGCTCTGCTGCTCACCGCCGCCCCCGCGCAGACCACCACGCTCGCGGAGACCACCATCAAGGGCACGTGGACCGGCACGCTCACGCAGCGCGACTCGCCGGACTTCAAGGTCACCGCGACGATCCGTAGCTTCAACCGCTTCACCGCCCGCAACAGCGTCCGCTACGGCGCGCCGCTGAACTGCCGCGGGCACTGGCGGTTCCAGAGCTCCAAGGGCAGCACGTACCGCTTCCGCGAGACCATCACGTCCGGCGACAGCGCCAGCTGCAAGGGCTCCGGCACCGTGGTGCTGCGCGCGAAGTCCGACCCCGAGCGCCTCGAGTACCGCTTCACCGGCGGCGGCGTGACCAGCCGCGGGACGCTGCGCCGGCCCTAAGCGGCCTGCTGGTGGGGCGGCTGGTGCGGCTGGATGTCGGGCTTGGCGTCCGGCCGCCCGGCTGACGCGTACGCGATGGCCTCGTTCGCCGCCATCGGCTTGGCGAACAGGTAACCCTGGCCGAGCTGGCAGCCCAGCGCCTTCAGCCGGGCGAGCTGCTCGGGGGTCTCGATGCCCTCCACGACGAAGTCCAGGCCCAGGCCGCCGGCCAGCGACGCGACCGTCCGGATGATCGTGCTCGCGTGCGCGTCCTCGCCGTCGATGAGGCGCCGCGCGAAGGACATGTCGAGCTTCAGGACGTCGAGCGGCAGGTCCTGCAGGTAGCTCAGCGAGGAGTAGCCGGTGCCGAAGTCGTCGAGGGAGATCCGCGCGCCCGTGGCCCGCAGCGCCTCGAGGCGCTTGAGCTGCTCGTCCTGGCCGTCGAGCAGCACGCTCTCGGTGACCTCCAGCGTCAGGCGGCCCGGGGGCACCTGGTGCTCCTCCAGCGCCTGGCGGACGGTCTCCACGATCATGGGGTCCTCGAGCTGGCGCGTGGAGAGGTTGACGCTGAGGTAGACCCCCGGGTGGATCTGGGCGGCCCAGCGCGCGGACTCGCGCAGCACCCAGGTGCCGATCTCGCCGATGATCCCGGAGTCCTCGGCGAGCGGGATGAAGACGCCCGGCGGCACGAGGCCGTGGAGCGGGTGCTCCCAGCGCACGAGCGCCTCGAACGCCCGCAGGCGGTTGCTCTCCAGGTCGACGATCGGCTGCAGGAACAGGCGCAGCTCACCGCGGCTGGCGGCGCCGACGAGCTCGTCGGCCAGGCGCAGCCGCTCGGAGATCTCCTCGCGCATCGACGCGTCGAAGCGGGCGTACATGCCGCGCGCGCGGCGCTTGGCGGCGTACATCGCGGTGTCCGCGTCGCGCAGCAGGTCCTCGGGCGCCTCGCCGCCCCGGCCGATCGCGATGCCGATGCTGGCGCTCACGCTCATCCAGCGGCCGTCGACCGACACCTGCTGCTGGAGCAGGAACTGGACGCGGCGGGCGAGCTCGTCGGCCTCGGCCTCGTCCGTCAGGCCCTCGCAGAGAATGGCGAACTCGTCGGCGCTGAAGCGGGCGACGATGTCCATGGCGCGCATGCCCGTCGCCAGCCGCTCGCCGACCGCGGCGAGCATCTGGTCGCCGATCTGGTGTCCGAGCGCGTCGTTGGTCAGCTTGAAGTTGTCGAGGTCGAGCAGCAGCAGCGCGAGCACGTCGCCCGAGCGGCGGGAACGGGCCTGTGCGGCAGCGACGTGCTCGAGCAGCAGCGTGCGGTTCGGCAGGCCGGTGAGCTCGTCGTGCAGCGCGCGATGCGCGAGGTCGCGCGGGTGGCGGTCGCGCTCGATGACGCGGCCGAGCTGCACGCCGACCTGGGTGAGGATCCGCAGCAGCCGCGGGGCCGGCTTGATCTTGTGGTGGGCGAAGGCCTCGACGACGCCGACGACCTCGTCCTGGATGGTGACCGGGAACGCCATGGCGCTGACGAGCCCCGACGTCACGGCCTGGGGTGCGCGCGGGAAGTTCGGGTCGACGCGGACGTCGGCGATCCACGCCGGCTTGCCGCTGACGATCACCCGGCCGGGCAGCCCGACGCCCTTCGGGAGCGTCATCCGCTTCGTCACCTCGACGAACGACCCGTACTTCGACCGGTCCTCGAGGTGCCAGATGTCCGTCGAGCGCGCGTTGCCGTCGGCGTCGGGCAGGTACACGTGGCCCAGCGGCCAGCCGACGTGCGCGCAGACGAGCTGGAGGCACTTCGCGTAGGCCTCGTCGATGGATTTCGCCCCGTTCGCCGCAACCGCGATCTCCTCGAGCAGCCCGACGGTGGAGATCTCCTCGCGCATGCGGCGCGCGAGCGGCCAGAAGATGAGCGCGCCGATGATGATGAGCCCCGACACGATCAGCCCGGTGCTGACGAACAAGACCCAGGACAGGCTGCGCGCGGACGCCACGGTGGCCTCCTCGTAGGCGCGGACCTGACGCTCGAGATCCTGGAGGAGTGGGCCGCGCGCGGCGGCCATGATGCGCTGCACGCGCGGGTTGCCGACGGTCGGCGTGGCGCCGGGGCGGGCGATGGCCAGCGCGTCGGACGTGAAGCGTTCGATGCGCGGGGTCAGGCGGTTGCGATCACGGAGGTCCTGCACCAGCTGCGGCGCGGGGCCGGCGCCCAGGACCTCGGGCTGCGCGACGAGGATCTCGTTGTCCGCGCGCATGGTGCGCGCGGCGGTCCGCAGCGCGATCCGGTCGCGGCGCTGCTGCACCGGGGAGCCGGTCGTCGCCAGGCGGGTCGTGAGGAACGCGATCCGCTCGGTGAGCATCCGCTGCCGGCCGGCGGTGTTGATGACGCGCGCGTCGCCCTGCTGCTTCGTCGCGTCGCTCTGTTCGATGACGTACGCACCGATGACGAGCACCGCGAGCAACGCGAGGCTCGCGATGAAGGGCAGTTCCAGGCGGCGGCGGGGCAGGTAGTCGTCCGTCTGGAGACGTTGCCGGAGGGCCGGGAGAGACAGGGGCGGGAATCGGAGGCGCACCGTCCCGGGTTATCGGCATCCGGCGCGCGATCTGGCGAGTTTTGCGCGCCAGGCGTCAGCGAACGGACGATCAGCGGCGCGTCGACACGCCGTCCACGAGCGCCGTCAGCTCCGCCAGCTGGGCCTGCAGGCCGCCGCAGACCTGCTCACACAGCTCGAAGACCCCGGGATCGGCGACCGAATACCGGGCGCTCGTGCCGTCCTTGCGGCGGCTGACGATGCCCGCCTGCAGGAGGACGCCCAAGTGCTTGGACGTGTTCTGCTGGCTCGTGCCCAGCCGCGCAGTGAGGTCGGCGACGGACAGCTCACCGTCGCGGAGCTGGTCGAGGATGCGGATGCGGTTCGGGTCACCGATCACGCGCAGGCGCGCCGCGATGAGCTCGGCGAGGTCATGGGGAATCGGTCGGGGAAGTGCCATGGATGCGGTCCTTCGCGGTGGTCAGCGGGTCGAGCAGCTGTTGCCGCCGGCCTCGAGATCTGGATCGTAGGGGTGCAGGCCGGCGTTCACGGCGATGACGGCCTCGTAGTTCGCCGGGCGGGGAGGCATGTCGGCCAGCACCTCCTCCGCGAAGGCGGCGGGATCTCCGATCCCCAGCTCGGGGACGGCGGCGCGCACCTCGGCCAGCGTGGCGTGCACGGCGGCGGCGTGCAGCCCGGGGTGTGTGTGCCCTGGCAGGAGGACGATGTCGCCACCCAGGGCCAGGACCCGCTCGTGCAGCGTGTGGTGCAGCAGGCGGGCCATCTCGCGCGCGCCCTCGGGGTCGCCCTGCTGGAGGTCGGGGCGGGCGATCCCGTCGACGAAGAGCGAGTCGCCGCCGAGGAGCGCCCGGCCGGCGATCAGGAAGCCGGTCATGTCGCTCGTATGGCCGGGGAGCGAGCGCGCGTTGATCGAGACGCCGCCGATGTCGAGGGTGTCGCCGTCGCTGAGCGGGACAACCTCGTCGGCGTAGGCGATCCCGCGGTCGAGGGCCGCGGCCGGGAGATGCAGGCGCGCGGAGACACGCTGGGCCAGCGCGCGGGCGCCGGAGAGGTGGTCGGCGTGCAGATGGGTGTCGATGACGGCGGTGATCCGCACGTCCAGGTCCTCCGCCAGCGCGACGTAGGCGTCGATCTGCGGGGCGGGGTCGACGACGATCGCCTCGCCGCCCGCGGCGACGAGGTAGGAGAGGCAACCGCGGCCGGGGCGTTCGATCTGGCGCACCTCGAGCCCGGGGATGCCGAGGTCGACGACGTAGTCGCGCAGCAGGTCGATCCAGGCGCGCATGCCACCGGCGAGGACGGCGACGTCGACCCCCGCTGAGGCCAGGGCGCCACCCACGCGTTCCGCGGTGATGCCGCGATGGCAGACCGCGATGACCGGCCCGGACAGCGCCGCGGCCACGATGGCGGGATCTGCGAGCACCTCGGCCGCGGGGATGTGGTGCGTGCGGACGTTCGGCGCCTCGATGGTCCACGACGCGTCCTCGCGGACATCGAGCAGCGTCAGCCGTTCGCCGGCGACGATGCGGTCCGCGAGCGTCGCCGGGGTGATCTGCGTGGGGGATGCGGTCGCGGTGCTCATGTTCACCACTATACAACACGCTGGTTGTATTTAGACACCGACGCCCGCCACCGTGGCCGCCGCGACGCCCACCGCCACCGCGGCGACGAACGCCGCGAACCCCCGCCCCAGCGTGCGCAGCGGCACGCGGTCCGCGAGATGCGGTGCGATGAGCGCGCCGGCCACGGTCGCCGCCCCCATGACCAGCGCCACCGGGACGTCGAGCCGCTCGCCGGCAGCCAGATGGGCACCGAGCCCACAGAGGGAGACGATCCCGACGATGACCATCGACGTGCCCATCGCCTCGCGCATGCCGAAGCTCAACCCGACGGCAAGCGCCGGGACGACGAGGAAGCCGCCGCCGACCCCCACGAGGCCCGTGACGGCACCCACGGCGAAGCCGATGGGGATGAGCACCTGCGCCCGCGCCTTGGGGCACCCTGCCGCGGCGGCGCCGGGCTGGCCGGCGCGCTGCCACGTCGCACGTGCGGCGAGCAACATGACGCCGGAGAAGAGGAAGAGCAGGAACGCGCCGCCGGCCAGCTGGTTGCCGATCGTCCCGAGGACGCTGCCGGCCACGGCCGCACCCGCGAACCACGCGGCGGAGGACCAGCAGACCGCGCCTCGGCGCATCTGCCCGGCGGAGCCCGCGGCCGCGGCGGCGGCGACCACCGCCAGGCTCACCGTCGTCGCGGTGTGGACGTCGAGCCCGATCGCGTAGACGAGCACCGGCACGGCGAGCACGGCGCCGCCCCCGCCGACCATCCCCACGGCCAGGCCGATCATCACGCCGAACGGGATCGCGAGGAGCACACCCTCCACGGATTACACAACCACACAGTGGTACATAGGTACAAGGTACCTCATCCACCACCGCGTTACGACAGGGCGCCTGCCAGCTCGCGTCGCGAGCGCACACCCAGCTTGCGATACGCGTTCGTCAGATGCACCTCGACGGTCTTCGGCGTGACGAACAGCGTCTGCGCGATCTCCCGATTCGCCTGCCCGACCGCCGCGAGATCCACGACCCGCCGCTCACTCGGCGTCAGCGCCTCGACCCCCGCCAGGGCGTCTGACCGCGGGCGCGCCCCCGCGGCGTGCAGCTCGGCGCGGACGTGCTCGACCAGCCCGTGCGCGTCGCAGGCCGACGCCAGGTCGAGCGCGCGGCGCAGCGGCTCGCGTGCATCGGACGGCCGCCGCGCGCGACGCAGCGCGCCGCCGAGCGCCGCCAGCGCCTTTGCCGATTCCAGGCGCGCAGCCGAGGTGTCGAGCACCTCGACCGCCTCCTGCAAGGTGTCCAGGCCCGCATCGCGCTGCACGGTGCCCAGGACACGCAGCGCGCTGCCCACCGTGCCCGGCGCGCCCCACGCGCGCGCCCGTTCGAGCCAGTCCTCCGCGACCTCCAGCGCCTCGTCGCGCCGGTCGAGCCGGTCGAGCGCCAGCGCGCGCGGGACATGCCACGCGTAGTCGATCGGATGCGACACCCAGCTCGCCCGCCGCTCGAGCTCGTCACAGGCCTCCAGGGCGTCCTGCGCGCGGCCCTGGGCCAGCGAGAGCAGCGCGCGGCCGTAGAGCCAGTTGAACGCGGGCAGCGAGTTGTCCTCCGGCTTCGGGATCTCGGCGAGATGGCGGCCGGCGGTGTCGAGATCGCCCTGCTCGATCAGGATCGGCGCGAGGTACCCGCCGCTCGTGGCCATGATGGTCTCGCTGTAGCCCCACTGGCGCAGCTCGCCGATGCCGCTCTCGAGCTCCGCGCGCGCCTGGGCGAGGTCCCCCCGCCGCCAGAGCGTGTGCCCGTACCAGGTGTGGATCGTCGAACTGGCGAGCAGCGACCCCGCGCGATGGGCCTCCGCGCGGCTCTGCTCCCACAGGTCGACGCTCTCGTCGCGCTCGGCGCACTGCAGCACGTAGAAGGCGCCGACCGTGATGAGCGGGTCGTCGGCCAGTCGCAGGCCACCGTCGCGCAGCAGCCAGAGGGCCGTGTCGCAGATCTGCTCCGCCGGCCCGCCCTGGTGCGCCCAGAGGTAGATCGCCATCGCGGTCGCCAGCAGCTCACCCGTCCCGGCGCCCGGCCCCGGGCGGCGGCGGAACGGCCGCAGGGCGTCAAGGCCCGCGGGGTCGCCCACGCCGAAGATCCGGGTGACGGCGTCCACGGCGAGGAACCCCAGACGCGCGTCGCGCTGCACGGGGTCGGCGTCATCGAGCCGGGCCGACGTGTCGCGGGCGACGGCAGCCGCCTCCGCGGGGTCACCGGTGAAGATGAGCGTGCGGGCCAGGACATGGGCGATGTCCGCGCGCGCCAGCGGGTCGTCCGTCTCGGCGAGCACGACCCGCAGGTGCTCTGCCGCGCCCGGGCCGCTCGTCTGGGCCTCGGTGAGCGCCAGCTCCCGCAGGACGCCGACGCGCCGGTCGGGCGCCGGCGGCTCCTCGAGGGCGCGGCGCAGGTGGGCGACCGCGCCGTCGGGT
>SXGQ01386946.1_pt1 | contig 11181 bp, 11 predicted proteins | sample 3178371 | NCBI WGS metagenome assembly SXGQ01 (sample SAMN11356859, study PRJNA531348) | freshwater metagenome | isolation source: freshwater sample F1-20 | place: China: Fuxian Lake, Yuxi | collected 2017-12-25 | reverse complement strand
TGTTCCTGCTCCCAAAATGGGAACTTTATTTAATTCCTTATAAGCAACTCCGCCGATTGTCCCTTGGCTTATTGAGCCGTTTAAATAGTAGCTAATTGACGAACCGCCACCGCTAGATTCTGGAAAATCAGCTAAAGAGCCGTCGCCCCGAATGTATTGACCAACATTACCAACGCCAGTAACGGCAAGCGTTCCAGCCGTTGTAATTGGACTGCCAGCAACGCTAAATGCGGTCGGCATAGTTAACGCCACCGAGGTTACAGAGCCAGTACCGTAAGCCGTAGAATCAACTGAGCCGTTAGCTTTTAAAAATTGGCTTGCAGTTCCGCCAACTTTTACAAATTGACCCGCTTGAATTGTTTGCGCTCCTAAATTAACTGTTGTAACGGCGCCAGTATAAGGGACAAAACCGCCGCTAGAGTTTTCCCATTTACCAGTTGATGAATTATAAACTAAAACTTGGCCGTTACTTGGCGAAACAATTTGGACGTCGTTTAAGTCGTTTAGGTCCAAGTTGCCTTGGTCGGTGTTTTCCCATTTGCCCGTTACTGAGTCATAACGCAAAATTTGCCCGTTTGTCAAACCATTTATAACAACGTCGTTAAGGTCTGCCAAATTTTCTGGTAAACCACTTAAAAACGTTGCTTTAGTCGTCTGTTTATTTGCTCCGTCTTGCCAAATTAAAATAATATCGGTATTGCCAGAGGTTGACGCAATCGGAAAATCTATATATCGTCTATTTGCCATTTTAATTTATTGGGTAAACGTATGCGGTCGGTACTTGTCCAAAGGTAATGCGCGCAACGCGCGTTGCAAAATCGTACTCCCAGCCAATTACTTGCATTCGCACCGTAGTGTAACCAGAATAATTAAGCGAAACGGGTAAATAAGCGTTTCCCATTGTCGCGCCTTTGCGTCTAAACGACCCCTCTAAACGGTAGCTTAACGCGTTATAAAGTGTCAACACATTGCGCGCATAACAATCGCGCAAAGTAGGCGAATAACCACCCAAAAGCGCTTGGTTTTCAAAGCTTATATTAGTTTGCGAGTAGGTAATTGTTCCGTTTGCGTTGACTTGCAACAAAAACGTTGAGGTCTGGTAATTGTTGTTATTTGCGTCCTTTAAAAAGACTTGTATTTGTACGTTTGCCTCGCCAGTATAATCGTAATTTGTAAAGGTTACGGTTAAATTTCTTTGCGTGCTGGAAATTGTCGTAACTATTGGCGATACTTGCGCGCCCGTTGGAATATTACCCGACAAGCTATTTACTAAAATAAAGGTACTTGAAATAGTGAAGCCAGCTGAGGCAACAAATTGGCGTTGGTATTGACCATTTACAACACCGCCAGTAAAGTCTAGCGTATTGGCCCCAAGCGTATCCGTTAGTCGGTTTACTTGAGTAACCGCGCCGCTTGGAACTTGAATAATATTTGGCGTAGCCGCTAGGGATTTTTCTACAAAGACAATTGCTGGCAAATCTCCAATCCTCAGCCAGTTTTTAGAGGCCGTAATTACTAGGTCGCTAAAAACTAAATCGTCCTTTCTTATGCTAGTATAAGCGCGGGCCGTTTCGTAAACCTTGGCAACGCTATTTGGATTTCGTACGCCCTCAAACGTTGGAATTATTTTTGCCGCAGTAACAACCGCGTTGCCAGTCGGGCCAAAGTACTTTAATTCAATTGACAAAAACCCAGCCGTCGGCAATACAAAAGACGAAAGTTTAAATTTACGCGTGTCGTCGTCCTTTGTTGAATAAAAAACAAAAGTTGAGTAAGTCTCAGACCATGCCAATAAATTTATGCTGCCAACAATTGCAGTACCTAAATAACGGTCGATTCCGCCTGAATCAACGTGACGAACTGCAATAGCCAAACCGCTAGATGCCGTTAAGTAATTTATGTCAATTTCTAAATCTAAGCTAAGGCCAGCAAAATCCAAGAAAACGGGTTTTGATATAATTGGCTGGTCGGTTTCGTCGCCGTTAGGCATAAATCTAATATCCCAACTAACGCCCTGTTCGTCGTCGTAACCAGTTTGGGACGGGATGTTATTTGGAAATATTTGTATAACTGGCGTGTCTGGGTCTGGCGTAATTGTCCAGTCGTAAAGCTTGTAAGGCCCTTCTAAAAACCAGCTATTTTCGTTTAAATTTTCGCCGTTTGTTATTATTGATTGGCCCAAGTCGCCTTGCGTTAGTGTAAGTTTTTTAATTGGTCTTTGGTATTGCAAAAGCTGGTCGCCTTCTACTGGAATCCAATCAGTTTCGCTATTGTCTTGGTCTCCAATAGTTTCTAAGGTTTGACCTTCATTTGAATAACTTATTATCAAGCGGTTAGTTCCGTCAGAAGATAATCCTACAAATTTATAATCTCCATACGTTAAAGTTGTCCAAGAATTTAAAGCGGGCGCAGTTACTAATTGCCACGTTGCCGCGTCTGTACTTATTGCAATTCTATCCGTTCCAGCTTGCCCAATAGCTACAAAAATACCGTTTCCGTAGGCAATGCCAAAGGGAGGGAAATTTATAACGCTAGCATTTGTCCAGCTTATACCGTTAGTAGAATAATTTTGACCCGTGGTAAATTTACCGCCTCCAAAAATTATTTTATTTGTACCAATATTAAGGTTTAAACCAGTCCAATTAATCCCGTCACTTGAGTACATTGTTCGGTTAGTTCCAGTATTTGCAATAGCGACAAAGGTATTATTTCCAAAGGCTACGGATTGCCAAGAATTTCCGTTATTAGACGCGTTTCGTAAAGTCCACGAAATACCGTCTGGCGAGGTAACAACTCTGTTGCCGCCTCCATTTGCAACTGCTACAAATAAGCCGTTGCCGTAAGTTATTGCCTTTAATGCTGGACCGTTAGTAAATGGCGTGTAACGCGTCCAGTTTACGCCGTCCGTAGAAACTTGGACGTTAGTAATTAGGTCAACGCCTGAAAACTCGGCGCCAACCGCTACAAATTTGCCATTGGCATAAATTACGTCGGATAAACCATAAGAGCCAACGGTTACTGTTGTCCACGTTACGCCATTGTTAGAATGCAAAAGGCTAAACGAACCGTTTGAAACCGCTACAAATTTGCCATTGCCGTAAGCGATACCGCTATAAGGATTAGCCGCAATACTATTTAAATACCAATCAGTTGCCGAGCCAATAGCAGTATTTTTGTAACTAGATTTAACGGCGTAGGTATCCCAATCGTGTATAAATATAACAGTCGTGTCAATATTGCGAGAAATAGCGCGTTGAATTAACCAACGTCCATTTTTTTGCAGCAATACCCAACCAAAAGTTTTGCAAATTTCTAGCAAGAAATCAAAAGAGTTTAATTCTAATTCGTCAAATGTAAACTCTTGCACTTTTAAATTTTCGCCCGCAACTTGGGCAAAAATAGACTTTGTATTGTCCATAACTAGACCCTCGTAAAGGTCGTTGCAAACCTCAAAATCTAACTCTAAATCTAGCGTATTTAATTGGTCAAAAATTAACGTTCCTAAATCGGTGTCGACGGTTGGCCCCGTTAGGCTAATCTCTTTTAATTGAGCCAATCCGTCGGTCGCAGTTACGACAACTGGGTAAGGCGGGTCTTGGAATGGCTCGCCAGTAATGTCGTTTAACAAGTAGCCTTTAAAAACAACGTCGCCTTGGAATTTATGAACAACTAAAAACTCGCGGTCCGAATAGCTAAAGAAATTTCTAAAGTCGGTTACGTCAGTCGAATAAAACGAAATCGTAAGCGTTGCCGACATAATGCTGGACGTTATGTCTTCGTTATCCTCGCGCTCGTATTTGTGTACGGCTGGCACGTCGGTTGCAATTAATTCCGTTGACGCGCCAACAAAGCCGTCTTGATAAATTTCTACAACGTTAGAAAAATCGTCAATATCTTTAAAAGGTATTGTATATTTTAGACCGTATGCCATTGGTTAGAATTTTCTTGCCCGTGTTTTATTTGCTCTGTTTAGCGTTCCAACTAGATTGTCGCCGCTAATTGTAAAGGTAACGTTTCCGCCCATCATATTTTGCAATTTAGACAAAGGCGCAATAACTTCGGGGTTTGTTCTGGCGCCCGTGTATTCGCCGACTAGCGCTGACGTTGGGCCGCTGACAATACCACCGTTAGCAAACGGCGTTAAGCCTCCAATGCCAAAAGATTTGCCGCCTTTAATTAACGCGCCTAATCCTTTGCCTCCGCCTCCCGCTTGCATCACTAAACCGCCAGTTAAAATATTTAAAGTAAAAGCCGCAGCAATTGCCGCCGCAAACCTAATAACCATCTGTTTTAGTGCATCAAAAATGCCTTGAAAACTTACTTTTCCAGTTTCAGCTAATCCAGATAATACTTGACCAAACATATCTCCAACAAATAAAGCGGCGCCCATATTTTTTGCAACTAAAGCCGTATCGTTAGCCAATTGAGTTTGGGCCGCATTGTAAGCTTGTAGCCTTAAAACCGCGTCCTCTGGTATTATAATGCTTGGCATTGTTGCGGCTATTTGCTTATTCATTGCCAAAATACTAGCCGAGGCACTTTGTACCATTTGCAAACGCTCTGGACTCATTTGTTTAGTGACGTCCGTTTGTTGGCCGCTAAATGCGTTTCTCTCGCCTACTTTGCCAAGTGTTGCGTTTTGTGTCTTTAAAAATTCCTCGGCCTCTTTTCTAAGTTGTTTTACTCTTTGTTCGTGCGCCTTTTGTCTTGCAGCCGCTTGCTTTTCAACTTCGGCGGTGTTGCTTTTTGTTTGAGCCGTTGAATTAGCCGTTGCGCTGGCTAGTAATTCCTCTGAGGCGCCTTGTTCTTTTCTTTGTTTTTTATAAGTTTCAAATAACGCTTTAGAATCCTTAACGGTATGACCCAACTTAATCATTTCGTGTAAAAATTTCGTTTGCGAGGTTCCAGCCTCTAAAGTTGAAAGGCTTAAATTATCAAATTCGCTTGCGACGTCCTTAACTGTTCTAATTGTGTCGTCGGTCGAATCATTAACGCGCAAAAGATATTCCCGCGCGTCATCTGAGGACTCGGCAAGCGTTTTAAATGGGTTTAACAACTCCATAATTTCGCCCATATTTCTAAGGGACGAAATAACGTTATTAAGGTCTTTAACAAACCAATTTATAAAGCCGCTAGAGGAATCGCCAATATTTTTAAATAACTGGGTAATGTTGTCCTCGAGGTTAGAAATAGCGCCGCCCGTGGTCTTGGAAATAGCCTCCATTGACCCAGAGACGCCCTCCAAATTTCCAAGGCTTAAAATATATTCTTGTATTGCTTTGTCAGATTTGGCAACCTCGGTTGTAATTCCTTTAAAAGTAAATTGCACAACGTCGCCTTGCGCCGATGCTTTAATACCGAACTCTTTTAAACGCTCAAATTCGCCAGTTTGCGCGTCCAAAATCGCCTCGGTTAATTGGTCGAATGATTTACCAACAGAACTTGCAACGTCGCCCATTTGGCGCATTTGCTCCATTGTAGGGACAAACCCGCGATTAGCTAATTTAACAAAGGAATCCGTTAACTCGTTAACTTGGAACGGCGTAGAACTTGCAAAATTAACAATTTGGTCCATTGCAGCCTTAGCCGCTGAATTACTACCTAAAGCGGTCGTTAAAACCGCCTCCATTTTTTGAAATTCTACGGTAGTTGCTAAAATCTGTTTTCCAAAACTAATAAGCTGGTCAACTGCAAAAACGCCAGCCAAGGTTTTGCCAACGTCCGAAAATGCGCCCGACATTTTTTTAGTTGAGGCTATGGATTCGTCGTTTGATTTAGTTACGCTTTTGCTGATTCCGTCAACCTCAGTTTTTAACTCGGACATTGCTTTGTTAAAATCCTTTAGTTGCGCGACTATGTCAACGTTTAATTTTGCGCTCATTGTATTTTATTAGTTAACGTGTCAAAAATGGCTTGTTCCTCAAATTTAAGGTTTTGCCATGTTAGTCCAATTTCATACGCCTTTTGCTTTTCCTCTCGCGTTGGTATCTTAACGGGTTTGCCATCTAATAACGGAATTTTCCAAAACTTTTCTGGCTTTCTAATTAGGTCGCCTTTTCTTGTAACGTTTACGTTGTTAAGCTGGACCCAAATAGACCTAAATAAATTTTCTTGCTTAGATTCTCGCATCTGGTGACCGTATGCAATCGACTGATATTCGGCGAACGACATAAAATAAAAAGAGTCGGGCAATAGGCCCAACTCCCCAATGGCATAGTGCCAAATGTCGTTAAAAGTTACTTTTTTTTTGCGCCTTCTTGCGCTGGCAATTCAACTTGTGTAATTGCCGACAATCCAAACATAATGGTTTTCATTACTTTGCCAAGTTCCTCTGGGTTAGTCATGTCGACCCAGTCTATAATATCCTCAAAAGTTAAATCCAATTCTTTGTCTTTAAATATCGCCTCCACATATAGAGCCGAGTAAACAAATTTTGCAATAGATTTTATTTGATTTACGCCCGTGATTGTAAGCTGCTCAATAGTTAATTGAACGTCATAACCTTGGTTTTCGCTAAAATGGATTAACGCGCCCATCCCAAATTTCAAAGGATAGGCGCGCCCATTTATTTCTACTGTTGTTCTGCCTGTGTAATTCATACGGGCAAGTTAGCAAAAATTAGGTTGATGCTGGTACTACGGTAGCTTTTAGTAAAGGACCTTTACCCGTAAATTCTACGGAGTAAGTGACCGCGGCCTCCATTTCAGCGCTTACGCTGATTGAGGCAACAGATGCATTGCCGTAAAATACTAGGTCGCCAGTAACGTTGGTAGTAAATTTTAAAGCCACAACAGTACGGCCGCTTAGTAAAGTGTAAATGTCGCCAACGTTGTTTGTGTCGTCAAATGCAACCAAGCCGTCGGTTGAAACAGACCAATCGCGAAGACCAGCGATATGGTCGGCCCAGCCTCCGTCGTCCTTACAAGTTGCGTCGGCAAGGTCAACGTTTACGGATAATTCGGAACTAGTTGCGCATCCAATCATTACGTTGTTAAGGTAAACGTTTAAGAGAGTGCCGTTAAATTTGCCAGTAGTAGCCATATTGTTAGGGGTTAAATTCTATTTTTTTTTAAAAATAAAAGGTTAGTGAATAATTGCAAACGTATAAATTAATTTTTTAGCTTAATCATTTCACATTTAGTGCCAGTCGGGTCGCTTGGCTCTTTGCTAAAATAATATTGCATATTATTTGGCGGTGCCGTGTAACGCAAACACAAAGCTTTTAATTTGCAACGCTGCGGCTTACATTTAATTAGGTCGTCCATTATGTGTAAACTAAAAAATTTGAGTCTTGGTCGATAATTATTTCAAATAGTTCGTCGATAATAAAGCGCTCGGCTGGTAAATCGGTTTCGTATAATTCGTTTATACCTTTAAAGCTTGCCGAAAAGCTGCCAACGTTTTCCATTTCTGCGGAATTAGTTAACGACTCGACCATTGCTAAACCTAAAAAAATAGTATTTGTTTCTGAGCCAATAGATAACCACACGCGTTGTTTAGTTATTAACAAGTTATAAAGGTCGCCATAAGAAAAGCCGTCGTAAATGGTAAGCGCGTCCGTTGATATTGACCACGAACCTATTTTACTAATATGGTCGCTAAACATTCCGTTGGCATTGGAAACTGAATCCAATTTTTCCATTTCAACGCTCAACTCGTAAGCCTTAGATTTAGCAATTTTTTGCTCGCCAATTAAAACAAAAAGCGTTGACCCGTTAAGCTTGCCCATCAATCCAATTTTCAATCGTTAAAATTTCCCTATGCACAATATTAGTGTCGGTGATGCTCGACAAACTGGTTTGTTGCAACAATTTAGCCGTTACAATTTTGCCAACTTGCAATTGCAAATAACTTTCTGGGTAAAGGCAAACAATACCTAAAATAGAGTCCGCAATACTGTCGGCGTCTAGTCTGCCATAGGGCGCAATTGCAGCGGTAACAACGTCCAAAACTATGGTTGTAACGTAATTAAATTCTTGGTTGTCTTTGTCGTCGGCTTGCGTCTGGTTGCCAATTAAAATGTAAGGGAATGCGGCATTATCTGGCGCAAAGGTATCGTAACAAGGTACTTGCGCACCTTTATAAGTAATTGAATTATTTAGCGCCGTCCAATAAGCTTTGCGGACAAATGGTTTAATATTTCTCATTTTTCTAATAGTTTTTTTAACGTGCGCTCGATATTTTTTGGCAATTCTTGACGTTGTTTAAAAACCGCTGGATAAAAAAACGGCCGCGCGGGCAAGTTTACTTCTTTAATTCCGTCGCCTTTAAACTCAGACGCAAACGCCGTTAATTCACTTGGGACCTTTACACGGGTACCAGTTCCAAACTCAACATAAGGTGCATATTCGGCGCCAACTTCAACGCCTCCAGTAATTTCGTTTTTGCTTACCTTAATAGGTGTCGATTGAATGCTATTTTTTAGCGCTCCAGTATCAACGCGCACCTCGCTTGCCGCTTCGCTTTCAATTGCTAGTATTGAGTCTTCAATTTCTGCACGCACATAGTCGGCAACGTCGCCCTCTAAGTCCTTTAAGTACTTATAAAACGCATTTAAACTTGTTTTATTAAACTCAATACTTAGCATTTTTATTTCCTTTCTTTAGCTATAATTTTAATCATGCGGTCGTATTCGTTGACGTCAATAATTGAATCAATTATAAGCGTTTGACCCGCATAGGTTATAAACATAGACTTTGTAATTGTAACCAGCGGGTTGTCCCGTATAATTATTTCCCATTGGTTTTTAATAACCATTTGGTCCTCGCTATTTAAACGCGTGCCGCTTAGGTTAGTAACCTTTGCCCAACAAGTATAAGCCAAACCAGCCGCGGAATAAAAACCGCCGTAACCGTCTGCGCTTAGATTTGAATTATAAAACGAAACGCGCTCGCGTAAATCGCCCGCTTTAATTTCCTTATTAGTCCTCACGCGCCAAACCAATTATAAGTTTTATAAGGCATTAACAAAGCTTTAACGCCTAAAGGCGAATCGATAGCCTGTAAGTCGCTAAAGTCTTCGCGTCGTTCGTAAAGCGTATTAACTAGCATTTTTATAGCCAATTTTATATCCTCGGGAACGGTTGTAAATCCAGCGGTATAAACTAGCTTAAATTTGTAACTCTGAGCACCGCCAAGAATAAATAACTTAGGAAAAAGGCCCGCGTTTACTTGATAAATCAACGGCGTTTCAACTGCGTTTTGGTCTAGCGTTACGCATTTAGAAATATTTGCAATATTCGTTAACGGCCCGTATGGCATTTGAAACTGGTACGGAAAAGTAAACGAGGTAATTGTTACCGTTTTAGGAATTAAAGATTTACCAGTAAAGGACTCGCAATGTAAACGAGCCATTTTTATTAGGCTAGTAATTAACGTGTCCTCGGTACTCCCGTCAATTCTTGCATATTCTTTAGCCTCTGCCAATGTAATTGGCTCAACAATTGGCGCAATTGCTACGGGGTCAACTGAATAACCAGTAAATGACCCGTTGCTAGGTGTAAATAGTAAATCACTCATTGTATAATTTTTTTGCTTTGTCAACAATAAAGGTATAAAAATGCTCTAACTCTTGGTCTTGGTATTTTAGCCGTTCGTCGGCAAGGTTGCGCATAATGTTCTGGTGAAAATCGTACAAAATTTCGTCCGTCATTAATTCTTCTATTTTTTTAGCCATTCCGTCAATGTCTTTGCGGTCAAAGTAAAGACCCGCGGCTCCAAGACATTCCTTTAACCCGTCTGTCGGCGTGCAAATAACTGGCAATCTATTAATTGCCGCCTCCAATGCAACGCGCCCATAACTTTCGTAATCGCTTGGCATTAAAACAATATTTGATTTACCGTAAATTAAATGGACGTCTGGCGTTTGTGCAACGTACTTTAAATTTTTATAGGTATCGTCAATAATTTGTTCGCCGTAGCTACCTAGCACCCCAAGAAATTTAATTTTTGGCAAGCGCTTGGCAAGTTCAACAAGTATGTGGCCGCCTTTATTTTCGTTGCAATTTATTAACGTTACATTTTGCCCGTGCTTACGATTATATTTTACGTCGTCTGGGAATATTGGCGGCTTGCAAACAATTGACGCGTTAGGGTAAGGCCCGTTAGCGACGTTTTTTTGGTTGGCTTTGTTGTTATAAATAACGTGAATATTATTTGCTTTAAACCTTACGTTCCTGTAATCGTGGTCGTTATGGCTTAAAAAAATTAATTGTTTTTTAAATGTACGAGACCAATTTATTGCAACTCCAGTACTGTCTAAATGGGTAAAAATTACGTCTGCATTTTGTAAGGCTAAAAAAAATCGTTTGAATAATAGCCAGTGATAAATTTTAAAAACGCAAACTTTTCGCCGTCTGGGTAAATTTGATTTTCGGGTAAAATTACTTCTATGCTGCACCTTTTTTGATGCAAAAATTTAGCGTAATGCTGAACGGTCCACTCGGCGCCCGAGTTATGCGTTCCCGCCCACGCGTGGACAAAAAATACAACATTCATAAATTATTGCTTTGGTTTTGGTAAACCTATTGAATTTTAAATAAATAAAAAAACCCGCACAACTATTGTGCGGGAATTTTCAATTAAAACTAACCTATGAAAATTAGTTACCAGAACCAGAGGCCAAAGCCGCGGCAAAGCTTCCGTAAACGATGGATTGAGACGTATAAACTGCAAGCGCAATTCTTTCCTCAACTCTAACGGTTACAAAGTTTTTAGTTACGTTGTCAGCGTCTTGCTCAAAGAACTCAAGCGTAATGCCTTGACGTACAAACAACTGGGAACCTAGCGCCAAATCGCCTACAAAGAAATCGCCAGCAACAACGCCATTAATTGCGTAAACTGGTACTCCCATAATAAACATTTGACCGCCAGTAATTGAAACATAAGACGGCAACACATAAGCGCCCGCGGTCTCTTTAGTAGAAACTAGTTTCAAATAGTCACTAGGGTTAATCATGATAGCGTTAGGGCTATATTCGTTTTTAGTTGTTTGAACAACCGCAGCCGCCAAAACGTCAAATCTGTTAATTGTAGCGCCAAAAGAAACGTTAGTATAAGCCGACCCGTCAGTTGCGAAACCATGCAAGTTTTGACCAGCACCAGACCCGTACAAAATTTGGGTGTCTTCGATGTTCAAAAGTTTGCTAGGCGCACGGCTAGAAAGGTAAGCGATTAGGCCAGG
>SXGQ01114985.1_pt1 | contig 11181 bp, 9 predicted proteins | sample 3178371 | NCBI WGS metagenome assembly SXGQ01 (sample SAMN11356859, study PRJNA531348) | freshwater metagenome | isolation source: freshwater sample F1-20 | place: China: Fuxian Lake, Yuxi | collected 2017-12-25 | reverse complement strand
GGAACCACAAATCCAGGAGCAACTTTAAATGTAGTCCCAACATCCACAAGTATTGCTGGATTGTTCTCTGGAACCACATCAAGTGATATGGTTCGTATTACTCAACTTGGAACTGGTAATGCTCTGGTAGTTGAAGACTCTACAAATCCCGATGCAACTCCTTTTGTTGTTACTGGTATTGGTTCTGTTGGTATAGGAACCACAAATCCAACATCAAAACTTCACGTTGTTGGTGATACAAGACTCGAAAAAATAGCAATTTCTACAACTAGTACCAACTTAACAATGGAACCTGGATATAGTTATGCATATTATGTTGGAGTGACCTCTATGACTCTTCCGGCATTACCTGTAATGGGAAACACTTTGAGAATAATAAATAGAAGTGGTATTACGACGGCATTAATTTTGAGAAATGGTAGTAATATTATGGGAATTGCCGACGATCTTACGTTTGACGAAGTTAATGGAACATACACCTTCATATATGTAAATACAACCGATGGTTGGGTCATAAGTAGGTAAAAAAATATGCCACAATCACTTTCATCTTTTTTTGGAAAAACTTTATCTTCTTCTTCCGGTATCAATACGGTAGCGAATATTGTAACTTCATCGGCAAGTTTTGGTAGTACTTCTATCTTGCCTCAAAATAACAATGTTATGCAAGTTATAGGTAATGCATATATTAGTGGTAATCTTGGTATTGGAACAACAGCAACAGTAGCACTTGATGTAATTGGTAATGTTAAGGTAGTTGGTATTATAACTGTTGGTTCTGCATTCATAAAGAATAATGCAGTTGGTTTAGGTGTTACTAATACTGAAGGAAGAAATGCCGGTGTTAGTACTGCAACCGGAACCATTATATTCAATAGTAATAATGCAAAAGTACAAGTATATAATGGAATCGAATGGGTAAGTGTAGGAGCAGAGCAATATATTGAGGCAACTGGTGGAACCATAAGTGATTACACAAGCGGAAGTTATATCTATAGGGCACACATCTTTACCTCATCGGGAACTTTGAGTGTCACCAAAGCACCAGCATCTCAAAGTTCTGTTGACTACCTTGTTGTTGCCGGTGGAGGAGGTGGTGGAAATACTAGAGCTGGTGGAGGTGGAGCTGGAGGATTTGTAGCAGGATCTGGAACACCAGTTAGCACTAGTCCTGGTGTTTATACCATTAGTGTTGGTGGTGGAGGAAATGGTGGACTTTATCCAAATGGAGATGCAACATCAGGAACTCCATCTTCAATTGCTAATCCACTTTTAACGACTATAACTTCTCAAGGTGGTGGGAAAGGTGGTGGGAGATCAGTTCCAATTAGCATTGGATTTCCAGGAGCTCCAGGAGGATCTGGAGGTGGAGGTGGTGTTGATTCTGCTGCTGTAACTGGTGGAACTGGAAATAGAGTAACGGGAACTTCTACACCAGCACCAGCACAAGGAAGTAATGGTGGAACAAATCCTGGTGGAAGTAATAATCGTGGAAGTGGCGGTGGTGGCGCTTCACAGGCAGGAGATGTTGGTGGACCTGGTAGCCCAGGAAAAGGAGGTGATGGATCCCCATCAGCAATAACTGGTATTACAACTCATTATGCTGGTGGCGGCGGTGGTGGTTCTGATCCAAGTGTCCCTGCTGTTGGTGCTGGTGGTCTTGGTGGTGGCGGAGCTGGTGCTCGTGGTGGTCTAGGAAATCCACCAGGAACACCAGGAACCGTTGCTACCGGTGGTGGTGCTGGTGGTGGTGCCGATGATGCTTCTGGAGGTAATGGTGGTTCCGGCATCGTAGTCGTCCGTTATTTGATTGGAGAACTTGCAGCAACAGCAAAGGCAACTGGTGGTGCGATTTCTTATGCTGGTGGTAAGACCATTCATACGTTCTTATCATCAGGAACTTTTACGGTCACTAACCCTGCTTTGAGTTCCGTTGACTATCTTGTTGTTGCTGGTGGTGGTGGAGGAGGATCTCGGTTTGCTGGGGGCGGTGGTGCTGGTGGTTTTAGAACTGGATCTAGTTTTCCCGTAAGTTCTTCACCTGGTTCATATTCAATTACTGTTGGTGCCGGTGGAAACGGTGGTCAACCTTCTGGTGGTGGTGGAACGAATGGTGCTAGTGCTGGATCTAATGGATCTCCTTCAATATTTTCATCTATAACGTCTACTGGAGGAGGTGGTGGAGCATACGGAGATCAAAGTGCAGGAAATCCTGGAGGATCCGGTGGGGGAGGATCTGGAAGATTTGCAACATCTGGTGGATCTGGAAATACTCCTCCAACTTCACCACCACAAGGAAATAATGGTGGCGGAAATCCAACTGGAGGCACACCATTTATTGGTGGAGGAGGTGGTGGGTCCAGCACTGCAGGACAACCGGGTCAGTCAGCACCATTTGGTGCAGGTGGTAATGGAACATCATCTTCTATTTCTGGAATATCAGTGACTTATGCTGGTGGAGGTGGTGGAGGTGGAACTGCTGATAGTAGTGGAGGTGCTCCTTCTTCTGGTGGTTCGGGAGGACCTGGAGGCGGTGGAACTGGAGGTCCATCGATAGCACCAGGTAGTGGTTCAAATGGAACTACTAATCTTGGTGGCGGCGGTGGTGGTGGATCTTATAATAGCAGTACTGCTAATGGGCAAGGTGGTTCTGGTGGTTCCGGTATCGTAATCATCGCATACCCTTCATAAGACGCCCACATTGACATAATCTCAAAGATCATATATAATACTCTTGAACACATCATTAATATATGGCGTTTACCACAGTATGGCATCTAACGGATCTCCCCAAAGACATTATAGAGATCCTCGAAAAAGATATTCAAAAGTTTGATCCAATCGCACAAGAATCCAGACTACACGGAGACGCAGTAGATAAGGTCATTCGTGATAGTAAGAATGCCTGGATTCCCACCTCACACTGGATTGGTGGTTTCATCTGGCATTATATTCAAAGAGCAAATCGTGAGAACTTTTGTTACGATATTGCTGCAATTGATGGCGAAAGTATTCAATACACACAGTATGGTGCTGGGCAATTTTATGACTGGCACATTGATGCTGGTATTGATACTGCTTTCAAACCACAACAGATTATAAGTTCTGGTACTAATATCTCACAAGACCTTGTAACACTTCAGGGTGAGTATGTAAGAAAACTTTCATTCTCTTTGCAACTTTCAGACCCAGAAGACTATACAGGCGGTGAAGTTCAGTTTATGGATAATAGTCGTAAGACATTCTTTGCACCAAAACAAAGAGGCACTATGATTATGTTTGATTCTCGAACGCCTCATCGTGTTCGTAAAGTGAAATCTGGGGTCAGAAAAAGTTTAGTCGGCTGGGTAGTTGGAAAAAGATGGCGATGATATAGGTATAAAAAAATGAAAGAATATAAATCAACTGGTGGTGTTTATGAGGAAGGATATCAGCGTTGTGTAACACCTCCTCGTAAGATGTCAAAGAATGAGTCTTTTGAGAAAAATGGTTATCTGTTAGTTCCTGGACTAATAGCAGACCCAGAGAACTTATATGTTCCTTTACCACAAGAAAGAGGGCAGATTACTTATTATAATAATAGAATGGATAAGTATGAACACTTACCGGTGGAATCACAGGTAAATGGATCTTTAGCGCGTTATAATATTCCTACTTATCGAGAACTTCATTTTCTTGTAAAAAAAGAAGTAGAAAAAAGATTAGGAATGGATTTACATCCATCATATTTTTACGACAGATTTTATTTCCCAAATCAACAACTCAAGCGTCATAGCGATAGACCTGCCTGCGAGGTAAGTGTGTCTCTACAAATAAGTACAACACTCAAAAATCCTTGGCCGATTTGGTTTGAGCGACCTGATGGTAGTGAGTCTTATGTGCTGATGAACGATGGTGATGCTGCTGTTTATAAAGGGACAGAAAGAGAACACTGGCGAGATCCAATGCCTGATGAAGTTCCTTGGTGGAAGAAAAAAGTTTCAAAACTTCGTGGAAAAGAAATAGAGCAAGTTCACCATCAAGTGTTCCTGCATTATGTGGATGCAAATGGTCCATTCGTGCATTGTGCGTTTGACGCAACTCGATGATACACCCACTGTTCTTTGTTCCCATATACCGTTATGAGGTAGAAGACTGGTCCAGAAAAAAGAAGGCACTTTATAAAAAACTTGAAAGAGGAAACTTTGAGAAGAAGGGTCTTCGACATTTTTATACAGATCGGCAGAAAGATGGTAAGAGTTATGCCCTTGACTTTGAGAATATTTTTGATGATGAACTTCAGCAGTTTCGTAAAGAATCTGATATCACAGAATATAAAGTTACTGATATCTGGACGATTAAATATAAGAAAGAAGACTATCAAGGAGTTCATAATCATCGGTCACATTCTTATAGTGGATTGTTATACTTGGATTATGATGAGAAGGTGCATAAACCAACAGTCTTCGTTGGTCCCTGGAACGACCCTATTAGCGATACAACACAACTGGCATTTGCTCCTGAAGCAAAGGAAGGAGTGATGTATATCTTTCCAAGTGTGCTATTGCATTATGCTCAGTCAAATGCAAGTGGTAAAGAAAGAGTCGTGACTTCTTGGGATATGTTAGTGAGATAAATAAAAGAAAAATATGTAGATAATGGCATTCACCAAGATTGCTGCTGCTGGTATTGGAAGCACAGGAACTGTTACTCTTGAAAGACTAGTTGTTGGATCAACATTTATTCAAAATAACGCTATTGGTTTAGGTGCTACAACAACTACTGGTAGAAATGCTGGTGTAGGAACTGCTGTTGGAACTCTTGTATTTAATAGTAATAATGCAAAAGTACAAGTATATAATGGAACCGAATGGGTAAGTGTAGGAGCAGAGCAATATATTGAGGCAACTGGTGGAACCATAAGTGATTACACAAGCGGAAGTGATATTTACCGAGCACATATATTTACCTCATCGGGAACTTTGAGTGTCACCAAAGCACCAGCATCTCAAAGTTCTGTTGACTACCTTGTAGTCGGTGGTGGAGGTGGTGGTGGTAACTATGGTGGGGGTGGTGCCGGAGGATATAGAACTGGATCTAGTTTTCCTGTAAGCGCATCTCCTGGTGCTTATACGATTACTGTTGGTGGTGGTGGTGGTGGTGGCGCTACTAATGCTACTCAAGGAACTCCATCTGTATTTGCTTCAGGTTATGTTGGAGTCGTAACTTCTATTGGAGGAGGACTTGGTGGCGCCAACCCCGCTATTAATGGAGGAACAGGTGGATCTGGCGGTGGTGGTGCTTTTTCGGGTAGTAGTGGATCAACGGGAGGAGTAGGAAACACTCCACCAGTATCACCACCACAAGGAAACCCAGGAGGAAATGGTGGACTTGGAGACCCTACATATGCTGCTGGTGGTGGTGGTGGCGCTACTGCTGCTGGCAGTAACGGAACGCCTACAATTGGTGGTGCAGGTGGTGCTGGAACATCATCATCTATATCAGGAATAACAACTCATTATGCTGGTGGAGGTGGTGGTGGTCATTTTGCTGGACCTGGAGGACCAGCACCTGGTGGATTCGGTGGCGGTGGAAATGGTGGAAAAAATGGATCTGGAATGACTAGTGGAACCGTTTCTACTGGAGGAGGTGGCGGTGGTTATGGACACTCAGAATTTGCCGGCGCCGCAGGTGGTTCCGGTATCGTAGTCGTCCGTTATTTGATTGGAGAACTTGCAGCAACCGCAAAGGCAACTGGTGGTTTGATTTCTTATACTCCAACCACGACCGTTCATACCTTCTATTCATCAGGAACCTTTACGGTCACTAACCCTGCTTTGACTTCTGTTGACTATCTTGTAGTCGCTGGTGGTGGGTCTGGTGGTGGATTTAATGGAACAACTTTAGCTTCAGGTGGAGGTGGGGCTGGTGGATATAGAACTGGAACTGGATTTTCTGTAAATGCATCTCCTGGAGTTTATCCAATTACAGTTGGTGCTGGTGGTGGAGCAGGAACAAATTCCAACGGAGCTGGGTCAAATGGATCAGATTCAGTATTTTCAACAATAACTTCTACTGGTGGTGGTAGAGGTGGAAGATATGGAAATCCAACAGGTGAATCCGGACAAAATGGTGGATCTGGGGGTGGAGGAGGATTTTCTCAAGTTAGTGGATCTGCTTCTGGAGGAACTGGAAATAGTCCAGCAACAACTCCTGCACAGGGAACCAATGGTGGAACTGGTAGCACCGGTGCTTCAGGAGGTGGCGGTGGCGCTGGAGGTTCTGGAGGAAATGCTTCTAGTGGAACTGGCGGTGCTGGTGGTGCAGGGTCTACATCAACAATAAGTGGAGCATCGGTAACTTATGCTGGTGGAGGAGGAGGTGCTAGTGAAACAACTCCTGGTGGCGCCGGCGGCGCTGGTGGTGGTAATGGATCTAGTAGATCACCATACGTTGTTGGAACAAATGGAACCACAAACACAGGTGGTGGTGGAGGAGGAGGAGAAAATCTTAATAAGGTTGCTCTTGCTGGTGGTTCCGGTATCGTCCTCATCGCATATCCTTCATAAGACGCCCAGTAACACCAATAAATACTCATACCTGACTTTACAAGTCTCCAACTTATAGTATAATAAATACTTTCACATTCATAATCATTCATATCAAACCTTTATGGCACATTTTGCGAAAATAGACGAAAACAACATCGTTACACAAGTTATCGTCGTAGATAACAAAGATATTACTGATCCTTTTACTGGACAGGAGGATGAGATTCTCGGTATTGCTTTCTGTAAGAAACTTCTGGGCGGCAACTGGGTCCAGACTTCTTATAACAACACTATCAGAAAAAGATACGCGGGGATTGGTTACTCCTGGAGTAAAGAACTCGACGCTTTTATCCCACCAAAACCGTTTCCTTCATTTGTATTAAATCCAGAAACCGCTGACTGGGAAGCGCCGGTTCCACAACCAGAACTTACTGAAGAAGAAATTGAAGCGGGTTCAAGATACGAATGGGATGAGGAAAATACTGCTTGGAAACTAGTTACTCCAGAACCACCTGCTGCAGAGTGATAAATAGTCACGCCTGAACTACCGCAATCGTTACAGGTGGGAGGTGCCTTTGGTGCCTCCTTTCCATTATAAATACTTATGCGGTAGTTTAGAGTAGAAATGACGAACAAAAAGTATCACTATACCTATTATTCTTACGAAGAATGGGGAATGGGTTATTTTGGTAGTAGAAGTTGTGACTGCCTACCACAAGAAGATGTTGATTATTTTGGTTCTTTTAAAGATAAAACTTTTAAACCAACTCAAAAAATAATACTTAAAGACGATTATCCTACCAGAAAAGATGCAATGAGGGATGAAGTTATTCTTCATAATTATTATGATGTTGCTGCGAATCCACATTTTGCAAATAAAGCAAAGCAAACATCTACAAGATTTACTCAAGCAGGTGTAAGTCCTTCAAAAGAAACAAGAAAAAAATTAAGTAAAGCAGGTAAGGGTAAAAAAAGAAGTGAGGAAACCAAAAAGAAAATGTCTGCTTCATTTAAAGGTAAAACTGTTAGTGACGAAACAAGAGAAAAACTTCGTCAAGCAAATATTGGTAAGAAATTATCACCAGAGTCTATAAGAAAAAGAGAAGAAACAAAAAAATTAAAATATAAAGACTCTCCAAAAAAAGTTTTAAGTGAAGAAACAAAGAAAAAGATAAGTCAAAAATTAACTGGTAGAAAAATTGGACCTTTTAGTGAAGATCATCGTAGAAAAATTAGCGAGGCAAATAAAGGAAAAACTTTTATAATGGATGATGAAGTAAAGAAAAAAATAAGCAATACTATGAAGGGCAAACATTCTGGAGAAAAAAATCCTTTTTATGGTAAAAAACACACTAAAGAAACTAGAGAAAAAATTAGTATGATACATAAAGGAAAAAAGTTGTCCCAAGAACAAATTGAAAAACGAAAAAATACTATGTTTATAACTGATGGTACTACCAATAAAAAAATCAAAAAAGATCAACCAATTCCAGAAGGTTGGGTGAGAGGTAGAATAACTAAAAGATCTAAATCTTTAATAAATAACTCAAGTAAATGACTTTATTACTTACTGAAACCTTATGAAAAATATAAGATTACCGGGTATTGATACTGCTATCAAATATCTGCGACCTAATGCTAAATGGGACTTATCTAACAGGACTTTTACAAGATACGAAGACCCAGATTATGATGAAACGCCTGAATGGTCTGAAATTGAAAATCAGGTCCAGAAGGATGTAGAGACTTATAACTACTATCTCTATGCCCGCAACCGTGAAGCGGACTATGGAGACTGGAAAGACCAACTGAACCTTTTATATGATGATATTAAATCCGGAAACTTGGGAAATGGTAAATGGGTTCAGATGGTAGAAGCAGTTAAAGAGAAGCATCCAAAACCAGAAGGTCAACCACCGCAGTAAAATAAATGGCACTAGAACGCTTAACACAAGTCACAGAATCTGGTATTAAAACTGGTATTACACTTTCACAAGCAAGTGTAACTGGCGTTCTAACTGCTACGAATTTAAATGTAACTGCGAATGTAAATATATCTGGTGTTGCTACTGCTACAAGTTTTATTGGTAATATTACTGGTAATGTAAATGCTACTGGACTTTCCACGTTCTCTGGTGGTATTCAAGTTGGTGCAACAACGAGTATTGTAGTTGGAGATACTTTTATAAGAAGAGGTGCTGTTGGACTGGGAACTACAAGTACCACAGGAAGAAATGCTGGTGTCTCAACGGCACAAGGAACTCTAATATTCAACAGCGATACTGGGTCTGTTCAGGTTTATAATGGTAATGCCTGGCGTGATGTCGGCAAAGAGGCAATGAACGCCACTGGCGGAATTGTAAATGAGTATATTGAAGGTGGTAGAGTTTATAGGGCTCATATCTTTACTTCTTCTGGTTTCTTTACAGTTCCTTCAGCACCTCCTTCTGCAACCGTTGATTATCTTGTAGTCGCTGGTGGTGGTGGTGGTGGTGGATATCAAGCAGGTGGTGGAGGTGCTGGTGGGTTTAGAACTGGTAGTGGTTTTCCGATAAGTTCTTCTCCCGGTTCTTACACTGTTACTATTGGTGGTGGAGGAGGATCAGTTACTGGTAGTGGAGTTAGAGGAAATGCTGGTAATGATTCAATTTTTTCAACAGTAACTTCAACTGGAGGCGGCGGCGGAGGTGCTAGTGCCCCATCTCCAGTATCATCTGGTGGTTCTGGTGGATCCGGTGGTGGCGGAGGTGCAAACTCTGGAGCAGCAGGATCTGGAAATACTCCACCAGTATCACCACCACAAGGAAATAATGGTGGAAATGGTCAACCTGGCGCAGCGGGTGCCGGCGGCGGCGGTGGTGGTGCAGGTGGTGCAGGTGGAAATGCAATCACTCCACCTTCACAATCAATAGCAGGTAATGGTGGACCTGGAACGGCTTCTGCTATTTCTGGAGCATCAATAACTTATGCTGGCGGTGGTGGTGGTGGTGTGAGTGGTCCAAATCCAAGTGCTGGAACTGGTGGAATTGGTGGTGGTGGTAACGGTGGATCCATTCCTTCCCCCACTGGAACACCAGGATCTCAAAATCTTGGAGGTGGAGGTGGTGGTGGTGGGATTCCTATACCATCCACTGGCGGTTCCGGTGGTTCCGGTATCGTAGTCGTCCGTTATGAGATCGGACAAGTCGGCGGCACAGCAAAAGCAACTGGTGGTGCTATTTCTTATACTCCAACCACGACCGTTCATACCTTCTATTCTTCAGGGACTTTTACGGTCACTAACCCTGCTTTGAGTTCCGTTGACTACCTTGTAGTCGCTGGTGGTGGTGCTGGTGGAGCATTCACATCTGCTGGCGGCGGTGGTGCTGGTGGTCTAAAAAACTCATCAAGTCATCCAGTAAGTTCATCTCCTGGAGTATATCCAGTTACAGTTGGATCTGGTGGAGCAGGTAGTGATTCACTAACATCTATGGGAAATGGATCACCTTCAATATTTGATACAATAACTTCTCACGGTGGTGGGGGAGGTGGTGGTAATACCCCACCTAACTCGGCGGGCGGTCCTGGTGGTTCTGGTGGGGGCGGGGCTGGTGAAGATGCAGGTGCTGCTGGAAACGGCGATAGAGTAACAGGAACTTCTACACCAGCACCAGGACAAGGAAATAGTGGTGGTGCTGGTGGACCTAGTGCTCTCCGTAGAGGTGGCGGGGGTGGTGGTGCTGGTGGTGCTGGTGTTGCTGGACCAACTTCTGGAAATGGTGGACCAGGATCAGCATTTGCAATTAGCGGAACATCTGTGACTTATGCTGGCGGTGGTGCCGGAGCAGGTGAATTCCAAGTTTCTGGATCTGGTGGTCCTGGAGGTGGTGGAAATGCTGGTAGTTCATCTCCCGGAGTCTCAGGAACAATAAATCTTGGCGCAGGAGGAGGTGGTGCTGGTAGAGGTCCAGCCTTTTCAGCGGGACCATACTTTGGAGGCAACGGTGGTTCCGGTATCGTCATCATCGCTTATCCTTCATAAATACTTAAAAAAAGTCAATGTCTTATAAAGGTCGGGCACTTACTGCAGGTAACTATTTAAAACTTGACTCTATCCAGTCACAGTTTAATGGAACCAAGACGACTTTTAATTTAACTTCTGGTGGTCAACCATTTTATCCAGGTTCTGCGTATTCAATTTTAGTTTCTCTTGCTGGTGTTGTCCAACAACCAGAATCAGGTTATCAAATTAATGAAAGCACAATCATTTTTGCAAGTGCCCCACAAGTAACAGATGACTTTTTCTGTATTGCATTAGGTGTTGCACTTGGTGTTGGTGTTCCGGGTGAAGGAACAGTAACCGGAACAAAACTCACAAAACCTTTTAATTATGATGATGGGTTATTATATCTCGACAGTACAAATAATCGTATTGGAGTGAATAGCACAACACCAACAGAAGCACTTGATGTAGTTGGTAATGTTAAGGTTTCTGGTACTATTACTGCATCATTAACCGGTACTGCAACCACAACGACTAATATTCCTAATCTAACTGGTGCGATTACATCTAATAACACCACAACATCATTAGGTTCTTTCACATCAGCAAATTTAGCAACAGCACTTACTGATGAGACTGGTACTGGTGCTGCTGTATTTGCCACGAGTC
>SXGQ01697102.1_pt1 | contig 11182 bp, 10 predicted proteins | sample 3178371 | NCBI WGS metagenome assembly SXGQ01 (sample SAMN11356859, study PRJNA531348) | freshwater metagenome | isolation source: freshwater sample F1-20 | place: China: Fuxian Lake, Yuxi | collected 2017-12-25 | reverse complement strand
TTATCTTCTTTTTTAGGATCTTGTTTTTTCTTAGGATCTTCATCGATGTCTTCCTCGACAAAGTCTTCTACACCACGAACCGCTTGTGCAAACGCTTTTTCAAGAATTTGTTGCGAAAACTTGTTTGCAAGAACTTTTGGATCGTCAGTGTAGTTCTTGCTTTCTTGATCTGTTCGACCTTCGGGCTCAAAATCTTCTGGCTTCTGCAGTTTGTACCCACCATCAGGCACAATCCATTGCATATCTGTAGGTTTAGGAAGATTTACAATAGCTACTGGAGAATCTTGTTCTTCTGCACCAGGAGTTTCTACTTCATTCTTGTCCATCCACTCTTCACGACTAAGCTTGTTTTCTTTAATATAGTCTTCGACGTACATCTTCTTAATCTCAGAAGAAGGTTCTCCAGGCTTAATAACGTTGCCGTCGTCTTTGTAGCGCTGCTGCCAATCTTTATAGTCAGCAGGCGTTAAGTTTTCCCATGACTCTTCAGCCTCAGTTGGTAGATCTTTTGTTACATATTTCTCGTATCCGTAAGGCTCAGGTGCAGCGTCTGGCGTGTCGCCAGTCTTCTTCATTTTTGAAAGTGTAAAGTTTTTCTTCTCTGTTTTTCCAACCTCAGTGCCAACAACGTTAATGTTGTCGTTTTTTGGATTGATCCAGTATGAAGGCTTACCACTTTTTGTTTTTGCAACATTGACTACGCGTGTCTTATCATTGTAGTCAAACACGATTGGTGCATCGGCAGCAAGCGCTTCTTGCAACTGCGTGTCAATATCGCCCTTAGGATCAAACATGATTGCGTTGTCTGGAATATCCACAGATGCTTCTTTTTCTGTGTACGGATCAAGCATTCCATTGACTGCGCCTACTTTTTTACCAAATGCTGCCCACTTAGCTTTTTGCGCACCAGATGGAAGGTCAACATACTGGCTCGTGGAGTAGTCCTCCATCTGCGCTTTCCAAGACTCGTTCTTGTCCAATGCTTCAAGAATATCGGCTGGCTTTGCGCCATCGTCAATCATCTTGGCAATTGAGCCGTCCTTGTCAAAATCTTCGATAGCTTTCTTTGCAGCATCACGACTTTGATCTGAACGGTCCTTTATGTATTGTTCATTGATCTGTTCGATGCCGTCCCAGTCGTCGGCATTCTTGCCAGTTTCAATATGCTTAAGCTTTCCAGCAACATCCGGGTCATGAATAACAGTAGAATTGACCTTACGATCTGACTTCTTGTACGTTGCTGTTTTATCTTTTAGAATCTTCTTTTTAGTGTAATTTCCTTGCTTGCCGTCAAGCGTGATGTTTACAGTTGGTCCTGGATTTAGTGCGTCCTCATTAGTCTCAGCCTTCCAACCTTCAGGAAGCGGGTTGCCGTAAACGTCTTTATTAGATTCAAGATTACTTTTGATTTCAGCACGAACAAGATCATTTTCTTTCATTACCTGTTCGGCTTGCTCGACGTAAGCCTTGGCTTCCGCCTTAGACTTAGCTTTGTCTTCTTCCAAGCTCTTTTGTTTGTCTAGCGCTTTTTCAATTTCCTTATCAAAATCTTTTTCGTCTTTTTCAGAAAATTCCTGCGTGTCAGCCCATGACTGCGTGATTGAAACTGATTTTGAGATTTTTAGGTCTTTAAGATCACGGTACATAATATAGATAGGCTGTGTCTTGTCGAGCTTGGAACCAAATTTAGTATCGCCATCTGCATTTTTAATTGACGGAGGATCACTAAGTGCTGAACCGAATTTTGTATTAAACTTCCATGCTTTATTTACAGCCTTGGCAGCTTCCTGGTTGTTTGGAAAATAAACATCGACGCGGTAGCCGTCACCAGACACATACACTTCGTTAGGACCTTCAGGAGGACCTGCCAGTATGTCCAATGCCTGTTTCTTTTGCGTACTTGCAAGAGTCCATCCTTCAGGCACATCAACCTTTTTAAGATCAGCCGCGTCGACAGCTTCAACACCTTCTGGAAGCGTGATACCACTTGGGATATCTTTATCGTCGCCTGCAGGAATAAGCGCTTTTAGAGCAGCGGCTTTTTTAGTTTCAACTTCATAGATTCCATCTGGAACATTTGGATCATTTTTAACTTCAACTTGATACGAACCAATGTCCTTTGCGTTTGCAACAAATCGCCCAACAACAGATGAGACAAGACCATTAAGTCCACGGAAGAAGAACTGTATTCCTCCGCCTTCTTCAGCAAACTTTCCCTCACGGTCACGGCGCTGTCGACGAGAACGCGCTGACTTAGCGGCACGAGAGTTTCCGCCAAGACCAAAACCTGCAACAGCAACAATTGATTCAGAGGCGCTGATCAACGTTTCTTGCGGAACAGATCCAGCAGTCATTGCCATTAACCGTGTTCGCGCATGCAGATTTTCGATTGAGTCTTGTTCACTTGAATAAATGACTGCAACAAGATCACGTGCATCTTGTTCAATTAACGGGTCAGCTGCAATCCAGCGAGCAACAGCTTCACTGTACGCTGATGCCAACATTGCATGTGGACGTATTGACAGTGGGTGACCAATCGGAAGAAGATCACGATTTTTTGCAAGACCAACCGGACCTCGTCCATCAATCGCAAGAGTTAAGAACGACGCGACATCTTTGTACGCGGCAAAGTATCGTGACGAGTGTTCTAGGTTCGCAGTTCTTGTAAGAGAGCGTGCCGCAACAGTCTCAACGTCGCGACGCGTCACTCGTCGCTCTGCTTCGACGCGAGAGTTATACATGTCTGCAAGTATGTGTATAGCGCGACGCAGCGTCTTTGAGTTACGAGGCTTAACCTTTGAAGGAACAGCCTTTCCGTCCTGGTGAGCAATCAGCTCGTTAATGTTAGAACGCACTATGCTGTCTCCTCAAGAGGAAGAAGATCCGCGTCTTTTGATGTGTACAACGCTGAAGCTAAAACCATTGCGCGTTCAAATGGAGATTCGTTCTCGCGAACTCCACGAAGCCAAGCCGCACGGAGCGCTGGAATAATTTCATACCCTTGACCAGAGAGTTCTGCAAAAGCAATTAAAGCGTGTTCAGGCGATTCATAGTCGAGTTCTGACTTAAGACTGACAGTAGTTGCTGCAGCGAGCACTTCTGTTAAACTTGCTTCACCTTTACTTGAGCGTGGATGTTTCGCTGGCAATAGATCGTTGTCCTGCTTATAGTTTGGATTTGCAGGACGACCACTACGCAGTAGACGCAAAAACGCGTTAACGCGAGCGTATGCCCACTGATCACGAGTCATACCTGCACGATGAGAACTTGAAAATGCACCTGCGCCTCTACGAAATACTGCCTTTAACATTCCAAGAGTTGCCTTACGACCTTCAGGCGCTTTCTCGTTATGTTTCTTAACTTTTTCACGTAAGGTAGCTTCTGTTCTTGCGCTAAACACGATTTTCTTTCCACCAGACGCAGATCCCTTTTTATTTTTCTTTGAGCCGTATATGCGATCTTTTTTAGGCGCGCGAGGATTACCAAACTCTGCGTCACTGTCGCTTTCTTCTGCTGCGTCAATTGGCACGCAGTTAGGCACCATGTTACCGTTCTTACCCTTCTTCATGCCAACTTGTTTATAACCGTCCCAGCACGGACTTTTGCCCGCGGCGATAACTGGTTCAGATACTTCTAAAAGATCAATAGGCTCAGTTGACACTGCTACACCTCTGCTGTTGGTGTTGGTTCAGACGTCGTTTCTGGCGCTGCTTCTACTGGTGTCTCAGACGTTTCAGTATTAGATACCTCCTCAGTCAACGCAGGTTCAGCAGACGGTCCTTTAAGAAGTCTTTCAATCTCAGGAGGAATTGGTGCAACTGACGAAGCTTGTGAGGAAACACGCGCGGCCTTCATTACGTCAGGTGCAATTGCGCCAAGCATTGATTCTGTGAGCTCAGGTGTAATAGCACCTTTTTCCATAAGAAGACGCAGTGCGACTTCTTGCGGAGTTGGCGCATCTGCTTCAGAGAAACCGTGAGCACGACGCCAAGTGTCCATGCTTACTGCCATGCGATCAAATCCAGAGTCAGCATCTTGTGCGCGGTCATTACGTGTAGCAACTTGCGATGGGTCGTACCAAACAACAAGGCGCTCAACGTCTGATGCACTAAAACCATTTGCGATTAAGTATGGACGCAAGTACACAACTGTCAGCGCGTCTGAAATTAGAAGCATCAATGGCTCAATATGTGCTTTGTAAAGCGACTCATCGATTTGCAATGCGTTTGAGTATTTAACGTTTGCTAGACCTGTAACTATATCCTTTGGAACATCAAGTCCCTGAAGAATGCGCTCGAGCACACGGTCCGCACGCTCAGCAAGAGAAGGGTCAAACGAACGCTCAAACTTAAACTGTTTGATCTTGTCACCTAGCTCTGCAGGACCACGAATAATAAGTGGAACAACCGCGCTTGCTGAATCTTCGTCACGAATCGGAGTTGTCATCGCGTCGATAAGTTGATCTTCAAACTCATCGGCTGCTTCTTCAGGAGTTATCTCTGTAGAAGTAATATCGGTCTCATCGTCAAAAGGATAATCAGCATCAGCTGACCCAGCAACTGATAGACCGTCTGGAAGATATAGTGCGCCAGCGTTGAGGCGTGAACGAGCGGTTGCACGGAACGTGCGATTCAACAAAAGTAGTTCAGCGCAAAGATCAAGAATACCACGTAAGCTAGAATCAGCTTCTTCTGAAAATCGCGGATGTGCTTTCCAGATACGACCAACAAACGCATTTGCTGGTAGCTTTAGTCCACCTTTTTGGCTTGAAGTTGCGGACGCAAAAGCAAGCTCACGGCGCGCGGTTACAGAGTAGTTACCTTTTTGATCCATTTGAAGCTCGTCAACAGAACGAATATCCCATGACTCTGGAAGACCAGAACCGACTCGCTCTGGAACTTGCACAAGATAGCACTCGCCTGCAACTGAAAGATTTAATGCGGCATCCTTAAGAAGACCTGCCTGTCCACCATACGCAGAGTCCAAGCGAACAATTGCGCGTTCGGCTGCGCTTGCAAGACGAGCATCAAGGAAGCTCGAGTTGCGCACTGGAACTGGTGACTCTGCTGGATCTTGAATTACTGCAGCATAGATGCGAATACGTGAAACTACAGAGGCGACAAGATTGAACGCGTACTTAACTTCACCAATGGCGTCGTAGTATTCCCAGGCTTCTGCTTGCCAAGCGGCAGAACCGGATGCACGACGAGCCTTAAACTGTTCAGCTTCGCCTTTGTCATTAAGTTTTATCTGTGTTGCAGCGGCAGTTATAGAGCGCGGGCTTGTGTATGGAAGTGCAGCAGCAGGCGCAAAGTTTAGCGGTATAAATGGAGTAATAGCGGACGAAAGACTTACTGAAGAATTAGACGAAGCACGAATAGCGGCGCGACGCGCGGCTCGGTTCCTCGCAGGCTGGTCTTTTCTAAAGACGCCCATATAATTTTTCTCCTCGTCGTACAACGGAACGCATGGACATTAGCTGTCCACCCGTGCGGCTATTAAACCAACAGAAGCGGAAATGGCTAATACTAGCATCGCCGCCAACGTAGGCACTGGTACTATAGTATACAGGATTACCGCAAGTGATGCGAACCAAAAGCTCGTGCACCAGTAGCATGAGATCAAGTAACCAATTCCTTTGTCGTAACCCCAACGGTTCCATACCCAATCTCGAACAGGTTCAAGAATCGTGTCTTGTACGACAAGACGCGTTAGGCGATAAACGCCAAGTATCAAGATAATAAGCTCAACAGCACTAATATCGCGTAAGTCCATGTTCTTCTACCTTCCTATATCGTTATTTTATTGTGGATCCTGGGTTGAATAGACGTGACGGTACGGATTCCAAGCGCGTAGCCTCGAACCGCAGCCACAGTTTTCGTCCTTTCGGTACACCAGCATTTTCCCCGACAGCGTGATGATGCGGGAATCTAGTTTCTTATCTTCTGATTTGTCAAAATGCTCGTAACCTTCATTAAACACGATTACGGGCCCTGTTGGCCCATCATGCGCAACAATAATTCTGGTATCAGTTACAACCACTCGACACTTAGATACTTGGTAACTTCCTTTGCTATGTGGTTGTGATTTTAGCTCAAGAATGTCGCAGGTGTCAACGGGTGCGACCGCAACATACGCTGGAAATACATCATGCATAATCTTCATCTATCTACCCAATCTTCTAGCCATTGCCCGGTATGTTACTTCTGCGGCCTCGGCAAGTTGCTTAACCGTCACATTTCTTTCACTAAGTGAACGACATAATTCAGTTAGTGAATCATTAGCCACAGCCTGTGGGCTATGCGAGTCCATCTTTGACCGATAAGTTCGTGCTATTGGTGCAAGCGCCTTGATACGCAAAAGGTCATCTGATGATATTCCTGGAGAGATAGGGCGTCTGGAGACGTAACCGCGTGGAGCCTTTGGCAAAGGTACCGGTGGAAAGTCAAGAGGAGAAGCGTCATATCGACGAACCATCCACGAACGGACGGTAGATCTACACCGCTGAGGAACAAAGGCGTTACCCATTGACTGTAGCGTCCACCCAGCGTTAAACAGTTGATTTAACCGCGTCGCAAGTTCGTCATCAAAAAGTTTATTAAGTACTTCTGACTCTGATGCTGGCAAGTCTTGCTTGCGCGCAGCCCGACGAGTACTCATATGTACAACAGTATCACATATTGTACAAAATTATAAGTAAGAAACTCTACTGATTTCGTCCTCTAAAGATACGCGCTCCAGTGCCTGCCTGTGGAATCTTGCGATTTCCAAGTGAGCGAGCGGTTATACGACCTCCAATAAAACCAGCGGGTGGTTTGATAAGAAGAGCTGTAAGCGCATGAACGAGTGCATCAACGCGGTCAGGTGACTTTCCCTCACCCGGAATCCAGGAGATCATCTGTGATTCAAGTTCAGCAAGATAACCTACGTGGTGAACTCGTGTCTGTTCGTATGCAAGTGTCACTGGTTCTGCACGAAGTGCTTTTCCAAATTTAGAATGAACCTCTAAAACTTTAACTGTTGGGTCAATTGTGTTAATCGCGCTTCGTACAAGTGCGCCACCCTGGTTAACTTCAGCTACCACAGGACAGCCCCACTTACGAGCCATTGATACGACTTTGTTTGCCCAAACGTCAGGGCTACCGTGAACCGTGGCGTCTTCTAGAACCCACGCTTGACGGCGATAGAGGTCGCGGTCACCAGTTGACGCGCAAACAACAATTCCACATTCATCTCGAGGATTCTCCGCAACGGAAGGGTCAACGCCAACAACGCGCAGCGGCGTTCCCATCGGAAGCTGCGTTTCACGACCGCGGTCAATAAGATCCGGTACCCACAACGCACCTTCAACGTCAGACAGCATCTCACCATAGAGTTCCTGTTGTGCAAGGCGTGTTCCTCCGTAAACACCCATGATTGCATCCATATAGGACTCAGATAGGTTTCCCTGGTTATCCATTGTTGAACCCTTGGTGATAATTACCTTGTTTGGAAACTTGTCAGCTTCCTTAAGTAATGAATACAAAACTGCAACGCGCTTAGGCGTAGTTGTAAGAATGATCTTTGGTTTCTCACCAAGACGAGCACCAACACGAAGGTTATCAAACGCAGTCATACCTGCGGCATCTGGAGTTTGACGCCAGGCAGCGACTTCGTCACCCCAGGCATGCGTGAATTGCGGACCACGTAAAGAATCGGGCTCATCTGCGGTGAACAATGTCGCCACGTTTCCGTTAGGCCAAGTCAGACGACGCTTTGAAGGTTCATAGTGTGGGCGTTCGCTCGGCGGACTAACGTTGATGATACCCGACTCTCCTTCAACGATAACATCTCGAACGTCAGCCGCAGTTCGTGCGACAAGCGCAAAACGCCGTTGCCCAGTGGTTGTGTACTTTGCCTGTTCGCGTACCCACTCTGACGCAAGACGCGTCTTACCAAAGCCACGACCTGCAAGAACTAGCCAAACGTTCCAGTCATCTCCCTCCGGAGCCTGTTGCTCAGGGCGACCCCAGAACGACCAGTCCCAACGTAAGTTTTCTGGATCAAAACCTGCAAGAAGCTTACCTTGTTCTTCTTTTGAAAGACCGGCAAGTACCTCAGCAATAGATTTGCTCATCTACGTGTTATTCCTCTGCTTGCGGTGACGAATTAAAGCCTTGTGCACGGTTTTCCGAAAGAATAGGTGTATACGCCTTTGACTGAGCGTTCACTGGTTTCTTATATCCATAACGTGCTAGACGGAACCGCAAGGCTCCATGCGTCACACCTAGACGCTTGGCCAGACGGTACAAGGTTACACCTTCAACAGTATGCGCATAGTTAATAAGCCAAGTGTACTCCTCGGCTTCCTTACGATACTGACTGCCATACGAGCGCACTTGCTGCGCGTATGGTTGAAGCTCTAGCAATCGTTTTAAGGTTTCATCTGTTGGTTCAACAAACTGTCTTGTTTCAGGTTCTTCAATGATAGGTGGCTCAGGGATAGCGTAACCTTCAACGGCAACACGAAGTGCATCGGCTATTCGTGTCCTATCTGAGACTTGACGCACGCGCTCGCGTGAAATACCCGCGACTGCGCTAATTGAATCAAGTGTCCAGCCTCGCTCTCGCAATGCCTTAATGTACGCGTTGCGGTCATGGTCTGACATTTCTTTTGCAAATTGGTCACGCACCTCGGCAGGCATGACGTGGTTCTGTTTTGTATGTTTTGGCATAGGTACCATCATGTAACATAGTATATCACGTCTACGACGTGTACGTAGTATACTTGCCGTTGACGGCTTATGTACTTAACCGTAAAAAATAGTACCTTAAGGATAACTGCCTTGGACGTGAGAAAGCGGTATCGTATACGAGAGGCGCTTCTTGAAACGTCTCCAACATTTTTTTCTGTGAGCCTGTAAGCTGAGGCCGGCAGTCCGGTCGAAAAGCTAGGCGCAGAATCTTTTTAGCTAAGGCAGGCACTATGCCTATAGGCTTTTTGTTATTTTTCGAGCAAGAAACTTATCTTGCGTTTGCGCGTTGATGACAGACATTGTTGTTGAAAAACGTCTTGAGCTTAGGCAGAAGAAAAATGTAAGTGGAGTTGTACTCTAGTTAATCAATACTTTGAGCTCCAACTTCTTAGTGGAAGTGTAGAAGAAAATAAGCGTTGAGCTAGCAGACAGGCACTGTTGCTTTTGCGAAAGCTGAGAAGCAAGACGTCGAGTACGAAATGTTAGATGTAGAAATAGGAACAGGCCCTGGCTTGTCTGTCGACTTGCCAAGGCCTGTGCCTGTGGAATACTATGGTGTTAGTTGATTAAGGATTAACCTCGACGTTGGTGTCACCATTGAATACAGCCTCGAGTGTTTGCAGTGTCATCTGCCCTGTAGACTCGAGTCGGTTATCCTTTTGGAACTGAGCCACTGCGCTAGCTGTGTCTTCTCCATACCAACCGTCTTTGTCAGCTGCCGCATCGTTGTAACCGAGCTCTGTGAGTCGGCGTTGTAGATGATGTACCGTAAGCGACTTGCGGTTGTACTTATTCTTGTATACACACGCGGACAAGTACACTGGGTCCTTAGCCGCATTAGTAATAACGTGTCGAGCTGGTGCCGCACGCTTGACGGCTGGCCGTGATTTCTCTTGGGCTACCCCAATAGCTACCTCAACGGCTACCTCAACCGGAGATGGTTCAATCTGTGGTTCAGGCTCAGGTTCAATAATTGCTGGCTCATCGACAGGCGCCGCATCATTAAGAAGTACAGCCATGTCGATTTCTGGAGTGTCGCCCGCAGGCGCTACTTCGTTAGTTGGTTCGTCTGTGTTCATGGGATTACTCTAACCTATCTGTCATCTATTTACTTAGACAACGTTGTAATAATTCCTGGGTATCCATTAAGCTTTAGTGTGGATTCGCCCGCACCTGGCTTATAGGCATTAGGTCCTACTCCCCAGGCACCAAAGTCAGAGCCACGGCCTGACATAAGGAACGCGATTTGTGCATTGACCACTGGGTCATATAGGTCAGCGTTGCTTGCCAGCTCATACCGCGCACGACGATCCGCACCCAGTGAACCGTGCATGTTTATCTGAAATATGCCATATGAGTTATCACTTGTTTTAGTATTGTCGTTTAGCGCCTTAGGGCGTGCGTTTGATTCCCGCATAACGATTCCCCAGGCAAGCCTATGGGCATTACCTCGGAAGCCTACGTGATACAGCAGGTGCGACAGCTGTCGACCATCAAGAGGAGCCACGGCACCCCGGTGCTGAGCAAGTGGATCAAACGCCGAAGCCTTAAGACTCGACGATTTTGTAACTGCCTTGGCTTTGGCCTTCGGCTCCGCTACTGCTGGAACAGACAGCTCTTGATCCACCAGCGGCAGAATGATCTGACGATCTACTATTAGATTGGCAGAGTTATTTTTTTGAAGCGCAATCGCTTCAGCTTTAGACGCAGTCGAGAACTCCAGTCCTGTGACTGCTGCTACGGTAAGTAATGTAACCGCGTAAGCTACTGACGTCATTGCTAGTTTTTGATGACTTCGCAAGGCTAGTTCGCCTCCTTATGTTGGGTACAGGGACAAGAAAGGCTTGGGTCATTTACTGACCTTCGCCTTTCCTTTGTTCGCATAGGCGGATTCCCAGGCCATGTCAGCTTGCTGAAATCTTGAACGAGCTTCCTCGTCCTCGACATCGAGCATCGTGGCCCACACGCTTCCCAACGTGTGCGCGAACTCTTTTCCTCGAGTGATAGCAACTTGGTTTTTAAAGTTGCCATACTCAAGAAACTTAATTGAATCGGTAACCCAGGCCGCAAAGTCTTCCTTTGACAGGAAAACTCGGTATGGGTAGTCTGTGTATTGGTCTGTTACGACTTCAACGCCGTATTGCTTAATAAACGGCAATAGGCTCACACGGTCGCGAGCACGAACGACAAGTGTATTGTCGTCAGTGCGATGCTGTACCGCACTAACAAATCCTGTTTCAGTAAATAGCCACATTATTCTTTGTGTCCTTTCGTCATTTGACATTGATAATTGTACACTGCATTTGCCTGTTTTGGATAAAGAAAAGGCAATGCAAGAACAACTATTTCCATTTTATAGTTACGCTGGTCGATTATTCGACGTCCAGCGTTACTCCTTCAGGCATCTCACTGAGGGCTTCCTCGGTAACTTCATAGCCCTCTTCCAT
>SXGQ01758568.1_pt1 | contig 11183 bp, 12 predicted proteins | sample 3178371 | NCBI WGS metagenome assembly SXGQ01 (sample SAMN11356859, study PRJNA531348) | freshwater metagenome | isolation source: freshwater sample F1-20 | place: China: Fuxian Lake, Yuxi | collected 2017-12-25 | reverse complement strand
TGCATGAGAGCCGTCGTCGTCGATGATTCCTTTGCCATCCGCATGATGCTCACCCGCGAGTTGAAGAAGCTTGGCTTCGACGTGGAAGCCTTCGAGTCGGGGGACGCGGCCCTCGAGGCGATGCCGACGCGCCCGGCCCCCGACGTGTTCCTCGTCGACTGGGTCATGCCCGGCACGGACGGGCTCGAGGTGGTGAAGCGCCTGCGCGCCGAGCCCAGATTCGAGAATTCCTTTGTGATGATGGTGACCTCCGAGACCCTGGACACCCGCGTCAAGGCCGCCTACGCGGCCGGTGCGGACGAGTACATGATGAAGCCTTTCTCGTCGGACGCGCTGCGCGAGAAGCTCGAGCTCCTCGGCTTTGCCTGGAGCGCCTGAGTGGGACCCGCACGCGAGAGGGCTCGATGATGACAGATGTAACGGCCGCCAGCGGCCATCGCGGCCCGCAGGACGAACCTCCCGGCTCGGCTCAGGAGGCGCCCCCCGTCGATCCGGGCCTCGACCGGATGCGGCATTATCTGCTCGACCGGACCGGCGTCCGCATCCCGTCGGATCAGGCCTACTTCTTCGAGTCGCGACTTCGCCGCATCATGACGAGCGTGAGTGTGTCGACCTTCGATCAGCTCGTCGGCGCGATGCAACGCGACACAGCGGAGTCCCGGGCGTTGACCGACCGCGTTGTCGACGCGCTGATGACGCACGAGACGAGCTTCTTCAGGAATCCTGAGGTCTTTCGGAAGCTCCAGTCCGCGCTCATCCCCGAGGTGACGGCGCGGCTCGGCCCGAAGGCCGACCTCCGGCTGTGGTCGGCCGCTGCGTCGACAGGGCAGGAGGCGGTGAGCCTGTCGATTCTGATGCACGAAATGGGCCATCAGCGCCCGTACAGCATCCTCGGGACCGACATCGGCGTCGCGACGATCGACAAGGCCCGCGCGGGGGCCTACTCGGTGCTCGAGACCAACCGAGGGCTCTCGGGACTCCAGCTCAACCGCTGGTTTGAGCGCGAGGGCGCGAGCTTCCGTTCGGTCCCGAGCGTGCGCAACCCCATCTCCTTCCGCGTCCACAACCTGCTCGAGCCGATGGCGGCGACGGCGCCGTTCCATGTGGTCATGTTGCGCAACGTCCTCGTGTACTTCGACGAGGCCTCGCGCATGCGGACCTTTGAGAACGTCGCGCGGGTCGTCGCACCAGGCGGCGTGGTCGTGCTTGGCACCGGTGAGCAACTGCTGAATATTCCTGAGCATCTGTTCACGCGTCACATTGAGGAGCGCGTGGCCTGGCTCTGCAGGAGAGGCTGACCCCCATGAACCTTGGACTCGATGACCTCCGCATGATGGCTGGCGCCGTCTTCGAAATGTTCGGCCTGCAAGCCCCGGAGGGTGACCCGGAGGCCCCGACTGCAGCCGTCATCTGGGCGCATGTCAGCCTCGGGGATGGAGGGCTCGCGCTCGATGTCGGGCTCGATCGCCACGGGTTGTCCTGCTTCGTGATGGGCTTCTCCGACGCGGTCGCGGCCGGGCAGCACGACCCGCGCTACGAGTCCGCCGCCATCTGCGAGGTGGCGAACGTCATCGGTGGGAACCTCCGCGGCGTGCTCGGGGTGTCGGGACCGCTGGGGCTGCCTGCGGTCGCCACCGGACCGCGTCCTGAGGCCGAGTTGGTCGGCTTCGCATCGGACACCGCGGGCCAGATCTGGCTCGGCCTGACCGGAATCGCGGTCGATGGCTGAGCCGACGCCCCCGCTGCGTCCGTTGCGCGTCCTGATCGTGGATGACTCGGGGGCGACCCGCCTCGCGATGTCGTCGGCGATGAACCGTCTGTCGGGAATCGAGTTGCTCGGGGCTGTCTCGACCATCCAGGAGGCCCTGCAGAAGATTTCCGACCTCATCCCCGACGTCGTGACGGTCGACAAGAACCTCGACGACGAGGACGGCGGCGACCTCATCGAGCAGATTCATACGCATTTTCCGCACGTCATCCCGATCCTCGTGACCGGCATGACGGCCGAGCAGGTCGCCCCGACGCTCGAGCGTTTCGGGGACCGCCCCGTGGAGTTCCTCGGCAAGCCGTCACGCAAGATGCGCTTCGACGAGTGGGTCGACGGGCCGCTCGCGGCGGCCATGGACCGGGCGCGTCGGGCCGCGCGGGCCGCCGTGGCGGCCATGACGGAGCGTCGCGTCCGACCTGCCAACGTCATCCAGTACTGGCCCGACCTCATCCTCGTCGGCGCCTCGACCGGCGGCCCCGCGGCCGTACGGGCCTTTCTCGCGGGCCTGCCACCGACCTGCGGCGCGCCCGTCGTCATCGCGCAGCACATGCCACCCGTCTTCACGAAGGTCTTCGCCGACCAGCTGAACCGCCAGCTTGACTGGCAGGTGAACGAGGCCGCCGCTGGCAAGGCGATCCACCCCGGCGGCGTGTGGATTTGCCCGGGGGACCGGCACCTGACGCTGTCGCGCGAGGGCAAGACGTGGACGACGCAGCTCGACGATCGGCCGCACCTGCACGGGTGCCGTCCCGCTGTCGATCACCTCTTCACCTCGGTCGCAGACCGTATCATCGGCTCCATCGGGGTGGTCGTTCTGACCGGCATGGGCGTCGACGGTCGCGCCGGTTGCCTGCGCCTCCGTGAGGCTGGGGGCCAAAACGTCCGGATCCTCGCCCAGAGTGAGGCGTCGAGCGCTGTCTACGGCATGCCGGCCGCGGTCATCGAGGCGGGCCTCGCGGATGCCAACGGCGCGCCCGAGGAGCTTGGCATGATGTTGCGCTTCGAGCGGACTTCGAGCCGCAGGCGCCCGTGAAACCAGGCCCCGGGAGACCGAGATGTCAACTGGCATGACCCAGCTGTCCGCGGCCATCACCGCGGAGACCAAAGAAAAGCTCGACCGGTTCACGGACGAGTTCGGGTTGAAGAAGAACTTCGTCGTCGAGCAGGCCCTCCTGTATTTCATGGAGGCGCGCCGGGCCCTGCCGGACGAGGCCCTCGTCCCGGCGCGGCTCGTGCTCGAGAACCGGGCCTTCGACGCCGTCGTCGATGCAGTCGTCACGGGCCGGGGGCGCGGCTGAAATGAGTGAGCTGGTGTTCGAGCTGCGCCGCATCCGGACGGGTGACTCGGTCGACGTCTTCACCTGCGGCGACCCGGGGACGGACCGTTTTCTGCGCTACCACGCACTGCCGGCGCAGACGCCCCGAGGGCTCACGTCGACGTGGGTGGCGCTCGCGACTGGCACGCGTACGGCGCCTGTCGTGGCTGGCTTTCTGACGACCTCGACCGCGAGCCTCGACCGGGCCCGGTTTCCGGACGCGGCGCTGATGCGTCGACTGCCAGGCTATCCGCTGCCCGTGTTACGGGTGTCGCGCCTGGGTGTGGCGAACGGCTTCCAGCGGCGGGGGCTCGGGGCCGCGCTGCTGCGGCACGCTGAGACGCTCGCCGCGCTTGTCGCAGCGCCTGGTGGCGTCGTGGTCGCCGGACTGGTTGTCGACGCGCCGACCTCGGGGATGGCCTTCCTTGAGAAGCGAGGCTTCGCGCGCCTCGGGGGACGGATCCTCGAGGGCGCGCTGCATGGCGGGCCGGCGCCATACTTCAGGGCCCTTCCAGCGTCAGCCCCAGCCGCGAAGGCGTGATTCCTCGCGCCGGTAGAGGGCGAGGGCGTCGACGATGACGGCGTTGGCCTGCTCCGCGCCGATAAGGTCCTCGACCGTGACGGACTTGTTCTCGAGGATCTTGTAATCCTCGAAAAATCGACGGATTTCGCGACCAATGTGGCTCGGCAGCTGGGTGATGTCGGTGTAGTCCGAGAAGGCCGGGTCGTTGACGTGGACCGCGATGATCTTGTCGTCGGGCTGACCCTGGTCGAGCATGTGCATGACCCCGATGGCCCGGGCGCGCATGATGGTCAGCGGGACGACGGGCTCGTGGCCGAGGACGAGGACGTCGAGCGGGTCCATGTCCCCGCAGTAGCTGCGCGGGATGAAGCCGTAGTTCGCGGGATAGATGACCGAGCTGTAGAGGACCCGGTCCACGCGCAGCAGGCCTGTCGGCTTGTCGAGCTCGTACTTGACGCGTGATCCCTTCGGGATCTCGATGACGGCGTTGAAGCCGCTGGCGACGTCGTCGGGATTGTTGGGGAGATCATGCCAGGGGTGGGCCATCGGATCCTCGCGGGTGTGGATGCGGCGCGGGTGCGCCTTGTCCGAGGGAGTGTGGCGGAAGGCGGGGCGCGCGTCGAGGAAGTCGGCGGACGGGAGGACCTGAGCGAGCAAGAACATCGCAACGAGGCGCGGCGTGGCATGAGGCGTGCAGCGCCGTCTCCCGCGGCGGCGTCAGGTTCGACGCGCCGGGGGAGGACAAGCATGGATCGCTTTCATGACAGGACGGATGCAGGGCGCAGGCTCGGGGTGCTGCTGCGCAACCACGCGCTCGAACGGCCAGTGGTCATCGGCCTGCCGCGCGGGGGCGTGCCGGTGGCGCTCGAGGTGGCGCGGGCGCTCGGGGCGCCGCTCGACATCCGCACGGTCCGCAAGGTCGGGGTGCCTGGAAATCCGGAGCTCGGGGCCGGCGCCGTCGCGGAGGGTGGCGGGGTGGTCCTGAACAGGGCCGTGATGGCCGAGATGGGGCTGTCGGAGGGGGCGCTGCAGGGGGCCATCGCGCGAGCCACCGAGGAGGCGAACGCGGTCGGGGCGCGCCTCCGAGGGGCTTGCCCGCGGATCAGGCTGCGCGACCGGACGGTGGTGATCGTGGACGACGGGCTCGCGACAGGTGGCACGATGCGGGCCGCGATCGCGACGGTGCGGGAGGAGGGCGCGCGGAGCGTCATCGTCGCGGTGCCAGTCGGACCACCCGACACCTGTGCCTTCGTGGCCCGCGAGGTGGACCGCCTCGTGTGCCCGGACCAACCCATCAACTTTCATGCGGTTGGGCTGTGGTACGACGACTTTCCACAGCTGACTGACGAGACCGTCGCGCGCATGCTCACCGCGGCCCAGCTCGAGCGGGCGGACACGGAGCCGCAGGTGGCCCTGCCGATCGCGATAGGTGTCGCGCGCGAGGTTTTGCGCATCCCCTCGGCCGGGGCCTGGCTCGAGGGGGAGCTGGAGGCGCCGCTGGGGGCGAGCGCGCTGGTGGTCCTGGCACACGGGAGCGGCTCGAGTCGACACAGCACGCGCAACCGATTCCTCGCACGCGCGTTGCGCGATGCAGGATTCGCAACACTGCGACTCGACCTGCTGACAGGCGAAGAGTCGGCGCGGGCCCTCGCCAAGGCGGATGGCCCCGCGGTCGAACCCGAGATCCCGGCCCTTGCCGCGCGGCTCGCCGCCGTCGTGGACTGGGTGCGCCAGGCCCCGCGCTTTGCCGGGATGCCGACGGGGCTGCTGGGTGGCAGCTCGGGGGCGGCGGTGGCCCTGATGGCGGCAGCCGAGCGCCCGTGGGACGTCTGGGCGGTCGTGTCCCGCGGGGGGCGCCCGGACCTCGTCAAGGAAATCCTGGGAGCTGTGCGCGCGCCCACCCTGTTCATCGTGGGCGGCAAGGACGCGGGCGTGCTGTCCCTCAACCAGGACGCGATGGCGCAGCTGAGCGCCCCGCGGCGGCTCTCCATCGTGCGGAACGCTGGGCATCTCTTCGAGGAGCCCGGCGCGCTCGAAGAGGTGGCCGACCTCGCAGTCGCCTGGTTCGCGGAGCACATGCCGCGCGAGGCCGCACCGCCCGCGTTTCGTCACCGCAGCGGGTGGGCGTCGCCGGCCGAGGTCCACGCCAGGATGCCGTGGCCAGAGGACATGCCGGATTGACGGCGGGCCCGAGAACGGTGTTCACAAGGGCCTCGCGAGCGGACGCGAGGCCTTGTGAATGCCGTTCACTTTCCGAAGACGCGCGGAAAGCTCCGGGGCGCCTTCCTGGTCCGGGCGCAGCCGTTGTCGGGGTCGAGGAAGCAGACGCTGATCGCGCGGCGGGGCAGGGGCGTGTCGTTGCGACCCGATGCATGCCAGACGAGGTTGTGGAGCATGACCACGTCGCCTGGGCGGGCGGACACGCTGACGGCCGGGAAGGCCACCCCCGGATCGGCCTCGGGACCGATGTGCGCCGCCACGTGGGCGGGCGGGACGACCCCGCCGAGGCGGCTCGCGAGACCGGCCTTGTGGCTGCCGACGGCGAAACGCATGGCCCCCGAGGCCTCGGTGGCGTCATCGAGCGCCAACCAGAACTGGATGAGCGGGTCGCGGGCGAGCCCCCACAGCTGCCCGCCATCCTGATGCCAGGGGAGATCCGTGCCGCCGCCAGTCCCGCCGTCGGCGTCGCGTGCGGCCTTGTTCATCAGGATCGCGCGGTAGACCGGGAGGCCGCGGCCCGCCGTGTCCGGGTGGCCAGCGCGCTCGGCGGCCTCGCGGGCGAGACGCTCAAAGAGCGGGTTCGTCAGCCAGCGAAACATGACCGGGTCCCGCTCGAGCTTCTCGAGCTTGCGATATCGGGGCGTCGGGCCGGTCCAGCCGACCCCGAGCGGTGCGTCGTCCCAGACGCCGTTGTCGGCGTCACGCTGGTAGAAGAACGGGCGGTGATCGACGCGGCCGAGCAGCAGGTCATCGGCGCGCTCGCGAAGGGCGGCCACGGCGCTGGGGGTCGCGACGTTTGGCAGGTATGCGAATCCCTGTGCGTCAAAGGACTCGAAGAGTGGTCGCGAGGGCGCATCGAGCCAGTCGGAGTTCAGCCACGGCTCAGCGGGCATGGCGCGGCTCCGTGCCGAGCTGAGCGCGGTGGATGGCGTCGACGCGGCCCTGCTGCTCGGGCGTCAGTGGCGCGGAGAGCGCGCACAGCGGCGCTGTGAGGTGCGACGCTTCGCCAGGCCCGAGGATCACCCGATCCACCCCGGGCACCGCGAGGAGCCATGCGTAGGCGAGCTCGGCGAGCGGCCTCCCTGCGTCTGCTGCGACCTCGGCGAGGGCCCGCGTCGACCGGAGGAGGGTGTCGCTGAGGTAGCGCCTCTGGTAGAGCCCGTTCCGCTCGAAGCGCGTCCCGGCGAGCGCTGGTGCCCGCCGCAGCGTGTCCGCGTCCACCGCGTCGAGGAAGCGGCTGGTCAGGAGCCCGCCTGCGAGCGGGTTGTAAACCCATGTCGGCAGGCTGTAGCGGCGCGCGAAGCCGAACCACTCGAGGTCGAGCGTTCGCACGAGCGGGTTGTACAGCTGTTGGGCCGCGACAGGTCGCGGGAGGCCGAGGCGGTCGCAGGCATGCAGGACCTCGAGCGCCTGCCACGCGGCGAAGTTCGAGAGCCCGAAGGCGCCGATCCGGCCGTCATCGAGGGCCGCAGCGAGGGCCCCAAGGGTCGCGTCGACCGGTGTCTCCGGGTCGGGGACGTGCAGAAACAGGAGGTCGACCCGGGTGCGCCCGAGGCGCGCGAGGCTCGCCGCAAGGCCGTCCCGGATGGCGGCTGGGGAGAGGCCTTCGCGCCGCCAAAGCCCGACCTTGGTCGCGACCTGAACCTCGGGTGCGTCCGAAAGCAGGCGGCCAACGAGGCGCTCAGACGCGCCGTCTCCGTAGAGGTTCGCGGTGTCGACCCAGGCGATTCCGGCCGCGCGGGCTGCGTCGGTCAGCGGCCGGGCCAAGGCCTCCGGTGTGCGCCGCCCGAGGTTCATGGCGCCAAGGACCAGGCGCGCCCCGGCCGCGGTGGCGTCGGGCGCGGCCGCGCTCACTCCCCGGTGACCCGGATCCCGGTCAGGCGAAAGCTGCGGCGCGCCTGGTTGTTGAGGGCCATCGACCACATCCCGGACCCGAGCTCGCTCCCGTCGGGCCGCACCAGCGTCACGGTGCGCCCGCTGTTCTCGACCACGATGTCTGCGTCGTTGCGCGCGGCTCCGGCCGTGTCCCCCAGCGTGTAGCGCACGGCCCCGCCGCGCTTGAACGCGGCCTCGACGTCGAGCGTCACGCCGCCACCCCAGTTGCCGACCGCATCGAGCGTGATGACCCCCTTCTTTACACCTTCAGGCACTTCGATTGCGTACTGCAGGTAGCCCGGCACGTAGCCGGGGTAGGGGTTGACCTCGAAGATGCGCGTCCCCTCGTGTCGCGGCGGAACCGCAGCCGCAGCGACGCGCTCGATGGGGACGACGCGCTCGCACGCGATAAGGTTGCGCGACGCGAAGAACCCCCCGACCTTTTCGGCCGTCTCGGCGCCGTAGATCTCTCGCGCCGCCTCGATGGTGGCGTTGGCGGCCGCGTCGAAGTCACTCGCCTCGGTCAGCTGAAGCACTGCGTACAGGGCGATGGAGTCGGCGGCGAGCTTGCCGAGCACGTCACGCATTTCCCACAAGGCTGCCGAGAAGATCTGCGAGTCCACGTGGACCTCGGCCACGAGGTCATCGGGACAGCGGCGTACGGAGCGCATGTCGCGGGCGTAGTTCTCCGAGGCGTCTTCTTCGCTCGCGAGGCCGCAGAAGTCGGACGGCACGAGACCGTTGAGCGCGTACTGCCCGACCTGCGCCTCGTTCGTCATCGTGCCCGCGAAGTAGTCGGCGTACGCCTCGTTCAGGGCGCCTGGCAGCATGTTGATGCCCTGCGCGTCGAGGAATGCGCCCGAGAGGCGGGTGGCGCCGAGGATCGCGTGGGTGTACTCGTGGTAGATGACCGTGGCGTCGTGCGCGAAGTTGCGCGTCCCAGAGCCCGAGAACACGATCGCGTCGCCGGGCGTGTCGTTGAGCGTGAGCCCGGTCATGAGATATCCGAGCGCCTCGCGGGGCACGTAGGCCGCGTTCGACCAGACAGTCCAGCCGTCACAGGCCGACACCCACGTCTGGATGTTCGTGATGGCGTTGAGGCTCTCGTCACGGTCCTTGATGCCGTAGAAGTCGCTGTAGAAGCTGTGGATTGCGGTCATGTGATGGTACATCATGACCTCGGCGAGGCGGCCGTCGTCGGGAAGCGCGCCCGGGGGCGCGGACGGGTCGACGAGCGTCTCGGGCAGGTGCAGGTAGTTCCCGTCGACCGCGGACGCCTTGAACTCCGGTACGCACGACACGAAGTCGATGGTGTCACCGTTGGGCATCTCGTACTGCGACTTCGCGCCGCGCTCGCGGTCGGGCGTGCAGCTGCGCACGCGGGCGAACTGACCATGCAGCGTCGCGGGCGGGTCGGAGAGCCCGTTGAGACCGACGAGCGAGGTCTGCGGCGTCGTCAGCGGGTCGACCGCGAAGACCCGCGCGAGCGGCCCGTCCGGGAGCGGCGTTGCGGTGTCCTCGGGTGGCGCCGCGTCTTCGCTTGCGACGTCGGCCGCGACGTCCTCGGGGGGCGCGGTGTCGGTTGTCAAGACCACGTCATCCCCGCACGCGGAGAGGGCGGCAAGGGCGGCGGGGAGGCTCAGGTGGCGCATGTCAGGGCTCCTCCTCGGCGTTGCGCTGCGGTGGGTGGGCGAGGCTCTGATGAGGCCCGGCCTGTGCGTGACGCAAGATCGCGCCGTCGCGGGCATCGACCCAGATGAAGAAGTGGGCCACGACAGGCACGACCGCGGCCGGCACCCGCCAGGCGAGACGCGTCGCGCCGCCGAGGCCCGTTGGGAGGATGACAAGGGTCGCAGTCTCCGGCATCGCCTTGACAGCGAAGCGGTCCTCGACGGCACGGCCAGCGGCGGCGGCGTCGATTCGGGGCGCGAGGCTCGCGGGCGGCTGCAGCGGGTCGGCGTCCGAGCCCAGCGAGACCACCCTCAGCGCGGCGTCAAGCGTGACCGTCCACGCGCGGCCCTCGACGGGGAGGCCCCCGACCTTCTGCCGCAGCCGGACGATGTGCCGGACCACTTCGCCAGCAGGCCCGCGAAGCCGCGGCGACTGGATGTCGACCGCGTCGAAGTCGCCCGAGGACAGGCGCAGCACGTCGCGATTGGCCTGCAGGAAGCCGACCGCGCGGGCCACGAGGTCGGTGCCCGTGGTCGCCACGGCGAGGCCGTGAAGCTGCCGCGGCGTGGAACCGTCGGCTGCGAAGCGAACGCGCACACCTGGGCCGAAGCGGCCCACGAGGGACGCCTCAGGACGGGTCACGGAGGTGCTGAGGGCCGGCGGAGCGGCGCTTGCTGGGGTGCCTCCGAGGAGGGCCGCGCAGGTCGTGGCGAGGAGGGTCCGTCTCATGGGCTGGCCTCGAGGGTCCGGGGTGCGGCGCGTCAGGTGGTTCGCCGGGACCTCGTAACACGGTTCGCGCGCGTTCGGCGTTCCAAAATCGGGACGCTGCGGTCCGGGGCCCCGTCACATTGGCGTCGCGGCGCGAGGGGTCCCAAGGAGCTCGGCCTCGTCCCGGTCAAGGAGCGCCTTGAGCAGCGGGTGTTCGAGGCGGCGCGCGACGGTGATGGCGTGGAAGCTCTCTGCGACCCCGGGCACGACGCAGAGCTCGTGCAGGCGCCCCTCGCGGAGCTCGTCGACGACCACGACGGACGGCACGAGGGCGAACGCCGAGGTGTCCCGCGCGAGCAGTCGCAGCGTGGCCATGTCGTCGACCTCGGCGAGCACTCGGGGGCGCAGGCCGGCCCGCTCGCACAGGGCATCGAATTCGAGCCTCAGGCCGCTTGTCGGGCCTGGCAGGACGAGCGGGCGGGCGAGCACGTCATCGGGAAACGAGAAACCGGGCATCGGCTCCGTCGACACGACGCTCGCGGGCTGACGGGCGAGGCGGCGGGTGCGAAAGGGCGTACCTGGCTGGGCGGGCTGGTTCGAGAGCACGACGTCGAGCGCGTGTAGCTCGAGCCGCGCGAGCAGCTCGGCGTGGCTCCCGGCGGACAGCTGCAGCGAGGCCTCTTCGCGTTCGAGCAGCGGGCGGACGAACGAGCGCTGGAAGTTCCGCGACAGGGTCGCGACCGCGCCCACCCGCAGCGGGGTGCGGCGTGTGTAGCCCTCCTCGAACGTGGCGACGAGCTCGCGGCCTGTCGCGAAGATGACCTCGGCCTGCGCGAGCGCGACCCGCCCGGCCTCCGTCAGCGTGAGGCCCCGCCCCACGCGGGCGAAGAGCGCCTCGCCGAGCTGCGCCTCGAGGGCGCGGATGCCGCTTCGTGCGACGCGAGGGGGCCGCGTCGTTGACGGACGAGGTCCTCTTCGACCTTCTCGCCCGGGTGGCCACCGTCTGCCGCTGGATGCATGTCGAGCAGCTCGAGACCCACGACGGCGCGCTCGCCTATACACGGGCCCAAGGGGAGGATTGAAGCCCTTGATGCCGCCCAGC
>SXGQ01674682.1_pt1 | contig 11183 bp, 12 predicted proteins | sample 3178371 | NCBI WGS metagenome assembly SXGQ01 (sample SAMN11356859, study PRJNA531348) | freshwater metagenome | isolation source: freshwater sample F1-20 | place: China: Fuxian Lake, Yuxi | collected 2017-12-25 | reverse complement strand
GATGTTCGAAAAGAGCGGGCCTTTGAGGAAGACGAAGGCGCGTTTTCCGGGCTGGTCGGTCTCCTGGAGAATGTCCGTGCCGGTGATGTCGCTGGGCATCAGGTCGGGCGTGAATTGGATGCGGTTGAACTGGAGGCTCATCACCTCGGCGAGCGCGTGGACCATGGTGGTCTTGGCGAGGCCGGGCACGCCCATCAGCAACGCGTGGCCGCGCGAGAGGATGGCGATGAGCAATTCCTCGATGACCGCCTCCTGACCGATGATGACCTTGGCGATCTCGGTGCGGAGCTGCGCATGGAGCGTGCGCATCGCGTCAATGGCGGCGACATCGGCGTCGGAGACTTGCGGAGGAGGCGAAGCGGGGGTGGTTGCGTCAGGCATAGTGAGGAAGCGAATTTTGGGACGGACTGTAGCGGCGAGGCGAGGGGGTGTAAAAGAGTTTCACCGCGGGAAGAAAAGTCGGGCGCGCTGGGGGACCTGGTCGAGGACGAGACCGGTGTCGGCTTGCGTGGTTTTCAGGCTGGCGGGCTCGACTGACTGCAACCGCCAACTGAGGGGGACTTGCAGCGGTAGGCCGGTGAGCGGCTGCGGCGCGATGAGCGTGTCGAGGGTGAGGTCGTCCGGAGAGGGGATTTGATCTTCACCTGCCAAGTGAAGGGAAACCAACGAGGCAGAAGGGCTCATGGCCCTTGATGCTATTGCTCCAAACTCGCTTCGGCGAGTGCTTCAACTGCGGAGATTAGGTTCATTGCTCGTCAACGACTGGCGCGCGCGCTGGGGCCACGCGTTTCCGTTTGCCTGGGTGCAATTGCCGAACTACGGCGGCGCCGGCCGCGACTGGCCCACCGTGCGCGAAGCCATGCTCAAGACCCTGGCGCTCCCGGACACCAGCAGGGCCATCACCATCGACATTGGCGAGGAGAAGGACATCCACCCGAAGAACAAACAGGACGTGGGCCGACGCCTCGCCGCCTGGGCGCTCGTCACCGTGTATGGCCAGAAAGTCGCCACCAGCGGGCCGTTGCCGGCCGGCCATCAGGTGCGCGGCAGCGAAATCGTCCTGAGCTTCAAGCACACCGACGGCGGCCTCACCGCCAAGGGCGGCGACCTGAAAGGCTTCGTCATTGCCGGCGCGGACAAGCAATGGAAACCCGCGCAAGCACGCATCGAAGGCGACAAAGTCATCGTGTCCAACGCCGAGGTGAAACAACCCGTCACCGCCCGTTACGCGTGGGAGAACTTGCCGACGTGCAACCTCTACAACGGTGCCGGCCTGCCCGCCACGCCCTTCCGCACGGACGACTGGAAGTAACCTGCGATCCGGGCCTTGGCCGCCAGCGTGAAGAGGTGCTCTCGCAAAGCCATCTTCCGAATGAGTTTCCTAGGCGAGGCTTGGCACTGCGTTCTTACCGCCATTTCACGGCTAATCCCTTTGGGAATTCGGGCTCAACCGAGGTGGCGGCGGTAAACCCCCTCGATCCGGTCCAGCATCGCCTCGACTGTGTGCTCGCGCTCCACGAGCGCGCGCCCGCGCTCGGACATGGCTCGGGTGGCGGCCTCGTTCGTCAGGGTTTCACGCAGCGCCGCCGCCAGGCTGGCGGGGTCGTTGGGCGCACACAGGCGTCCGGTTTCTCCGGGCCGGATAATGGACGGCAGGCCCCCCACATCGCTGGCGACAACCGGTGTCCTCGTCGCGAGCGCTTGCAAGCCGACTTGCGGAATCGCCTCGTGCAGGGAGGGAATCGCCAGCACATCGAGCGTGCGCAGGATTTCCGGCACGTCATCGCGGAGACCGACAAAACGGACGCGCTTCGTCAATCCGAGCTCGCTCACCCGCTGTTCCAACGCCGGCCGGTTCGGGCTGTCTCCCACCACCACGCAGCGGACGGGCCAGCCTTGATCGCCGAGCAGCTTCATGGCCTCGAAGAGCACCGAGTGCCCTTTGGCGAAGCGGATGACCCCGACGATGCCGACCAATGGCCCCGTGGCATCCGCAGGGAAATCAAACGTGGCCTTTGGCCCGGACGGGGAAAACTTCGCCACGTCCACGCCGGTCGGAATGGCGGTCACGCGGTCCTCAGGCAGGCGGAAGAGCGTGCGGAAATCCGCTGCGACCTTGGGGCTGGTGGTGATGAGATGATCCGCCAGCGTTGCGTAAACCTGCCGACTCAGCGCGGGGTTCGGCACTGGCACATCAAAGTGGCGCGACCGGATGACCAGCGGGACGCGCGCCAACCGTGCCGCCAGGCCGACGATCCAGCCATCGCGCGAGCTGTGCGTGTTGACTACGTCGGCGCGAAACCCGCGCAGCCAATGCGCTGCCCGCGCCACGGCAAAGGGAAAGGCCACCGATTTTCGGCGAACGTCGCGCGCGCGAAGCCGTGTTCCACTGCCTTGGCGAAGACAGTGGCCCGCTGCGGAGCGAGCACGCCCACTGTGTGCCCGCGCGCGTGGAAGCCGAGCAACTCCGCGAGCACACGCCGCTCCTGCCCGCCCCAGCCCAGGGAGGCCTCCGAGTGGACGATGCGCCATTTGGAATCCGACATACGCGGATCGGAGCGTGACGGTTCCCAGCCGGGAGAAAAGTTTTAACTCCCCAGCGGACGTTGGCCCGGGCGGGATGGGGCGTGACTCAACGGGAGCAGTTTGCTTCACTCTGTCCCATGCGAAGGGCGCAAAACGGTTGCGAACTATCGGTCCAATCGTCCGCCGGGTCGGGCCGCACTCCGGATGATCCGCTGGCCAAGCCGCCCCCACCAAGCGACACTGACTCCGCGTGCGGCTGCTCTTCGTAAAACTCAAACATATCGGTGATGCGCTCCTGCTCACGCCGACGATCGCCGCCACCAAGGCGGCCTACCCACAGGCTGAAATCTGGATGGTGGTCCGGCGCGGCACGGAGGGAATTCTCGCTGGTTGTCCACACATCGACAATTTACTGACGGCCTCGGCCCCCGAGGCTCACCAGCGTGAGCCATTTGCCTGGCTGAACGATTTGCGGCTCCTGCGTCGCTTACGGCAACAGCGCTTTGATTTTGCGTTTGAGTTCACGCAGGGGGACCGGGGCCGGTTGCTGGCCGGCCTCAGCGGTGCGCGGGTGCGGTGCGCCAGCGACGGGGTTTATCGCGTGCCAGTTTTTTGGCGGCCGTGGTTTCATCGGCTCTCGAAGTATGACTGGAGTGCGGCGCACCAGGTGGAGGCGACCTTCCGGCTCGTGGACGAGTGGCTGCCGCTGGGCGTGGCTCAACCGCCACCGCTGGTGTTCGATCCCAGCCGCGCAGAGCCTTGCGATTTGGGTCTGCCCTTGAGCGCTTTCGCCGTGCTGCATCCCGGCACGCGCTGGCAGCGGAAGCGCTGGCCGGTCGAGCGGTGGGTGGAAATCGGACGGGCATTGCTGGCCACCCTGCGACACATCGTGATCAGCGTGGGCCCGGGCGAGGAAGAAGTGCGGCTTGGCGATCAAATCGCGGCCGAGATTGGCCCGCAGGCCGTTTGCACACGGGGAAAATTATCGTGGGCGCAACTGGCCGGGCTGTTAGGCCGGGCACGGTTGTTTGTCGGCGTGGACACGGCGGCGATGCACCTGGCCGCAGCGTGTCAGTGTCCCACGGTGGCGTTATTTGGGGCTTCAGTGGCGCAGCATTGGAGGCCGTGGGCGGTGGCTCACCGACTGGTCGGGGAAGAGGTCCCGCCGGGCAGGAAAGCTCCGGATGGTGCCATGAGCAGCATCGATCCAGCCGAAGTTCTAAGGGCCTGCGACGCATTGGCTGCGGTCCGGCGCTTGGGCGGAACTAACGCTTGAGCCACTACCGCACGGCGTCAAAACGATCCGGACTATTGAATGTTCAACCCGAACTCCGAAGTCGAGCTGGAGCCGGACGCGAGCAGCGCGGCTTTCAAGCCACAGAAACGCCCCTGATGGCAGCGAGCTAGGCAAGCACTGTTCCGCTCCGGCAGCCTGCGGCATGAAGGCCGCGCTCCACCGCGCTGTGGGCTACTTCAGCGATTTCCCCTTCGGAGTTCGGGTTAAACTGCTCCGCCGGCTTACCGCCGGCTCGCAAGGCCAATACCTCAACCGCTACGCACACACGCTTTGGGCAGTGTTGAAAAAGAGATGAGGCGCGTCACGGAGCAGGCTTGTTAGCGAGGACGATCGTGTAGCCGAGCGTGAAGCTTTTCTCCGTGTCGAACCGGTCGAGCCAGTAGAAGAGCGGGCGGAAAACGAAGGCAGTCAGCGGATAGCCAAGCAGCCACGGCGGGAAGAGGAGCAGGTTCATCAACAGGCAGAAGCCAACGGACTGGCCGCGCTTGCGGGCGCGCGTGGGGTCGTATTGTTTGAGCAACTTGCGGAAGGCGTCGGGCAGGCGTTTGCCCAGCGTCCAAAACGCCCCGCCGATCTTCTCGCACGAAACGACTTCCCAGCCCGTGCGCCGCGCCAGTTCGAAAATGCCGTGATGGGTGAAGTGAAAGAAGTGCCACGGCTCGCCGTGCAGCGGGGCGGTCAGGGGCACGGACAGAAGCAGGACGCCGCCGGGCTTGAGAACGCGGCGGAGTTCCCGCAGAACGGAGACCGGGTCGGGCACATGCTCCAGCACCTGCGTGTTGATGATCGCGTCATAGCGCGCGTCCGGCTGGGGTATTTCGTGCAGCCAACACTCGAAGTCATGCTTCTGGACGTAAAAACCGCCGGGCATGTCGCACGACTCGTAGCGCTGGCGGTGGAAAATCCCCGAGTAGGGACGGGCACCAGCTCCGGCATCCAGCACGAGCACGTTGGCCGGGAGTTTGGCGGCCTCCTCGCGCAGGAATGCGGGGATGCGTCCGTTCTCCGGGTCCAGCACAGCTCGCCATCCCGGCCACGATCCGAGCCAGCCATGCCGTGGGTTGAGTGTCACCGGAGGAGGGGTCGGGGCGCTCATGTTTAGGTGGACTTCTGAAACCAACGATACGAGCCGCGTCCGCGCCAGCGCTTCAGGGGGGTGGTGAGGTTGCGATTAAGTTGGCGTGGGATGTTCCAGAGTTGCCCCGCGCCCAGCCATTTTCCAAATGGCAACTGCACCGGGCGCAAGCCAACTTGCCGGCCCAAAACCTCCAGTGCCGCGCCTGAGAACAGATTTACATGCTCGAGCGGTTCGAGGGGATCCAGCGTGGCCCGGTTCAGCACCGCGTTGGTGCCGCTGGCTTCGGCGGTGCGCAGCAGTCCAGGCAAACGCGGATGGTGCGGCGTGCTCCACTTCATCATGCCGCCGGGCTTTAGACATCCAGCCAACTCCTGTGCAATCCCCCTCGGGTCACTCAAATGCTCGAGCACCTGGTCCACGTTGATGAAGTCAAACTGCATCGTCCGCAACGCGGCTCGATCGACCATGTGTATCCCGCGGGACGCGCAGAACGCCGCCGCGTCGCGGTTTACGTCCACGGCATAAACCTCGCAGCCGTGCGCCAGCGCCATGCTCGCCCACTTGCCCCAGTTGCAGCCGAAGTCGAGCACCACCGGCACCCGGGCTGAGATCAACTGCCGCATCACCAGTATCTCCTCCGTCAGATGCGCGAACCAGTGCAGCTTTTGCTCCCCGATCTTTCCCATGAAAAAGTCCCGGTCGCGCGGAGGAGAATACCAGCCGGCGAGTTCGGTCTCTTCCATCACCCAAGTTTGGAACGCCAGTCCACTGATGGGACAGCTTCGGATTTCATACGGCTTGTCCGCCAGCGTCGCGCGCAACGACTCGTTGGCCACGAAGCTTGCCAGCGCGGGGAGCGAGTAGGGCCGTGAGAAAATCACCTCCGCAGGCGCTCCGGTGATGGGGCAACTCGTCCGGGCGATCACGACTGGAATCCTCGGTGGCCGGCCGCTGTGCCCTTGTCCAATCGGTTGTCGGACGCCGCCGAGAGCGGGACAGTTGGGTCGGGCCCGTAGGTGGTGATTGCAGAGGCGAACATCGTTGGTTCGAAACGGTAAAGCTGAATTTCCACCCGGCAACCACGAACTTTCCCAATCGCTGGCCGCTCGACGTGCGGCATGCTTCATGGCCAGCGCACCGTTAATTGCCCGTCGCTTGACCGATGCCCTGCCGCCGGGCCATCGCCGCAAATTCGCCGTCTGCCTGCAGCAGCTCCGCAAAGCTCCCCTGCTCCACCAGTTGCCCGTCGGCCAGCACGATGATCCGGTCCATGGCCGCCAGGGTGGAGAGCCGGTGCGCGACGCAGATGACCGTGCGGTGCTCGGCAAACTGGTCGATGACCTTCTGCACCTCCGCCTCCGCGCGCGAGTCCAACGATGCGGTGGCTTCATCCAGCACCAGTATCGGCGCGTTCCGGACAAACGCCCGGGCGATGACCAGCCGCTGCCGCTGCCCGCCCGACAACGTCACTCCGCGCTCGCCGACCCGGGTGTCGTAACCCTCCGGCAGTTGCCTGATGAAGTCATGGGCGTAGGCCTGCCGGGCCGCCGCCTCGATCTCGGCGCGGGTGGCCCCGGTCTTTCCGCAGGCGATGTTTTCCGCGATCGTCTGGTCGAAAATCACCACCTCCTGGCTGACCAAGGCCATCTGCCGCCGCAAGTCGGGCAGCGCCAGCTCGCGCAAATCCACCCCGTCCAGCTTCACGCTCCCGCCGGTGGGATCGTGAAAGCGGAAAATGAGGTTCACCAACGTGCTTTTGCCGGAACCGCTCTCGCCCGCGATGCCCAGTTTCATGCCCCGGGGAATGACCAGGTCCAACCCTTTCAGCACGGGCTTGTCCCCGTAGCCGAAGTGGACGCCTTCAAAGGCCAGGCTCTGCCGCAAGTCTGTGACCGGGCGGGCGTCCGGCCGGTTCGCCACCGTGGGGCGCTCCGCAAACAACTGGAACAGCCGGTCCACCCCGACGGCGGTTTGCTGGATGAGCACGTGCAACGCGGTGAGCTTCTTCAGCGGCTGCAGCAGCATGACCAGACCGGTGACGAAGCCGATCATGTCGGGCAGGCTGCTTTGCTTCCAGAAGATGAACAGCACGAGGCTGCCCAAACCCAGCATGGCGATGGTCTCCGTGACGGGGTTGACGAGTTCGCGCGCCTGCACCGCCTTCATGCCGTAGTGAATCAGCCGCCGGGCCTGCTCGCGAAAACGCTCCTCCTGCCGCGCCTCGAGTCCGAAGGCTTGAATCACGCGGATGCCGGCCAGCGCTTCAATCAGCGCACTCGACTGCGTGATGGTCACATTCAAACCGGCCTGGGTGACCCGCCTCATCTTGCTGCCCAACTGCCGCAGTGGCACCAGAATCAACGGCACGAAGACAAGGGCCACCACGGTCAACTGCCAGTCCACCAGGCACAAGCCCACCACCACGCTCAGGATGGTGATCGGCTCCCGGATCAAGTCCCCGAAGCCCAGCGCCATGCAGCGATAGAGTGCGGCGGTGTCCCCGTTGATGCGCGTGATCAAGTCGCCCATCGTGGTGCGGTTGAAGAAGTCCAGCGAGAGCTGGTTGAGCTTTCCCAGCACGTCCGCCCGCAAGTCGGCCATCACCCGCTCGCTCACCCAGCACATGCAGTAGGTGCTGAAGTAACCCAGCATCCCTCGCAGTCCCACCAGCACCGGGAGCAGAAAAAAGCCCCCCAGCATCTGGCGCGCATCCAAGGGGCGGCCGGCCAGTGGCAGCCACGGATCAATGGTCGCCTCAACCCGCGCGCGCAGCCCGTCGAGTTGCTCCGTCAGTGGCGCGGTCACGGCTCCGGCTGACAGCGCCGGCAAAGTAGTGGAGGTCGCTGGCGCTGGGGCCAGCCGGGTAAAGATGGTCTTCGTCGCCCAGATGAAGCTCGCATTCGACAACCCGAACAGGACGCCGCATAGCACCCCCAGCCACAGCCGGCTCTGATACCGGCACATGTAGGGCCAGCCAAATGCGAAGACAGCTTTGATATAGCGCACCTGGCGCAGACTAGCGGGCAGCGCGGACCGCGTCGAGCGATTGCATCACAATAACCGTGGGCAGCACGCGCTGGCCGTCCTGTAGGCGGTCGCCGGGGTAGAGGATGACGGTGTCGCCCTCCTTGAGGCCGGAGAGAATTTGCATTTCGGTGCTGCTGTTGCGTCCGGTTTTGACCGGCCGGAGTTGCACCTGTTCTCCGGCCAGCACGAAGGCCGCCCACTCGGCACCACGCCGGAACAGCACGCCGGAAGGCACCTTCAGCGCGCGGGGTTCCTCCCACAGGATGATGCGGCCCTCGACCCGGAAGTTGTCGCCCAGGCTGGCGCGGTCGCCCGCCGGCGTCAGCAGCTCCACCACGGCGTTCACGCGCTGCTCTTCAACGCCGAGTGCGGAGACCTTGGTGAAGGCCGCCGGCTCCACCAGCCGCACTTGTCCCCGTAACGGCTGCGGTCCACCCCAATGTTCCAGCTCCACTTTCGTGCCCGGTGCCAGCGCGGCCCCATCGCGGGACAGCACTTCAATGACGGCTTCCAGATCAGCCGGATCGCCCAGCTCCACCAGCGGAGTGCCGGCGGGCACCACCCGGGCGCTTTCCTCGAAGACCCGCAGCACGCGGCCTGTGACCGGAGCCTTGACCTCGATGGGCACGCGCAACGTGTTGGTCCCGCCGGACGGCGTGTTGAACTCGACCAGTTCCGCCTCAGCCTGGCGCAGGGCGCTCTCGGCCACGGCCAGTTCGCGGGCAGTGGCGGATTCCCGCGACTGCACGCTGTCAAATTCCTGCGGGGAAACCACCTTGTCCGCCTGCAACTTTTCGAAGCGGCGCAACTCACTGGCGGCGAACTTGTGAGCTTCCCTGGCCCGCGCAAGCTGGGCAACGGCCACTTCCCGCCGCGCCTCGGCCAGGGTGCGGGTGCGCGCATCGAGCAGCGCCGGGGGCAGCGGTTCGATCACGGCCACGACGGTTTCGATGCCCGCGACTTCCGCGCCGGCCTTCCATGGCAGGCGGCGCAAGTAGCCGGTCACGGGCGCGGTCACCAAATAGCGTTGCTTGATGCGGGTCTTGCCCTCGTCGTTGATCGTGACGCGCAGCGGGCCGGTCGTCACGCGGGTGGTTTCGACCTTGAGGGGTTTGGGCCACAGCCCGGCGACAAGCAGGCCGATGAGCATCAACGCTCCGGCCCAGGGCACCAGCCGACGGAGGAAGTTTCGCTGCCCGTTGCGGCGGGCGGCGGTGGTGGGTGGAGCGGGCGTGCTCATGGCCATGTCCAGCTTCGCTGCCGGCGGGTGCCAGCGTTCATCCCGGAGCGTCCGGTTTGTCGTTCATCATTCATCAGTCGCACTTCATGCCATGCCTCACTCGGGCGCACGCAGCGCCCCGACCAGGTTCAACTGGTTCAAACGCCGCAGCACCAGCAGGCCCGACACCGTCGAGGCGATGGTCACCACCATCACGGCGAAGGCATAATTGCGGGTTGTGAAGACCAGCGGCAAGCGCACGGTTTCCGTGTTGACCTGCTGCACGATGGCCGTGGCGAAGCCGGTCCCCAGCAACAGCCCCAGCGGCACGGCAATCAAGGACAAGATGACCAGCTCGGTGACCAGCACGGTCCCGACTTCGCGTTGCGAGAAGCCGATGACGCGCAGGGTGGCGAGCTCCCGCGCCCGCTCGGCCAGGGAGATGCGGGCATTATTGTAAACCACGCCAAACGCCACGACGGTGGCGAAGGTGAGGTAGATGGCCTGGATCAGGTTGATGCTCGCCGCCGTGGTTTTCGCGAAATTCTCCCGCAAGGATTCCTTCACCGAGATCCAGCCCACGCGGGGCACGGTCTTGAGCGCCCGCAGGAATGCGCCACGTTGCGCGGCGTCCACGGTCACGCTGGCCCCGGTCATCAGATCACCCTCGCCCAGCAGGCGATTCAACGCGTCCAATCCGAGGTAAGCAATCATGCCCGCGAGATCCTCGGCGAGGCCGATGAGCGGCACGTCGGCCACGAGGCGGCGGCCTTCCATCACCTCCACCCGCAGCGTGTCCCCCAGCCGCGCGCCCAGCACCTCGGCGAGTTTGGCGGACACCACAAAGCCGTTGTCCGGCGGCTGGAGCTGGCGGTTGCCCGCGCCCACCACGCGGGTGTGCTCGCCCTGGGGGGCAGTCCTTGCAAGGCGATTTGCCGCGAGCGGTGGCCCAGGCGGATGCGCGCCGCCGCGTTGCGGAACGGCTCCACCGACCGGACCCCGGGCAGTTGCGCGAACGCATGCCGCGCCCGGCTGGCGGCTGGCTCGATCAGCCCCACGGTGATGTCCTGCCGCTGCACCACGTCCCACTGGAAACCCAGCACCTCCGTCACACTGTCGCGAAAGCAGTTCGGCACAATCATGATGCCCGTGGCCAGCGCCAGCCCGTGACCGGCGGCATCTGGTTGATGCCCCGCACGCGTGCGCGGGACAGCGCGACCCAAAACTTCGCGCGGTCGGAGTTCGACAGGTCGAAGGCGAAGTCGTAGCGCGTGCTGAGGGCGACGCGGGCGAAGGCGTGCGAGGATTCGCGGAGTTCCTTGGTCAGCGAGCGGTTGAGCTTCTCCGGGCTGCCGACTGGAAGGATTTCCGCCACGTCCGGATTGCCGCGCAGCAAGGCCTCGCAGCCGCTGCGCACCATCACGTCGAGCCGGGCGTCGGGAAACTTCTGCTTCAGGAAGCGCAGCGTCGGCGTGAGCAGCAGCGTGTCGCCAAGGTGGCCGAGCTTGACCAGGAGAATCTTCACAGCGTGAAAGCGCGGCGATGAAACCACCCCCCCGCACAGCGCACAGGAAAAATCCCGTGCCCGCCGCGCTTTTGACTTTCGCCCGCCCGCCTCGTAGCCTCGCGGCCCATGAACGTCCTGAAATTCTCGGACAAGGATTTCGCCGCCCGACTCACGCAGCTTGCGGCGGCTTCGAGTCTGTTCGACCCCGTGGTCGAGGAGCGCGCGCGCGGCATCATCGCCGCCGTGCGCGAGCGTGGCGACGCGGCGCTGCTGGAGCTGACCGAACGCTTCGATGGCGCGCAGCTCACCGCCGATCAGCTCGCCGTCTCGCAGGCGGAGCTGTTCAGTGCGTCGCTCGCGGCAGATGACTCGCTGCGCGCCGCCGTCGCCGAGGCGGAGAAGAACATCGCCGACTTTGCGAAGAAGTCCCTGCGCAAGAACTGGTCGGCCCGCAACTCCCACGGCGCGACGGTTGGCGAGAAGTTCGATGGCTTCGGGCGCGTGGGCATCTACATCCCCGGCGGCACCG
>SXGQ01645590.1_pt1 | contig 11184 bp, 11 predicted proteins | sample 3178371 | NCBI WGS metagenome assembly SXGQ01 (sample SAMN11356859, study PRJNA531348) | freshwater metagenome | isolation source: freshwater sample F1-20 | place: China: Fuxian Lake, Yuxi | collected 2017-12-25 | reverse complement strand
CTGGCGCTGGCCACCCGAGAGCTGGTGCGGATACGACTTCGCGCGTGACGCCGGCAGTCCGACCTGCTGGAGCAATTCCGCCACCCGTGCATTGACGTCCTTCGCGGTCTTGTGCAACTTGATCGGCTCGGCGATCTGGTCACCGATTGACTGCACCGGATTGAGAGCGTGCAGAGCACCCTGGAAGACGATCGCGGCTTCCGACCAGCGCGCCGCGCGCAACTTGCCCCACGACATCGTCAGCACGTCGACGTCGTCGAGCATGACCTTGCCGCCGATGGCCGCATTGGCCGGCAGCAGCCGCAGCACGGTTGCCGCCAATGTCGACTTGCCGCAGCCGGACTCGCCGGCGATGCCGAGCACCTCGCCGCGGTCGACCGAGATCGTGACGTCACGGACCGCGGGGAGCGGCCCTTCGGCGGACGCGTAGTCGACGGTGACGTCGCGGAACTCCAGCAGGCTCATGCCGTCGTCCCTCGCGGATCGAGAATCCGCTCCATCGCGCGCCCCACCAGCGTGAAGGCGAGGACGACCAGCACGACGCAGATGCCGGGGGGCAAGACGTACCACCACGCGCCTCGGCTCACCGCTCCCGACGAGAACGCGCGGTCAAGAATCGCCCCCCACGACGGCGCGAGCGGATCCCCGAGGCCGAGGAAGGACAGCGTCGTCTCCGACAGGATGACGATGGCGACGGTGAGTGTGGTGTTGGCGAGCACCAGCGGGAAGACATTGGGCAGTACGTGCCGGGTCATCTGGTGCCAGTTGCCCGCGCCGAGCGCTTTCGAGCGCTCGATGTAGGGACGGCCCTCGATCGACAGCGTCTGCGCGCGGATGAGCCGTGCCGTGCCCGCCCACGACGTGATGCCGATGACGATGATGAGGTTGAGTGTGCTCGGGCCGAGCACCGTGGCAAGGACGATCGCCAGCGGCAGGAACGGGATGACCAGGAACCAGTCGGTGACGCCCACGAGCATATGGCTGCCCGGGCCGCGGAAGTGACCGGCCATGATGCCCACCGCCGTGCCGATGATCATCGCCACGAGCGTGGCGGCCAGCCCGACGGTCAGGGAGATGCGCGTGCCGTAGGCGAGCAGCAGCAGCATCGAGCGCCCGGAGTCGTCGGTGCCGAGCGGATAGCCCAGCGACGGGCCATCGAAGCGCTCCCCGTCGGCCTTGGTCACGCTGAGCGCGTCGTCGGGGATGAGGATCGGCGCGAGGATCGCCACGAGGATGAAGAAGACCAGGATGATCAGCCCGGCCATGCCCGCGCGGTCATGTCGGTACGCCGCGCAGAAGCGTGCGAACGCCGCTTTGCGACGCTGCGTCGCGACGCTGCTCATGAGCGCACGCGATTCATGAGCGAACCCGCGGATCGATGACGACGTAGAGAAGTTCGGCGATGAGGTTGGCGCCGATCACCGCGATGGAGAAGAGCAGGAAGATCGCCTGCAGGAGTGGGATGTCCGGGCCGCGCAGGGCCTCGTAGGTCAGCAGGCCCAGGCCGGGCCAGGAGAACACCGTCTCGACCGTGATCGCACCGGTGACGACGAAGCCCAGCGACAGGAAGATCAGCGTGATCGTCGGCAGCAGTGCATTGGGCATCGCGTGCTTCTGGCGCACCATCACGTCGGGAAGTCCCTTGGCGCGTGCGAGCGTGAGGTACTCCTGCTTGCGCTCGTCGATGAGCGACGCCCGCATGACGAGCGAGTAGTCGGCGAGGTAGATCAGCGTGAGCGTCGTACACGGCAGGACCATGTGCCACAGCACGTTTAGCCAGCCGATGGGCGTCGACGTGTCGACTCCCGGGGTGACGATGCCGCCGACCGGGAACAGCCCCGGGATCCCGAACGCGCCCACTGAGAAGACGATGAGCAGCATCATGCCGAGCCAGAACTCCGGCATGGAGTAGAGCGTGAGCGTGGTGCCGGTGGAGATCTTGTCGAAGCGGCTGCCAGGCTTCCAGCCCGCGCGGATGCCGATCCAGATGCCGATGATCGACGCGAGGATGATCGCGGTGCCCAGCAGCAGGAGCGTCGGCCAGATCCGCTCGCCGATCATCTCCCACACCGGCCGCGAGAACCGCGTCGAGTCGATGCCCGGATCGAAGGGGTTGCGGATGTAGGTGAGGAACTGCTCGAGGATCGGCTTGTCCAGCTCCCGACGCAACTCCGCCAACTGCTCGGCGTCCTGATTGCGGCCACGCGTGTAGAGGCCGATGGGGTCGCCGGGCAGCAGCCGGAAGAGGAAGAAGTTGAACACCACGACGAAGCCCAGCGTGATGAAGGCGCGCAGCACCTTGCTGCCCACGGTGCGCAGGACGGACCCGGAGACCCGGGGGCCGCGGATCGGATCGGGTTCGCCGACCGCGACGTCCTGGAGGAGGCTCACTCCCGGGTGTCCGCCGACGCCGATCGACGGCTGCGCATCAGCAGGACGACGAGTACGACGATGACAAGGACGGCCACCACCAGGCCGATGACAAGCCCGGTACTGATGCCGCCAGCCGAGGCAGGCTCGGTCTCGCCGCCCGCGTTGGCTTGGTCGGTGGCACCCGGTGACGCGGACGCATCCGGAGAGGCCGGGTTGTCACCGGAGTCCGCGCTCACCGGAGCAACGTTCTGGTAGCTGTAGGTGCCGTACTGGAACAGCAGCGATCCGCTGCCCTCCGGCTGCCCGACGAGACCGGTGAAACGGTCGGAGCGGTAGGCCTCGAGGTTGTCGTAGTAGTAGAGCACCACGTAGGCCACATCGTCGTAGACCATGGTCTGCATCTGCTTGACGATGTCGCCACGCGCGGCCTGGTCGGTCTCGACGGACTGTGCCTCGTAGAGCGCGTCGTACTCTGGATTGCAGTAGAAGGAGTCCGACAGGTCGGCGTAGATCGTGTCGCCATCCTTGTAGGAGCGCTTGGCGCAGGTGAAGGTCGACAGCTGGTAGTCCGGGTCGGGCTCGACGACCCAGCCCCACTCGAACATGTCGAACTCACCGCGGCCGATGATCTCGTAGAGCGCGTCCTCGGTGACCGGCTTGACGTTGGCCTCAATGCCAATGTCGGCGAGGTAGGCCTTGATGTACTCCCCGGACTTCACCGAGGTGGCCGAGTCGCTGCGCACGAAGAATCGGTAGCTCATGGACACGCCGTCGGGGCCGATGCGAGTGCCATCGGGGCCCATGGCGTAGCCGGCGTCGTCCAGGATCTGGTTGGCCAGCGCGGGGTCATAGTTCTGCGTCGCCGGATCCACGTGCAGGGTCGAGTAGAGAGGCGGGATGAACGTCGATCCGGGCGTGCCGTAGCCGTTGAGGACCTTGTCGACGAGCTGCTGGCGGTCGATCGCATGCGAGATGGCCTGGCGCACGGCCAGATCCTGGATGTGCGGATTGCCATCGCCGATGGGAGTGCCATCCGACAGCGCCGCGCCCATGTTGAAGGCGAGTTCGTTGAATCCGGAGTACGAGCCCGCGTAGGTCGTGATGCCCTCGGCGCCCTCGAGCGTCTCGAAGACGTCAGCGGTGAGGCCCTCGGCAAAGTCGACCTCGCCCTTCTTCAGGGCCTGGCCGAGCGCATCAGGATTGTTGTAGATCCGCAAGATGAGCTCATCGACCCTCGGCCGCCCGCCGTAGAAGTTGTCATTGGCGACGAGTCGGATGAACTGTCCGTCCTCGCGCTCGGCCACCAGGAAGGGCCCGGATCCCACGAGTGGCTGCCCGTCGGTGGGCTCGTTGGCGAAGGACTTCACAGCCTTGCCATCGATCCCGCTCCAGATGTGCTCGGGGAGGATGTAGACGGCGAGGCGCTCCATGATCGGAGACGGCGCCTTGACCGTCACCACGACCGTGCGGTCGTCGGTGGCCGTCACCCCCGTGACATTGCGTAGGTAGTTGCCATAATTGGTCTTCTCGTAGCGGCCCTCGAGGATGCGGTTGACGGTGTAGACCACGTCGTTGGCGGTCAGCGGGGTGCCGTCGGACCAGACGAGGTCGGGACGCAGGGTGTAGGTCCAGGTCTTGCCGTCGGCCGACTCCTCCCACGACTCGGCCAGGCCGGGCGCGGGCGTGAAGTCGGCGCTGCTGGGCTGCATCAAGGTCGCGTACTGCAACTGGTAGATCTCGTACGCCTCGGCAAGGATGCCAGTGAAGGGGTTGAGCGAGTCGACGTCGCCGAGCATGCCGACCGTGAAGACCACCGGGTCAGCCGCCTGGGCCTGCGGCACGGCGGCTGCCGGCACCGCGACGATGGTGGCCGCGGCTACTGTGGCAATCAGTCTGCGGATCACATCATCTCCCTCGTAGTGTGCTCGCGTGCCTATCCCCGTAGCTCCCCGCGATCCGGGCGAGGATCCCTATGCCTGGATGCGGGACGAGGTCCGCGTGCTGCCCCACCTCGAGGCCGAGCGCGCGGCCTACGACGCCCGCATGACCGGACTTGCCCCACTCACCGCACAGGTCCTCGCCGAACTCGTGGCGCGCACGCCGGTTGCTGAACGCTCGGTCAGCAGGGATCACGGTTCCCATGTTTACTACACGCTCACCCCTCCCGGGCGCGAGTTGCCGGAATTGCGACGCATCGGACCGGGGGGAGATGAGCTCATCGTCGACCTGGCGGAGTTCGGTTCGCCGTACGCCGCCACCGGGGTCGTGGAGCCCGACCCGGCCAACACCCTCCTGGCCTACTCGGTCGACCTCACCGGAGCCGAGCGCTACACGCTGCGCTTCCGCGACATGGCCACGGGCGTCGATCTCCCCCTCGAGATCGACGACACCTACTACACCGGTGCCTGGGCCGACGGAGAGTTCTACTTCACGACGATCGACGAGCTCAATCGACCGTGCGAGGTGCATCGCGTCAATCCGCGCACCGGCGAGCGACACCATGTGCTCACCGAACCCGATCAGCGCTTCGAGCTCACCGTGCGCAAGTCGCAGGACCGTGTCGTCATCGCGGCGCATTCGCGCACGACGAGCGAGTGCTGGGAGGTGGTCGATGGACAGGCGGTGTCACTGCGCCCGCGCGTCGACGGCGTAGAGTACGACGTCGAGCGCGACACCGACCGCTGGCTCTTCCTGAGCAACGCCGAGGCGACGGAGTTCGCACTGACTGCCCCTGGGCCCGGCGGGTCGGCGGAGCCGCCCCTGTCGGACCTACTCGACATCCGGGACGGGCGCATCCACGACATGATCGCCTTCGACGATGCGATCGTCACCTACTCCCGCATCGACGGTGAGCCGCGGATCCGCATCCTCGAGCGCGATGGCCGCATCCGACATGAAATAGGGCCCGGCGGGCCGGCAAAGCCGTCCCTGTCGGGCTTTCCGGAGGTCGGCGGTGCGATCCGCCTGGGTCACAACGACGATCCTCACGCGCCGTTCGTCACCGTCGTCACCGAGTCCTTCACCGATCCGACCCAGTGGTGGGACGTTGACCTCGTCACGGGGGAGCGCCGTTTGCGCCATGCCAAGGAGGTGCCCGGGCACGACCCGGCGGCGTACGTGAGTGAGGTGATCCACGCGACCGCGAGCGATGGCTGGCGGATCCCCATAGTCGTCACGCGCCACCGTGACACCCCACTCGATGCGCATGCTCCTTGCATGCTCTACGGCTACGGATCCTACGAGTCGGTCGACGACCCGTGGTTCGAGTCGTGGGTGCTGCCGCTCCTCGATCGCGGTGTCGTCTACGCCAAGGCGCATATCCGCGGTGGCGGCGAGGTGGGTCGCCAGCAGTGGATCGACGGCCACCTGCTCGCCAAGCGCAATTCCTTCACCGACTTCATTGCGGCGGCCGATCACCTCGCGGACACGGGGATCGCGGGCCCGATCGTGGGCCGCGGTGGATCGGCGGGCGGCCTTCTCCAGGGCGCGGTCTACTTCATGGCTCCGCAGCGCTGGGCCGGGATCATCGCCGAGGTGCCCTTTGTCGACTGCGTCAATTCGATGCTCGACCCCGATATCCCGCTCACGATTAACGAGTGGGAGGAGTGGGGCGACCCGCGCATCCCCGAGCAGCGCGCCTACATGGAGACCTACACGCCGTACCTCAATCTGCCCGACCCTGCCGATCGCCCGCCGCTGCTCGTCACGGGCGCGGTGCACGATCCGCGCGTGCTCGTGCATGAGCCGGCCAAGTGGGTGGCCGCCTTGCGCCACTCCGATCCCGAGCAGGGGGATCGCGCGGGTATCACCGATCGCGGCAGCGTGGCCTTCCGGGTGGAGACCGGCGAGGGTTCGCACGGTGGGCAGGCGGGCAGGTACGCCGCGCTGGCCTACGACGCCGAGGTCGTCGCCTGGGCGCTCACCGCGCTCGGCACCCATTGACGGCGAGTTCGTTGAGTGGCGGCTTGTGAGGCCTCCGCACGGCGTGTCGCGCCGTATAACTCGCCACTCAACGAACGGAGATTCGGCGTACCCTCGATGCGTGTCCCCCCGCCGTGTCACCCTCGCGCTGATCGCCGCCGTGGCCCTTGGCGCCGGTCTGCTCGGAGCTGCGCCGGCCATGGCCAAGCCCGTCGTCGTCGTTCCGGCCTGGAATCCTGTGGATCCGCCCGCCGATGTGGCCGTCTTCGCTGAGGAGTTGTCGCAGGCCCTCTACGGCATCTCCTGCGGTGGCGTCTCTGCCACGGGATGGTCGGCGGATGCCGCAGACGACACGCGGATGGGATGGAAGACCTCGTTCCTGACATCGTCGGCGGTGACGCTGGGATGTATCGCCACGGTGGCTCGCCAGCGCGATGACACCGTCGAGGCCTTCTACAGCCGCACCGACGCGTCCGCTCGCGCAAGTGTCTTCGGCGCGACGGAGGATCTTCCGTACATCGACTGGGACTTCGTGCCCACACCGCAAGCCGGCCAGTGGGTGGGCGTCGGGGCACGCTCGGCTGATGGCGCAGTGCTCCCCATGGTCGAACGTCGCATCGTCGAGGTCGGCACCGACATCTTCACCGTCGACGGACCCATCGATCGCGCATACCTCGGCGCGCCCGTCGTTGACACCAGGGGGAGTGCCCTCGGGATGGTCACGGAGGCAGGCACGGTGATCACAGGAGCACCGAAGTTCTGCGCCTCGCTCTTCGTCTGCACGGATGCCACGAAGGTGTGGTGGGACATCACCGCCCCCTCAGGGGTGCGCAAGCTGACGGCTACGCCGGGCAAGGGCTCGGTCACGTTCTCCTGGATGCCCGTCGCCTCCGACGGGGGCGACGACGTGGGGTACTGGTACCGCGTCGGACAGGGCGCCTGGCTGAACACGGAGGAGTTCTCCGTCAAGGTCAAGGCCCGCAAGGGCAAGCGCGTGACGATCTTTGTCTGGACGGTCAACGGGGCGGGCCTCGGCCCGCAACTGTCGGTCTCCGCCAGAGCCGGGTGATGCGCTCCGACGCGCCGCTTGCGCTGGAGACGCGCGACTTCGAGAACTGGTCGCGCATGATCCGCGTCACGGGCGTGCCCACGGCGACGCCGCAGTCCGATGAGGAGGCGCTCGCGCTTGTGCGTTGGGCGGCGCAGGAGGGATACCGCGTGCGCCCGATGGGCGCCTTCCACACCTGGTCGCCGCTCGCCTTCGAGGAGGCGGGGAGGGTGATCGCCGTAGACCAGTCGCGCATGACTGGCCTGCTCGACTTTGCCTACGACCCGGACCGGGCCTGCCACTCGGCGACTCCGAGCGCGTCGTCTGGATCGACCTGGTGACGACGCCGGGCATGCCGCTCGCCTGGCAGTTCTACGCCGAGTACGAGGCGTGGCTGTGGCAGCGCTTCCCAGGCAGGCTGCGCCCGGAGTGGTCCAAGGCCTGGGCGGTCTCCCCCGAGGGCCCCTGGACCGACCCCACGGTGCTCGCCCGGGTGCGCGAAGCCATCCGGCCCGCGGTGGCGACGTGGGCCGCGCTCGATGCGCGCGACGTCTTCGGCTCGCCGCTGCTGGATCGCCTGCGGACCTAGAGCGCCTTGTAGGCCATGAGGTGATAGCGCTGGATGGCGAGCAGCGCGAGCGTCTCGACCGTGGCAATCTGCGGCTCGGAGAAGACCCAGTTCTTCTGCTTCGGCACGTCCTTGTACGCCGAGATCTCCACGATCGCCGCGCCCGTGTAGGTGAAGATCTGCAGCTGGTCCGCGGACTCCCGCGAGCCGACGCCTCCCGGGAGTGGCTCGTCAAGCTGCACGTCGGTGTTGATGATGAGCTGGTCCTGGCCGTACATCGACGGCTCGACGAAGACCGAAGTCTTCACGGTCGCCGTGCCGACCTTTTCGCCGTTCTGCACGATGTCCTCGGTGATCGTGCCCGGGCATGAGCCGGAGGCGTTGAGCAGCTGCTGCCACGCGAATTCAGCCGTCTGCACATCCTTGTACTGGTAGACGTACTGCTGGAGGAGGAGCAGATGACCCTCTTTGTTCTGCGTGAAGTTCATGAACATGTCCGAGTGCGATGAGGACTTCTCGCCCTTGATGACCTTGCCGTTGACCTCGCACAACTCGGGCTTCAGCCCGGTCATCGCGACGTTGGTCTCGTAGTCGCCGACGGGACCGAACCACGCGGGACCCCAGGACTTCTTGATGAGGACCTGCTTCAGGCCCTTCTCGTTGAGGGCGACGTACGCCATTTCGGCGGCCTGAGCCGGCACGGAGATGGCAAGGGTGGCGAGTGCCGCCGCGGCGGCCGTGGCGAGGAGTCGACGCATGCAGCGAGGCTAGCGACTATTCCGCGTTCTTGTCGTCCTTCTTCTTGTCATCGCCGTCCTCGGGGGCGTGGATCGCTGCATAGCAGGTGACGGTCTGGCCAAGCAGGTCCGTGGTCTCCTGATCGGGGGTCGCCTGCGGCAGGCCGGTGACCTGTGCGGCGAACTCCTCGGCGGCGGCGAGGCCCTCGAGGCCGAGGCCCGTACCGGTCCACTGGGCGAGGACGGCCAGGCCTGGGCCCTCCACGAAGCCGAGGATCGCGTGCTTGCCGTCGTCGTCGGTGCGCACGTCGACGACCTGGCTGAGGGTGTAGTCGGGGAGGAGATTGGCCTCGATGGCCGCCACCGACTCCTCGGTCGCGGAGTCGCACAGCACCGCGAGGATCGTCTCGGTGCCTCCCGAGGGGCTCGCCTCGCTGGGCGAGGGGGCGGCGGAGCTGCTGGCCGCGGGGCTCGAGCTGGGGGCTGCCGAGCTCGAGGCAGCCTCCTCGGTCCCGCCGGAGCAGGCGACGAGGAGCAGGGCAGGGGCGGTGAGCAGGGCCAGGGTCGCCAGGCGAGGCGAGGATGTGCGCTTCATAAGGGGAGGGTACGTCGCCCTCACGCGGGAGTCTCGGCACCGTGACCTCCCCGTCACCGCCTTCCCAGTCTCTTCCCAGCCCCGCCCCTGGCGTCGCGCTCGCATCCGCAGTCACACTCGAGACATGACACGCACAGCACACCGACTGACCACCCTCGCGGTGGCCCTCGTCGCGCTGTTCGCTGTCGGGGCGGTGCCCGCGCAGGCCAGTGAGTCGGCCCTGCGGGAGCGCACCCACGCCCGGATCGCCGCGGTCGTGAGCGATGCGGTCACCTCCGGCGTCTACTCCGTGGACCAGGAGAACTACGTCACCAGCGCCCTGCTGCCGACGTACGTCGACCCCAAGGACCTGTCCGCCAAGGTCGAGGAGCGCAATATCGAGGCCTTCTGGGGCATCGTCGCCGACGGTGCTGGCGCCTCGGTGAGTTCGGTCCAGGCCCGGATTGCCAATGGCGCGACCCTCCTGCGCGTGACCGGCGATTCCTCGGGTGATGTGCAGGAGCGGCTCTACCGCTGGCTCTCGCGCCCTGTCGTCGAGGCGCAATTCGACGGCAGGATCTCGGCTGCAGAATCCGCCACCCTGCGCGAGGACATCGCGCGCTCTGTCGACCGTTTGATGCGCCAGCCTGGTGGCTCCGACGGCAAGGTGGCAGTGTCACCCCGTCGCATCTAGACCGACACCACCGACCCACTAGGGTCTCCTCAGCTGCTCGTGGTGGCCGTCTGCGGTAGGGCGCAGTGATCCCGACCATCTCGAGCTCCGGCCCCCGGCGCCTCCAGAATGGAGTGAGGCATCGGGGGCCGTTTATTTGTCGCGAGTGATCGACTGTGTCGTTATTGATTATGCCGTTATTGACCACGCAGCGACTACCCTCATCCCATGGCCATCCTCGTCGTCGACGACGATCCGTCGCTGCGTCAGGTGCTCGAGCGTGTCCTCGCCTTCGAGGGCTATGACGTCGAGACCGTGCCGACCGGATACGACGCCCTCGAGCGCATGCAGGTCCCCGAGCGTGGGGCGGCGACGATCGACCTCATCGTCCTCGACCTCGGCCTGCCCGACATTGACGGACTCGATGTCGCGCGCCGTCTGCGCGCTGATGGTCAGGTGCTGCCGATCCTCGTCCTCACCGCGCGCGGCGAGGTGGGCGATCGCGTGGCGGGCCTCGACGCGGGGGCCGACGACTACCTGCCCAAGCCCTTCGACATCACCGAGCTCATCGCCCGGGTGCGCGCGCTCCTGCGCCGCGCCAGCCACACCGAGGGCTCCGGCAACTACACGCTCGGTGACCTCACCCTCGATGCCGCCCGGAGGCAGGTGATCCGCGAGGGCGAGGAACTCAACCTCACCAAGACCGAGTTCGCCCTGCTCCAGGTGCTGCTCGCCGCGGACGGCGCGGTGGTGGAGCGCTCCGACCTCATGACCGAGGTGTGGGGCTTCTCCTCGCCGACGCTCGATTCCAATCTCGACACCTACGTCTCCTACGTCCGCCGCAAGACCGAGGTGGGCGGCCGCTCGCGGCTGGTCCACACCGTGCGCGGCGTCGGCTTCGTCGCGCGCGTCGAGTAGGCGTCCATGCGGTCCCTGCGCACCACTGTCGCGCTCATCGTCGCTGCCGCGGTGGCGCTGTCGGTCGTGGGCCTGGCGATCGGCGTGTGGTTCCTCACGCGCAGCGCGCTGCTCGGCAGCGTCGACTCCTCGCTGCAGTCGCGCCTGGAGGCCGGTATCTTCCTCGAGCCGGCCGAGGATGCCCCGCCGATCATCCGCCCGCCCATCTCCGGCCAGCCCACCGTGCTCGTCGACGCCGTGCTGTCCGACGGCGAGGTCTTCGAGGTCGACCGCGAGTCCTTCGACCTGCCCGCCGATCCCGAGGACATCCGCATCGCTGAGTCGCCGCCGGGCACCCAGGCCTACTCCACGCGCATCGCCCCCAATGGCGAG
>SXGQ01214595.1_pt1 | contig 11185 bp, 10 predicted proteins | sample 3178371 | NCBI WGS metagenome assembly SXGQ01 (sample SAMN11356859, study PRJNA531348) | freshwater metagenome | isolation source: freshwater sample F1-20 | place: China: Fuxian Lake, Yuxi | collected 2017-12-25 | reverse complement strand
GTACAGCACCGCAGTGCCGTCGTCCTCGGAGTGGACGACATGTTCGTCCCAGATCTTGTCGTAAAGGGTGCGGCCGGTCATGGGGTGGCTCACGGTGAAAACCCTGTATTTTGGCTTGATTTGTGGGGGCGTTGGTCTTGTCGGACTGGGGAAAGGGTGTGGGAGGCTTGGCCCTGGGGAGGGGCGCGGCTGCACGCATGATGCACGCAGGCCATGCAGGCTGCACGCAGGCCACGCGGGCTGCGGTGTCTTGCTCGTGTTTGAGCATCGCACTGAGGCGCCACCTGGGCGGAGCCCTCTGACGGGGAGTGCCTCCGTCTCGGCGAGCCCGCCCAACGGCGGTCTCCCGTCGCCTCTCGGCTTGAATCCCCGTCAGAGGGCTCGGCCAAGGTGACGCCTCAGCGCTCGGGCAACGCTTGCCAGTGGCGTGCGCCCAACCATGGCATGCCCCAAAGCGGCAATGAGAAGCTGCAGGCAGCTACAGGCACACCACCCAGCCGAGGCCAAAACAGGCTCAGGCCACCTTCCCCAACGCCCTCAACACCTTCTCTGGCGTGATCGGCTGGCTCCACACCTCGGCCTTGAACGGCGTCAGGGCATCGTTGATCGCGTTCATCACCGCAGCGGGCGCGCCTGCCGTACCAGCCTCGCCAGCACCCTTGGCCCCCAACTGCGAAGAGCGGGTGGGCGTCTGCACATGCGCCACCTCAATATCGGGCATTTCACCGGCCATCGGCACCAAGTAGTCGGCCATCGAGCCGTTGAGCAAACGGCCATTCTCGTCGTAGAGGCACTCTTCAAACATCGCGCCGCCGATGCCCTGAACAATCGCACCTCGGATTTGCTCGTCCACCAACTTGGGGTTGATCACGCGCCCACAGTCTTCCACCGCCCAGTGCTTGAGCAGCTTCACAAAGCCCGTGTCCGGATCCACCTCGACATACGAGGCTTGCACGCCATTGGTGAAGATGAAGGGATAGTCGCGCTGCGCATAGTGGCGCGTGACCATCAGCTCAGGAGTGAAGTCCGCCGGCAGTGTGTCGGAGCGGAAATAGGCGATGCGGCCGAGTTCGGCGAAGTCCAGAACCGGCTCCAGCGTCTTGGCGTCCACCACCGCACCACGGCGCACCAGCAAGTCAGCAGCTTCGTGCTTAAGGATCACCGCGGCAGCCTTCAAGATGTTGGCCCTCAAGGCCAGCCCGGCCAGCAGCACCGCTTCGCCGCCCACGCCAGCGCCCCGCGAGGCCCAGGTGCCGCCGCCGTAGGGGGTAACGTCGGTGTCGCTCATCACCAAGCGTACCTTTTCAAGGTCGACGCCCACCGCATCCGCGGCAATCTGACGGTAGATGCCGTCGTTACCTTGCCCCTGTTCGCCCACGCTCACGCTGACACTGACCGCACCCGACGGGTCTAGCCGGATCACACAGCCGTCTTGCGAAGCGATACGCGCGCCACCCACGCCGTAGAAGGCCGCGCTGGGGTTGGTCAGCTCAATCAGCGCCGCAAAGCCGATGCCCCGATAGATGCCCTGTTGCCGCATCGACTCCACTTCTGCCTTGAGCTTGGGGTAGTCCATCAGGGCTTCAATCTTCTGCAGACACGCCTGGTGTGACAGCACCTCCAGCTTGATCCCGCTGGCACCAGTGGCCGGGTAGACATCATCGGGAATCACGTTCTTCTTGCGGATCTCCAAGGCATCCATGCCGATGGCCCGAGCCGCCAGGTCCACCAGACCTTCGGTGACCGCACAAGCGATGGGGTGCCCTACGCCACGGTACTGGCAGGTTGGCGTCTTGTTCTGGAACACCACCTTCAAATGCGCCCGGTAGTGCTGGTGCTTGTAGGGGCCGCCCACCAAGTTGACCACTTGATTGCCCTCAATGGCGCTGGTGCGCGGAAACATGGAGTACGGCCCAATGCCCGTGAGGTCGTCCATCTCAAAGCCGACGATCTCCCCACTCTTCTTGACTCCGATGCGGGCGGTCACGCGGTGGTGGCGCGCGTGGATGTCGCTGGTGAAGCTCTCCAGGCGATCGGCCACAAACTTGACCGGCCGGCGGCACATCATCGACAAGGCCACGGTTGCGAAGTCGTCGGGATAGGCGTGCACCTTGATACCGAAGGAGCCCCCCACCTCCTTGCAGATCACTCGGATGTCAGACTCAGCAAGCCCGAACTGCCGCGCATACAGGTCCTGCATCATGTGCGGTGCCTGGAACGAGTGATACACGGTGAGCTTCCGCTCAGCCGGGTGCCAGTGGGCGATCTGGCACCTGGGCTCCAGCGTAACGCCGGTGTGGCGCCCGAAGTGGAAGGTGGTTCCCACCACGGCATCAGCACCCGCGAACGCGGCATCGACATCGCCCACGTTCAGGCTTCGGGTGAAGCACAGGTTGTCACCCAACTCCGCGTGGATCAAGGGAGTAGCCGGGTCCAGAGCGGTTTCCATGTCCACCACAGGGGGCAGTTCCTCGAACTCCACATCGATGACTTGCAAGGCGTCTTCGGCCTGTTCGCGTGTTTCGGCGACCACCGCCACCACCGGCTCACCTTGCCAACACGCCCGGTCCAGGGCCATGGGGTACTGGGGTGCGCTTTTCATGCCCGCCAAGTGGGCTAGCGTGGCCACCCAAGGCTTGCAGTAGGCGCTTAGGTCGTGCCCATTGGCCACCAGAATCACGCCGGGCATACGGCGCGCCTCATCGGCATGGATATGGCGGACCTTGGCGTGGGCCAGCGGACTGCGCCAATACACCACATGGGCCATGCGGGGCAGTTCGATGTCGTCTAAATAGGTGCCTTGACCCTGAACCAGCTTGCGCGCGCTCGGCCGCTCGCTGCTCGCGCCGATGTAGCGCGGGTCCTCGGTGACCGGCGGCAGGGGCTGGTCTTCATGCCGGACTTGGGGCCGTTCTTCAACCTCGGTGCCGGCCCTCGGGACGGTCGTCTTCAAGTCGGTGGCGGTGTTCATGGTCGTCGGTCTCCAGGGCCTCAAGGCTGCGGGTGTCAGGTCTTCAGGTGTTCAGGTGTTCAGGGCGTCAGGTTGTTAAGTCTTAGGCGGCGCGCTGTTGGGCCCGTTGGGCCAAGGTGTCGCAGACCGCATCGACGATAGCGTGATATCCGGTGCAGCGGCAGTAGTTGCCGCTCATCCACTCGCGCACTTCAGCCCGGGTGGCATTGGGTTTGGTCCCCAGAAGTTCCTTGGCCGCCATCACCATGCCCGGTGTGCAGAAACCACACTGCAGGGCGTTGTGGCGTACGAAGGCGTCTTGCAGGTCGCGCACGTCACCATCCTCGCTCAACCCTTCAATGGTGCGCACTTGGCAGCCCTGGGCCTGCACGGCCAGTGTCAAGCACCCCCGCACGATCTTGCCGTCCAGCTCCACGGTGCACGCTCCGCAGACCCCGTGCTCACAACCCAAGTGGGACCCCTTGAGTCCCAAGTCGTTGCGAACAAAGTCCACCAGATGCTGGCGGGCTTGCACGCTGCAGCAATGCGACTGCCCATTGACGGTCACGCTCAATGTTTGAAGTTCAGGCATGTTTAAGCCCTCCTGGTGTGTCGAAGGTCATTGATCGGCGGGATCGCCCAGGCCTACTGGTCAAGCGGCCAGCGCCGCCCGACTGGCGTTTGCAGCCTGCAGCATTCGCTTGAGCAGCACAGTGGCCAGATGGCGCTTGGTGTCTGCGCTGTGGGTCAGGTCGGGCAAGGGGTCGAGCTCAGCTCGCAAGGAAGCCGCCGCAATTTCAATGGCCCCAGCGTCCAGAACCTTGCCGGCCAGCACGGCCTCGGTCTTGGGCGCGCGCAGGGGCTTGACCCCTATGCCCAGCAAGCCCAGGTTCACACGCACGGCCTTTAGGCCCTCAAACCGTGCTGATACCGCCAGGCCTGCAACCGCATAGTCGCCGTGCCGCCGTGCCAGTTCATCGAAGGCGAACCAATCGGCCGTGGTGGCAACCGGCACGTCGGCGCCGATCACGATTTCATCGGCTTGCAGGTCGGTGGTGTAGAGGTCTTGAAAGAAGTCAGTGGCCCGGATTTGACGCTGGCCACGGGGGCCTTGAACATGTACGGTGCCGTTCAAGGCCACCAGGCAGCAAGGCCACTCCGCTGCAGGGTCGCCGTAGGCAATCGACCCACCCCAGGTACCGGAATTGCGGATGGCACGGTGGGCGATGTGGGGTGCAGCGCTGGCCAGCATCGGCGCCAGGTCTGCCACCAGGGACGACTCTTCGACTTGCGTGTGGGTGGCCAAAGCGCCGATGTAAAGGCGATCTGCCCGGCGCTCGATGCTCGACAAGCCCGGCAACCCAGTGATGTCAATGAGCAACTTAGGGTCCGACAGCCGCATGTTCAGCGTGGCCACCAAGGTCTGCCCGCCGGCCACGATGCGGGCATCAAGGCCGTGCCGCTGCAAGAGTCCCAGCGCCTGCTCAATCGTGGTCGGCTTGCAATAGTCGAAGGCGGCAGCTTTCATGCAATGTCTCCAGGGGCTCTTGTTGAGCCCGGGTTTCCACGGGGAGCCTTTGTTTACCAGGCGGTCAACAATCGTAATAGTTATTGAATTCCGGGTAAATAGCGTGCGGCTACTCAAAAACCCTGAACCACCCAAAACGCCTCCCCCAGGACGCCCCTTGGCCCATCACAGCTCCACGCCCAGACGCCGATTGGGTACGGCTGAGCGCTCCAAGCAAATCCTGCACGGCGCCATCGAGTTCTTCGCCCTGCATGGCCTGGATGGCCAGCTGCGCGACCTGGCCAAGAGCATCGGCATTACCCATGCGCTGCTTTACCACTACTTCCCGACCAAACAGGCGCTGATTGATGCGGTGTACCAGGAGGTATTTGCCGAGCGCTGGAACCCCTGGTGGGATGAACTGCTGGACGATGAAGTCTCGACCGTCGAAGATAAGCTCACCGCCTTCTACGAGGACTACATCAACCAGGCCCTGACCAGAGACTTTGTGCGCATCCTGGTGTTCTCGGGCCTGACGGATCGGACCATCACCGAGCGCTTCTTCAATATGCTGCGCCAACGCTTGTTTCCGCGATTGGTACGTGAAACCCGCCGGCACCGAGGCGCTTCTCTGCGGGGCAAGCCCAGTCGGCGTGAACTGGAACTGCTCACAGGTTTACACGGCGGCTTTTTCTACATCCCCTTGCAGCGCTGGGTCTACGGTCAAGCCGTCTACGGCGCTCCAGTGCCCGCGTCCTACGATCATGCCCTGGTGCGCGACCGCGTCAGGGCGTACCTTGTTGGCACCGAAGTCCTTTTCAGCGCCGGGACACCCGTTCCGGCATCCCCCGTGCGGCGATACACGCGCCGATCTTTATCCCGAAGTCCCAAGGAGACCACATGAACTTCAAAAAACTTGCGCTGACCGGGGCGATCGCCCTGGGCACCACACTCACGTCGCTGGCAACTTACGCGCAGCAGGCCATCACGGTCAACATCGGATCGAGTCACCCAGTAACCAATATCTGGGCCTACGCCATGAAGGAAGTGTTCCAGCCTGAGGTCGACCGGCTGCTGAAGGAAGGGGGCAACAAGTTCCAAATCCGCTGGCGCGAAAACTACGGCGGCACGCTCTACAAATTCAACGAAACACGCGCTGCGGTAAAGGACGGCATCGTCGATGTAGGCATGGTGGGTACGGTCTGGGAAAACTCGTCTATGCCGCTGCAAAACGTCACCTACTTCACTCCATTTGCAACCACCAACCATGAGATGCTGATCGAGATCTTCGACAAGCTCAACGCCAACCATCCAGCACTCAAGGCCAGTTGGACCGCCCAAAATATGGTGCCGCTGTCGTCCTTGATCACCGACAGCTACGACGTCTACGCGAACTTTCCCATCGCCAACATGGCTTCGCTGCAGAACAAGAAGATCCATGCGCCGGGAACCTCGGCCAACTGGATGCGCGACACGGGGGCTACGCCGGTGGAGGGTGCCCTGACCACGTACTACACCAACATCCAAACGGGCGTGACGCAGGGCGCCTTGAGTTTTGCCAGCGGCATTGGCCCGGCGCGTGTCTACGAAGTTGCCAAGCACCTTACCCGCGTGGATATCGGCGCCATGTACTTTGGCAGCGTCGCAGCCAACAAGAGCTTCTACGACAAGCTTCCCAAGGAAGTGCAAGACGCCTTCGTTAAGGCCGGTCAAGCCACCTCGGCGGCTCATGGCAAGCACGTCACCCGCTCTGCAGCCACAGCGATGGACACGATGCGAGCAGCCGGTCTGCAAATCTCCGAGCTGCCTGCAGCCGAACGAAACAAGTGGATCAACGGCCTGCCCGACATCATCACCCCTTGGCTGCAAAGCACAGGCGACGCTGGCCGCTCGGTGCTGCGCGCTTACTTTGACGAACTGCGCTCGCGCGGCGTCAAGCCCCTGCGCGAATGGGACCGAGCAGCCCGCTGAGCAAATCGCCAGCGCAACAAGAACAGGAGGCAGGCGCGGTGCCGATTGCGCACCACGCCAAGCCCCCATAAAGGAACGGGAGCCCGAACGTGACCGCTGAAGCTGACCTGGCCGCACCGCCGGTGGCATCTCCTCACCCGTTGGACCTCCCAGCCAATCTCTTGGCTTGCCTCGGCACGGTTTGGATCTTTTTGGTTATGTGTCTCGTGGTGGCCGATGTGATTGGGCGAGACTTCCTGAATGCTCCCATCACTGGTGTGGCCGAGTTCTCGGCTCGCTCGGTGGCCTCGATCGTATTTCTCCAGCTGGCTGCTGCGATCTGCAGTGGCCGCATGACGCGAAGCGATTTCTTGCTCAATATCGTCGGCAAGCGATCACCCGCCGCCGTCAAGGTGTTGGATGTACTGAATGCATCGGTCGGCGCAGCCCTGTTTGCTGCCTTGGCAGCCATCGCCTGGCCTGAGTTGAAGAGCTCTCTGGCCACATCCGAGTTCTACGGTGTGCAAGGCGTCTACAGCGTGCCCGCCTGGCCATTCAGAGGCTTGATCGTGGCCGGCTCAGCCGCTGCCGCAGTGTGCTACTTGCTCAGCATCCCCGGCATCCTCGCTCGCCAAGCAGCCATGCCTGCTTCGCAAGACCCCTTGGGAGGCCGGGCATGAGTGATCTCGGTCTGGGCGGTCTGCTAATCGGCGGGCTGGTGTTGCTCGTGCTGTTGGGCGTCCATATTGGGGTCGCACTGCTGGCCGTGGGATTCTTCGGCGTCTGGCTGGTCCGCGACAACATCGATATGGCCATGCGGCTGTTGTACATGGCGGCCTACAACGGCATCGCAGACTACATCTTTGCCACCATTCCCCTGTTCGTCCTGATGGGTTTGCTCGTCAGCATTTCCAATGTGGGCAAGGACACCTTCACGGTGGCCGAGTACCTGCTGCGCCGTGTGCGTGGCGGTCTGGGGGTGGCTACCGTGGCGGCCAACACAGTGTTTGCGGCGGTCACGGGCGTATCAATCGCCTCAGCAGCGGTGTTCACTCGGGTGGCTGTGCCCGAGATGGTGCGACACAGTTACAAGACCACGTTTGCCACTGGTACGGTAGCCGGCAGCTCGGTGTTGGGCATGATGATTCCGCCGAGCTTGTTGATGATCATCTACGGCGTCTTGGCCGAGCAGTCCATAGGCACCTTGTTCATTGCGGGCGTGATTCCTGGATTCCTGCTGGCCATCGTTTTTGCAGCCATGATCATGCTGATGGCCCGATTCACACCCAGTGCAGTGTTCGACCTAGAACGCCAAATGACCCAGCACAGGGCGCATCAGATTGATCTGACGCTCACCAAGCTGGAGATGGCCTCCAAACTTGTGCCCATCGCTGCACTGGTGGCCCTTGTCCTGGGCGGCTTGTACTCGGGATTCTTCACGCCTACCGAGGCAGGTGGTGTGGGGGCCGCGGGTGCGCTCTTGATCGCCCTTATTCGCCGCTCGCTGGGGCGCGGTAATTTGTGGCGTGTTCTACACGAGACCGGCAGCGTCTCTTGCACCATCCTGATCTTGCTGGTAGCTGCGGCTTTTTACAGCCGGATGCTGAGTGTGGTCGGGGTACCGGTGGCTATTTCTGAACTGGTTCGAGATGCGGGCCTGGGGCCATACGGGTTTCTCACGCTCTACATTGCCATCGTGCTGTTGCTGGGGATGATTCTGGACTCCAGTTCCATCTTGCTGATCATGACGCCGGTGGCCGCACCCATTGCACAGGCCTTTGGCTTTGACATGATTCACTTTGGCGTGATCACGGTTTTGGCGGTGGAAATGGGCTTGTTGACGCCACCATTTGGAATCTCGGTGTTCACGGTGAAGTCCACCCTGAACGACCCCCAGGTGTCGGTGGAGAGCATCTTTGTCGGGGCTATGCCCTTTGTGGGCGCCATGTTCTTGGTGCTCTTGCTGGTGTGTGCCTTCCCCTGGCTCTCACTGGCGCTGACCTGACCTGCCCGGGTAGGGTACGGGGTCGACGTGCAGCCAAGGCCTCAACTTGGCTGATGGGTCAAGGGCAACTCCAGGCTCGGTATTGATATCGGTTGACGTCAATTGAGTTCTGCACAGACACTTCGCCAGCGGTTAGTGGTTTGATGCCGCATCGAAATCGATGTAGGCCTGCCGACCGAGAGGAACATCATGACGATTTCCGATACCCCCGCGGCTGTAATCTTGAAACGCCGTACCCTCGAAGACAAGGCCGTGCGCTGGTTGGCCGATCACGCCGGCAAGATTTACCTTGGATTGTTGGTGTTGGCGGTCTTGGTCATCCAAAGCACGAGCCCATAGGCTGAGGCCGGTCTTGGGTAAGCCTCAGCTGCTTATCGGCTATCGGCTATCGGCCATCAGCCATCAGCCATCGGCCATCAGCGGCAGCATCATCACGGCACACATGAAATTCGAAGTGTTCGTCAATCCTGGTGTGGTTTGACTCAGTGCTTCGGTTTCTTTGCACCTTCAGCGATGCTCAAACTTTGCGGCGCCTTTGATCTGCCGCAGTAACTGCGCCTTGAAGGCTGCTGCAATCGGGAGCAGGCTGCGCGCGGCAGGGTGAGAGATGTGCCACTGAGAAGGGATCGAAAACCCGTCACCGACAACACCGCCACCGCGTGCTCCCGTGCACGGCCATGCAAGGCGTAGCTAGAGATTACACCCAAATCCGAGCCGCCCGCCCCAGCCTGTTTGACGGCCTCGATGCTGAGCAGTTCCAGCCCAACCCTTGGGTAAAAACGCACCCGCTTAAAGTGCTGATCGACCGCCATGCGCGTGCCAGAACCGGTCTTGCCAAGGATGAGGCGTTGGGCTGAAAGTACACACAGCTCCAGCTTCCTGCGGCGCAACAAGGTATCGCCATAGGGCGCAACAACCACCCGTGAGTTACTCATGAAGACCACGTCTTTGAGCCGAAAATCAAGCGGTGGGGTGCGTGACGTTTGGGATTCAAGACCGCGCCCTGGCGCTGTGATGTCTGCAACCCTTAAGCGGCTGCAGCCACCGCTTCAGGCTAATGAAGTAATCAACTCGGGCGGCGCCTGAACTAACTCGATCAATACGCCCTCTCCCCCCAACGGAAACTCGTCATTGCCCTTGGGGTGGATGAAGGTGATGTCATGGCCTGTAGCGCCCTTGCGGATACCACCCGGTGCAAATCGCACGCCATGGGCTGTCATCCACTCCACGGCCTTGGGTAAATCGTCTACCCACAATCCGATATGGTTAAGCGGCATCATGTGCACCGCAGGCTTCTTCTGAGGGTCCAGCGGTTGCATCAGGTCCACCTCGACCGCACAAGGCCCCGAGCCCAGCGAGCATATGTCCTCATCCACATTCTCGCGCTCGCTGACGAAGCTGCTCTTGACCTGCAAGCCCAGGATGTCGACCCACAAGCTGCGCAGCTTGTCTTTGCTTGGCCCACCAATGGCCACCTGTTGGATACCCAAAACACGAAATGGCTTGTTGCTTTGGCTCATCGTTTGGTCCTTCGGTCGGCCTTATTCCTGCTTTTCTTATGTGCAGTCAGGCTCACTCAAACTCGATGATTAACTGGTCTACAGCCAGGCTCTCGCCCACACCAGCCTTGACCGCCTTGACCACCGCGTCTTGCGTGGCGGTCAAGATATTTTCCATCTTCATCGCCTCGATCACCGCCAGCCGCTCACCGGCTAATACCTTCTGACCCGCCTGCACCGCCACGCTGACCAAAAGCCCAGGCATGGGCGACAAAAGCAGCTTGGACAGGTCGGGGATCGCCTTGTACGGCATCAGCTTGAACATATCCGCCGCACGCGGCGAAAGCACCAGAGCCGCCAGGGCCGTGCCGTTGTGGGCGATGCGCAGGGCCAAGGGTTGGCGGGCAGCACCCCGTTCCACCTGGGCGCTGAAGGGTTGGCCGTTGACGGTTCCCACCATCAGGATGTCACCGAGCTTGGTGCGGCTTTGAATGGCGAAAGTGCGGCCGTCCACTTTGACCTCCGCCTTGCCAGAGACTGGCTCGAACTCACCCACCTGCACCTGGTGGTATTCGTGGCGCCCCTGCTCGCCCAGGACCACCACTACGAAATCGCTGACGTGGGCGACTTCATGGCCCAAGACCTGACCGCTGATGCCCGCAGCCCGGTGGCGCGCTTTGCAGCGGACGAATCCGGCTATGGCAATCAGGAAAAAGCGGTCATCATGGGGTACATCTTCAGCGCGGAATCCCTTGCCGTAGTGCTCAGCAATGAAGTCCGTGTTGAACTGGCCACTCACGAATTTTGGATGGGCCAACAGCGCAGCCTGAAGGGGAATATTGCTGCTGATACCCCGGATGACGAAGGCATTGAGCGCCTCGCGCATCTTGGCAATGGCCTCGCTGCGGTCGCGTCCATGCACGATAAGCTTGGCAATCATCGAGTCGTAGTACATGGAGATCTCTCCGCCTTCGTACACACCCGTGTCGACCCGCACGCCGCCATACTGTCCGTTGTCGTAGGCTGCGCCTTGCAGCGTGTTGCGCCCTTGCTCCAGGTTCTGGGCCGGCGGCTGGTAGCGCACCAATCTGCCCGTTGAGGGCAAAAAGTTACGGAACGGGTCTTCCGCGTTGATTCGGCACTCGATGGCCCAGCCATCGCGGGCAATTTGTTTCTGCGTGAAAGATAACCTCTCCCCCGCTGCCACCCGAATCATTTGTTCCACCAAGTCCAGGCCCGTGATGCACTCGGTCACCGGAGGCTCAACCTGCAGC
>SXGQ01186537.1_pt1 | contig 11185 bp, 10 predicted proteins | sample 3178371 | NCBI WGS metagenome assembly SXGQ01 (sample SAMN11356859, study PRJNA531348) | freshwater metagenome | isolation source: freshwater sample F1-20 | place: China: Fuxian Lake, Yuxi | collected 2017-12-25 | reverse complement strand
TCGATCTGACACTCGATTCGTCGGACAGTGAGGCCGGTCGAGCGCGTTTGTTCGACGCCCTCGAACGAGCCGGAAACGCCATCGACGTGAACGACGTGTCGGGCACGGCCCCCGCGGCCATCGACGCGCTGTCATCCGTGTTCGACGGAACCGGGCCACGACCCCGCCATCGCGTCGTGGCGAGCGGTCATGCCCACCTCGACACGGCGTGGTTGTGGCCGATCCGCGAGACGCGTCGCAAGGCGGTGCGCACCTTCGCGAACGCGGTGCATTTGTTGCGACTCAATCCCGACGTGGTGTTCACTCACAGTCAGGCCCAGCACTACGAATGGGTGCGCGAGGACGCGCCGCAACTGTTCGACGAGGTGCGCCGCTTGGTCGCCGAGGGCCGCTGGGAACCGGTCGGCGGGATGTGGGTGGAGACCGATCTCAATTTGCCCTCGGGGGAGAGCCTGCTGCGGCAGATGATCCATGGTCAACGGGCCTTCCAGTCCTGGTTCGGTCGTCGATGTGACGGCGCGTTCCTGCCCGACGACTTCGGCTATCCCGGTTCTCTGCCCCAGATCGTTCGACACGGTGGCGGTCGTTGGTTCTTCACGCAGAAGTTGAGTTGGAACGAAACGAACCGCATGCCTCATCACAGTTTCTGGTGGGAGGGAATCGATGGCTCGAGGTTGTTCGCTCATTTCAGCCCGGTGGACACCTACAACGCCATCCTCATGCCGTCGCAGTTGCGTTTCGCCGAGAAGAACTTCGCCGACCATGTCGGCGCGACCATGTCGTTGGCCTTGTTCGGTCACGGCGATGGTGGTGGGGGTCCGACGCAACAGATGATCGATCGTGGGCGCATCGCTGGTCGCATGGATTCGGTTCCCTCGGTCACTTTCGGAACCGTGGCGGGCTTCTTCGATGATGCCATCGAGGAATATGGCGCGCGTGCACCCGTGTGGGTGGGAGAGATGTACTTCGAGAAGCATCGCGGAACGTACAGCTCCCAGATCGGCACGAAGCAGGGCAATCGCAACAGTGAGCGACTGCTGCACGAGATCGAACTGTGGTCGGCGGCGACCGCGAGCAACGTCGACGGTCTCGAGGGGTGGTGGCGACGCATTCTGACGCAGCAGTTCCACGACATCATTCCCGGCTCGTCCATCGCCTGGGTCCATCGCGACGCCGAGGCCGAGCACGCCGAGGTCGCGCGTCGGATCGAGGAAGCGATCGACGAGGTGTTGTCGCCCCGTTTCGACGACTCGGTCTGGTTGGCGAATCCGGCACCGGTCGATCTGGACGGTGTCGTCGACGTCGACGGGGTGCCCGAGCGCGTGAAGGTTCCGGCCTTGAGCATCGTCGAACTCGGCCGGGCTCGCTGCTTGCCGGCGAATCCGGTGCGATGTGGGGTCGGTGTCGACGGAACTTCTCTGGTGGTCGAGAACGGCCTGGTCCGCGTGACGTGGACCGACGACGGCGGAATCGTCTCGCTGGTCCACGTGGGCAGTGGTCGAGAATTCGTGCGCCCCGGATCCAGTATCGGCCTGACGATCCGACGCGATACCCCGGCCGAATACGACGCATGGGACATCGACATGGCCGACGCCGATGCGCCCGCCACCTCGATCGGCTCACAAGGTCCCCCACGTGTCGAGTCGGTCGATGAGCGACGAGTGGTCGTGGTCGCTGAGTTCGCGCACGGATCCTCGCGTTTTCGGATGCGTTGGTCGGTGGTCGCGGATTCGGCCCGAGTCGACGTGGCGATGGACGCCGACTGGCACGAGGTCGAGAAGCGCGTTCAGGTGATCGCGCCGATCGACGTGATGGCCCGGGAAGCGGTGTGTGGTACTCAGTTCGGACACGTACGGCGCGCTCGTCACGGCAACACCTCATGGGACGTGGCGCGATTCGAGACCTGTGCGCATCGTTACGTCGTCGTCGGCGAACCCGGAGCCAGCATGGCGATCGTCGCGGACGGTCCACGGGGTTACGACAATCGCGGAGACGCTCTGCGGCTCACCTTGCTCCGAGCGCCGTTGTTCCCCGACCCCGCGGCGGACCGAGGTGGTCAACGCATCGAATGGTCCTACTTCGTGGCCGACCATGATCCGGTCGCCAGCGGTCTGCTGGAACGCGAGGCGGCGTTGGTGTCTCATCCGATGCGGGTGGTGCATGGTGCCACGGATGTCGTGTCGGTGGGCGTTCGGCTGGAATCCGATGGGGCGTTGATCAGTGCGGTGAAGCTGGCCGACGACGGCTCGGGCGACCTCATCGTGCGCTTGTGGGAATCGCGCGGTGGACGATCGACCGGCCGCTTGTCGTTCGATCGGCCGGTCACGTCGGTGGTGGAATGCAACGCCCTCGAGGAGCCGATCCCGGGCTCTTCCGTCGAGGTGGCGGGCAAGACGGTCGATCTGACCATCGGAGCTTTCGAGATCCGAACCTTGCGCGCTGTTCGATGACCGTGCCCGGGGTGCGCGACAGCGGAAAGAATGGCACACTGTGTCGGTGAACACGCCGACCGTCGCGGAAACGAGGCCCGTGTTGGTCTACGACGGCGATTGTGCGTTCTGTGCCCGCTCGGTGCGTTTCATCGAGCGGCGCATCGCGCGACACCCACGTGTCGTGGCCTGGCAGCACACCGATCTCGGATCGCTGGGACTCACCGCCGAGATGTGCGAGACGGCGGTGCAGTGGGTCGACAGCGATGGGTCGGTGGCCTCGGGTCATCATGCCGTCGCGCGTACCCTGATCCACGGCGGGGGACTTTGGAAGGTGTTCGGTCGGTTCATCGTCATGCCCGGGGTCGGCCGGATCTCGGCCGTGGTGTATCGCTGGGTGGCCAACAACCGACATCGGATGCCCGGGGGAACGGCCGAATGCGTCCTGCCCCAAGCGGAACGAACCACCGAGACGGGGCGCGTCGACGGCTCGGGTGGAGCATCGGCCTGATTCCCCGCCACAATGGGGGTGTGAGCTTTCCCCGACAACAGTGGCAGCAGGCGTTCGACGAGTCCCGACTGCGTGAAGGACCCTTCCAGACGATGTCGGGGATTCCGCTGGAACCCGTGTACGGCCCCGACGACGGTGAGTTCCCCGGGCAGTACCCGTACGCGCGCGGACCGTACGCGTCGATGTACCGCAGCAAGCTCTGGACGATGCGGATGTTCGCGGGCTTCGGAACGGCCATCGACACCAACCAGCGCTTCAAGGAGATCATCAAAGCCGGCGGTGACGGTTTGTCGACCGCGTTCGACATGCCCACCCTCTTGGGCCTCGACTCCGACGATCCCATGGCGCTGGGCGAGGTCGGTCGCTGTGGCGTGGCCATCGACACCCTGGCCGACATGCGCGACCTGTTCGCCGACATCGATCTCGGCGAAATCACGACGTCCATGACGATCAACTCGCCGGCCGCGGTGATGTTGGCCATGTTCGTGGCTCAGGCCGAGACCGCCGGCGTTCCCCGGGCCAAGTTGGGCGGAACGCTCCAGAACGACATCTTGAAGGAGTATCAGGCGCAGAAGGAGTTCGTCTTTCCGCCCCGTCAGTCGATGCGACTCGTTCGCGACACCGTGGCCTTCACCGCCGCCGAGATGCCCCGTTGGCATTCCATCTCCATCTCCGGGTACCACATCCGTGAGGCCGGCTCCACCGCCGCCGAGGAATTGGCGTTCACCCTGGCGAACGGTTTCGCCTACGTGGAACTGGCCCGACAGGCGGGTCTGCCGGTGGACTCCTTCGCGCCGCGGTTGTCGTTCTTCTTCAACGCTCACATCGACTTCTTCGAGGAGATCGCGAAGTATCGCGCCGCGCGGCGCATCTGGGCCCGTTGGTTGAAGGAGCGCTACGGAGCCACCAGCGAGCGCTCGATGCAATTGCGATTCCACACCCAAACCGCCGGCGTGTCGCTCACCGCGCAGCAGCCCGAGGTGAACATCGTTCGCACCGCGATCGAAGCCTTGGCCGGAGTGTTGGGTGGCACCCAGTCGTTGCACACCAACTCGATGGACGAAGCGCTCGCGTTGCCCACCGAGAAGGCCGCGCGCATCGCGTTGCGTACCCAGCAGGTGATCGCGTACGAGACGAACGTGGCCCACGTGGCCGACCCACTGGGAGGATCGCATTTCGTCGAGTCCCTCACCGACGAGATGGAGCGTCGCGCCGAGGAGATCTTCGCCAAGATCGACGAGATGGGTCGGGGTTCCATCCTCGAAGGGTGCATCACCGGCATCGAGGAGAACTGGTTCCAGGGTCGAATCGCCGACAGCGCCTACGAGTTGGAGCGCAACTTCAACCGTGGAGAGCGCATCGTGGTCGGAGTGAACCGTTTCCTCGAAGGCAACGATGATGACGATCTCGCCATCTTGAAGATCACCAACGAGGACGAAACCAAGCAGAAGCAGCGATTGTCCAAGGTTCGCGCGGACCGCAACGATGCCGCCGTTCGCGACGCCCTCGATCGACTGGCCAAGGACGCCGTGGACTCCGAGGTGAACCTGATGCCCGCGTTGGTCGACGCGTCGATGGCGTACGTGACGGTGGGCGAGATGATGAACACGATGGCCGGGGTCTTCGGGCGTCACGTCGAAGTGCCGACGATCTGAGAGTGAGCCAAGGAACACCCATGTCACAGGATTCGTTGCGCGTGTTGGTGGCCAAGGTCGGCCTCGATGGCCATGATCGTGGCGTGAAGGTGGTCGCCCGTCTGTTGCGCGACGCCGGTATCGAAGTGATCTACACCGGTTTGTTCCAGACCCCCGAGACCGTTGCCGCCGCAGCGGTCGACGAAGACGTCGATGTCGTCGGTTTGTCGATGTTGTCGGGAGCCCACATGACATTGGCTCCTCTCGTCGTGAAGGCCATTCGGGATCGCGGATCGGACATCCCCGTGGTGTTGGGGGGAATCGTCCCCAACCAAGACGTCGTGGAACTCACCGCGGCTGGTATCGCGGCCGTGTTGGGACCGGGCGCGCCAGCTGATCAGGTGGTCGACGCCGTGCGTCGCGTGGCCGCGGCTCGCGCCTGACGCTCACTGCAAGCCGCGCAACGCTCCTCCGTCGAGCGGAATCGACACGCCGGTCATGAAGCGCGCGTGTTCGGAGCACACGAAGGCCGCCACGTGTCCGAAGTCGTCGGGATCGCCGACCATACCGGCCGGGATGGTCGTCGCCAATGCCTGCGGGTCGGGGTACAACGCCGACAGGCGACCGGTCAGGTGCAAACCCGGTTGGAGCGTGTTCACCGTGATTCCGTGCCCGGCGATCTCGCGGGCCAACGTCTTGAGGAATCCGGTGACCCCCGCGCGCGCGGTGTTGGACAAGATGAGGTGTTCGATGGGTTCGCGCACCGAGGTGGAGGTGATGGCCACGATCCGGCCCCAGCCGGACTCCTTCATGATGGGCACGGCGGCTCGGCACATGGCCACCGTCGACAGCAGGTTCAATCTCAATGCCGACTCGTAGGCGTCGAACGACGTCGACGAGAAGGTTCCCGGCGGTGGTCCACCGGCGGTGGCCACCAGGATGTCGAGACCACCGAGGATCGTTCGTGCTCGGTCGATCATGGTGGTCACTTGGTCCGGGTCGCTGACGTCGGCCACCAGTGTTTCGACCATCGAGATGTCACGGAACTCGGACCTGGCTCGCGCCAGCTTCTCGGCATCGCGCGACACGATCACGACGCGCACCCCCTCATCGGCCAGCACCTTGGCCGTGGCCAGGCCCAGTCCACTGGAGGCGCCGGTGACGACGGCTCGCCGTCCATCTATTCCGAGTTGCATACGCGATCCTTTCTCAACGGGGAGACGACAGGAGGGCGCGTAATCGACCGTCGGGCGATGGTCGCGCCCCGACGTGTTCGATCACCCACGCCGACACACCGGTGGCGAAACGCGCGGCGTCGATGGGTGAATTCGATGCGAGGTGGTGGGACAAGAACGCTCCGGCGAAAGAGTCGCCGGCACCCGTGGCGTCGACCAGGTTGTTGGTCGCCGGTGGGATGTGGGTGCTGGATCTACCATCGTGCACGAGTGCGCCATCGGCATCGAGTTTCAGCACGATGAGGGCACCGGGAAAGATCTTGGTGAGTCCGTCGACGATCGCATCAGCGGAGGTCTCGCCCGTGAGCACCTGACCCTCCTCTTTGTTCGGCAACACGATGTCGAATTCGAGATCGGCACACGCGGACAGAAAAGCCGATACTCCCATCTCCATGATCATCTGGAACGAGCCGGGGTCGAACGAAACCGTCGCCCCGTTGGCTCGGGCCGTGCGAGCCGCCGCACGGGCGGCCGAACGAGGCGGGTCGGTGAAGAAGGACCACGCCGTGAGGTGCAGGTGACGCGCCGACGAGATGGCGTCGACGGGTAGTTCCGATGGCATCAGGTAGAAGTCGGCGCCGTGACCGGACACCATCGAGCGTTGCCCCGTGTGATCCACGAACACCGCGACCGATCCGGTGGAGTGTGCTTCGGTCTCCACGAGGTGGGCCACGACCTGTTCGCGTTCGAGATCCTCTTGCGCGAGTTGCCCGAAACGATCGCGACCGATCTTGCCGACGAATCGTGTCGGAGTTCCGCAACGGCTGGCCCACACGGCGACATTGGCCGCGCTCCCTCCCGGAGTCAGCATCACTTCACCGAAGGTGTCGCCTCCGCTCAACAGTTCGCTGTTGGTGCGAATGAGCACGTCCCACGCGAAGTCGCCCAACACACACAGAGGTGGGGTCGTGACACCGTGATCGGACACGTCAGACACGGTATCGGCGGGGATTGTCCGACCGACATGGTCGTCGGCGAGAATGTCGGCATGTCCCGCTCGTTCGGCCGCCTCACCGTGCTGTCGTTGGCCGCCGTGTGGGTGATCTGGGGCTCGACGTATCTCGCCATCAAGATCGGGCTCGAGACGATGCCACCATTCTTCATGCAGGGTTGCCGATTCGTCGTGGCCTCCCTCGCCATGGTCACATTCCTTCGTTCGCGCGGTGTCGCGTGGCCGACTCGCCGACAGATTCGTAACGCCTCGGCGATCGGAGTCCTCCTGCTCATCGGCGGCCTCGGCATGGTGACGTTGGCCGAGGATCGCGGGGTCGACTCGGGATTGGTGGCGACGATCATCGCCATTCAGCCGATGATGATGGCCCTGTGGGGTGGGCTGTGGCGGTCGTGGCCCAATCGAATGCAGTGGGTCGGGATGTTCATCGGTCTGGCCGGGGTGGCCGTGCTGGTGTCCGACGAGGGGTTGTCGGGTTCGTGGGGTGGTGTATCGCTCGTCTTCGTGGCCTGCGTGTCGTGGAGTTTCGGTTCGGCCCTCAGCCGCCGTGTCGACATGCCTGACGGTCCGATGACCACGACGATCGAGATGGGGGCCGCCGCGGTGGCGTTCATGCTGCTGTCCTTGGTGTCGCGGGAAACGATCGACGCGCCCAGCCTGCGCAGCGGGCTCGCGGTCGGCTACCTCGTGGTGTTCGGTTCGATCGTGGCGTTCTCGGCTTTCACGTACCTGATCGGAAACGTGAGCGGTCCGTTGGCGATGAGTTACGCGTACGTGAACCCGGCCATCGCGGTTCTGCTCGGAGTCGTCTTCAGCGACGAGAGCGTGTCGACGAACATGGCCGTGGCACTGCCCGTGATCCTGGTGGGCGTGGCCATCGTCACCAATGCCTCCCGCCCACCCGATGCGACGGCGCGGCCGGACCCGTCTACCTTGTGTCCGTGATGCGATCGACGGCGAGGTTCCTGACGACGGTGGTGGCGGTCGCCGTGATCGCTACGGCCTGTGGTGGTGATACGGCGGACACCGCGGGCTCGACGGAGGCCGTCGGGTCCGTGGTGCTTGCGGATGGCTCCTCGCCGGTGTCGGTGGGTGACGATTTGCTGATCGATCCGACCACCGATGTCGGGTCGTCGGGACGTCCCGTGGTCCTGTGGTTCTGGGCGCCCGGTTGAACGCAATGCAACAACGAAGCCCCCTCGGTCGAGGAGGCCCACCTCACCTACGGTGACTCGGTCGACTTCTACGGCGTCGCGTGGAACGGTTCGCAGGAGTACATGCGCGACTTCATCGAACGTCACGAGATCACCTTCCCCAGCCTTCTCGATGACTCGGGAGACGTCTTCGCTCGCTACGGGGTTCCGTATCAACCGGCCTGGGTCTTCATCGATGCGAATGGTTCGGTGACCAAGGTGCAGGGGAGCCTGGATCGGGAGTCGCTCGAGCCGTTGATCGCCGACCTGATCGCGAACTCCTGATCAGCCGACCCGCGGCCGGATCGATCCGATGGCCCGCAGGGTCTCGGAGAATCGTTCGTCGAGAGTCGGATCCTCGGGCGGTTGGATCAACAGCCCGTCGACGAGACCGCCGTACCAGCCCTCGAGGATGTCGGGAATTTGGTCCCATGTTCCCGTGGGCAGAACGGTGTCGAGAACCTCGTCGGTCATGAGCGTGCCGAGCGACGCCCAGTCGCCGTTGCGCGTCATGGTTCGCAGTCGCGGGCCCAGCTCGGGCCATCCGAACAATTCGAGCGATCGCTGGTACGCGGGGGTGGAGTAGAGGAAGGCCAGAACCGCGCGTTGAGCTTGGCGACTTCGGTCGACGGCGTAAGCGTCGGGACCGGTGATGAGCGGAGAGGCGGTGAGGATGCGCGGCCGGTCGGGACGTCGAGCCTGTTCGACACCGCTGTCGAGGGCCGGCATCGCCAACTCGCGCACGAATCGTGGATGCGAATTGGTCGGATGCGTCACGAACCAGTCGGCACAGCGACCGGCCAACTCGATCGCGCCGCGGTTCACGCCGCCGAGAAGGATCGTCGGCGGGTCATGCGCCAGCGGACCGGGATCGAAGAACGGTTGCAGGCGGTCGAGGGTGTACGACGCGGTGCTCACGTTCAGGGGAGAACCTTCGGTGAACGATCTCCAGACGGTGCGCACGACCGTGACGTAATCCTCCATGCGTCGCAACGGATGGCTCCACGGAACGCCGAATCGACCCTCGATGTTCTGACGAATCTGCGTGGCCAGTCCCAGATCGAAGCGACCCGCGCCGGTGGCCGACGCATCCCACGCTTGGAGGGCCAACAGCATCGGGCTACGGGGGAAGGCCAAGGTGAGGCTGGTCTGGACCCGCAGCCGATCGGTGGCCATGAGCGCCAGCAACGACACCGCCATCGAGTCGTGAACGGTCTCGGGTACGTGCAAGATGTCGAATCCCATCGCCTCGACTCGCTTGGCGTACGCCCCCACCTCGGACATCGGAACGCGGTCGCTCATCCCCGAGATCAAAAGCATGGTGCAATTCTGACCGACACCATCCGCTATACAGGTATCAGGTGCAGGAGGTGGGCGATGACCGATCAGAAGATTGACCCCACTGGTGGCTCTCCCGTCCACGTTCCGACGAGAGGATCCCTTCCTGCTCGCCTCGGCGGCAGCGTGAAGAGCCTTCCCGAGTTCGGACCGAGCGTGATGGACGCCAGCGTGTACCGCGACCAGGTCCGTTACGAGTTGGAACGCGAGCGGGTGCTGGGTCGCCATTGGATGATCGGTGGTCGCACCGAGCAGGTGGCCAAGCCCGGAGACTGGATCTCCTACGAAGGTCACGACGAGACCATCGTGATGGTGCGTCAGAGCGACGGAACGATGGCGGGTTTCCACAACGTGTGCAGCCATCGCGGCCCCTCGTTCGTCACCGAGAAGTCCGGCTGCGGCGCTCGTCGGTTCACATGTCCGTATCACGGTTGGGTGTACGACACCCAGGGTCGCCTGGTGGGCGTGCCCGAGCGTGAGGACTTCGATCCGGTGGTGCTGGCATCAGCGCACTCTCCGGCGGTGGCCGTGGAGGAATGGGGTGGCTGGGTGTGGTTCAACCTGGCCGGCCCCGAGCGCGCCGTTCCCTTGGCCGACTCCATCGGACCCGAGATCACCGCCGACCTCGGGGCGTACCGCATGCAGGAGATGGTGGTCCATGAGGTCGTCGAATGGGACGTGCCCGTCAACTACAAGGCCATCATCGACGGGTTCAACGAGGTGTACCACGTCACCGAACTTCACCATGTGCCCGCCGAGTTCACCAAGGCCGCTCGGTGTTCGTCGTTCCACGTGGTCGGCGACAACTTCATGTGCTTCGTGCCCCGTCCCACCCACCTCGACGAGTTGTCCGACGAGGACTTCGACCATCATCGCAACGCGATCTGCCATTACGTCGTGTTCCCGAACACCGTGTTCAACTGCAATCCCGAACACCTTCAGGTGTTCCAGCCCATCCCGCTGGGTGTCGACCGCACGCGATTCTTGTGCTGGGAGATCGTCTACCCCGGGGACCAGTCGGACCCGGCCTACGCGGACTATTGGTCGCGCACCATGGCCCACTGGAACGACTTGAAGCGGGTGGTGGGCGAGGACATCAGCATCTACACGCAGATGGCGAGGTCGAAGAAGTCGAGTGCCTTCTCGCGTCAGATCCTCTCCGAACGCGAGTTCAAGATCGCTTTGTATCACCAGAACATGGATCGCAAGATTCGCGATTGATCGAATCCCGATCATTCGTGAACATCGTGGTCACGAGGCGAAAACGAGGTTCTCCGCGGCTTTTTCGTAAAGGTCCGACGATGGGGCGACGATACCCCTCTTCGTGAAACGGAGGATGACCAAACTCGGACGCACGACCTTGATGTCGTTGTCGGCCGCGATCGCACTCGGTGTCGTCGGCGTGCCCGGCGCCCTCGCTCAGGGCAACAACGTGTCCTCGTCGTCCTCGTCGTCGGCCACGTCGTCGCTCGGTCTCACCTACGTCGTGGCGAAGAACGATTCGCTCAGTCGCATTGCCACGAGAATGAACGTTTCGATGGGCGATCTACTGGCCGTCAACAGCTTTGCCCGCACCAGCGTCATCGTTCCCGGACAGGTCATCAAGTTGCCCGACACCGCGACAGCCACGCCCACCGCCACCCCCGTCGTCTCGCGAAGTTCGAGCGCGTCCGCGGCGAATCCGTCCGACGGGCCGACCTACGTGGTGCAACGCAACGACTCGTTGTCGAAGATCGCGTCCACGGCGAAGGTGTCTCTGAGCGCTCTGTTGACCGCGAACAACTTCACCCGCACGAGCGTCATCGTTCCCGGGCAGATCATCAAACTGCCGGCCGGTGCTTCGACATCCTCGAGTTCGGCGGTCGCATCCAGTTCGGCGAATGTCCCGCCGGC
>SXGQ01644824.1_pt1 | contig 11186 bp, 9 predicted proteins | sample 3178371 | NCBI WGS metagenome assembly SXGQ01 (sample SAMN11356859, study PRJNA531348) | freshwater metagenome | isolation source: freshwater sample F1-20 | place: China: Fuxian Lake, Yuxi | collected 2017-12-25 | reverse complement strand
CGATCCCGTCCTAGAACCACCCGGGAACAGGACGGTGTCGAGGAGCATGAACGGAGGAGGATCCGGAGCAACGCGGATGTTCGTCTCGGATCTCCTGATTCCAGAGACGGAACACAGGAATCCAGAGGGTCTCCCACCCATGGTTCCAGGAAACGGGCTTTTGCGCTTGCGGTGATCGGATCCCATTTCGAGGCTGGGCGCGTCGAATCGTTTCGATGTCAGGAGGCCTATCAACACAACTGAGCCGGATTCCCTTGGGGATCCTGCCCTGGCTGGGTCCTGCCCTCATCGTGTTCTGGTGGGTCCGGGATCTATCCTTCCAATGGACGGGCAACCCGGAATTCCAGCATGGCTGGCTCGTCGCAGCCCTCTCGGGATTCCTGATCTGGGACCGTCTCGAGTCCATGCCCTTGGACGACACACCCTCGACCTCCTACTGGCCACTCGGACTCGGCCTGCTGGGTTTTCCATTGGTCACAGTGGCCGAGCTCTACCGGATTGGTGTCGCCCGATCCCCAGCCCAATGCATGTGCCTCAGTCTCGGATGCACTCTGTTCCTGGTGGGCAACATCCTCCTGCTCCGGGGTCGAAAAACACTTCGCCACTTCGCTTTTCCTTTCCTCTTCTTCTTCCTGGCCGTGCCGATCCCGAAGATCCTCTGGAATCCCATCGTCTTCACCCTCCAGTCGTGGGTCTCCATCCTGGATGTCGAACTCCTCAACCTCTCAGGCATTCCTGCCGCACGTCAGGCCCACGTCATCATCCTCCCCAATGGTCAGGTCGGTGTTGACGAAGCCTGCAGTGGCATCCGGAGCCTCCAGTCCAGCCTCATGGCGGCGCTGTTCATCGCCGACCTCATCCTCCACCGCCTCTCCGCGAAGATCGCGTTTTTCTTCCTCGGCCTTGGTTTGGCAGTTATCGGTAATTTGATTCGTTCATACCTTCTTTCCCTCATCGCATACCGAAACGGTATCGATATCTTGGAGAGGTGGCATGATACAGCGGGGTGGAGTATCCTAGCGTTCACCAGCATTGGTGTGATTTTCCTGGCCTGGCTGTTCAACCGAATCGAGGGCACCCAAAGGGATAGGCCAATCACGGATTCCTCTCATGCAAGTTCCTGATCAAAAGGATCTAGGGGATCGGCTGCAGGGGAAGTTGAAAGAGAACCTCTGGTTCGTGGCCCATGTTCGACCGCGTTGCGAGAAAAAGCTTCAGGAGTTCTGTCACCGGGAAGGGTTTTCGACAACGTTACCGTTTTTCAAGTCGGTTAAAAAATACCGTCGGAAGAAGGTCGAATTCTTGAAGCCCCTCTTTCCAGGTTACCTGTTTCTGCACGTTGATCGCCTGTCTGCATCAACGGTGAGGCAAAACCAGTATGTGGCGAACCTGCTGGAACCGCCGGATCAGTTTGAGTTCGCCTCCCAGCTGCAACAGATCCTCGAGGCTCTTTCATCGGACTCCGAAGTCCGGCTATGTCCAAACATCATCGAAGGCCAACGGGTTCGGATCAAACTGGGACCCCTCCGGGGCATCGAAGGCATCGTTCTCCTGCGCCAAGGGGCCTTGGAGATACAGCTTCGGCTCGATTTCATTGGCCAGGCTGCGGCACTCCGCGTGGACGCAGATCAGGTAGAGCCTATCTGACGGATCCCGACTCATCGATCTGGTCGAACTATTCGGATTCTTGAGCCTCACACCCCCCAACAGCACCTTCGTCACAAGCCGGTGCGTTCCATCCCCGCTTCGCCCATACCATGACCAGGCTCAAATCGGCGGGAGAGACGCCTGAGATCCGGGAGGCTTGTCCAAAGGTCTTGGGACGGATTTGACCTAGCTTTTGGCGGGCCTCATTCCGGAGTCCGGGTACGCGTCCATAATCAAATCCCTCGGGTATCTCCTTATCCTCCATGGATCGGAACCGCTCCACCTCGGCCACCTGTCGCTCGATGTAGCCGGCATACTTCACTGCGAATTCCACCTGCTCCGCGACCTCCCCAGGAAGGTCCGTTCGGGCACCCTGCAGATCCCGGTACCTGACCTCCGGTCGTCGAAGCAATTCCTCCAAAGTGTCTTGTCCACAACGGATTGTCGCGATGCGCGCCAATTCATTGCGGATGGCCGTCTCCTTCTCGACCACATGGCCATGCTGGGTTTGAGGCAGAAGTCCAATCTCCCTGCCCAGCCCCGAAAGTCGCAGGTCGGCATTGTCCTGACGCAACAGCAATCGGTATTCCGCTCGCGAGGTAAACATCCGATAGGGTTCTGTAGTCCCTTTGGTGACCAGGTCATCGATCAGAACCCCGATGTAGGCCTGGTCGCGCCCCAGCACGATGGAAGGATGCCCTTGGACCCGTCGTGCGGCGTTGATCCCAGCCATCAATCCTTGGGCTGCTGCCTCCTCGTAACCCGAAGTGCCGTTGATCTGACCTGCCAGGAAGAGATTCCGACACACCTTGGTCTCAAGACTTGGGTTCAACTGGGTGGGATAGCTGAAATCGTATTCCACGGCATAGGCAGGTCGGAGGATCTCGGCCGACTCGCAGCCGACAATGGTTCGGACCATCTCAATCTGGACCTCGAAGGGAAGGGAGGTGGAGAATCCATTGACGTAGATCTCATCGGTTGAAATCCCCTCAGGTTCCAGGAACAACTGGTGCTGAGGCTTATCGGCAAACCGCACAAACTTGTCTTCGATGCTGGGACAGTATCGAGGACCGATCCCCTCGATGATCCCTGAGTACATGGGCGATTTGTGGAGGTTCGCCAGGATGATCTCCCGGGTACGCTCCGTCGTGGTGGTGATCCAGCACGACAACTGTCCGCCAATCCGGTCCAGAATGGACCCCGGGGGATAGCCTGAGGCGGTTTCGGGTGCCCGGTCTCCCCGTAGATCTTGTTCCACGTGGAACAGCGGGTCATTCCAGACCTCATCCTTCCAGTAGGAGAACCAGGGGGGTGGTTCCTCCCCGGGTTGAACCTCGCATCGGCTTAGATCCAAGGACCGTTTGACCAACCGAGGTGGAGTTCCCGTCTTCAGCCTTCCCAGCTCCAATCCTACCTCTTTCAGGGATCCGGAAAGCCCCATGGATGCGGCTTCGCCCGCGCGACCCCCGCTCTGTTGGTTGGAGCCAACGTGCATCAAGCCTCGGAGGAAGGTACCCGTGGTGATGACCACAACCTCCGCTAGGAAACGGACCTCAAGGGACGTATCCACTCCGACCACGCGATCCCCCTCCCTGACCAAAGCCACCGTCTGGGCCTGCCGACAGTCCAAGTTCGGTTGCCGCTCACAAATCCACTTCATCCGGAACTGGTAGGCCTTCTTGTCACACTGGGCCCGCGGCGCGCGTACCGACGGACCCTTGCGCATGTTCAGCATCCGGAACTGGAGTCCGGTCCGATCCGTCGTCTTTCCCATCTCGCCCCCGAGCGCATCGATCTCCCGGACCAGATGACCCTTGGCCAACCCACCAATGGCTGGATTGCAGGACATCTGCCCGATGGTGTCCAGATTTGTGGTCAACAACAGGGTCTGACACCCCATTCGGGCTGACGCCAAAGCGGCCTCGACCCCGGCATGACCCGCTCCCACGACGATGACCTCGTATCGTTTCGGATACTCGAACATGCCGTCAGGATAGTCTCGAACCTCGATTGTGTTCCACGTGGAACACAAATCGATTTCCTTCCGGTCTCACTCCTGTCGCCACAGCCACACACCCATCACTCCAAGGGATCCTGCCACACCGATCACAACGCTGCCCAGCGCCAGCAGTTTACCCGTCTCCATGGTGGCCACGCCCAAAAGCAATACAGCGACACCAATCAAGAGGGCATCCAATGCCAATAGGATGCAAGGGATCCATCCCAATGATTGGACTGACCCTGACACCTCCAAGACCGTCTTCGTAGACGGGATTGACGGCTCCTCGACCACCGCGACCGTCGGTTTTTCTGGGGTTCTGAGAAACAATCGGACCGCACCCTCTGCCCCTTCCGACGGTTTTCCAGGAACTGGTGCTGGTTCCATCAACGTCCCCAAACCTTTGCCCAGACCGGATCGCCTCATGTTGAAGGCGAGGCTGACCGAGGTGCCTTGGGCGGACAATCCCGAGTTATCCACCATCTGTTCCCGTCCTCTGATTCCAAGCTGGTCTCGCCCGTGGCCCTACCTCACGCTGGATCGACACTCTTTCCATCGATGGCGACTCCACTTCCTCCCGTGGCTCCGATTGAGATCATCGATTCCCACACGGGAGGTGAGCCCACCCGTCTGGTCCTTTCCGGGGGTCCGCCTCTCGGTCCGGGATCCTGTGCCGATCGCCTTGCGGAGTTCCGGAAGGACTTTGATCACTACAGATCGGCCATCGTCAACGAGCCTCGCGGTTCGGACGTCATTGTCGGTGCCCTCCTCTTACCTCCGACCCAACCGGGAGCCCTTGGTGGTGTCCTTTTCTTCAACAACGTCGGTTTTCTGGGTATGTGCGGTCACGGAACAATCGGCGTCATCGCGAGCCTTCATCACCTCGGTCGGATTGGCCATGGAATGCACCGCTTGGAGACTCCTGTCGGACTCATCTCAACGGTCCTTCACCCCGATGGACGGGTGTCGCTCGACAATGTGCCGAGCTACCGAAAGGCGCACAGGGTTTCCATCAAGGTTCCCGGGGTTGATTCGATCGTGGTCGGCGATGTCGCCTGGGGTGGCAACTGGTTCTTCCTGGTTAGAGAGCCCCATTTTGATCTGTCCCTCGACCACATTGAATCCCTCACCGAGATCGCATGGGAGATCCGGAACCATCTCAACAACAACGGATACCCTGAAGTTGACCACATTGAGTTGTTTTCAGACGGATCCCATGGAGCCAACTCCAAGAACTTTGTCCTGTGTCCTGGTAAGGCCTACGACCGTTCACCGTGCGGAACGGGCACAAGTGCCAAACTGGCATGTCTTGCGGCCGATGGGGCTCTCGACGAGGGCACGACCTGGATTCAGGAAAGCATCGTAGGTTCCTGTTTCACCGCTTCCTATCGTTGGCTCGATCGTTCTCGGGGTCTGATCCTGCCAACCATTTCCGGCTCGGCCTTTGTGACCGCGAAGGCCTCGCTCCTCCTCCATCCTGGCGATCCTTTCGTCTGGGGCATCCGGAGCTGATTCCCTCCGATCCCGATTCCGACGCTCATGGATTCTGATCTCAGCCTCATCGGATCACCGGACCGTTTGTTCGGCTAATGCCTCTGATAGCCTTTGTGCGCTCTCGTGTGCCAAGTGGAGACCATCAGTGTACCGGATCGGATCCTTCCAAGAAAGGCTTTTACGATAAAGATCCATAGTGGGAAGACCCAATTCTTTGGCAAGTTGATCCACATCATCTTGCCCATTCGGATCCACAGGATTCTCCCGACCCACGGGCAATCTCAAGAGGACCACCTTGGAGCCCCGGACCTCCAATGCATGGATTGTCCGGACCAATTCCTCCGGTATCGGAACTGATTTCGGGTTCTGGATATCGTTAATCGCTCCTCGGGGTTCTACTATTTGTCCCCCCTCCCGACGCTGTCGCGATTTCAACCACCCGTAGAGAAGGGTTGTTGGTCTACTTTCCGCTCTCGTTATCGATACTGTTTTGTGAAACGCACGATCCATGCCCTGAGCTAGGGACAAGAGCTGGTTGTCATTTGCTCGAATGGGGTTCCATAAGCGATGCGCTTCGAGAAAAATCAGATTCGGGGTCTTGGACTGGCCGAGCGCCAGCTGGAGGCCTGTGATTGGGCTGGCTCCATCCAAGCCTAGATTAACGATATTCTCGAGGTTCGATCCTTGGAAATAGCTCGGGAGAAGGCGTCCGGCGATCGATGTTCCGACGATCAGGCACCTTGGGGTTGGTCGTTCAAGGAACCGCTCAATCCTCAACCGATTGGCCGTGTAGTTGGTCTCCGCTAACTCCGGCTTTGGCAGTCGAACCCGGACCAAGGACCAGAGGCAGCAGAGGACCAGAGCCACCACGAGGATCTTCAAGGACTGGGATCCGGTGCGCATGGGTTCAAAACTGGAAGTAGATGAACTCTCCCGGAGGCCCGGAGTTGGTGAAGATCAGGAACAGCATCACTCCATGGAGAGCTATTGTCACCTGTTCGGAGGTCCGTGGGTTCCAGGTCCTTCGCCACGGTTCGGTTGCCCCCCAGAAATGCCAGAGGATGACGGGCAGCGAGAAGCAGACGATCACGTAGAGGGCTTGGACCTGAGGTCTCCCGCCTTGGGTTGCCAGAGTACGGAGATAGAGAACGGCCTGGCTGAACTCGGGCAATTGGAAGAGGAGCCACAGAAACGTGACGGCGGTGAAACACAGGAAGGCCTTGGTGATCGACAGGAATGACCAGGAGGTCGACTCGGTCATCCGGTGTCTCCCTGTCAATCGTTCCAAGGCGAGGAGTACCCCATGGGCTGAGCCCCAGACGGCGTAGCTCCAAGACGCTCCGTGCCAAAGTCCCCCGAGAAACATCACCACGAAGAGGTTTCGATAGGTCCCCCATTCACCCCTTCGATTGCCTCCCAGGGGAATATACAGGTATTCCCGCAGCCACGAAGATAGGGTCATGTGCCAACGCCGCCAGAACTCGGTGATGCTGCGGCTCAGGTAGGGATGGTTGAAATTCGCCGGCATCTCATATCCGAACAAGCGGGCCAGCCCTATGGCGATCAGGGAATAACCTGCGAAGTCGGCCAGGAGCTGAAACGAGAATGCGTAGATAAGAGCCAGGAGGTTGATACTGGGGAGATCGAGGAACTCCGGATAGCGGATGGCGGCTGTCACCTCCTTCAGGTTGTCGGCCACCACCATCTTCAGAAAGAAGCCCAAGATGAGGGTCTTCACCGACGCATCCCAGGGGATGTCCGTTAACCGTTTGGCGCTGATCTGATGGAAGAATTCGCCTGCCTTCACGATTGGCCCTGCCACCAGCTGGGGGAAGAACGCCTTGAAGAACGTGACTCTTCCGTAGTGGCTTCCGACGCTGCCTCCGTCGTCCTCTCCGGGCAGTCCCGGGATTCCCCTGGATCCGGCATGCCACGCGTCCACGACGAGACTGATCCCCTGGAAGGTGAAGAACGAGATGCCGACCGGCAGCGGAATGCTGGTTATCCACGGGCCGACCATCCTCCAAAGCGATTCGGGGAGGACCAGTTCCCCGATCAGGGCAGCATATTTGAAGAAGCCCAGTGTTCCTAAGTTGAAGGCCAGCGCCCACAAAAGGACGCGTCGGCGTTCCTGAACGGATCGGTCTGATCGAAACAGCGCCCACGAGGCGACACCGTTGACCCAGCACGCGAGCGCCAACAATGGGATGAGTCTGGGATGGCTCCATCCGTAGAAGACGAAGCTGCTGAGCGTCAGGACACCAACCTGCCAGCCCTGGCTTCGGCCCAGGTAATGCAGGACGAACACCACCGGCAGGAATAGGGCGAACGGCCAACTGACGAAGGACATGGTGAATCGACGGTGGCCTAGCTAAAGGGCTGACCGCTCGCCGAACAAGTCGTTTCCGGAAACCGGGCGGAGGCTGTAGGGCCTGAATCTCTCACAGCCCCCTCGATTCCACCGACAATCGGATTGAGTGGGTCGCCGACATCGGGACACTGGGCGTGGCGTTCCGCGCCGATCTCAAATGTGCGGCATCTGCGGCATCTGGAACTTTGGCTCGGACGAACCGGTGGATCGGAGCGTGCTTGCCGCCATGAACCGGCGGATCCATCACCGCGGTCCGGATGAGGAGGGGATCCATGTTGAGGGAACCCTCGGACTCGGATTTCGCCGATTGAGCATCGTCGACCTGGCCCACAGTCATCAACCGATGGCGAATGCCAACCGTTCGGCTTGGCTCGCCTTCAACGGGGAGATCTACAATTACAAGGAACTCAGGAACCGTCTCGAGCACCGGTTTCAGTTCAACACCTTTGGCGACACCGAGACGCTGCTCCATCTGCTGGAGGAGAAGGGTTCCTCAGGCATCACCGACCTGGTCGGTATGTTCGCCTTCGCATTCTGGGATGCGACACGACGCTCGCTCCTCCTCGCTGTCGACCGTTTCGGGAAGAAACCTCTCTACTATTCCATCGATGGTGGACGGGTGGTCTTTGGTTCTGAACTGAAGGTGTTCCGGGAAGTTTCGGGATTCGACCCGGAGGTCGAACCGGAGGCACTCGACGAGTTCCTGTGTTCGGGATTCGTCAACGCTCCCCGGTCCATCTTCCGGAACATCCGCAAGGTCCCGCAGGGTCATTTCCTGAGAATCGACGCCACCGGCAGAGTCGAGATCCAAGCCTACTGGGAACCCTCCTTTGCCGCACCCGAGTCGTTCCGTGGGGAGAAACCGGAGAGTCTTGCCGCTGAGCTGAGACCTATTCTCGACGAGGCAGTGGGATGTCGTCTCATGAGCGAGGTCCCGCTGGGGGCTTTTCTGAGTGGAGGTCTCGACAGCAGCGCGGTCGTGGCCCTGATGGCTCGTCGACTTTCCCATCGGGTACAGACCTTTTCCATCGGCTTCGAGGATGATCCCAACGACGAGAGTCATTTCTCGGCTCTCATGGCCCGTCACTGTGGGACGCTCCACACGCATGAGGTGCTCTCTCCCCGTCAACTCATGGACTGGGTTCCTGGCCTCCTCGAGCACATGGACGAACCCTTCGCGGATGATTCAATCATCCCGACGTGGTTCGTCTCCAAGGTCGCTCGTCAGGCGGTGACGGTCTGTCTGAGTGGCGATGGTGGCGATGAGATCTTTGGTGGCTACACCTGGTATCGACGGGCATGGCGACAGGATCGCCTACGGCGTGCGGTTCCCTCGGCTTTGAGGTCTGTCGTCGCACCTCTCGGTCGGCTCCTCCCCCGAAAATATGGAGACTACCTTGGACGCGTCGATCAGCTCCCTTCTGTCTGGCGGACCTCGAGTCCGTATTTCCCACCTGCGCTCAGACATTCCCTGTTCCGTCCAGAGTTGGCGAAATCCCTGGCTGGATTCGATGCTGATATTCGGCGCTTGGACTGGGTATCGGACCGTCGGCACCTTCCTCTGCTCTCACAGCTCCAGTCCCTCGACATCTCCGGCTATCTGCCCGGTGGAATCCTCGTCAAGGTGGACCGCCTCTCCATGAGGGAGTCGTTGGAGGTGCGTTGTCCTCTGCTGGACCATCGGCTCTTTGAGTTCATGTCCCGGATTCCTCCGGAGTTGAAGATGAACGCCTCCGGATCGAAGTGGTTGTTCCAGCAGGCTCTCAGGGATGTCCTGCCTTCCGAGATCCTTCAACGCCGGAAACGGGGTTTTGATGTGCCGCTGCTCCGATGGTTGTCGGGGCCACTGACTCCCTTGGTGGAGGAACTCCGCTCGGCCTCCTCCCTGGCGATACACAGATGGCTGGAGCCTTCAGCCGTTGCCCGGATTCTTTCGCCGCAACCTCCTTTCGGTTTGTCCGAGGCCAGCCGATTGTGGGCCTTGGTGTCCCTGGAACTCTGGGCTCGTTCATGGTTTCACTCGGGTCGGCCATGAAGCCCGCGCGGATCCTTGTCTGCATCGACAGCCTCGCCGCGGGCGGAGCGGAGCGGCAGACGGTCGAGTTGCTGACCCGATTGGATCGCTCGCGATTCCTCCCCTCGGTGGTCTCGCTGCATGGTCCTCGGATGAACCAGAGCCGCCACTTTGTTCAACGGCTTGCGGACTCAGGCATCAAGGTCGTTGAACTCGATCGCCGTTGGTCGCCCGGTGAACTTCCTTCCTCGCTTCTCGGTGTCCTCAGATGCCTACGGGAGTTCCGTCCCGACCTCGTCCACTCGGTCAGCCACCACTGCAACCATCTGACCCGCGTGGCCCGACTTCTTCGGCCGGGACATTTCAGACTCCTGACGGCGATCCGAACCTCCTATGATGCGCGTCAGCTCCGGAATGAAAGGCTTGAGCGTTGGTTGTCCTCGTTTGTCGTCTGCAACAGCCCTGACATGGCTGTGAAGCTCCGAACCTCTGCGGGAATTCGGGAATCCAGGCTGCGGTACATCCCGAATGGACTGGATACGGCTCGTTTCGGATCCAATCCCGACCCGGGTCTCCGTTCGCGACTGGCGCCTGAGGTTGAGCGCGTTGGCGTGATGCTCGCCCGAATCACGCTTCAGAAGTCCCCTGATCTCCTGGCCCGCGCTGTTGGCCTGCTGGCGCGCTCGGGATCCTTTCGGCACGGTCACCAGATCTGGATCGTGGGCGAACCGGAATGCCCCATCGTCCAAGGTCGTCTTGATGACGCCATCCGGAGCGGCGGGCTTGAGGATCGGGTCCGGGTCTTTCCTCAGACACGGGATCCAGCTGCCTTCCTTCACGCCGCTGATTTCTCGATCCTGGCCTCCCTCTGGGAAGGGACTCCCAATGCGGCTTTGGAATCCCTCGCCGCTGGTAAGCCGGTCCTGATCTCCGAAAAGGCCAATGCCTGTGGATTGATCCGGGATTCCATCGAGGGATGGTCGGTGCCCACCGGGGACGAGGAGGCCTTGGCTGGTAAACTCCGGTTGGTACTCGACATGCCTCTCTCGGACGTGCGGGTCATGGACACCGCGTGCCGAGCCAAAGCTTCAGAATTTGACATGCCCCTGATGGTCCACCGCTACGAGGAGCTCTATTCAACGCTCCTTGGACTTTCAGGGGACCGCTGACGGTTCAGAGAAGACGCTGCTGCCTCTGCTCGAGGGTGATCTCCAATCCCAGGCCTTTGGTGCTTCCTCGACGTCGCTCGATGATGTGCTTGTCGACGGAGGGATCGTACTTCACGGGGTATTCACCATTGTAACAGGCCAGGCAGAACTCGTTCATCGGCCTTCCGGTGGCCCGGACCATTCCGTCGAGGGACAGGTATCCGAGGGTGTCGGCATTGAGGAACTTCCGAATCTCCTCCAGAGAATGGTTCGCCGCCATGAGCTTGTTGCGTTCCGGGAAATCAATCCCGTAGACGCACGGGTTCATGTGGGGCGGGCAGCTGACCCTGAAATGGACCTCCTTGGCCCCGGCCTCCTTGAGGCTCGTCACGCGCGCCTTGCTGGTGGTTCCCCGGACGATTGAGTCGTCGATGATCACGACGCGCTTGCCCCGGACCAGGTCGGCGATGAGGTTGAGTTTGACCCGGACAGCAAAGTCCCGGACGAACTGGG
>SXGQ01154758.1_pt1 | contig 11186 bp, 8 predicted proteins | sample 3178371 | NCBI WGS metagenome assembly SXGQ01 (sample SAMN11356859, study PRJNA531348) | freshwater metagenome | isolation source: freshwater sample F1-20 | place: China: Fuxian Lake, Yuxi | collected 2017-12-25 | reverse complement strand
TTTGGCAGCCAGTTGCTGCATCAGATCGGGGTTTTGAGCGGGCCACAAGAAACCGATGAGGGTCTGGCCTTCGTGCATGAGGGCAACTTCTTCAGATGTAGGCGCACGAACCTTGAAGACGATGTCGCTGCCGCTCCAAAGCGCTGCTGCGCTGGGCGCAATGCTTGCACCAGCGTCTGTGTAGGCTTGGTCAGAGAGGTCGGCCAGATCTCCTGCGCCTTGCTCGACCACCACCGAAAAGCCAAGCTTAACCAGCTTGGCGACCACATCTGGCACGGTGGCAACTCGCTTTTCGCCAGGGAAAATCTCTTTGGGAACACCAATTCGTTGCGGACTGGGTGCAACTTTGCTGTCTAAAACATTGTCACTTGGGTGGACAGTAGTCATGGAAAAAGTCTCGATAAAAAAGTAAAATGTAATTTATGGTTGTGTTTCTGAAAGCGGCCAATCGACAATGTAGCTTTTTAACATTCGATTCTCTTGATCTTGCTCTGTGAATACAGCACGCGCGATATCATGAAAAGATAAAATTCCAATTAAGTTACCTTTGTCTAAAACAGGAATATATCGCTGATGATGGCTTATCATTTGCGCACGCAAATCGTTGATCTCTACATCTGGGTTTGCAGTGATTGGCGCAGAATTCATCACGTCTTTGACTTGGAGTTCAGCTACTGGTGGCGTGGGACCAGAACGTAACTCCTTTTGGCGCTGTGCAAGAATCACAATGACTTCGCGAAAAGTAAGTATGCCAACCAGCTTTGTACCATCCACGACAACCAAAGAACCAAGATCCTGGTCGGCCATGGTAATCACACATTCAGAAAGCAAAGTATCTGGTTTGACCGTCAATGGTTGACGCTCCTTTGAGCGCAGAATATCGCTTACTTTCATTTCCAACCTTTTTCTGTTGAGCGAAGAAAATCAAAGTCACATCCGGTATCTGCTTGCATTACATGGTCTTGGTAAAGTTTGGCATAACCTCGCTCAGGTAATGCGCCACGCGCAGGTAATGCTGAGCGACGACGTTCAAGTTCAGCTTCATCGACCATCAGGTCGACTCGTCGCTCTTTGACTGATAAGCGAATGCGATCACCATTGCGGACAAGCGCCAAGGGCCCACCTGCCGCAGATTCAGGCGTGACGTGTAATACGATCGTTCCAAATGCAGTACCACTCATGCGGGCATCAGAAATACGAATCATGTCTTTGACACCGGCTATTGCCAACTTCTTAGGAATTGGAAGATAGCCTGCTTCTGGCATGCCGCTACCGCTAGTTGGGCCAGCATTTTGTAAAACCATGATGTCGTCTGCTTGAATATCAAGGTCTGGATCGTCAATACGATCAGAAAGGTCTTGCAAAGAAGTAAAGACAACTGCGCGAGCCTCTTTCTCAAACAGTGTTTTGTCAGCTGCAGATCTTTTAAGGATGGCACCGCCTGGTGCTAGCGAACCAAAAAGTGCAACCAAACCACCCACTGGCTCAATCGGCTCAGAGGCTTTGCGAACTACGCTATGGTCCGCCCAAGCGCCTTCCTCAGATGCAAGCCGCTCGCCCAATGTTTCACCTGTTACAGATAAAGTGTCCAGATGCAGTAGCGGCTTCAACTCTCGAAGTAAAGCGCTCATACCACCAGCTGCATAGAAATCTTCCATGTAGTTGTTGCCTGTTGGCTTAAGGTCAACCAATACAGGAGTTGTATCGCTCAGCTCATTGAGTTTGTGCAAAGAAACATTAATACCAAGGCGCCCAGCGATAGCAGTTAAATGAATAATGGCGTTGGTGCTACCACCCAAAGCCAACAGAACTCGCAGAGCGTTGTACACAGACTTTGGTGTTATGACTTGACTGGGTCGAATAGGGTTATGAATCAAGCGAACAGCTTGTGCACCACTGGCTTCGGCAGCACGCAGGCGATCGGCATGAACAGCTGGTATTGCCGCCGTGCCAGGCAACGACATGCCAAGCGCCTCTGCGATGCAAGCCATGGTGCTTGCAGTTCCCATCACAGCACATGTACCTGCTGTGGTAGCTAATCGGCCTTCGACGAGATCAATGGTCTTACGCTCTATCTTGCCAGCACGGAAACTTCCCCAGAATCTGCGGCAGTCTGTGCAGGCTCCTAAACGTTCGCCTTCGTGACGACCGGTCATCATAGGACCAGTGACAAGCTGAATTGCGGGAACATCTGCAGCAGCAGCGCCCATCAGCTGTGCGGGTACTGTTTTGTCACACCCCCCGATGAGTACTACAGAATCCATCGGTTGTGCACGAACCATTTCCTCAACATCCATGCTCATGAGGTTGCGAAACATGAGGCTGGTAGGATTCAAAAAGACCTCTCCAAGAGAGATGGTCGGAAACTCGATTGGCAGCCCACCAGCAGCTAGTACACCGCGCTTAACAGCTTCGACCAGTTCCGGCATAGCGCGATGGCAATTGTTGAACCCAGATCCGCTAGAGGCGATGCCTACTACTGGTCGCTCAAGCAATTCAGTCGAATAGCCCATTGACTTGATAAAGCTACGACGAAGATAAAGCGCAAAAGCGCGGTCACCGTAGTTGGTAAGCCCGCGTGCGATGCCGTGCTCGGGAATATCTGCCATGAAGAATCCTTATCGAAACGTATAGAAATCAAATTGTTAAAAGTTTCTATTTCCTTAATTAAAACGAAAAAGACTCAGAAAATTTATAGCCGAGTTTTAATGTATTTGGCTTCTAAATAGTCACGTATTCCAAGTGAGCCACCTTCACGACCCATGCCGCTGTCCTTGACACCCCCGAAAGGCATTTCAGCACTTGCGATGGCCAATTCGTTGATACCAACCATGCCCGCCTCGATGGCTTCACTGGCCAAAGTCGCTGTCTTTAGTGATTGCGTGAAAAGATATGACGCTAGTCCATACGGCGTAGCGTTGGCAAGCGATATAGCCTGATCAAAATTACTGAATGAAGCAATTGGCGCAACTGGAGCAAAAGGTTCGTCACGCATAATTCGAGCGGATTGCGGCACGTCAGCAAGTACTGTAGGAGCGAGGTAATAACCCATAGAGCCAAGCCCCTCTGGGCGTGAACCGCCAGCAATCAAGCGCGCACCATGATCAAGGGCGTCAGCAATCAAAGACTGAGCATTGATAAGTCCGCGGCGGTTGGCAAGTGGTCCTACGTCTGTATCTATTGCTAAGCCACGACCGACTTTTAGTGAACGTGCAATTTCGCCAAAACGATTTACAAAACTTGTATAAACGCTTTCATGTACAAAGAAGCGTGATGGCGAAGCACAAACTTGTCCACAGTTACGAAATTTAAATCGAGCACATTGCTCAGCAGCAGCCTCGACATCGGCGTCTTCAAATACTAGCACAGGCGCGTGGCCACCTAGCTCCATCGAGACTCGCTTAATACCTTCTGCAGCCAAATGAAGCATCTTACGACCCACCGCCGTAGATCCAGTCAAAGTAATTTTGGCAACCTTAGGCGATCCAACCAGAACTTCGGAGATGAAACCAGAGTCACCAGTAACAAGGTTTACAGTGCCAGGTGGCAAACCTGCGTCGTGCAATGCTTGGACAACTGCCATGCAACTACCAGCGGCTTCGCTGGCTGGTTTTACAACTACGCAGCAACCAGCGCCCAAGGCAGCCGCAATTTTACGGGAAGGCAACAGAGCAGGAAAATTCCAAGCGGAAAATGCAGCAACTACACCCACTGGCTCATAGCGAACTTGCATGCGAACTTCAGGAACACGTGCTTGAAAGGTATGTCCATAGATTCGCTGCGTTTCGCCCGCGTACCAATCAAACTGGTCAGCGGCATCATTGAGCTCACCGCGAGACTGTGCTAGAGGCTTGCCAGTCTCTGATGACATCAGGTGTGCACTTTGCTCGACGCGTTCACGGATAATCGCTGCGGTGCGGTGCAAAAGTGCTGATCGTTCCCAAGGCGATGTATGACGCCATGTTCGAAACGCTGTATGGGCAGCGTTGACAGCCGCGTCAATATCGGAGCGCGTTGCAACTGGAATAAAACCGATGACCTCTTCATTGGTTGGATCAATGACTTCTCTTGTCTCGCCTCCGGTGGCACTGCACCATTGACCGTTGATGAAAAGGCCGTAGCCGCTGTATAAGCCCAGATTGTCGCGCTTCATAGTCATGCCTTTTAATTTAATTTGCTACACAGGGGAGGACAGGTAGCGCTGTTGAACGTCATCGCACCAGTTACCTACATTCCAAGAACCATAAGCACCTAGCCCACCTTCTGGGCGCTCGCCTGCATACACTGGCACATGAACCACCGATAGGCCAGTATGGGTATGGGCGCGCTTCAATGCTTCGCGAAGTGATGTGACGTCTTCACCACCCCAAAGTGCCTGGACGCCCTTGACGCTAGCAGCCATTTGGACGTAATCAACGGCAACTGCATCGTTGGTACAGAAGTCTTGTCCGTACTGTGCGTGCTGCAAACTCGATATGGCGGCCATTCGCCGATTGTCAAAGATCACGATGGTGCCGCGCGCGCCATGCTCAACGGCACTGATCAGTGCTTGCGGGTTCATCATGAAAGAGCCGTCGCCCGTGAAAGCAATGGGATACTTTTCAGTACTCGCCATGCCTGCGGCAGTCACAGCACAGGTGGCGAAGCCCATGTAGGAAGCCCCCGATTCTGTGTAGGTTTGCCCTGGTGAGTCGTCTTCGACGGTTTGAAACCCATTGGCCTGTACATCGCCTGCATCAAAAAATTTGATCGCATGGACCGCATTGGCGAAATCACACACCACTTTGATGGCGACAGGCTGTGTCAGTACAGGACGCTGCCAGACATCATCAAAAAGCGGAGGCGTGGACTGACGCTCGTACAAGAAGTTTTTCCACGCTGCCTTGCTGGCAGTACAAGCTTCCAACCAAGCGGCACGTGGCTGAGCGTGTTCATCTGGCACGCCTTCAAGAGCCGACATCAGTTGGGCAACCACGGCACCGATGTCTCCCTGAAGCGCAATCGTGCGGTTGTAATGCGTCAAGTCGGACAGGTCGGCATTGATGTTGATGACCTGTTCTACCAAAGGATAACCAACGCCAGAGCAGTCACTTTGACACACGGCGCGCGTTCCAATGGCCACAAGCAGCGTCGCATTTGACATCGCATGATTGCCACTGATGGAGCCCTTGCTGCCGCCTACGTGCATGTATTGAGGGTGTGCATCAGGCAATACACCGGTCGAACCAGGAGAAGCGACTACCGATGCACCGCAACGCTCAGCCAGTTCACGCAGAGGACCTGCAAATGGACGTCCACCACCACCGACCTTGAAGACAATCCGCGCGTGATATCTCAATGCCTGTACAGCTTGTTTGAGCATTTCCATGTCGGCTACAGCAGTACGCGAGCCGTACAGCGCTTCAGGTAGCCCTTCCAAATTCAAATCATCGATGACCTGAGGCTGGGTGTTGATGGGCAATAACAAATAAAACGGCCCAGGCTTCACCGGATGGTTGACGCATTGCGTGCCTCGACGCAAGGCATCTCGAAGCGCTTCCGGTGTGTGAAGAACATAAGATTGACCCATCAGAGCCGTCATTTGTCCGTACAAATGCTGCTGCTGCTTGGGAATCTGTTGCATGTTATAGCCTTCACCCCAGGTTGTTTCGTCGCCATAAATGTGATAAAGGCCGACACCATTGCACGCTGCAGCCAGCGAACCGGCCATGGCCTGAAGCGCGCCAGGGCCGATGGAGGTCACAACAGCACAAGGCTCCTCCCATGCCCAGGCCAGAGCCGTGCCAGCATGCGCCATCTCGACTTCATTTCGGAAGTTGAAAACCTGCGTCACGCCAGCTAGTGTGTAGACCCGAAGAACCTCGCCAAGATCGGTTGAACCATGACCAAAAATAGCCAGATATTTGCTCACACCCTGCTTTAGCAGACCCAACACCAGAGCCTCAGAAAGCGTGATACTGATTTGCTTCGGCAGCGCACCAGCGGCCAGCGCATGATTCAAGCCACCGAAACGTGCGATGACTTTTGCCCGAGCTTCTTGCCCCTGAGGCCCTCGCAACATGAAGTCGGGTATTTCAGCAGATTTGTTCATTGACTTGATTTCTTTATTTGATGTTTAGCCCAACTCGCTCAATCAGTCGACCTAACATGAGGTCGTCCTTAGCAATGAGCGGGCCGAATTCACTGGCCGGCATGAATGCAGGAACAAAGCCCATCTTCAAACCCTGAGCTTTGAATTCAGGGCTATTCACGGCCTCTTGCACGGCCTTCTCAAGACGCGAAACTATGACGGGTGGCGTGCCCTTAGGAGAAGCAATACCACGCCACATTTCGCCGTTGTAAGCCATGCCTACCTCTGCAGTCGTTGGGACTGAGGGGAATGCTGGCTCGCGTGCCGATGAAAGCGATGCCACAATACGCAATGTTCCCGCACTTACATGTGCCGTCAGCGCTGATGGCACCGACACCACAGCATCAATCTGACCACCTAGCAAGCTTGTTACGACTTGCGATGCACCAAAGGGAACGTGCATGACATCGGCTTCGATTTCTTTGAAAAAGGCCACCGAAGAAATATGGGTGTGACTACCGATACCCGAGTTGCCAATCGAGACTGCACCAGGCCGTTTTTTCACATCTTCCACCATTGACTTCAGATCTTTCCAAGGCGCATTGGCCCTGATTGCGATGACCGGATTTTCTACAGTGACACGTGCAATTGCGTCGAAAGCGCGGTAGTCAAACGGGATCAAGCCAGAGTAGAAAACAGTGCTAATGGATGTTGAATTGAAGACCAGCGTGTTCCCATCAGCGGGCTTCTGCGCATACCTATAGCCAATTGAGCCGCCGCCGCCAGGTTTGTTGACAACGACGATAGACTGTCCGAGTTTTTTGGTCAATTGCTCCGCCAAAACGCGTGCGGTAACGTCGGCAGCTGAGCCTGCGGGAAATAGGACGACCAACTCAACGTGTTTTGTCGGGAAGGTTTGCGCAACAACTGAGGTGGTCGTCACAGTGGCAGCCGCGACGAGCATGCTCATTACGAAAATTCGCCGTAAAGTGCTTTGCATTTCATTTGTCATTTTTGTCTCTGTTTTTTAAGAGCGTGTGGCTTGTATTGCCAATCAGAATTACAGGAAAAGCTTGAAAAACTAATTGAAGTTGTATAGTTAGTTGATAGTTTCCGCAATGTGAGATTTGGCAAGTTGAACCTCTGAACGCTTGGCAATCAATGCCTCCATCACGCGCTCTGGTGTTGCTGGAAGTCGGGTCATCCGCACACCCACGGCATCGTAGATTGCATTGATAATCGCGGCGGCCGTCGGCGTGATGGCTGGCTCGCCGATACCCTTCACGCCCAATGGCGTTTTTGGGTCAGGTTCAGTCAGCAACACGGAAGTCACATGTGGAATGTCCAGCGCCGTGGGCAAGATGTATTTGGCGAAACCGGGTGTGGTAGTGACGCCGTGGACCTGGACATACTCCTCCATCAAGGCATGCCCTAAGCCCATAATGACTGAGCCTTCAATTTGACCCTCGACTTGCTGGGGGTTGATCACACGACCAACATCATGGGCAGCCCAAACACCAAGAACCTGCACCTCGCCTGTGTCGTCATCAACTTCGACCTCGGCCACTTGCGCACCAAAGACGTAGCTCTGCCAGGGCGTTGCTTCACCTGTTTCAGGGTGCAGTGCGGTGTGAGCTGAGGTGAAAAGGCCACTGCCAACAATCACAATACCGCGTTCTTTTTTCAAAACGTGAACAGCATGCGCCATGCTCATTCGCTTGCTGGCAGAGCCCTCAACCCAGACTTGACCAGAAAATGCTTTCACGCTTTCGGCGCTGACACCCCAGTAAGCACCCATGGCGTCCCGAAAGCGGCCAAAAGCTTCACGGCATCCGACTGCAACCGCATTACCAATCATGTAAGTCATTCTTGTGGCACCCGCATGTGCTGCCTCTGGCACTCGCGCTGTGTCGTTGTCTCCAAGCACGATGTCTTCAGGGCGAACACCCATTTCTTGTGCCGCAATTTGACACAAACCGGTGAGAACACCCTCACCAATCTCGGTCACGCCAGTTGCGATCTTGACAGTGCCGCCATCGTCGAGTTCAACCCAGACTGCAGCGCGGTCCATGGCGGCAGTACGGGCAATACCATACCAACCGCAGGCAACACCTCTTCCTCTTTGCTTCATGATATTTCTCCTTGAGTGTGATGCGCCGCAATGTTCAGCGGAACACTGGGCTTGGTTTTGCCGCCAATTAAATAAAACTCACGTGAGCCTTCGTAATTGAAATCGCTGCGTTTTGGCTGACCATGACCTTGGCGATAGGGCACGCCGGGTTCCCAGCCAGCGGCCTTGATTGCTGCTTCAAGGCATTCGACAGCGAGTACCCGGTCCAGTTGCTGACGGGTATGGGTCGTAGCGCCATCACGCATCAAATTGATACGGCGCAGCTCGACAGGGTCCATGCCGAGTTTTTGTGCGCAAAGGTCCAAGTGACATTCGGTTGCAAACTCAGATTGGAAAGCACCGAAAGCACGGAACGCACCGCTGGGCGTGTTGTTAGTGTAGACACCTATTGAATCGACCCATACATTGGGAACTGCGTAGGGGCCAGGGCCCAGTATCGCCGACTTGTTCATCACGCCAGGCGTCGACAATGCATAGGCACCGCCATCACTGACCATGACCATTTTTGTAGCAACAATGCGACCGTCGCGCTGAAGACCCATCGTGTAACGAATGTTGAAGGGGTGCCGCTTGGCACTGACCTTGATGCTCTCCTCGCGCGTGAACACGTAACGAACTGGGCGCCGAGTTTTGATCGCAGCCAGCGCCAACATGCCTTGATAAATCATGTCTTCCTTGCCGCCGAAGCCCCCACCCACGGTACTCATAATCATCCGCACCTTATTAATGGGGCGCCCTAAAATCCGTGCCAACATATGACGATGGTGAGTGATGTTTTGGCTAGGCGACTGCACTGTCACGCAACCATCAGCTTCTAAATAGGCTAACCCAGCTTCAGGCTCAAGATAGGCATGCTCGATCGATTGTGTATTGTAGGTTTGCTCAACAATGATGTCCGCTTGTGCAAGAGCAGCATCGACATCACCCTTACGAATGCGTGTATGTTTGCAAATATTATTTTGTGCGAAATCGTGAAGTTGTACGGCGCCATCTTTCATGGCCTCATGCGGGTCGAATAAGCTGGGTAGCTCCTCGTACTCAACATGGATTACAGCCAGGGCGGCGCGGGCAATGTCTAATGTTTCAGCCGCTACGGCGACGACAGCCTCGCCAACGTAACGCACGACGCCTCGCGCAAATGTGGGCTGGTCTTCGATGAAGACCCCGAAGTTATCAACCCCGGGTACATCGTCACAAGTCAGCACACATTCAACGCCTGGCATCAGACGTGCAGCCTCGGAATCAATACGGACGATACGAGCATGCGAATGAGGACTGCGCAGTACCTGCATGTGCAGCATGTTAGGCATGAACATATCGGCTGCATATTTAATCGCTCCAGTGACTTTGGCAGGCGAGTCCAAGCGGCGCGTACGCTGACCGATGAAACTGTCAACTGCCGTGTCTTCATTCAGCGCACTTTGGGGTTTGACGCCGCTTTGTACATCCCTTGCAAGCTCGACCGCATCGATGATTTTTTGATAGCCAGTACACCTGCAGATGTTGCCGCCCAATCCTTCTTTTATCTCGTCGCGGCTTGCACTTGGATTTTGGCGCAAGGTCGAAGTAGCCGCCATCACCATGCCTGGGATGCAATAACCGCACTGACTTGCACCGCATTTATTAAACGCCTGTTGCAGCAGAGACATGCCTGAATCGCGGTCCATGTCGTCAATGGTCTCAACAGAGCAGCCATTTATTTTTTGCACTGGTGAGAGGCAACTCTTGATGAGTTTGCCGTCGACAAACATGGAGCAAGTGCCACACTCACCAGCGCCGCAACCCTCTTTGTTGCCAGTTAGCTTAAGTTCTTCGCGAATAAAGTCGATGACACGGTAGTGGTTGGGCACGGTACGCTTCACCTTGCGGCCGTTAACGGTTGCGTTAATTTCAGTAGTGGGGTGGCAGCCTTGCGCCACAGACCCGTCAGATAAAAACGTATCAGACATATTCTGACTCCTTAGGTAGGCGAGGCAAGTCAAGCCCAGCATGCGCCAGTGCCGTGTTCAATGAGCGTTCGACAAAATTGCTCAAGACTTCACGCCTGTAGCTTTGACGGCTGCGTGAGCGAACCCGATCAGCCACTCTAAGTGAGGCATCACGCAATGCTGTGGGTGTGGGTTTGACCCCTGTGAGGAGGTCTTCAATGTCAGTGAGACGTTCGGGCACAGGTCCAACCGCGCCAATTGCGATTCGTAAATCGTCAATGCGTTTGTGGGTATCGATCCGTACCAGTGCGGCAATGCAGACCGTAGAAATAGCCAAGGAGCGGCGATGGCCTACCTTCTCAAAAGAAACACCATGTTGGGGTAACGCATCAAACTCTAGCCGCATTAGAATTTCTTCTGGCTGCAGTAAAGTTTTGCTTGGGCCAAGAATAAACTCAGAAAGAGGTACTGAGCGCTCAAGAATACGACCAGCTTCGCGGCGAGCGATAGTAATATGGGTATTGAGCGCCAGTAACGCAGGTTGAGTATCGCCAGCTGGCGATGCATTAACCAAATTACCACCAACTGTTGCTTGCTCACGAATTTGATCATCAGCAAACCACAGTGCACAGGAGCCGAGCACCGGTGCTTGGTGCTGCAATAGCGGGTGATGCTGCAGAGCAGAGATCGGCGTGGTTGCTCCAATGCGAATGCGTGTGCCTTGTTGAGACACTCCCCCCAAATCAGCAATGCGACTGATATCAACCACAGCAGGAAGGTGAACATCACCAGCCCGGCCCTCTCGCGCCCAAGGCAGTAGATCGGTCGCACCAGCCAACAAGCGTGCTGCAGGTATTTGATGAAGCAAGTCAAATGCCTCGTCTAGCGACTGTGGCATAAAGTATTTGTCAAATGTAAGCATGGTCAGCCTTTGTTCAGCAACCTTCGGGGTGACCGATTTTCACGACGACCTTGATGGCATCGTCGATACGCTCTCGTGCATGACGCAGCGCTTCGGGCACTTCTTCCAGCGGGAACGTATGCGTGTGAATTAGCT
>SXGQ01034150.1_pt1 | contig 11186 bp, 8 predicted proteins | sample 3178371 | NCBI WGS metagenome assembly SXGQ01 (sample SAMN11356859, study PRJNA531348) | freshwater metagenome | isolation source: freshwater sample F1-20 | place: China: Fuxian Lake, Yuxi | collected 2017-12-25 | reverse complement strand
TCTTTCTTGAATTTTAGGTACAAAGTAGAACAATTTACCGATAGGTAGGTTCATCGCTTGTACAGATACGATGTCATTCGCCAACAATTTGGAGAATACACGTCTGATGATTGGGAATACAACAGTTTCAAATGAACCTGATGCATCAGCAACAGCTGCTTCGTTTATCAAATATGACGCTTGGTTTTCATATAATTGCGCGATATTATCTTTTTGATGACCGCCAAGACCCTCAAGGAATCCTAACTCATCCCATTTTTTAATGGTATCTTCTTTGATAACACGGAGGTGTTTTAATCCAATGTTACCAACCATACCTGATTCTAATAATGCTCCCATTTTTTTAGATTTTTTATTTTTTAAGTTTATTGTTTATTTTAATTTTTGCATCAAATCTTTCATTCTTTTGAATTGTGGATTTTCATAAGCCTTAGACTCGGACAATACATTCGTAGAAGAAGATGTTGGTGCGTGATTTATTTTTTCAACCACCGATTCGGTTACTGGTTTTTTTGTTTCCAACTCGGTTTTTATTGAACTGTATAAGTTCTTAGACTCTTTCAAGGTTGAGATTGAATCGAATCTTTTTAAGATATTTAATTTTTCTTGTTTTGTTGTTGAATGCTCGGTAAATAAACGAGTCGCATAGGCCAAATTAGCGTTAAAGACAGCAACTTCATTTAACTTATCTTTGAATAAGACTAACGCCTTTTTATATTCATCGTTTTGTTTTTTTAGTTTACTAACCTCTTCGTTAATTTCGTCTCTTTTGTTACCAGCCTTGTACACGTTTTTTGATTTTAAACCCCCATGGTAACCATAACCCATTGTACGAGCGGATTCATCGACATCACCCTCAACTGGTTCTACATCTCCCTCCATTGCGTCTTCAGGTGACATGTCACCCTCATCTACATCATCAAGTTCAATTTCGTAAACAGTTTCATCGGACATCATTTCGTCTTCATCGACCGGCATTTCATAAGACATCATTTCGTCTTCATCGACCGGCATTTCATCAGACATCATTTCGTCTTCATCGACCGGCATTTCATCAGACATCATTTCGTCTTCATCTAATTGAATGATATACTCATCATCACCGTCAGATAACTCAATATGATTATCATCTTTTTTGACAATTACACCATCATTAGGACCCATTGCTTTGAAAACTTTTAAAATTTCGTCTCCATCTGCACCGGTCATATCTAATACATCATCATCGGTGTCCATGTCGTCCATTGTTGGAGCCATGTCATCATCGGTGTCCATGTCGTCCATTGTTGGAGCCATGTCATCATCGGTGTCCATGTCGTCCATTGTTGGGGCCATGTCATCATCGGTATCTAATGAATCGATATCTTTTGATGGTTCATCATCTTCATTATCTGGATTTTCTTCATCACCAGTTTTTACCGGTACATCATCTGTATCCTCTTCAGAATCGGGTTGTTCGTCAACCTCTTTCTCTTCTTCCAATGATTCTTTTAGCAAATCGTTCAGTTCCTGTTTCATTGTAGAAGCCAGTATACCTTTTGCGTTCGCTTTTACTGCTTCTTCAAGTGTTTGTACTTGAAGTAACGCTTGTTCTAAAATTGATTTGTTGCTCATTTTATGAATATAGTTTTATAATAAATATATTGTTTTTCGTAAAAAATATTATGTTACGTTGTTAAAAACGTAAAAAAATTTATTTTGATAAAAAACTATCCAATCTTGACATAAGATTTTTCATTTTATCAACGTCTTTTGGTTTTTCATCCAATGACTCTTGATACTGCTCTCTGTCATTTATATCTGAGAAAACATACGCTCCTGGGGTGCTTGGGGATGATACTAAATCAAAACAAACTAATTCAAAATCATCTTGAACGATATTTTGTCCCTTTACATTTTTTAATGAACCAACTCCTCTTGATGATATACCAAGTGTTGCCCCATTCATAATTAACATTGCTGCTTGGTCTCCCTTTGTGCTTACAATCCCCATTTTTTTCCATGCGGGTGAAGTAAAAAGTTTTATTTTACCCATTAATATTTTACCATCCCACCATGTCTCTAAAATTGAATGGGAAACCCTATCTAAATCAATTAAAGACGAATTTCCTGACCAATGACATTTATTATTACTTCTAATATAATACACATGATTGGGCACATCAACCGAATAAACAAATTTATCAGTGTTATCTACTTCACTCACTTTCAAAAATCTTTTGTCTAGATATATTCCTTTTGGTTTTGAAAAATTTAAAAACCACATATCTTTAGAATTTTCTCCTTTTATTAATCTTTTTGACCCATCATGGTTTGGTATGTATCTATCAAATTTCCTATTTTCTTTTCTTATATTACCACTAACTCCTGTTTTAATTAATATTTCCTGCAAATCATTAATTAAAACTTCTGAAGTTGAAAACACATCACTTTGATTATATTTACCTATGGTTCTACCATCACCTAGTTTAAACCACTCTATAAGGTTTTTAAGATATTTTGGTGAAAGATTTTTTAATTCATTTGGAATAAATTTTTCATGTGATTTACCTAAAGGTTTTAAATATTTCCATAATCTTCTATCATTAATTATAAAACTAACATTTCCACTTTCCTTTGTATATTTTTTTATTTTAAAAGGTAGTTTTATTAATAAATCCTCAATTAATTTTATATTATTTGATTTTTTCTGAGAAATACCAACTATATATCCGTTTTTAGATGAATCATATAGATTAATTTTTCCCGATATTTTATTTTCTACTTTAATTAATTCACTTAAACCAACATGTCCTTCAGATAAATAAATACCCATAAAAGACATAAATAAATCCATTGGTATTTTTAAGTCTTTACTATAGTATTCCTTATCTTCTTTAGATGCTCTCACGTGGAATTCATTTTCTGAACACCCCTTTAATGTAAAAAAATCACCTTCATTGTTTTCGTTCACTTCACCATTTTTTGGTATATAAAAGTTACTTAAATTTTTACCATTATTAAAAGTATCTAATATTTCTTGAGCGGTTATGAAACTTAACTTTTTATTATTTTGATTAATTATTGGAAACTTATGATTAGGTGTAACAGAAACATCCATGTTTTTTCCTTGAAAATAAATCATTTTACCATTATATTCGTGTTTCACTTTTGAATAAATGGTTTTATTTTCTATCACACAATTTTCATTAAGTGTTATTATTTCCTCAAATTCGTCGACTTCTTTAATATTTTTCCAACCATTTTTAGTTAGTATATCAACGTCACCAGTATGGCACGAAGGATGATTTAATTCATTTAAAGCACCACCCTTTTTAATTAATGTTTGATATTTTTCGTTTTCTCTTTTTAATAAAAGTTCTGGATATATTCTACCATTTTTGTTTGGTGTATCATATTTTTGTAAAACAGCAAACAATATAATATCTTGAGAGAAATCCATTTCTCTCATTTCAGAAATTATTTTCTTATTTTCTTCGTATGAAATATATCCAGCATCGTATTCTAAAAGAATACCTCTACCGGTATCATTAGGACCCAATATCTTCATTAAACTTTTTATAATAAATACTTCGGAAAAAGATTAATTCTTTTTATCGAAGAAATTATAAAAAGTTTTGTCAACAAGTACTGTTTCGATTATGTCTTTTGATAGGTTTGCAATGTAATTTTTTATTTCTTTTGACCTTACATCAAAATGTTTACTAACATAAAGGGTTATTTCTAAATCCATAAAAGACCTTTTATTTAATTTAATTCCGTTTGTTTTTATGTCCAAATCAACAATACACTGTGGTTTGAAAAACTCGGAATTAAGTAAATAGATTTTATCTTTTATTCTTTTTCTACTTTTATAAATTAATTTATCAAAATCTTGTTCATCCAACGTTGGTTGTATCCATGAGTTTAATTGTATGTAAATTGTTTTTAAATTTTTATAATCTACAGTTCCGTAACCTATTTTTACACTCTTGTGTGAACCAATTACTATAAATTTTCCTTTTTTCATTATTATTTATCATATATAATATTTTTATGGTGTTTATAAAATATATGAAATAATGTTAATAATTTAAAATTTTTTTCGTATATTTTAAAAAAAAAGTTATGATAAAAATCAATGTAAGTAAAGAAAAAGGAATTGAATCCGCATTAAAAAAATATAAATACAGGGTTCAAAAAACAAGACAAAATGAACAATTAAGAGACAGAGAGGAGTTTGTGAAACCTTCCGTGGCTAAAAGAGATAAATTACTTAAAGCAATTTATAAACAAAAAATTAAAAGCAAAGAAGATAGGTCATAGTAACCCATTCTTCAATTCAATAAGTTTATAATAATCAAATTTTGTGGTGTCAGATTTATTTATTTCTGACATCACATTTTTTAATTTATCTTTTAACGTATCCTCACTCGATTCTTTAATCAAAGAGTCGATTTTGTTAGTCAATTCCTTTTTAAGGTTTTTTGTTTCTTTTATTAATTCATCATTGGGCATTGAAACAATTTTATTAAATGTTTCTTTTTGTTCCTCACTTAAAAAATCCGAATATTTTATATTAAAATTATTAACCAATACTGCATTCAACAGTGAATGATTTTCTATTTGAATTTCACTTAGTTTTTCATCTCGTTTTTTTTCCTTTAATAAATGTTCAATTAAATTTTCTCTAGCATCTATTTTTTTGGATATATTGTGTATAGTGTTCTCTTCCGAAAGAATATCTAAATTTTCATACAAAGAATTTTTTTCAGACTCAACTTCTTTTAAATTCTTAGTGAAATTTTTCAAATCTTTCTTTATAGTTTTCATTTTTTCAATCAAAATAGGTTCGATTGATTCCACATATAATTTAGCTTTATCTTTTGATGTGATGTTTAAATTTTCTATGTTTTCATAGAAAGTATACATTTCGGATAATGTTTTATTTGATGTGATTGATTTTATGGTATTTTTTAATTCCACTTTATTTTTTGATGTATATAAATCAGTTAACTTAGTTAACATTTTTAATTTAAATTCTCCAAAATTTGTCATTTGATTATTGGTTTAGTATATCGTTTAATTTATTTTCTATTTCATAAATATTCTGTTGTGCTTTATTAATATCAAATAAATCTTCTAAATTGTTAGATTCACCTAAAAAATTTGTTAATCTAATTTTTTTATTTTCACTTAGAGGAACCTCACCACCGGCCGGTGGTGTTGGTAGTGTTGGTGGTGCTCCCATATCCATACCCCCACCCGCTTCAGCACCTTCTGGTGATTGTGCTGCGGCCTCCCTCTCATTTTCGGGAATACCATATTTGGAATCGACCTCATCAAAAACACCCGAACGTTTTATTACCATTTGAGTATTAGTTAATTCAAAACCAATCGCCCTTTCTAATCTTTGTTGTTGTAAATCTAAAACAACTTCACTATCACTCATACCCAAGATATTCTTTTTTGCCCATGTATGTGAAACGGGTAATATACCTATTTGAGATTGGTCGGAAGTGGCGTCTTTATATAATAAAATTTTTTCTTTCCATTGTTCAATTCTTAATAAATCTGACTGAGCGGATGGGTTTGTTAGAGATAATGAAAAATTATTTAATTCATCTTCTAATCCAACTAAATACAAATGAATTAAAGCGATTTTATTTAACTCATGTATTAAAGATTTTTGAATTCTATTAATTGTTCTTGCGAACCTAATGTCCATTAGTGCTAATGTTTTACCATCACCAACAACTTCTTCAAAACCCAAAAAGGCTTTTGGTATTCTTAGTGCTGCTAACATTTTTTTCTGAATATATTCAATATCCGCAATTTCTCCCAAATTTTGAGCACCAGGTAATGTTTCAATTGGATTTGTTTGAGCCGGGTCACGAACAGGAATAAAATAATCTTGGTCTACCGCCATTTGATTATACCTCATATCAACTTGACCGTTTCTTGAATCAACAACTTGGTCCCTTTTAAATTTATTCGCAACTCTTTGTACATATGGTTCGATATCTTTGTCATCCATATTACCAACAAAAACTTTAAATACACGTCTTTCAGGTGCCCTCGTTGTTCTATAAATCAACATAGCATCTTCAGCAAGTAACAATTGTTTCCAAATCCTCCTGATTTTATCCAACATAGATGTACCATAAGGAAGTTTTCTATCGTCACCTAATAGTCTAAAATGAGCAATTTCCCAAGACTGAAACTCCATTTCTTTATTTTTCCATTGAAATCTGAGTTCTCTACTTGGCATTTGCATAGTATTCATTTGATTAGGAGTTTTACTTTCCTTACCCTCTAATCTTTCAATCTCAATATTTGGTAATTGTTGACAACCAATAATACCTTTTTCTGGGTCAACTTTTAAATAAACAAAATTGTCACCATATTTACACATACCTCTAGCCCACATTTGTAAATTAGTATTTAAATCCAATCTGTTTACAAATAAATCTTCTAATGTTGATTTAATTCTATCGGATTCCGAAAAGATTGTTAGTAAGTTTCCCTTTTCAGATAATGTTGTAGATTCTTCAGCGTATATATCCAAAGCAGCTGAAATTTCAGGAGTATTATGTGAAAAAATAGTGTCGGTTGCAAAGTTTTTATAACCAGGTACTGTTAAATCATATACAGGTACAACTCCATATGGCTCAATTGAGACAATTTTATGATTTAACGCATATGATTCTCCTTTTACTTTGGCGGTTGAATATTTAGATTTTTCAATATTGTATACATCACAAAAAGTTGACCAATCTTTATATCCCGCCCACATAATTTCTCTCTGTAATTTAGTGTGAGCAATGTTTAATGCTCTTGATGTACCTTTTAGTGTTTTGTGTTTTTTAGCGGTTTCTGTTATCAAATCAAAAGGTATATGAAAATAAGAAGGGTTATTCTTACCTTTTCTTTTTCCATTCCAACAAAATTCACCCTTTCTTTTTGCAACCTCTTTCATCTTTTCTCTAAATTCTTCGTTTGACCATAATATCTCGTTATTTAGTTTTCTGTGAAATGACCTATGTTCAGTTCCGTCCATTATTTTAAGATTTTGAGGTAAATTATTTTTACCATTAAAATCAATATGATGAACTTCTTCATTTTCTTTTACTGCTCGACCATAAAACCATTCTGCGATTAATTTGTGTTCACTAATCCAACCATTATGTCCTTCTTTTGAATTACACACATAAACCCAATTATAAGTTTGATTGTTATAAAAGGATTTTCTATAAAATGGCATCATAGAGTCACCTGGTTTTAATTCCGAAATACGAGAAAACGAACCATCTCTTTTCATTAATCTGTGTTCCCAAGTACCAATAATAAATGATTTATCATCGAATGTGATTTTATATGTCATTTCATCTCTAGTGTGATGGGCGTTTTTCGCAATTGCTGGTACCACTTTTTTTAGATTATGGTCATATGAATAAACGATGAATTCATAATCTCTACCCATATCGGACAATTCTTTTATAGTTGTAAAACCATTTGGAGTTGCGATTTTAGTGTCACCATGTAAGCAAAATTCCATTGACTCAACATCATAATACATTGATAATCTGTTTGGTTCATAATAAACAGATTGGTTATACAGTGATTGGTCAAGTTTAGAAAATTTATCAGCAATGTATTGAGTTTGTTGTGCCTGCAACATCGCCTTTTCATATTCTTCTCTACTACTCGTTTTTAAAATTTCTTCTTTATCGAATTTAAAAGATGGTGCTTCTTCAGGAGTTACTTTACCGGGAAAACCAAATATTTTTGTTAATCTTTGAAATACTGTTAAATTATCAGCCATGTATATAAATAGTTAAAAAGAATATAAATAAAAATTAGTTTAAAATAAACGATTAACGTTGTTTACCAAATAACCAAGAATATTGTTTATATTGTTCTTTTGTTGCATTATTGTTTTGTTGAAAAATAGGATTACCATCCGATGACATTGAACCAATTTGGTCAAATGATGTTCCATATGAATAAAATGATTTATTTGGTTCATATGTCCTCTCAGATATTGTCCACGATTCTAGCATCGCCTTATTTGCATTTTCATTTTTACTTAGTTGAGCAAAAGAAATATCACCAACATATAGAGCCATAGACATACTCATGATAGCATCATCATGAGAGCCTTTCATGTGGTCTGGTCTACCATTGATATAAACAAACGTATTTAATTCATTCATTAATCTTGCGGACCTAACTTGAAACCCTTTTCTCAATTGTTCTTCAAACGCAGCCACAATTTGTGTTCTCTTATTATTGAAGTTAATACCGGGTATTTTTTCCATTGCTTTAGAATTATATTCCCAAATATTCTTTGTGTTAATACCATCAATATAGAGATTTTTGTAATTTAATTCTTGTAGTTTTCTTGATGTTGCAACACCCATCCCACCAGTAATATCAACAACAATAAACGCTTCGTAAAGAACACCCCATTTATAAGCGATAGATGCTAAATCATCAGGCGGCATTTTACCAATATATTCTGCAACTTGTTCTCTTTCATCAAAATCAATAATGTTTATTGATGAAAAATCCTCACTATCACCTCTACTAACATCAACACCCATTATGTATTTATGACCTTGTATAGGTTCTTTCCATTGCCAAAAAGTACCTTGCATGTACTTTTCTTTCGGGTCCCTCAACATGTTTTTGACAATGTTATCTTGCATTTCTGTTGGAATCACACCATCCCCCGAACCAAGAAAATCACACTCCAATTCCTGAGCAATTTTTCTTCTATCAAATTTAAATTTTTTAGACATTGACTCAAACCAAGAAGATAAAGGTTTATATCCTTCCTCTTCATACTGTTTGTAATTTTCGATTTCAAAATCGGTCATTACAATTTCATCATCGTCATATTGTTCTCTATTTAACATATAGTGAACAATATCACTACATTTAACCCATCTTAAATCTTTTGTGTATCTCGGGTCTTTAAACCATCTTAAGTCAGTTATATGAAAATCGTTAACACCTCTAATAGCTTGGTCGTATACACCGTAATAAATTGGGTCAAAACCATTTGGTGTGGAAATAAGAATAATCTTACCACCCGTAGATAATGATGCCATAGATGCCGCCCAAAAATCTTCACCGGCCTCAATATGTGCCGCTTCGTCAAAAATCAATATCGTTGGTGTGTAACCTCTTAACGCATCTGCAGATGTTGCCACTGCTTTTACTTCACAACCGTTGTTTAATCTAAATCTACTTTCTGAATTTTTATCCGGTGAAAAACCAACATTAACCCAATCGGGCCATTGTTCAATAAACGCCCTAATTTTGTTAGCCATTTCAACCGCAGTGTCTTTTTTGTTTGCTATTATCAATACCCTTTCAGGATTATCTTTTTTTGCTGTTTGAAGTTTTTTTGAAATCCAAGCAGCGGTAACCGTTGTTACACCAGCCTGTCTATATTTTCTCGTTATATTCTCATTGTATTTTTCATAATCCTCTAATAATTGTATTTGGTCAGGAAATAACACCAACGGAACGAATCTTTTTTGCGTATTATCGTAAGTTTGTAAATACGTTTTTAATGCATAAGGGGTGTCTTTGATAATTTTAGCATACTCCTTTAGTTGTTCTATTTTTTGATTACTCATATATATAAATATAAAAAAAGGGGACATAAGTCCCCCTTTCTTTTTTTTAGTCATTTAAACGGACTAATCGTCGGATAATCTAATACCTAAATCACCTAAGAAATCAGATAAATCGTCATCATCTGTATTATCTGTAATGTCATTTAAATCTTCGTTAAATGCATCAATAGCATCTTGATAATCTTGGTTTTTAAGTAATTTATCTATACCATCCATCAATTCGTTCATTAAACGTTTACCACCATCTGAACCCGATATAACCTCTCTCATAAACACCAAAAATTGTTTTGCTGGTAATTTAAATATTTCAACCAATAAATAATTTTGTAATTCTATTTTATTTTCATCAGTTAAAAGATTTTCAGGATACTGAGACCTAATTCTTTCCCAAATTGCTGGTCCTAAACGTAAATCCCACATTTCTTTTTCAAGAGTGTCCTCAGAACCCTCAATTTCTGACCACGCTTCTGTATCTTCATTACCTTCTTCATCTGTAGGTCTTCCTTGAATCGCAAACAATTCCATAACACCCTTAATTAACTCATGAACAAGAATCGGAAAATTAACACCTCTCGCAACGATTGTCGGTGGATTAGTATTTCTTCTTACCTCTTCCTTACCCCCAACAGAACCACCACCTTCAGGCCCACCCATCATCATCTTCATGGTCTCATCACTTAATTGCCAATACAACGTATCGTTGATTGACATCAAAATACCATATTGTCCAATAATTCTGTCAGAACCCGTAATTTCTCTAATCTTATCTGCAACATAATGATACATGTAGTGACCTTTTTTAGATGCCCCTTGTATCATATTATTAATTAATCTTCTCTTCGCCTTTTCCATTGTCATTGATTCCAAATCACTCATCAAATCTTGTTCAATGTCGACAGGTTCAATATTTGGTTGTTGTTGCATTTCTCGATTAAAATTCTGAGTATCAATTTCACCCATACCAACAATCTTCGCATCAAATTGTAGGGCCCCTTCGGGAATACCCATTTCTTTTATTACTAATTCAACTGCAAGTCTTTCTAATTCTTCTTTATGCGCCCGTTCAGTTTGGATAATTTCATTATGTGCCGACATCATCATTCGAGCCAACGGCATAATATTTTCTTCACCTCGCATTGGTGCATTAACTCCCGTATATTCTCTAACTTTAGCAATTACTTGTCTGTATCTTTCAGATGCAAGTAATTCTTGAAAATTTTTATTAGGTTCTTCACCGGTTGACGGGAATGGAATCTTTTTTAGTGGAGTGTCTCCTTGTGCTAATTTGTCTTGTAATCCTTGATATGGTCTATCAGGTGTATCAAAATCCATTGGCATCTCATGTAAGTTTTCACTTAATATACGTAATAAATCTTTTTTTAAAAACTTCATTGTCTAATATTTTTTTTCTCTTAATGCTTTAGGTTTAGTGTCAGTCCCCGGACCCGGTTGATAAGGTGTTTTTGGTTTTGGTTTATCTTTCTCTTTTGGTGGTGCAACAGGTTTAACATCGGGTCGTGATGGTGAAGTTTTCGTTTCCCCTATTCCCACTGCTTT
>SXGQ01846401.1_pt1 | contig 11187 bp, 11 predicted proteins | sample 3178371 | NCBI WGS metagenome assembly SXGQ01 (sample SAMN11356859, study PRJNA531348) | freshwater metagenome | isolation source: freshwater sample F1-20 | place: China: Fuxian Lake, Yuxi | collected 2017-12-25 | reverse complement strand
TCAAAGGCACCGGCAACATGGAGATTCATCTCGACCGGGCGTTGGTCGACAAGCGGATCTATCCAGCGATCAATATTCCCAAATCTGGCACACGGAAAGAGGAGCTTCTCTATCACGCGGATGAGATGCCGCGGATTCATATTTTGCGTCGGGCATTGTCTTCCCTGCCTCCGGTGGAGGCGATGGAGTTGCTCTTGGGCCGCTTGAAGAAAACCAAGAACAACGTGGAGTTTCTGCTGGCGATGAATCTGAAGGAGTAGGGCCGGCTTTTTTCTGAGATGAAAGTCTTAGTGACGGGGGGGGCGGGTTATATCGGTGCGGTTTGCGTGGAGGAGTTGATCGCGGCAGGGCACGGGGTGGTCGTTTGGGATAATTTGAGTGAAGGGCACCGTGCGGCGGTTCATCCCCAAGCCCATTTTCTGCAGGGCGACTTGGCGGAGAGGGATCTTTTGCAGCGGGCCTTGGCTGAGCATAAGCCCGAGGCGGTAATTCACTTTGCGGGCAAGGCGCTGGTTCCGGAAAGCATGAGAGATCCCTCTCTTTACTATCGGGTCAATGTCTCGGGTGGGGTGAATCTTTTGGACGCGATGGTGGCGGCAGGATGCCGGAAGATTATTTTTTCGTCTACCTGTGCGACCTATGGGTTGCCGGAGAAGGTGCCGATGGACGAGCAGACCCCGCAGAGACCGATCAATCCTTATGGACACTCAAAATTGGTTTTTGAGCAGATTTTGACTTGGTATGCCCAGGTGCACGGATTAATTCCGACGGCATTGCGATACTTCAACGCTTCGGGGGCATCCCCGGAGCGGGGGGAGCATCATCGGATCGAGACGCACCTGATTCCGAATGTTCTTTTGACCGCTTTGGGTCAACGGGAAGTGGTGGAGGTGTTTGGAGAAAATCATGCGACCCCCGATGGCACCTGCATTCGGGACTATATTCACGTGAGGGATTTGGCCTCGGCGCATATTTTGGCTTTGGATCGGGAGAAGCCAGGGTTTTTCAATGTAGGAACGGGCAATGGATTCTCGGTGAAGCAGGTGGTGGAGACAGCGAAGCGGGTGACGCAGCGGCCGATACCGGTGCGGGGCCAACCGGCCCGAGCGGGGGACCCGCCGGCCTTGGTGGCGGGGTCGCACAAGTTGCAGAGAGAGTTGGGTTGGAAGCCACGTTTCTCGGGCTTGGAGGAGATTTTAACGAGTGCTTGGAAGTGGCATCAGGCCCATCCTCAGGGCTATGCGGAGTAGGGAATTACTTTGATGAAAAAACCTTTAACTGTTTCGGTGGAACACTTTCACACCCAGCACGCGGCGAGATTGCAGCTGAAGCTGGTGGTCGGGCAGGACGGCATGGGGCGACTTATTCGGGAAGGTGCGGTTAACCGACTAGGGATGGCCTTGACCGGATTCATCAAATATTTTGCGTACCGTCGGGTACAGCTGATTGGCAAGAGTGAGATCAGCTACTTTCAGTCCCTGGATCCGGCAACGAGGCAGGCAAGAATCCGAGCCATCTTAGACAAAAAGATTCCCTGTATTGTATTCAGTCGCGATAACCGCCCGCCTTCGATCATCCTTAAGGAAGCCCAAAAAGCGAAGGTACCCGTCTTTATTTCTCCGATTCCCACGCCACGGCTGGTCAATTTGATTACCTTATGTTTGGAGGAGGATTTCGCGCCTTCGACCAGTGAGCACGGCAGCATGGTGGACATTATGGGGGTTGGCGTCTTGATCCGGGGGGAAAGCGGGGTGGGAAAAAGCGAGTGTGCCTTGGGATTGGTCGAGCGGGGCTATTCCTTGGTGTCGGATGACGTCACCCGCCTACGTTTACTGGAGGGCAGGGAATTGATGGCCACGTCCGCGGAAGTGACGCGAACCTTTATGGAGGTGAGGGGAATCGGAATTATCAATGTGGCAGCGATCTTTGGGGGGCGAGCGATTCGGACGGAAAAAAGATTGGATCTGGTGGTATCGCTGGAGGAGTGGGACAAGGTAGAGGAGATCGAGCGAACGGGTTTGGATCAGCAATTTTATGAAATCTTGGGGTTGAAGATTCCGCTGGTGAGGATTCCGATTCGGCCCGGGCGTGATTTGGCGGGGTTGGTCCAGGTGGCGGCCCTCGATCAAAAGATGAAGACGATGGGTCAATTTTCAGCGCTGGAGTTTAATGAGAAACTGATGAGCCGGCTGAAGCTGAAAGACGGCTAGCCATGGGCACAGGGGCAGTGGAAAAAGCCTCGAAAGAGGTTGCGATCAAAAATCGGCTCGGGCTGCACGCGAGACCGGCGGCGATGTTTGTCCGCGAGGCGAATCGGCACAAGTGCGAGATTTTGGTGGAAAAAGACGGGGAAACAATCAATGGGAAGAGCATCATGGGGTTGATGATGTTGGCGGCGGGGATGGGTTCGAAGATTGTCTTGCGAGCGGCTGGTCCGGGGGCAGAAACGGCCATCCAATCGTTGCTGGAATTGGTAGAAAGAAAGTTCGACGAGGAGTAGGGCAAAGGGAGATAGTTCTCCCCCGTGATTGCAACTGGCAGCTCCTCTGTCCCGCCCACGGAACTCCGTCTGGCTGGAATTCCGGCTTCCCCTGGGGTGGTCAGTGGCCGGCTGGCCATTTTTTCGCATGAGGAGGTGAGGGTACGCCCGACGCCGATTGAGGAGTCCCAGATTCCAGATGAGCTACGCAGATTAGAGGCAGCGCTCTTAAAAACGCGGGAACAGATTCAGGGGATTAAGGATCATCTGGCTCGGTCCCTGGGGGAGGGGCAGACGGAGATTTTTGAGGCGCATCTTTTGGTGGCGGCCGACAGCACGATTGCGGGGGCGGTACGCCGGCAGTTGGAGTTGCGAAAAGTGTGCGTGGAACATGTCTACCAACACGTGATTCATGCGTACGCCCAAAGCATGAAAGAAATGGAAGATCCGTATTTGCGGGAGCGCGCGGCGGATATTTTGGACGTGGGTCGGCGGGTGATTTACAACCTGCTCGGGCGGAAGTTGGCGGACCTTTATTCCCTGGATGCGCCGAGCGTAATTTTGGCGCACGACCTCACGCCATCCGACACGGCTCTGCTCAATCGGCAACTTGTCTTGGGCTTCACCACCGAAGTGGGGAGCACGACTTCGCATACGGCGATCATGGCGCGGTCACTGAATATTCCGGCAGTGGTGGGCTTACATAGTGTCTTGGCTCAGTGTGAATCGGGGGCGCTGGTTATTTTGGATGGCTATGCGGGCTTGCTCATCGTCAATCCAACCGAGCAGACGCGCTATGAGTATGGGCAGATTGAGAAGAGGCGTTTGGCGGTGGAGCAGAGCTTGGAAGTGCTGCGAGACACGCCGGCGACGACGAAGGATGGCCGGCGCTTAGTGCTTTCGGCAAACGTGGAGTTGCCGGAGGATTTGCCTCTGATTGCGGAGAGCGGGGCGGAGGGGATTGGATTATACCGGACCGAGTTTCTTTTTCTGAACCGTGTTCAGTTCCCGGGAGAGGATGAGCAGACCAATATTTATCAGCAGGTGGTGCAGGCGTCTCGGCCTCATCTGGCGATGATTCGAACTTTGGATTTGGGGGGAGATAAGTTGCCGTCGCATCAGGGGCTAGATCCCGAAGTGAATCCTTTCTTGGGTTGGCGGGCGATTCGATACTGCTTGGAGAAACCGGATTTGTTTAAAGCGCAACTGCGGGCGATTTGCCGATCGAATCCTGGGGGGAAAGTACGAGTGATGTTTCCGATGATTGCGACGCGGGGGGAGTTGGTGGCGGCGTTGGCCTTGCTGGGGGAGGCGAGAGATGAGTTGAAAGCGGCGGATATTCCGGCGGCAACGGAGGTGGAGGCGGGAGCGATGATTGAGGTGCCATCGGCGGCTCTGATTGTGGATCGATTGGCTCCGCTGGTGCAGTTTTTGAGCATCGGGACGAATGATTTGACCCAGTACACTTTGGCGGCGGATCGGACGAATGAGCGGGTGGCATCGCTGTATCAACCGACCCATCCTGCCGTGCTGACCTTGATTGAGAGAGTGGTGGAGGCGGCGCACGCCAATGGAATCTGGGTGGGGGTCTGTGGGGAGATGGCGGGGGATGTGGTCATGACGCCGATTTTATTAGGCTTGGGGGTGGATGAGATGAGCATGGGTTCAGTGGCCATTCCGCGAGTAAAAAAAGCGGTGCAAAGTTTGCACTACGGGGAGTGCCAAGCTTTGGCCAAGAAATTACTGCAGATGGATTCGGGAGAGGAGAGCCGCCAGCTGCTCATTGAAATGGCCCAAAAGGTTTATCCCGAACTGGTGAGCTAGGGGTTTTGCGTTGGGGTCGGGCTTCGCCGAAGCAAGGCAAACTCTTTCAAGAGAAGGCGGGATGGGCTAGAGATAAGAGCTGATGAGTGAAGATTTAGCCCCCCTCTTAGCGGCGCGACGGCAAAAATTGGAGCAGATCCGTCAACTGGGGGTGGATCCGTTTGGGGCAGCTTTTGCGGGAACGGAAGCCACGGGGGAGATTCGGGGGCGGTGGGAGGAGGGACGGCGAGTAAGATTGGCGGGGCGAATCGTCTCGCACCGAGACATGGGGAAAAGCCAGTTTTTACATCTGCAGGATCGGGCGGGGCGTTTGCAAATTTATGTGCAGAAACCCGCCTTGGCCGAAAAGGAGTTGGCGGTGTTTCAACTCTTGGATTTGGGGGATATTGTGGGAGTCGAGGGCACACTTTTCACGACCAAGGCGGGGGAACCCTCGGTCCGGGTGGAAAGTTTGACCTTGCTGAGCAAATCGCTCGTGCCCTTGCCGGACAAGTGGCACGGCTTGGTGGATGTGGAGACACGACATCGACAAAGACATCTGGATTTAATTTCGAATGAGGCTTCCCGCAAGGCTTTAGATTTAAGAATTCGCTTGGTGCGATACCTGCGGGATTTTCTGCAGACGCGAGGGTTTACGGAAGTGGAGACTCCGATGATGCAGGCGGTGGCGGGGGGGGCGGCGGCGGAACCCTTTCAAACTCGGCACCATGCCATGGGGATGGACCTTTTTTTAAGAATTGCCCCCGAACTTTATTTGAAGCGGCTTTTGGTGGGAGGGATGGAGAAGGTTTTTGAAATCAACCGCAATTTTCGGAATGAGGGAATTTCACGTAAGCATAATCCCGAATTCACCATGCTGGAGGCGTACTGGGCTTACGCCGATTTTGAAGGCATGGCCACCCTCGTGGAGGAGATGATTGCTGGGGCGGCCCGTGAGCTCACGGGAGGGTTTGTGGTTCAGCAAAGTGACGGGGCGGCAATTGATTTTACCCCTCCTTGGCCGAGGAAGCGGTATCGGGATGCGGTGGTGGAGGTGGCGGGGGCGGGATGGTTTCAACTTTCCAAGGCGGAGATGGAGAAAAAAGCGAGAGGGTTAGGCTTGGAACTGGAGCCGAACTTGGCGCCGGCAGAGATCACGCAAAAGGTCTTTGAGAAAAAAGTAGAGGGGCAAGCGGTCAACCCGATTTTCATTACGCACTTACCGGCGGAGTTGGTACCACTGGCCAAATTAAACCGAGAGGATCCGACGGTGGTGGATGTTTTTGAGCTGCTTTTAGGGCGACAGGAGGTGTCGCCGGGGTATTCGGAGTTGAACGATCCGCTGCTGCAGGCGGAACGATTCCGAGAGCAAGTGGGGGAGCATACCCAAAAGGTGGATGAGGATTTTCTGGAGGCCATGCAAAGCGGTATGCCCCCGGCGGGCGGGATGGGGCTGGGAGTGGATCGATTGGCCATGCTTCTCTCGGGAGCAGATTCGATCCGTGAGGTTATCTTTTTCCCGTTGCTGCGGCCTCGAGAGACATCGGCGTGAGGGAGAGCGGACTTGGGTTGGCCCGGGGGCCACTGCTCAACGCGTTTCTTTTTCAGGTTTTCAATACCAGCTCTTTTTATCTGATCATGGGGCTGCCCATGATGCTCTACTTTAAAAAGTTGGGGGCCTCCGCCACCGTATTGGGGGTCGTGGCGGCTTTGGGAGCTTTGATGAATATTTTTCAAATTCCGGCGGCACGTTTTGTGGAGCGAATCGGGTATCGCAAGTTCGTCCTGCGAGGATGGTTGAGCCGCAGTCTTATGATTGGAGCGGTGGCCCTCGTTGTCAGTCTCCCCTTGGCCGTGGACGGGGCGACCCGCCAAATTCTCGTTTTATTTCTTCTTTTTCTTTTCAATATTGCGAGGGGAATCTCGTTGAGCGGGTATCTGCCTTGGATCAGTGCGATTGTGCCCGAATCGGTCCGAGGCCGTTTTTTAACCTTGGACCAAGCCGCTTCGCAAACGGCACTTCTTTTGACGGTGGCCTTAAGTGCGTTCTATCTGCAGGCAGTGGACTCCCCCGCCGCCTTCGGTGCGCTTTTTGCGGCGAGCTTAGTTTTGGCGGGTCTTTCCTTGCTTTATCTGAAAAAGATTCCGGATGCGCCCATTTCGCCGGCAGGGCGGGACGGGGCGGAGGAGGTTCCCTGGAAAGCGATGCTCCAGCATCAACCTTTCCTTAAACTGATCATTTTTCATGCAGTGATGATGTTGGCCTTGTCTGGCGGTGGATTGATCTTTATTCCCTTCGCCCGAGATCAGTTAGGCCTTTCGGATGCGAAGTTTATGATCCTGCATTTAATTTGGGGGACAGTTTTTGTTCTGACCTCGTTGGCAACGGGCAAGATGCTGGATCGAGTGGGAAGCCGGCCGGTCCTCGGGTTGGCCGGTCTTATCCTTGCTCTGCACTGGTTGGGGTGGGGGGCGGTGGCGGCTCATCTTCTGCCTTTTCAGTGGGGAACAATTCTTTTTCAACAAACGACCGCTGGCATCGGATTGGCCTTGTATAACAGTGCCCACATGAGGCTTTTGATGGCGACCGTTCCCGTGATGGGTCGCAGCCATTTCTTTGCGCTGTTCAGCGTGGCGGCAAGTTTAGTGGCGGGATTAGCTCCCTTGGGCTGGGGACTTCTGACCGATGCTTTGCAGGGCGTGCAGTACGGCGGAGAATTTCAAGTGAATCGATTTGTCATTCTCTTTGCTCTGCTTATTTTGATCCTGATTCCCGCGATGATTGCCCTGCGTCGGATTGATGAGGCCCGCGCGAGCAGCACGGAGGAGTTGCTGCGCGAACTTGTTTTGGAGACTCCCTGGAGATCGATTACCCGCTGGTGGAACCGGAGGCCCTTCGCTTGAAAAAGTTTTTGGCGGAGTGGAGTCCCCCATGGGTGGCGGGGTTGATTCGCGCTCTGGCGTGGACGATTCGTTTTCGACTGGAGGACCCCGACCGAATTCTGCAGCAAGAGGAGCGAGACCCGCGCATCTTTGTTTTCTGGCACAACCGCATCCTCCTAATGTCGTATATTTACGAGAGATTTTGTGCGCGGAGGAAATGCTTGGTGCTGATTAGTCGAAGTCGGGATGGGGAATTTATTAGCCAAGTGGCGCGTCGATTTGGGTTAGAGACGGCGCGGGGATCCACCTCCAAAGGCGGGGTGGGGGCGATGCTGGAGATGGTACGAGAGTTGGGGCAGAAAAATGCGCGCGACATTGTCATCACCCCAGACGGGCCGCGGGGGCCACGCGGAAAAGTGCAGGACGGGGTGCTAGCGGTGGCGGCCGCGAGCGGAGTTTCTATTATTCCCGCTACGGTTCATTACAGCTGGAAGTGGGAGTTGCCTTCGTGGGATCGGTTTCAGATTCCGCTGCCTGGTTCGATCTGCCGATTGGTGATCGGACCCAATATTCTTCCGCCTCCCTCCCCAGACCCCAGCACCTTTGCGAAGGCTCGTCGCCAGCTGGAGGAGGCTCTGGGGGACTAGGAAGAGGGAGACTTACTTTTTTCGACCAAGGGGGCGGGTACGGGAGGAATTTTTTCGCGAAGGAGGGAAGAGACTGTCCCAGCGGTGATGAGAGCGGCGAGCCAAGCGAGCAGAGAGAGGAAGTGGGGAACACGAAACGTCCATTTGGTGAGTGGAATCACCACCAAGAGCAAACTAAGAGCGAGCCCGAGCGAAAGAAGGGCGGTGCGGGCGGGCCAAGGAGGATGGTGGAAGCGTTGGCCCACCCAATTGGAGAGAGAGTCGATCTGAGCCAAAGTGGCAGGTGGAATGGAGGGAATGAGATAGAGCTCCAGGGCGGCGGGACCGGCGGCGAGGAGGAGAAGGCCGAAGGTGGCTCCGACGGTAAGAAGGCCGGGGCGGGCGTTTTCCGATCCAAAAAAACGGAGGAGAAGTCCAAGGACAAGGAGAAGTGAGAGGGAGCCAGCGCCGATTTCCAGCCAAAAACGGGCAGCGTCTGGATGTCCGGGGATAAACTCCCGAATGAGGTTGAGCGCAACGGAGGCCAGAGAGAGGAGGCTGTGCACGAGGTAGAATTCGATCGTCGAGGCGGGGTGTCAATCCTGCCGAATGAGCCAAAGAGCGGACGGCATCCGTTCGGCGGGAATATCCTCGGGTCGGTGGCTGGGGAGGATCTGGGCGGAGAAAGCCTCGCGTTGCAGAATGTCGCGAACGATGGAGTCAAGATCGGTGGGGGATGTTTGGGCCTGATTGATGGAGAGGAGAAGAGAGCCTCGGGCTGAGAGGAGGGGAAAGCAGGCCAGAAGGAGGGGTTCAAGTTCGCGTTGGACACGAAAGGCGCGCCCTCGTCCGCCGTGGGCAAAGGTGGGCGGGTCGAGGATGATGGCGTCAAAGGTCTCGCCCCGACGGGCGAGGCGGGGGAGGACTCGGCGAACATCCTCGGCCCAGAAGCGGTGAGACGACCCGTTGAGTTGATTGAGCTGGTAGTTGGTTTTTCCGCGGGCAAGAGAGCGGGAGGAAGAGTCGATATTAAGGGTTTCAGCGCCGACGGAAGCGGCCAGAACCCCAAAGGCGCAGGTGTGAGCAAAGAGGTTCAGCAGGCGAGTTGGGCGAAGGGATTTGAGGTGAAGGCGATTTTTTCGCTGATCTGGAAAAAGTCCAGGGGCGATGTGGGGAGAGAGGTCGATGGCGTAGCGTAATCCTAACTCGGTCACCTCGTGGTGAAAGGATTCGCCGCGCAGAAAAGTGGCGGTGGGGCTTGTCTCTTCCTGCCAGAGGATGGTTTGGGGTTGCCAAGAGAGCGAGGGGGGAGGTGAGGGGGGAGGAGCGAGGAGTGGGGCAGGACTGATCCAGCGAAGGGCGTTGCCCCAGCGTTCCGCTCGAATTCTCGCGCCGTAGGCGGCCAGAAAAGCGGTGGTATCGGAGGCGAGAATCTGTTCCCAAACCTTGAGCGGAAGCCAGAAAGGGTCTTGGGCGGGAGATTTGCCTAGTGGAGTGAGCATGGTTAATTTCTGTTGATGGAGTGCACTTTCTGTCCGGGCAACCAAGCGACTTGCCATTTAAGCAAGCTCGTCAATGCGAAGTCGATCGATGTGCACGTGTGTGAAAAGTGTATTCCCCAGTTGGCACAAAAGGATTTGGTGGATTTTGACATTTGGGGAGCGGTTTCCAAGTTAGCCACCAGCAAGGGCAAAGAGGATCCAGCGGCGGCAGTGGAAAATGAGATCAAGGAGATCTCGGCCAAATCGCTCCTGATTCCCACCCCCACCCCAGCCGCCTCCAACAAGTGTCCGAGCTGTGGTTTCACGTCAGAGGATGTGCGCAAAACCGGGCGCCTCGGATGTGGGGATTGCTACGGAATCTTTTCATCTCTGCTGCAAGACGTCTTGAACGACTGCCAGAAAGGGACAAGGCATGCGGGCAAGGCGCCGAAGAGTTTACGAAAGCCGAGCAAGAAGCGTCTGCAGGAGGATTTGAGCGCGGCGGTGGGCAAAGAGCAGTTTGAGGAGGCGGCTCGGATTCGGGATGAGCTCGGCAAAATCGGGGAGGAAGGGTAAGAAACTAAGATTCTCGGATGGTGCCGATGGCACGGAAGCGGGCATGACGAGTCTCGATGAGACGAGATTGAGGAAGTTGTATCAGTTCAGCCAAGTGGTGACGGATCCTGCCCATGGTGTTGTTGATGGTGGTTTTCCAATCTCGGTGGGCGCCCCCCATTGGCTCGGGGATGACCTCATCAACGAGGCCTAGGTCGAGCAGATCTTGGGAGGAAATGCGGAGGGCCTCGGCGGCTTGAGGGGCGAAAGCGCGATCTTTCCAAAGAATGCTGGCGCAACCCTCGGGCGAGATGACGGAGTAGTAGGCGTTTTCGAGGATGAGGACGCGGTTGGCTACGCCGATGCCGAGAGCGCCGCCGCTGCCTCCCTCTCCGATAACCACCGCGATGATGGGAACGCGAAAGTTAAACATTTCCCGAATATTGACCGCAATGGCCTCGGCCACGTGGCGCTCTTCGCTGGCCACGCCGGGGAACGCGCCGGGAGTATCAATGAAAGTGATGATAGGAAGACGGAAGCGGTCGGCCAAACGCATCAGGCGAAGAGCTTTGCGATATCCTTCAGGGTGGGCACAGCCGAAATTACGCAGGAGATTTTCCTTGGTGTCCCGACCCTTTTGATGACCGAGAAAGACAACGCGTTGCTGGTCGAGGGTGGCCAACCCGCCAAGGAGAGCGCGGTCCTCGCCAAAAGCGCGGTCGCCTCCTAATTCGAAGAGTTCGGTCGCGCCCTCGCGCAAGTAGTCGAGGAGGTAAGGGCGTTGGGGGTGGCGAACGATCTGGATGCGTTGCCAAGGGGTCAGGTTTCCGTAGACGTCCCGGCGAGCCTCCGTCCATTTCCTTTGCAAGGAGGCGATTTCGGATTCCGCCCCAAGTTTTTGTTTGCCCGAGAGCTTGCGGAGCTCTTCGATCCGTTTTTCCAGATCGGCCAGAGGCTTCTCAAACTCAAGAGGTGCGATGGGCTTGGCCTCGGCCATAAGGGGAAGGATAAACGATGCTTGGGAGGGGGGCAACGCTGAGGGAGAGGGAAAAAGTTGGCGGTGAGGTGAGAAAAGAGAGCAAGATAGGCGGATGAACCGAGGCGTGGTGGGAATTTTGGGGTATTTTGGCCTTTGGTGGCTGGTGACTTCGGTCTTGGCGTGGCCGGTGGCACGAGTGGTGGAGACGATGGCTCCGGGGATATTTCCTTTTGCGAGGATTTTCGGGCGGGTGGAGTTGGGGGTGGCGCTGGTCTTGGCGGTGGGATTGATGAAGTGGTGGGGAGAGGATCCGCGAGGGTGGTTAGACCTGGGCCGGTGGCAACGGGAGCTGGGGCGGGTGGCCAGGGGTCGGGGTCTGGG
>SXGQ01009467.1_pt1 | contig 11187 bp, 11 predicted proteins | sample 3178371 | NCBI WGS metagenome assembly SXGQ01 (sample SAMN11356859, study PRJNA531348) | freshwater metagenome | isolation source: freshwater sample F1-20 | place: China: Fuxian Lake, Yuxi | collected 2017-12-25 | reverse complement strand
GGCGTCGTCGACGACGATGCCGATGGCTAGGACAAGGGCGAGGAGCGTGAGGATATTGATGCTGTAGCCAAGAAAGTAGAGCAGCCCGAAGGTAGCTAAAATCGAAAGGGGAATGGCGGAAGAGGGAATGAGCGTGGCACGAATGTTGTGCAGAAAGAAGTAGATGAGGAGAACGACCAAGACAAAGGAGAGACCGAGAGTGAAGCCCACTTCCTCAATGGCCGCTTCGACATAAAGGGAGGAATCGTACGGAATATCGATGCAAACATCTGAGGGAAGGGAGGGTTTAATCTTTTCCAGTTCAAGGCGAACGGCCCTCGCTACGTCGACGGCGTTGGCGTCGGACTGTTTGACAATGCCAAGGCCGACGGCGGGTTGGCCGCTGAAGCGGGCGATGGTCTCTTCCACTTCAGGACCGATTTCGATGGAAGCGACATCGCGCAGATGAATGGGGGAGCCCTCACTTTCACGCACAATCAAGTCGGCATACTGCTCGGGTCGGTCCATGCGGCCTCGGGCAAGAATACTGAGCGAGCGGGTTTGCCCTTCAATTTTGCCGGAGGGGAGTTCAACATTTTCCCGCTGGAGGAGGGCGCGAATATCCGCCGCGGTCACTTGGCGAGAGGACATTTTTGCTGAGTCGAGCCAGATGCGCATGGAGGGACGTTTTTCGCCACCGAAATTGATTCCGCCAACGCCTTGAAGGATCTGCAGGCGATCTTTGATCTGGCGCTCGGCCAAGTTGGAAAGTTCCAAAGTGGAACGCGACGGGCTGGAGAGGGCGACCCACATGACCTCCTGGGCGTCGGCATCCTGCTTGGCCACGATGGGCTCCTTGATGTCTTCGGGGAGTTTATCGCGGACGCGACTGATTCGATCTCGTATATCTTGGGCACCGATATCGACATTCCGATTGAGTTCAAATTCAATGGTGATGGCGCTCACCTGTTCACGGGATTCGCTTCGTAGAACTTTGATTCCAGGAATATTATTAATTTCTTGCTCCATCGGTTCGGTCACATCGGCTTCGACCAGTTCGGCGTTGGCGCCAGGGTAGATGGTGGTGACGGAGACGACGGGGGGATCGATGTCAGGCAGTTCCCGAACGGGAAGCCGAGAGAGGCCGACCACTCCGATGACCGCGAGGGCTAGGTTGAACATAACGGCGGCAATGGGCCGTCGGATGCAGAACTCTGGAAGATTCATTTGCTGGGTGTAGGCGGGTTAAGAATTAGTTTCCGTCCAGGAGCCAAGCGGAGATTTCCCGAGCGGGCCACCTGATCGCCTGGCTGGAGGCCCTCAAGAATTTCAATTTTGCCCGGAGTGCGGAAACCGACTTTGACGGGAACTAGTTCGGCCAGACCGTTACTTGCGCGATAGACGGCAAAACCCCCGTCGTGAGGAAAAAGGCAATCCTCCGGTACAGTGAGGGCTTTTTCCTTCGTGCCGACAGTCAGGGTGAGGTTGGCAAACATGCCCGGTTTCAGCCGATGATCCGCATTGGGAACGATGGCCCGAACGCGGACGGTGCGGGTGGCGACATCGATTTGCGGTTCGATCAGGTAAATCTCACCGGAAAAAGATTCCTCAGGGTAAGAGGCCACGGTGAGCTTGAGAGTTTGGCCAGGGGTAACGCGGGCGCTGTAGCGCTCGGGCACACTGAAGTTTAGTTTCATGCGGTCCAGAGCGTAGATGCTGACTAAGATCGTCTGTGGGCTGACGTATTGACCGACGCTGACGTTGCGTTGGCCGAGGATGCCATCGAAAGGTGCGGTCAAGGTGTACTCGCGCATTTTTTTTCGGGCGAGATTGAGGGTGGCGACGGAGCGTTGGTAAGCGGCGTCGGTTTGGTCGTGTTCCTGTTGGGAAATGGTGCCGTCTTGGAGAAGAGTGTCAGAGCGTTGCATGGTCTGTTTGGCGTAATTGAAATCGGCCTCGGCTTCGGCGACGGCGGCGGCTTGTTTGGATTCATCGATTTGCAGAATGGGGGCGCCCTTTTTGACAGAACTGCCCTCGGTCATCTGAATGGAGGTGATTTCGCCCTCCACTTCGGGTTTGAGATCGACGGACTCATCGGCTTCGAGGGAGCCGATGGCGTCCAAGGTTTCTCGAAGGGGTCCGACTTCAACGGGAACAAGTTCAGCGGGGACAGGGGGATCTTTGGGCGGACCGCCGCCCTTCATACAGCCGGCGAGGGCCAGCAAAAGACATGGAATGAGATAATGCTTCATACTATGAATGGTTAATAATGTGAAGTATCTATCCGTCCGGGTCAAGCCGGCAGGGATTGGCGCAGGGCGGTGAGGAGAGCGGGCAGGCCTTCGCCATTTTTTGCAGAGATGGGAAAAATCGCCCGCCGGGCGGCAGCCCGGAGTGCCGCCAGATTTTGAGCGGACTCGGGCAGGTCGCTTTTATTGGCGGCAACCAGGAAAGGCCGTTTGCCGAGAGCGGTATCGTGCAAACGGAGCTCTTTGCGGAGGAGTCGGTAATCTTCGGCGGGGTTTCGCCCATCCACCCCCGCGGTATCAATGACCAGAAGAAGAACCGAGCAGCGTTCAATGTGGCGCAGGAAATCGTGGCCTAACCCTTTCCCCTCATTGGCGCCCTCAATCAGCCCCGGGATATCGGCCAGGGTGAAGCGCGTTTCCTCGGGCGAGCCGACCACTCCGATGTAAGGGGCAAGAGTGGTGAAGGGGTAGGAGGCAATTTTTGGGCGGGCGGCGGAAAACGCGGCCAAGAGGCTCGATTTGCCGGCATTGGGCAGGCCGACAAGTCCAACTTGGGCGATGGATTTGAGGATGAGAATAAATTCACCCGATTCACCTGGTCGTCCGTCCTCGGCATGGCGAGGGGTTTGGCGGGTGGAAGTGGCAAAACGGGAATTTCCGCGGCCGCCTCGTCCTCCGTGGCAGAGGATAAACTTTTCGCCTGGTTGCGTTAGGTCGACCAGAGGATCTCCTCCTTCCCCAGGGGGTAGGGGATAGACCACCGTGCCGGGGGGGACTTTGAGAAGGCAATCTTTACCATTGCGACCGGTGCACTGTTTGCCACTGCCACTGCCTCCATGACCGGCCCGAGCGTGTGGGCGATACCGCAAATCGATGAGATTATTCAGTTGGGAATCAACGATGAGGATGACGTCACCGCCCTCGCCGCCGTCTCCACCGTCTGGACCTCCCTTGGGGACAAATTTTTCCCGGAGAAAGCTGACTGCACCTCGTCCGCCGTTGCCGGCGTTGGCGTGGAGGCGAACGCGGTCAACGAACATGAGAAGACTCCATCCAGTGGCGAAGACGAGGGGCCAGAAGAGTGGTTACGACAACTCCCATGGCCAGCGGAAAAGCTCCGGCGTAGCCCTCGGTTTTCGCGGCGATCCAACCTAAGCCCATGACCAGACCCGCCAAGGCGAGTGATTCGATGAGGCAAACACGACCGCGGTTGCCGGAGGAGAGACCTAAAAGCCCCGCCGAAGTCAGGATGGAAAAAATGACCCAAGCGGGTGGATGCAGAATGGGGGCGGGGCCACGGGTTAATCCAGTCCAGGACCGAACCACTGCTTCGGCCAAGGAGCGATGACCGATAGGGGAATTAATGATGGGATCTACCTCGGCCAATCCACCAGCGAGAATGACGGGTCTTTTGGAAATCGCTTTCAAATCGTAGTAAGGGCGAACCCCAATCCGCTCCTGTTCGGCGGCGAGGACAACGCCTCGCATCTCCATTTTTTCGGGCGGTAGATCGGGGCGACTCCAGTCGATGGGGATAGAGCCACGGCGATCGAGGGGAATGCACTGCAGTTCAAAATCATGGCTGTCCCGCAGAATTAGGCGTCGTCCTTGCAGGGTAGAGTGAGAGAGGTCGGCCCCGAGGGCTTGGGCGTAGAGGCAGAGAAGCCAGGAGGGAGTGACGCCATTCTCGTGGCGGAAGACGAGGGGGAGACGGCAGAGGAGTCCGCTGGCCTCTGGGGTGACTTTCCAGGCAGCGGTTTGACCAGAGCGTCTCAAGCTAGTTTCAGGGGCAAAGAAGGATTGAGCCGCGCGAAGTGAATCGATGGAACCGGTGTGAGGAATTTTGGAGAGAGCAAGGGTTTCGGCAGAATCCGGGGTGGGGAGGGCGGTGGCAGAAAGAGCGGGAGTTAAGTAAGCGGCGAGGGCACGAGCGAGCTGATCGTCTTGGGCAGGTTCGAAAGTGTCGGGAGCATCGAGCGGGAGGAGTAGCCCAACGGGTTCAGGTCGGTAAGGGGACATGGCACGTAGAGCGAGGGTGAGATCGAGTCGGGGCCAAGGCCAAGATTCGCCAGCGAGGTCTTCGATGGAAATTAAAATGGGGGTAGGGGCGATTTTTCCTGGTGCCTTGAGACGGGGAAGAAAAGCTTGAGAGGAGGGCACGAACGCGACCGCGACCAGCAAGCCAAGCGCGATGGCGGCGAGGAGAGCGAGGATGCGGGAAACAAACATGACTCTTTGTAGCGTCATTTCGAGGCAAAGCGATGCGGGAAGCAGGTTGAAAGTGGGTGAGGAGGAAGTAAGATCGAGGCATGCGCGCAGGTATGACGGAAACTCCGACGATTGCTCCAGTTCAAGAAAATGATTTTGCGGAAGCCTTTGCCAAAGGATGGCAGGTCTTGGTCTGGAACGACCCCGTAAATTTAATGAGTTATGTGGTGTATGTTTTTCAAAAAGTGTTGGGGTTTGATGAGGTAAAAGCCAAGAAGCACATGTTGGAGGTGCATGAGCAGGGGAAAAGTGTGGTGGCGATGGAGACAAGGGAAAAGGCAGAGATGTATTGCCACCGATTGCAGGAGTTTGGCTTGCAGTCGACGTTGGAGGCTCGGCCGGCTTGAGAATTGAGAGGGGACCGACGGGAGACCGGCATTTCGATTTGGCGGGGCCGGAGGTGGCGCTACTGCGGCAGGCTTTGGAAAGTACGGGGGTGGCCTATCGAACTCCCCCAGCCGAGTTAGATCCAATGGTGGGAAACGTGTGGTATCGGCAAGCGGGGCTACGGGAGGTGGGGATTCGGGGGGAGGATGCGTTTCACTGGGTGGAAGGATTGCATGAGGTAAGATTGGGCCGAGAAAAATTGGCGGGGCGGTGGATGAAAACCCTGCCCCCCATTGGGCAAGCCGGACGATGGCATTTGGCGGAAGATGAGGTGGAGCATTTTGTGGCCATGCTCAACGATCATCGGTTGCGTCGGGCGGCCGAATTTGATTTTGGGGAAGGGGATTTAGAGGTCAGAGCGATGGAGAAATCCAAAGGGGATAAAAGAGTCGCTTTGGTGGAAATTCACTTTCTCGCTTGGATGATAGAACTCATTCTCCATGAATAATTTGTCTATGAGTTAGAGTCCTTTCTCTTGGTGATCCAGAAATAGGTGCTAGTAACTCAACTACGTAAATTCATGGCAAAAAATACCGATATCATTGTGGTAGGAGCTGGGCCGGCTGGTTGTGCCGTGGCCAGGGCCTACGCCTTGGCGGGGAAAAATGTGACTTTGTTGGAAGCGGAGCCGGAGGGGAAAAGTAATAAGCGTTTCGCGGGGGAGTGGTTACATCCGCAGGGAGTCGATGCTCTGAAAAAGTTGGGTTTTGGAGCGATTGCGTCCATGCAAGGGCGTCCGCAAGGTCGCGGTTTTGTCGTCTACCCAGGTCACGGAGAATCCCCGGTAAAGTTAGATTACGTGGAAGGACAGAGGGGTCTGGCATTTCATCACGGTGATTTAGTGGATGAGATGCGGAAGTTAGTTTCTGAAACGGAGGGAGTGACTTTTCGCCAAGGGGTGCGCGTAGCCGCGGTGGATGACTCGGGAGTCACCCTCGAAAATGGTGAGAGGTTGGAAGCGGAAAGAGTGGTTGGGGCGGATGGTCGCTCCAGCGTTGTTCGCAGAAGTTTGCGTGGATCAGGAAACCACAAGGCGATGTCTGCCATGACGGGAATTCTTTTGGAAGGGGTGAAGGCACCCTATCCCGAGTACGGGCATGTGTTTTTGGGGAAGCCCAGTTTTCTTTTGGGGTATGAGATTGCGCCCTCGGTGGTGAGAATCTGCGTGGATGTGCCCTTAAAATACAAAACGGAGATGAAGGATCCGGAGTGGCTGATCGCGGCCACGCGCGATACTTTGCCGGCGGTTTGGAGGAAACCGTGTGAGGAGCAAATTCGGGGTGGGCATTTGCGTTGGCAAGCGAACCACTTTTTGGCCCGGGCGGATTATGGCAATGGGCGGCGTGTCCTCATCGGAGATGCGGCTGGTCACACCCATCCCTTGACCGCGACAGGAATTACCAACGGGCTGGTGGATGCGATTGAGCTGGTCGAGACGAAGCGCTTTGAGGCTTTTGCCAAAAGTCGTCGCCAAGCGTGTCGTGTGCCTGAATTGCTCTCTCGTGCTCTCTATGACTGCTTTTCCAAAGAGGACGCGTTTTCTCAATCTTTGCGTCGGGCGGTAGTCTCGCTCTGGCGGCATGATGAGAAGGAGAGAGAGCGAACCATGGGATTACTCATGGGCAACGGGCAATCTTTCCTGACCTTTGCTTGGCCCTTTTTTAAAGCACTCGTCGGAGCATGGAGATGTCGGGACAACACCACGACGATGGGGGCGGATCTGGCCTCGATTGCGAGCTGGATTCGGTTGCCCATGGCCTACGCTCTGGCGGGTTGGATTCGTCCCAAAGCTTAAGCCGCGCTGATGGGGGGCCCTCGCCGATTGGTCCGAGGGGATTACGATTTTAGAAAAGTGGCAAAGGCTTTGAGGGGGAAGGCACGTTTGTAGTGATCGTAGCGAATTAAGGTAGTCCGATAAAAAAGCCCCGGAATAGGTTGCGGGGGAAAATCTCCGTCTGGTTGCTGTTCTTGCAGTAAAAATTCCAATCCTCTCGCAACCGCCGGATCTTCTTTTGGGCCACTGGCGAGAAGGGCGAGCAGAGCGAGGGCGGTGGGCTCGACCAAGCCCTTCTCACTTGGAAGGGGACGCCGAAGTAAGCAGGAGTCAGGATGCTCTCCCCAACCACCATCAGCGCGCTGTTGCGACAGAAGAAAGTTACGGCCATGCACGATTCGGGGATCATGGGGTGAGAGTCCGGCGGCAAGCAGCCCCGGGATGGCGAAAGAAGTGCCGTAATTAAAGCAGATTCCCCAGACTGCCTCCCAGGAACCGTCGGGTCGTTGGGTTTCGGTTAAATAGCGTATTCCTTCACGCATGGCGTGAGCAATCCCGGCGCTTTGCCGAGAAGGATGTTGTTTCTGCACAAGGGCTAAAGCGGAGAGAACGGAGCCGGTACACTCGGCAAAAGAGTGGTCCACCATGATATCGGCAAAGACGTGGGAGGCATTGAATGCCTCAATCCAAAGGGGACCGACCACTCGATCGCAACTGCCCCAGCCACCGTCACGGTTTTGATAGCTAAGAATAAAACGAATTCCATCCTCCAAGGCAGAGGGAGGGGGAGGGGAGGATAACAAGGGGCGCGCGGCCAGCAAAGCGAGCAGGCTCTCGGCGGTACAATCCGCAATCGACCAGCCGTTTTTCCGCTCGCTAAAAGGCCAACCCCCCTTGCGCGGTAAACGATGGTAGCGGCGCGGATGAGGCAGTTCATCGACGACCTGATTTTCCAGAAGGTAGCGACAGCCTTCCTCGATCGATTTTTTTGGAGCAAGGCTTGAGTCCAGATGGGTCATGCCCTGTAAGGTGAAGGCGGTGTCCCAAACCTTGGAGGAGGTGAAGCCTTGGCAGGCGATGTGGTCGGCATGATTCCAGAGGTATCGGGGGAGCTGTTGCCAACTGCGGGCGACCCGAACGGTTTGTCCCTCCACAAAATGAGCCAAGGTGTTATAGCAGGCATTGACGGGGGCTTGTCGGATGTAATCGGACTGTTCGTCCTCGTAGCAGATGTGCTCGTAAGTCAGTCGAAGGGCTTCGCGACGGATGAAAGGAGGAATGAACTTTTCAAGGCAACGCACCATGGGCATGACGAGGCGAACCAGGAGAGATTCGGGCACGATATGGTCGGTAGGGGCGAGATCGGCCCGATGTTTAGGCCACTCGATCTGATCGAATCCCTGTGGAAAAAGCTCCTTTCGTAGTTCACGCAGGAGTGGATCGAGCGGTGCCTGCCAACGGCGTCCGTAGAAGTAGGCCATGGGCAGATAAACAATCCGCACGTATCCCGAAATGTTGATGGGCTGAACTGGCACCCAAGAGGGCAGCAGGTAAAGTTCGGGCGGGACGGGAGTGACCCCCGACCAGTCATAGAGGTTGAGAATCGCTAGAATGAACTTCCCCCAAGCGGCGGCTTTGACAGGCGTGCCAGCGGCGTGAATCCAATTCCGCATCCGAGTCAATTCGGGGCGATCCGGTTTTTCCGCCAAGATTCGGAGTGCGACGTAGGAGATGGCACTAGTGAAAACGGCACCGCGGACTGACTCCTCGTGCAGTCCGACGGAGCCGTCCGCCAGTTGTGGGCGAAGCAGGCCTGCAACGAATCGGGAACGGTCCTTCTGTGACACCGGATGTTTCGTCAGATAAGTGGTGATGACATAGAGAGGCAAAAGAAAATTGGGGCCAGTATATGGGACGGACCAACTTCCATCTTTTAGCTGGGTCCGCTCAAGGAATCCGAGGAGGCGTTGGGTCGCCTCCGTCACCGAAGTTTGAAGAGCGCTCATTTTTGTGGGCTTAGTTTTTCCAGGCGCGCGAGAGTTTGCTCCCGAAAGAGGTCGAGGGTCGGAGCAAGAAATTCCGTGAGGGTAACTTTGGTTTCGAGCAGGGGGCGCAGATCGAGGGCAAAGACTACTTCTTCGGCCGAATCGGGCTGGGTGGGATTTCCGAAAGTGGCATGGGCATGACGCCGACCAATGGCGGCACGGTCGTAGCGTTTGCCCCCTTCGACCTGTGATTGAAAACAGCGGAGGAGAGAAGGACCCAGTGTTTCGGGTGCGGGGCAGGGGAGTCGAACTAAGTGGGAGGAGGGAACCCAGTCCAGATCGCCCCAAACTTCGCACCCGTACACTTCTTTGGGCAAGGCCGGAGCGGGCAGACCCCTTAAAGCCTCAAGACAGGCGAGGAGGACACCGAGATGAGTTTCATGTCGATCGGCTGGATTATGAAGGTAGAGAACCTCCGGCCGAGCGATTTCAAGAATCTGCCTGAGTTCAGCGACCACAGGCGTGCGGTTGGCCTGTCGCACCGCGGTGCTGGGGTGAGCCAGTTGGAGGACGGAGGCGTACTTTCCCAGGTCGGCGGCGGCGCGTTGCTCTTTTTGGCGAAGGGAGATGAGTTCGGTATCTGGAGTGGAGGAAAAGCGTCCTGTGCGAGGCGCCCCAGCACCATCGGTGACGACGACTCCAGAAAAGTGCTTTTTCGGATCTTGAAAACAGGTTGCGATTCCTGGGAAAGCCAAGATTTCCAAGTCATCGGCGTGGGCGCCGATTCCCAGGTGGGTGGTGGAGGCGAGAGCGTTGGAGGGATCTTGGCCTTGGGGGGCATAGAAGTTGGCCTGGGGTTGAGAGAAGTTCATCGGCGGAAGACCCAGAGGGAGGCGAAGAGGTAGTTGAGGAGTGCGCCGGAGGCGACGGCGACGGCATTGAGGACAGCGGTTTCGATCGGGCGATCGGTTTGGATGAGGAGGAGAAGAAAGTTCAACAGAAGAATCTGAAAGATAAAAGCAAGGGCGGCGGAGAGGTAGTAGTGCTGGGCTTTTTTCCAAGTAGGAGGCCAAGCCTGGAAAGTCCAAGCCGCATTGAGCAAAAAGTTAGTGCCACAACAGATGATCCAGGCGAGGAAGGCGGCGATGGTAGCCACCCGATGACCGCTGGGATTTAGGCCTAAAAAAATTTCTCCGGCGGAGAGCAGGCCCCACATCAGAAGGGCATTCAGAAAAGTGCCAGCGCCACCGACAACGCCGAAGCGAAGAATCCGCATAATTTCCTTGGGCATGGGCGAACGCGGCGATGGGGTGCGCGTTCGAATTGGGGTGGCTTGAGGCACAGGGTAAGAATGGCGAAAAAGAGGAGAATCGGCAAACGGCATTGGGTAGAGAATTAAGAAAGGGAAGGGCTTGCCAAGACGCGGGAGGAGGGGAAGTTGGGGTTGGGTGAGAGATCTGACCAGCCCAGAAACGCTGATCATCCGCGGGGAGCTGACCGAGCCTCCGACGTGGTTTCCGGCGTATCGCGAATTGACCATGAAACTGAAAGGAACAGTGGTGGCGGTGATCTTGATTGAGTCGGAACGAAATTTAAGGGATTTATATTGGAAATGGACGGGGCGAAACGGCGGCAGAGATTACGTCAACGATCTGATTTTTTCAGACGAGTACGAACCAGGAATCAAACTGGATGCTCGGGACGATCGAATGCATCCGACGATCACAGCCGAACGGATCGTGCCGGAAAATCTGGCCCAGCTGACCCATCGGGTCGCGGTTTTAGCTGGCCTAGGGCCTTGAACCCAAAAACCCTCTTGGTGGGTGGTTTCTTGGTGGGGGTGGTTGCCTGGGGCATGGAGCGTTCGGGGGAGGTAATTTTGGCAAGTGAACTAAAAGGGAAAGGGGATCTTTTTTATCGTAAAGGGGAGAATGAGCCTTTCACGGGAATTGCAGCGAGTGAGGTGGGAGGAAAGAAAACGGAAGCGGAATTTTGGCAAGGTCGAATGCACGGGGTTTACCGGAGTTGGTTTGCCAATGGGCAGATGGAGGGGGAGGCCCATTTTGACAAGGGGGTGCGAGAGGGACGGGCTCGACTTTGGGATGAAAAGGGGCAGGTGGTGAAAGAGACAAGATTCCGGGCGGGGTTGGCCGATGGGCCCGCCACGGAGTGGTATCCGAATGGAAAAATGGAGAGGCGGACGTCGTGGCGGGCGGGAAAACGACAAGGGGAGGTGGAAACTTGGTTTTCCAGTGGAAAACGAAAAGGGGTGGGCTCCTATGAGCAGGGGGAGAGGAGTGGGACTTTTGTGGTTTGGTGGGAAAGTGGAAAAAAGAGGCAGGAGACGAACTATAAAAAGGGAGCACCCGACGGTTGGTGGGTGGAGTGGAAGGAGGATGGGGCAGTGGATAAAAAGGCTTTTTTTAAAAATGGAAAAGCGAGCGCGGAACCGAGCTAGGGAGAGCCTTGAACCAGCGGGTGGGTAGGATTAGAATTCTTTTTCGCAAGAGCACCCGTAGCTCAACTGGATAGAGTGTCGGCCTCC
>SXGQ01548012.1_pt1 | contig 11188 bp, 8 predicted proteins | sample 3178371 | NCBI WGS metagenome assembly SXGQ01 (sample SAMN11356859, study PRJNA531348) | freshwater metagenome | isolation source: freshwater sample F1-20 | place: China: Fuxian Lake, Yuxi | collected 2017-12-25 | reverse complement strand
TGCCGGTCGTCGTCGACAAGCCGCTCGCCGCCACGGCCGACGAGGCGCGGGCGGTCGTTGCGCAGGCGCACGCGGCGGGCGTGCCGCTCACCGTCTTCCAGAACCGCCGCTGGGACGGCGATCTGCTCACGGTGCAGCGCCTGCTGTTGTCGGGCGAGCTCGGCGCGGTGCACCGCTTCGAGTCGCGTTTCGAGCGCTGGCGCCCGCAGCCGAAGCCCGGGTGGCGCGAGCTGGCCGATCCGGCGGAGGGCGGCGGTGTCCTGCTCGACCTCGGCAGCCACCTCGTCGACCAGGCGTTGCTGCTGTTCGGCCCCGCCACCCACGTCTACGGCGAGCTCGACGTCCGGCGCGCCGCCGCGCGGGTCGAGGACGACGCGTTCGTCGCGATCACCCATGCCTCCGGGGTTCGCTCCCACCTCTGGATGAGCGCCGTCGCCCCGCACCTCGCGCCGCGGATGCGCGTGCTCGGCGAGCGCGCCGCGTACGTCAAGGAGGGGCTGGACGGCCAGGAGGACGCCCTGCGGGCTGGCGGCTCGCCGACCGATCCGGACTGGGGCGCGGGGCCGCCCGGGCTGCTCGTCGCCGGCGACGACACGCGCCCGGTCGAGACCGAACGCGGCGCCTACCCGCGCTTCTACGCGCAGGTCGCGACGGCACTGCGCGGCGAGGGCCCGATGCCGGTCGACCCGATGGACGCCGTCCGCGCGCTCGCCGTGCTCGACGCGGCTACGAGGTCAGCGCGGCCGCCAGCGCGATGAGCGTCGCCTCTCCGCCCGGCGCGGCCACGAGCTGGAGCCCCACCGGGAGCTCGCCGTCGGGAACCGGGCAGGGGATGGAGATCGCCGGGAACCCGACGAAGCTCCACAGGATCGCGTTGCGCGACAGGACGGTCAGGTAGTCCTCGGCGTCCTCGGCCAGCGGCGCCTGCACCGGCGTGGTCGGCATGGCGAGCACGTCGACGAGGTCGAAGACGCCGCGCATGTCGTCGTGCAGCGCGGCACGGGACCGCTGGGCGTCGATGTAGTCGATGGCGAGCACGCCGTCGGCCGCGTCGAGCTGGTCGCGGACCTCGTCCCAGTACAGGGACCGGTCGAGGCCCGCGGCGCGGTGGAACGCCGCCGCCTCCGACCGAGAGACGATGAGGCCGAGCGCATTGCCGGCGGCGAAGTCGGCGGCGTCGGGCCGGCGCAGCTCACCGACGTCGGCGACGAGACCCGCGAGCTTGGTCAGCGCGCTCTCGACGGCGGCGTCGACCACCGGGGTGACGTCCTCCCATGCGGCGCGGGGGATCCCCACGCGCAGGGTGTCGACGGGCGCGCCGACGGCGCCGGCGACGGGGTCGACCGTCGGGCGGATGACGTCCATCGCGACGGCGACGTCGGCGACCGTGGGCGCGAGGAGCGCCGTCGTGTCCATGGTCCAGGAGAGCGGGACCATGCCGGCGGTCGGCGACGTGCCGTAGGTCGGACGCATCCCGACGATGCCGCACAACGCCGCCGGGACGCGGATCGACGCGCGGGTGTCGGTGCCCAGCGAGACGACGCTCATGCCCGTCGTCACGGCGACGGCCGACCCGCCGGACGAGCCGCCCGGGATGCGGGTGCGGTCGTGCGGGTTGCGCGACTGCGGGCTCGTCACGCCGAGCGCGAACTCGTGCGTGGCGGTCTTGCCGAGGACGATCGCCCCGGCCGCGCGCAGCAGCGCGACGGCCGCCGCGTCGTCGGCAGGGTGCTCCTCGTAGGCGTCCGAGCCGCAACGCGTCGTCATGCCACCGACGTCGATGACGTCCTTCACCGAGATGGGCAGCCCGTGGAGTGGGCCGAGCACTGTGCCGGTCGCGAGCTGGGTGTCGCGCTCGGCCGCCACGGCGAGCGCCTCGGCGGCATGGACCTCCACGAACGCGGTCAGCTCGTCGTTCTCGGCGGCGATCAGGTCCAGGGCCTCGCGCACGAGCCGCTCGCTGGTCGTCTTCCCTGCGCGCAGGGGCGAGGTGAGCGCGGCGATCCTCCCGGTGGCCGGGAGGTCGGCGAGCGTCGTGCCCGTCGCGCCCTGCGCCTGCTTCGCGCCGAAGACGTCGTACGCCGGCGGCCGGTCCGGCGGCTCCTGCGGCTGCGCGGCCAGGGTGCCGAGCGCCTGCGCGAAGGCGTCGGTCGCGACGCTCATGCGGTTCCCGCTTCGAACATCCGCGCGAGCAACTCGCCCACCCGCTGCTCGACCACCGCGGCGCTGGCCTCGACGTGCGTGGCCATGAGCGCGGTGGCCGTCGCGACCTCCCCGGCGCAGGCGGCCTCGACGATCTCGAGGTGCTCGGTGATCGTCGCGTCGATGCGGTCCTCGGTCGTGAAGTCGTGGATGCGCAGGACCCGGATGCGCTCGTTGACGTCGCGCAGGTAGCGCACCGCGGCCCGGTTCCCCGACGCGCGAGCCAGGCCCAGGTGGAAGCTCTCGTCGGCGTGGACGAAGTCCGGCCACTCGATGCGGTCGCGGAGCGCCGGCCAGTCGTCGCGCAGCTCGACCCAGTCCTCGCGCAGTCGCAGCAACTCCGCGCGGTCGGCGCGCTCGCCGCCGCGCGCTGCCAGGGTCACGACGAGATCCTCGAGGACGAAGCGCACCGCGTAGACGTCGCGCATGGATGACACGCGGGGTGGGTTCGGCCGCACGCCGCCGGCCGGGTCCCGGACGATGTGCCCGTCGCTCTCCAGGCGGCGCAGCGCCTCACGCACGGGGGTCCGGCTCGTGGAGAACTGCTCGGCGAGGTGCTCCTCGACCAGGCGCTGGCCGTACGGCAGCCGCCCGGCGAGCAGTTCGCGTCGCAATTCGTCGTGGACGCGGTCGGCCGCCGAGCGCGCGCCGTCGGTCCCGTCGCCGCGGCCGGCCAGCAGGCGCGTGCGGACCGAATCGGCGCTCACGCCACGGCCGGCGAGACGAGGGCGGCGAACTCGTCGAACGCCTCGATCGGGGGGTGCGTGATGCCGGCGCCGATCTGCCCGACACCGGGCTGGACGTGGGCGATGCCGGTGTGCACGGGCGGGGAGATGCGCGTGCGCGCCACGGCGAGCGCGTCGATGCCGAGGATCGCGCCGCGACCGTTGGGCAGCAGGATGTCCGGGGACTCACCCGCCGCGATCTGCCGCAGCTCGGTGGTGATCGCCTCGCGGTCCTCGGGGTCGAGCCCGCAGTTGAAGGCCGCCTCGGGTGACGCTGCGACGGCGATCGCGCCCAGGCCGTAGGTCTCGACGATCGCGGAGTCTCCGAGGTCGCGGTTCATGTCGGCCTCGGAGTACCCGGCGAACAGCCGCGCCGGACCCGGCATCGCGGCCGGGCCGACGAACCACTGGTCGCCGGTGCCCGACACCTGGATGCCGACCTCGACGCCGTTGCGCGCGATCGCGGTCAGCAGCGGCGAGCCCTCGACGTCGCGGGCACAGTCCAGCGCGAGCTTGCTGAAGACCATCGCGAGGTTCAGGAACCACTGGCCGTTGGTCGCGATGAAGCGGGGCACGGCTGGGTCGGCGTCCTCCAGGCCGGGCGCGAGCTTGACGAGCGACAGCGCGGTGCCCGACTCGGTGCGGTGGTGGGCCTCGTCCCCGTCGGTGAGTGACCGCACGTGCAGGTCGAGGAGGTCGAGCGGGCCGGTGCGGTCCAGCGCCACGCGCAGCGCGGGGGCGAGCGTGTCGCGCATCCAGGCCAGGCGCTCGAGCACGTCGGGCCCGTCGGCCCCGTAGCGCAGCACCCGGCCCGAGCCCTCGTTCAGCGGCGCCCAGGCGGTCTTGCCGGTCGCCTCGTCGCGGGTCACCCACACGGGCATCGACCCGGTGACGATCCCGGACATCGGGCCGACGCCGCCGATCCCGTGGTTCGGGACCAGGGGGATGTCGCCCGACTCGACCAGCGCGATGGCCTCCTCCGGTGTTCCCGCCACACCCTCGAGGGTCAGCGCGGCGCCGAGCGCCGCGCGCATCGGCGGGCACATGCGCGAGGGCGTGATCGGCGGCCCGGCGTGCGAGACCCCGCCGGCGGCATGGTGGTCGGTCACCTCACGCGCGGGGAGGACGTCGACCACGACGGGACGGGCGGCTGCGAGTCGCGCCACGGACTGCGCGAGCGCCTCAGAGGGTGTATGCAGTTCGGTGTCCATCGGTGGGCAGCAGCCTACGGCGACCGCGTGGCGCCGCCCACATCCCGCCGGTAGGACATGCGGGCAGCCCGCTTCGACACCCGGTCGAGGCCCGCTGTATACAGGTGCGGGCCCCGTGCGCCACCGCCGGTCGTGTGCACGTGGTCACAGGAGGGTCGAGTTCGCTCGTGGATGTCCGATACTCGGAGAACAGACCGGCCTCCGCGGGGGATATCCAAGCCCACGCGACACGTAAGACCCACTGGGAGTGCGAGGCCAGCTCCCAGCCATGGGCCGCCCGAATCGCTCTGCACCGCAGAGCCTCGTCGAGCGGCCCTTTCTGCTCGCTCATTCACCTCTCGTCCCGGCGCACGACGCGCCGCGGTCGAGCGCACCCCGAACCTCGATCCACCCCGGTACGCACGATGCTCATCCAGATTCTCTCCACCTTCGCCGTCATCGCCGGACTCTTCGGCGTGATTCCCCAGATCGTCTCCATGCTCGTCACGGGCAGCTCGAAAGGGCAGTCGGCCGCCGGCTGGTCGGTCGGCGTGTCGGTGAACGCCGTCATGGGCTACGTCAATCTCGTGGGGCTCCACGCCGGGCTGCTCGCGGCGGGGAACGCGCTCGCCGGTGCGCTCTGCGCGTTCGCGCTGCTGTGCGTGGTGCGGCTGGCGGAGAGCGGGGCCGAAGACGTCCCGCACGTCGAGGGCGAGCCGGTCGTCGGCGGGGCGAACCTCTACGAGCTGCCGACCGAGGAGTTCCACGTCGTGCGGGCGCACGTGGCGCGCGAGCACGCGCGTCGCAGCCATGCCGGGGCGCCGCAGGCTCCGGCCGAGGTGTCGCGGCGGTCGCTGCGGCGCGTGGTGCGGCCGGAGCGGGACCGGGTCGCGGCCTGACCCGCTGAGGAACGGCTACTCGTCGTCGTCGGGCGGGCCGAGCCAGAGCTGGGCGGCCACGCCCGCGATTCCCTGCAGGTTGTCGTCGAGCCGACGGCGCGCACGCGGTGCGAGAAGGTCATCGGCGTGTCCCGTGAGGGTCTGCACCGTCGCGAGGAGGTCTTCGACCATCTCGACGAGGTCATCGACATGCGCGTCGAGGCGCATCGCAAGCTGCGGTGCCCACGGTGCCGCCTCGTTCTCGCGGGCGGGCGCGAGATCGTCGTCGGTTGTCAGGGGTGGAGCGAGATCCATCGTGCGCCGCAGCTTCCCGTTCACGACCTGGGCGCCGCATCATCAATCTGCGCCAACTGCGTGACGCGGCGCGGCGCATGCCTGCGTCGGGCCGCTATTCCACCGGCGGGTGCATGCCGACTGCACCCGCTGCCTCGGCCCGTGTCTTCGCCCCCAGCCGCCGCATGGCGGAGCGGATGTGGCTCTCGACCGTGGCGGGGCTGACGCCGAGGCGGTCGGCGATCTGACGGGTGGTGAGGCCGTCGGCGACGAGCGTCAGCGTCTCGTGCTCGCGCTGCGTCAGCGTGTCGGTCTTCACTGGCGGGTTGGCGCGCAGCCGGCGTCCGCCGGGCGTCGCGTGCAGCAGCGGCTCGACGCGCTGCAGCAGCGGGACCCAGCCGATCTCGCGCAGGTCGCGGACCAGCTCCTCGAGATCGGCTGTCGCGCGATCGGGGTCGAGGAGGTCGAGCGCTTCGAAGTGGCCGAGGCGATACCGCACCTGATGGCGTCGCCAGGTCCCCGTCTCCTGGGCGTGGCGGAACGCTGCGAGCGCACCGGTCGGGTCGCCGGCTTGGAGCGCGGCGAGGCCGGTGATCTCGGCGACGTGTTCCTCGTCGGGCGGATAGCGCGGTCCTGGTTCGAGGGCGACGACAGGGAGGTCGCATTCCCATTGGGCGCGCGCGATTGTCGCGTCTACCTGGAGGACCAGGCGGGGGTTCGGTGCTGCGCGTTTTGCGCATTCGGCGAGGGTGACGGCGCCCCATCCGTCTCCGCGGGAGAGCAGCATCTCGGCGTGCATCCATCTCCCGTTGTACTCGCCGTCGGGCAGCACACGTCCGTCGAGTTCGGCGAGTAGGGCCTCTCCCTCGGCGGTGCGCCCTGTTTCGTGCAAGGAGATCGCGCGACTCCAGACCGCGATGTCCCAGTTGCTGCCCAGGCGGGCAGGACGCGCGAGCAACTCCGTGGTGAGTTCCAGGGCGACCTCGAAGTTACAGTCCCAAGCCATCTGGTCAGCGCGCGCGATGCGGATGCGCGCGAGGTGGAGGTGCTGGCCCCTGGCCGCCAGTTCGGCTTCGCCGCGACGTGCGGTTTCGAGCGCCTCCGGCCATCGCCCCAGGTTGTTCAGGCCGAGCGCCTCGACTGCCCACGACTCCTGTTCGGCCCAGGGGTTGCTTTCACGGACGGCCGCCTCCCGTGCACGCCGTGCGAGTGCGACCGCTGCGCGCTCGTTGCCGAACATGACCGCTGCCGCGACGAAGACGTACATCTCCGCATCTGCCGCCCCCAACTCCTCGGCGCGCTGAATCCAAGCCAGGGGTGAGTCATCGACCGCCATGGACCACACGTTGTGGAACGCGGTGGTGATCCGGGCGCGCAGCTCTGCCCCTTCGTCACCAAGTCGTCGTGCCGATGAGCGGGCCGCGGCGAGTGCGACCGCGGCCTCCTCGGAATGCTGCGCATCGAACAGCGCGCGTCCACGAAGCCGGAGCGCTTCAGGTTCTGACGGACTGCCCTCAGGCACGTCATGACTGAGGTCCAGCACGGTCGTGAAGTCGCCGAGGTTCGCCAGACGCTGCATGGCGACGACGAGCTCTCTTTCACGCTCAGGGCCGTCCAAGCACTGCGCGGCGAGGGCGGCGCACCGGGTGCGCTCGACGTCACGCTCCGCCGTCTGTGCCGCCTCGAGGGCGAGCTCGCGGGCTCTCGCGCGCTCACCGGCCGCGGCCCAATGGCGAGCGGCTTCGCCTGGGGCATCGATGCGCTGCGCGACGATGCGGTGCAGCTCGCGAAGCTGTACCGGCGAGACATTCTCGAGCACGGCGCGAGCGATCAGATCGTGGCGGACCTGCACACCCTCGCGGGTCTCAATAACGAGCCCCATGTCGACGAGCTGACGCAGGTCATCCGGGGCAATCTGCAGACGTGCCGGGCGTTCCAGAACCGCAACCCGATGGAGCGCCTTCCGGGCGGCCGGGGAGAGTTCATTGAGGCGGGCGCGGAGGGCCAGGGCCAGTTCCGCGGTGTCCTCCTTCGCGTGCGCGAGGCCTTGGATCAGCAGCGGGTTGCCGCTGGCCCGTTTGGCGACGGCGCGCGCATCGGCGGGTGTGAGTGACGGGTTCTGCGCGACAGCGAGGCGTGCTCCGTCGCGTTCGGCCAGCGGCGTGAGCTCGATGACATCGAAGCGGGCCTCGGTGAGCCGCGCACGGATGTCGTCCCCGTGCGGAAGCGGGCGGGAGATCGCGATGACAGGCACCCGTTCGGCGAGGAACGCGGTCGCGCTGACCGTGTCATGGTCTACCCACTGGAGATCGTCGATGACGAACACGCCGTGACCCGTGTGGTCGGCGATGAAGTCTGCAACCACGGTGGCGTCTCCGTCGGGCAGGGGAAGACCAAGGGCCCGTCGGTAGGGCAAATAGCTGACCCAGTCGAGGGTGGCAATGCCGCCGCCTTCCCACACGGGCGCGATGCCCGAGGCGCGAACTCCGGCGCGGGCAAGGGCGGTTTTCCCGACACCGGGCTGGCCGATGATCAGCAGCGGCGTGCTCGCGGTGACGGCCTGCGCCACGCGTGCGACCTCACGGTCACGTCCGATGAGGGGATCTGTCGACAGCGACGTCACGGTGGTGGCGGTTCGGCGCGAGCGTAGCGGTGGTCGCCGCAGATCGAGATCAGTCGTCTGCAACCGACTGCCGGCGCCAGACCACGACCGCCTGTGCGGTGGACTGCGCGCCGAGGGTGTGTCGCGCCTCCGCCAGCCGGCGGGCGACCGTGCGGCGCGACCATCCGAGGTGGTCGGCGACTTCGACCTGCGTCGCACCCTCCGCGAGGAGCTCGAGCATACGCAGCTGGTCTGGCGCGAGACCGTCGGTGGGCCGCGCATCCGCGCTGACGAGCTCCACTTGACCCAGGCGTGAGAGGCCGTCGTACAGCTCTGCCGCGTGCTCGCGCGACTCCGTCCACGCGACGATGCCTGCGCCTCGGACGGCGAGCAGCAGTGCAGCCTCCACCATCTGACGATCCTTGACCTCGGAGACACAGACATGGCGACCGCGGTCCAGCCGCCAGCCCGTCGTGGGCTCATCGAGCCCGGAATGGACGTGCCAGCCGTCCCCGCGTAGGACATTAGCCAGGCGCTCTGCGGCGGCGCGCCCCGGAGCAAGCACGTAGCGCGTCACGTGTCGGTCCCCGCTCGGACGAGGGCTGCCGCCTCAGCTCGGGTGCGTGCTCCAAGCTTTCGCATGGCTGAGCGGATGTGGGATTCCACCGTGGCCTGGGTGATCCCCAGACGTTCGGCGATGCTTCGGCTGGTGAGGCCGTCTGCGACGAGGGTGAGCGCGTCGTGCTCGCGGTGGGTGATCGCCGCCCCGGCGTGTGTCGTCAGCGCGCGCAGCCGCCTGGTGCCGGGTCGGGCGTCGAGCAGGGGTGCGACGCGGTCGTGCAGGACGTGCCAACCGACATCGCGGAGTTCGCTGACGAGCGCGTCGAACTGGACGGTGGCAGCGTCTGGGTCGACGCGTTCGAGGGCTTCGGCGAGGCCGAGGCGGAAGCGCAAGACGAACCGACGTCGGCTGGCATGTCGCAGCGCCTCCTGGAAGGCGCAGACAGCCGCTGCGGGGTCACCTGACTGCAGGGCGAAGAGCCCTTCCGCTTCTTCGACGTGCTCAACACAAACGCTCATCCGCGGAAGGTCGTCGTACCGTGACACCGGAAGGTCGAGTTCCCACTGTGCGCGGGAGATCAAGGCCGCCACCTGCGGGATGAACGCGCGCCACGGGTTCGCCAGCTCCAGCGCCGTCCGGGCCACCGGCAAGGCTGACGCGGCGTCGCCCCTGGCGAGCAGTGCCTCCGCTCGAGTCCACATGACGGTCAGGGCTCCGTCGGCTTGGACCCGCTCCACAAGCTGGGCGAAGAGGGCGTCCGCTGCCTGCGTTTCACCGATGTCACTCAGGGCCAGGGCGCGGCTCCAGACGGCGGTGTCCCAGGCGCCGGCTGTGAGGCTTGGGCGGGCAAGCAACTCGTCCGTGAGTTCCAGTGCGCCGGCGTAGTCGCACTCCCACGCGAGGAGGTCGGCAAGGGTCGCGCGACAACGCGCCGCGGCCGCACCGTGGCCCTTGGCCTGGAGTTCCGCCGCGCCGCGGCGGGTCGTCTCGAGCGCGTCGCGGCCGCGGCCGAGGTTGTTGAGTGCCGTGGCCTCCACCGTCCAGGACTCCTGCTCGGCCCACACGTTGCCCTCGATCGCCGCGAGCTCTCGCCCCTGGCGGGCCAGCCGCATCGCTTCATGCTGATCCGACACCGCGAATGACGCTCCCGCTTGGACACACATCTCGGCGTCTGCGACCTCCAGGCGCTTGGCCTGGTCGATGAGAGCTGCCGAGTCGGCGCGTCGGGCGGACCACAGGCTGTGATATCCGGCGGTGATGCCCAGGCGGGCTCGGGCGGCGTCATCGCCGAGCTGGTCAGCGACGGCCAGTCCTGAGGCGAGCGCAGTGTCGGCGCCTTCAGGGTCGTGGGTCTCGAAAAGCCCGCGTGCGCGAAGACGGAGGGCTTCAGGTCGGTGGGGGCTATCTGACGCGACGTGTTGCGTGAGGTCGCTGACCGAAGGAAAGTCGCCGAGCGCGGCGAGGCGGGTGATGGCGGTGATCAGCTCACGGTCACGGTCGGGACCGTCGAGACATGTCGCGGCCAGCGCAGTGAGGCGGGCCTGTTCGACCTCGCGAGTGGCTATCCCGGCCGCCTTCAGCGCGAGCACCCGCGCTTGGGATCGGTCGCCCGCCGCGGCGAGGTGCCGGGCGGCCTCGCCGGGATCGTCGACGCGGCGCGCGACCGCGCTGTGCAGCGCCCGAATGTGCTCGTTGGACAAGCCGCCCAGGACGGCGTCGGCGATCAGCGCATGCCGGACCTGGATGCCGTCGTGGGTCTCGGCGACGAGCCCCATGTCCAGCAGTTGGCCCAGATCGTCGGGGGCGATCTGCAGCTTCGTCGGGCGTTCGAGGACGGCAATGAGATGGAGCGCGTCCCGAGAGGTCCGCGACAGCTCGGTGAGTCGCGCGCGGAGAGCGAGCGAGAGCTCGGTGGTGTTCTCCCCCGCGTGGGCGAGGCCCTGGATGAGCAGCGGGTTGCCGCCGGCGCGTCGCGCGACCGACTGCGCGCCCGGTCCGGTCAGCGACGGGTTGAGAACTCGGGCGAGGGCGGCGGCGTCGTCTTCGTCGAGCGGTTCGAGGTCGATGACGTCGAACCCGGCGCCCGCGAGCCGTTCTCGGACGTCATGGCCGCGGGGAACAGGTCGGGTGGCGGCGATGACGGGTGCGCGACCGGCGAGCATCATGGCGACCGTGACCGTGTCATGGTCGACCCATTGCAGGTCGTCGACGATGAAGGCCCCGCCGTCGGCGTGATCGATCAGGAAGTTGGCGACGACGACGGCGTCACCGCTCGGGAGAGGGAGGCCGAGCGCCCGCTTGAACGGCAGATAGCTCATCCAGTTCAGCGTGGCAATCCCGCCTCCCTCCCACACGCGACTGCGAGCGGCAACTCGTGCGCCGGCACGCGCGAGCGCGGTCGTGCCGCCGCCGGGCTCGCCGACGATGAGGACACCCCGTCCAGTGGACAGGGCCTGCTCAAGCCGGGGGAGCACCCGGTCACGGCCGACGAGAGGGTCTGTGGTCTTGGCGTGCACGTGGCGCTAGGCGGAGCGCCAGCGTACCGTCACGCTGCCTCGCCCAGGTGCCCGGCGAGCCCGGTCTCAGCGCCTCGTGCTACAGCCGCGCCGCGGCCCACTCGTGCACGATGCGCTCCTGCACGTCGGTGAGCGCGACCCGCTCGCCACGCTCCAGCGCGGTCGCGGCCTGCGCGACCGTCATGCCCACGCCCGTGAGCACGCTGCCGATGAGCGGGG
>SXGQ01733344.1_pt1 | contig 11189 bp, 10 predicted proteins | sample 3178371 | NCBI WGS metagenome assembly SXGQ01 (sample SAMN11356859, study PRJNA531348) | freshwater metagenome | isolation source: freshwater sample F1-20 | place: China: Fuxian Lake, Yuxi | collected 2017-12-25 | reverse complement strand
GCCGACAAGCCGCGCTCACCCAAGGGTGCGGCTTGGGACGCCGCCCTCGCCCGCTGGCGCGCGCTGCCGACGGATGCGGGCGCCGTGTTCGACAAGACGGTACATATCGACGCGGCGACGCTTGAACCGATGGTGACCTACGGCACCAATCCGGGCATGGTCGTGCCGGTACGCGGCAGCATCCCCGATCGTCGCGGCGATCCGGTGTTCGACGCCGCCATGAAATACATGGGCCTGAATCCCGGCGAACCGATCGGCAATGCGCCGGTCAACGTGGTGTTCGTCGGCAGTTGCACCAATGGCCGCATCTCGGATCTGCGCGCCGCGGCGAGCGTACTGCGCGGACACAAAGTCGCCAAGGGCGTGCACATGCTGATCGTCCCTGGCTCGCAAGAGGTCAAACGTCAGGCCGAGTCCGAAGGTCTCGATGAGATTTTCCGCAGCGCCGGCGCCGAATGGCGCGAATCGGGCTGCTCGATGTGTCTTGGCATGAACGGCGATACCGTGGGCAAGGGCGAGTATTCGGTGAGCACCAGCAATCGCAACTTCGAGGGCAGGCAGGGGGTCGGCGCGCGCACCCTGCTCGCGAGTCCGCAGACGGCGGCCGCCTCGGCGATCCGTGGTCGCGTCACCGACCCGCGTGAACTTTTGAACGGCTGAGTCCGACGGAGCGTCTGCCCATGAAAATCTCCACGATCCGCTCACACACCGTCGTGATGCCTTCGACCAACATCGATACCGATCAGATCATCCCTGGTCGCTTTCTCACCACCACCACCAAGGAAGGTCTCGGCGCACAACTTTTCGCCGATTGGCGTTACGACGCGGCTGGCAACCCCAAGCCCGACTTCATCCTCAACAAGCCGGAGTCGGCAGGGTGTCGGGTCCTCGTCGCCGGTCGTAACGTAGGCTGTGGCTCATCGCGCGAACACGCCCCTTGGGCTCTGCTGGACTACGGCTTTCAGGCAGTGATCAGCACCGAGATCGCCGACATCTTCCGCAACAATTCTTTGAAGAACGGACTTTTGCCTGTGGTGGTGGACCAAGCCACGCACACTTGGCTGCTTGCCAACCCCGGCGCCGAAGTCTAGATCGATCTCGACAGCGCCACCATCAAGCTGCCGGGTCGCGAGCCGGTGCGCTTCCCCATCGACCCGTTCGCTCGTTATTGCCTCATGAACGGCGTTGACGAGCTCGGCTTCCTGCTGTCGCAGGATGCCGCGATCAAGCAATACGAGAGCAGGCTTGGCGCATGAAGGCTCGCATCGCGGTTCTCGGGGGCGATGGCATCGGTCCCGAAGTCGTCGCTGAGGCCGTGCGTGTGCTGCGGGCCGTTGCGGCGCAGCATGGCCACGAGTTCACACTCGACGCTCTGCCCTTCGGTGGCGTCGCCATCGATGCCTTCGGCGACGGTTTGCCACCGCAGACCCTGCAAGGCTGTCTCGCCGCCGATGGCGTGCTGCTCGGCGCGATCGGCGGTCCGCAGTGGGGACCCAACGCGCCAGTGCGTCCGGAGCCCGCACTGCTGCGCTTGCGCGCCGCGCTCGGTGTGTATGCCAATCTTCGACCGGTCAGGGTGCACCCGCGCTTGCGTGCGGCGTCGCCGCTAAAGCCGGAGATCATCGATGGCGTAAATCTGCTCTTTGTCCGTGAACTTACGGGCGGCATCTACTTCGGCAAGAAATCCCTCGAGGGGGATCGAGCCACCGACGAGTGCGCCTACACCGTTAGCGAAATCGAGCGCGTCACACGAGTCGCCGGCAGGCTCGCGACACGCCGCCGCAAAAAAATCACGCAAATCGACAAATCCAACGTGCTCGAGACGTCGCGTCTGTGGCGCAATGTCAGCGAGCGCGTCGTTCGGGAAGAGTTTCCGGACGTCACGATTGAACACATGCTGGTCGACTCGGCCGCGATGCATCTCATCCGCAATCCGCGCGATTTCGATGTAATCCTGACCGAGAATCTCTTCGGCGACGTGCTCACCGATGAAGCGGCAATGCTCGCAGGTTCCCTCGGCGTGCTGCCCTCCGCCGCGATCGGCGAAGGCCAGCGTGGACTCTATGAACCCATCCACGGATCCGCCCCCGATATCGCGGGGCGCGGGATCGCGAACCCCATCGGCACCATCATGAGCGCCGCCATGCTGCTTCGCCATTCGCTCGGCCTTGAGGCCGAAGCGCAGGCCATCGAAAAAGCCGTCGGCCGCGCGCTTGATGCGGGTGCGCGCACGGCGGACATCGTAGCGTCCGGAGAGACTGCGCTGACCACCGCGCAAATGGGCGACGCAGTGCTTGCGGCGCTTGGCTGAGGCGCATCGCCGGGTGATTCAGCGATCCCCCTGATCTGCCGATCAGCTCTAGAGTGCCGCGAGTGCGCGCTCGAGGTCGGCCTGCAGGTCTTCCAGCGCTTCGATGCCGATCGAGAGCCGCAACAAACCGTCGGTGAGGCCCGCAGCGGTCCGCGCCGCGGGGTCCATGGCGGCATGCGTCATGCTCGCAGGATGCGCGATCAGGCTTTCGACGCCGCCCAACGACTCGGCCAAAGAAAATAGCTCGAGCGCCGCAAGGAAGCGTCGCACCGCAGCGGTGCCACCCTGCAGTTCGAGCGTGATGATCGCGCCAAAGCCGCGCTGCTGACGCGCCGCCACCGCATGCCCGGGGTGCGCCGCGAGACCGGGATACCAGACCTTGGCCACGGCAGATTGCTCTGCAAGCCACAGGGCAAGCGCGTTCGAATTGCGTTCGTGTATCGCCATGCGTGCATGCAAGGTGCGCAGACCTCGCAAGGTCAGGAAGCTGTCAAACGCCGCCCCCGTCATGCCGAGCGCATTGGCCCACCACGCGAGCTGCTGCGCATCTTCCGCGCTCGCCGCGATCACCGCGCCGCCCACCACGTCGCTGTGACCGTTGATGTACTTTGTGGTCGAGTGCACCACGATATCGGCGCCAAGCGACAGCGGATTTTGCAACGCGGGCGACAGAAACGTGTTGTCCACCACAGAGCGCGCACCGGCCGCGCGAACCTTTGAGGTCAGCGCTTCGATGTCGGTGATGCGCAGCAAAGGATTGCTGGGCGTCTCGATCCAGCACAGGGCAAATGGCCGTGCGAGTGCTGCATCGACCGCTACCGGGTCGCCAAAGTCGACGAAATCGACCACAAAATCGCCGCGACGATGCCAAGCCGAGAACAGTCGAAACGTGCCGCCATAACAGTCGTGCGGCGCAATGATCCGCGACTGACGCGGCAAGATCTGCCCGGTGAGTGCGATGGCGCCCATGCCGGACCCTGTGATCACAGCGCCTTGGCCACCTTCGAGATCGTTCAAGGCATCGCTGAGCAAATCTCGCGTCGGATTGCCGGAGCGCGAATAATCGTAACGCCCCTTCACACCGAATTCGGGGAACGCGTAGGTCGAACTGAGGTGGATCGGCGGCACGACCGCGCCCGTGGCAGGGTCAGTCTCAAGGCCGGCGCGCACCGCCTTCGTGCGCGGATCCAGGGACGTGGTCATGGGGTCGACTCCGTGAGCGATGCGAATATCGGTTTGAGCTGCCCCGCCTCTTTCAAGAACGCATCGTGGCCGTAAACCGAGGAAATCTCGTGCAGCCGCGCCTGCGGCAACCGGGCACACATCGCACGCATGTCGGCGACGGGCACGAGCTGATCCTCACGTACCGCAATCGCGGTCACCGGAACGAAGACACGACTCGCGTCGATACGGTGCAGATCGATCGATTCAGAGAGCGTCAAGAAGGCATCCGGCTGATAGCGCTGCGCGTAATCGCGTCCTCGCGCGAGCAGATATTCTTCGACGGGAAAGATGAACCCTTGCGGGGTATTCTTTGGCGACCCGGTGAACCGCGCGGCGAACTCCTCCGGGCTGCGATAGGTGGACATGGCGAGAGCACGCGCCAACTCCAAACCCCGCTCGGCTTGTCCGGCATCGAGACCGAAACGCACGATACGACGCTGCACGCTGCGCCACGCGGTCGACATCGGGTGGCTGCGATCCGCGGCGCTGATGACAACCAGCTGCGCCACCCGATCCGGGTACCGCTCGCCGAACGCCAAGGCCACCATGCCACCGTAGGAGGCGCCGACAATGGCGCACAGAGCTCGAATACCGAGGTGATCGAGCAGACGCCGCAACAACTCGGCCTGGTCGTAGGACGACACCGCCGGGAATGCCCCGCCCTCGCGCGGCCCACTGGTCTCGCCACTGCCACCCAGATAATCAAACGACAAGACCCGCAGTTGGTCCGTCGGCAACGCGAGACCGGGACCGACGACCTCGCTCCACCAACCCGCCTCGGTCCTCTCGGCGCCGGATCGCTCCACCGCCTCGACTCGGCGGTTCGCGGAGATACCGCCGAGCGCGACCACCACGGGCGCAGTCACCGGACCCGTGAGTTGCCAACCGACACGAACGCCCTCGAGGGTACCGCCGTGATGCAGCGTCACGCGGCCCGGAATTTCGAGCACGCCCTCGCGCTTGTCGGCGCCGGCAGTAACCCCGTCAGCTGAAGCGACTGAGGCTGCGCCGCCCGTCACGCGCGAAACCAGGATCGAGACGTTTGATATCGACACACGATGCTCCCGCAAACACCGAGCACTCCGGGAGAGCGACCGCGTCGCCGCGGCAACATCGATGCCCATCGCGCAAGCGCGCCGCATCGACCGCTCATCTGACGCTGCGCCGACATCGGCGCTGCGCGGAGTTGGCACCTTGCCCAGGATGGTTAATCCTGGCGGTTGCCCCGGCTTCACTGGGCCTTTCCCTCAGCCGGTCTCGATGAGAGCGCCGAAATATACGGTCGGGCCCGGCCTGAGTCAACGCTCGCCCCTTGCCGGGCGCCCGAGGTTGTATTAACGTACTAACACGCTATTACGTTGTTACAGCCTCGATATATCGCGCGGGCAATCCCGATGAAAACCCAAGAACGAACAACCGGCCGACAAGGCGCCCGTTCCGAGGGCAATCTCTATCAGGCCGTCCTCACTCTAAAAACAGTTGAGGAATGCCGTGCCTTCTTTCGCGATCTGTGCACGCCCGCAGAACTCGAAGCGATGGCTGATCGCTGGACCGTAGTCGAATGGTTGCAGCGTGGCGTCCCCTACCGCGAGATCCACAAGCAGACCGGCGTCAGCGTGACCACCATCGCGCGCGTCGCCCGCTACGTCGGCAGCGGCAACGGCGGCTACGACATCGCGACAGAGCGTCTCGAAGCAAGCCGCAGCACATCAACCAGCAACTCGCGCTGAGCCTGCGCGAATAGCCGATCGATCACGAGTCACCGAGCAGTGCACATGGACCAGAACAGACTCAAGCTTGCCATCCAGAAGTCTGGACGGCTGACCGAACACTCGACCGACCTGCTCGGGCGCTGTGGACTCAAGTTTTCGCGCGGCAAGGACCAATTGGTCGGGTTCGGTGAAAACATGCCGCTCGATCTGTTGTTTGTGCGCGATGACGACATTCCCGACCTCGTGGAAGAAGACGTTTGTGATCTCGGCCTCGTAGGCCTCAATGTCGTCGAAGAAAAACGACTGCAGCTTGCCTCGCGCGGGTACCCGGCGCGCTTCGAGATCATTCGAGCGCTCGACTTCGGACGCTGTCGCCTGTCGATCGCCATGCCAGACGATGCAGACTGGGACGGTCATGCGACTCTGATCGGCAAGCGCATCGCCACCACCTATCCCAATGTGCTTGCACGTTGGCTCGCCGAACGCGAGATCGAAGCTGAAATCGTCGTGCTCTCCGGCGCGGTCGAGATTGCACCGCGGCTCGGCAGAGCTGACGCCATCTGCGATCTCGTGTCCACCGGTTCTACGCTCGTGGCCAATCGCCTGCGCGAGGTCGAGACTGTTTTGCAGAGTCATGCTGTTCTCGTGCGCACGCCGCTCGCCCTGCCACCGGCGAAGAGCGCGTGGGTCGAGCGTTTGCTGATGCGCATCGATGGCGTGCAACAAGTTCGCGAGAGCAAGTACATCATGCTGCACGCGCCACGCTCGGCGCTTCCCGCGATTCGCCGCCTACTGCCGGGAAGCGAGTCGCCGACCATCATTCCGCTCGAGGGTAGCAGCGACAAGGTCGCGGTGCACGCGGTCTGCCGCGAGAACGTCTTCTGGGAAACCCTGGAGGCACTGAAGGCCGCGGGTGCGAGCGCCCTGCTTGTACTGCCGGTCGAGAAGATGCTCGCATGATGCTGCCGATATTGAAGGTCGCGCGGCTCGACGCCGCGGCGCGTCGAGCTGCCCTCGCCCGTCCCAACGCCGACGATCGGGACCAACTCGTTGCGCGGGTCCGCGAGACCGTCGCGCGGGTGCGCGCAGAGGGCGATGACGCGGCCCTCGATTATGCCCGTCGTTTCGACGGTGGAGCACCAGCGAACCTGCGGGTGCCGCAAGCGGAGATCGCTGCGGCAATGTCAGTGATCGGCGACAACGCCCTCTCGGCGCTCCGCCGTGCGATCGACAACGTGCGCAAGTTCCATCAGGCACAGCTCGCCCCGGAGCTGAGTATCGAGACCTCCCCCGGGGTGCGCTGCGAGCGGGTCTTCAGGCCCATCGACGCAGTGGGTTTGTACGTCCCGGGCGGCAGTGCACCACTGCCTTCGGCGCTGATCATGTCGGCGGTCCCCGCGTCGATCGCCGGCTGCCCGCGACGAATTCTTTGTTCACCGGGGACCCGACAAGGGCGTATCGATCCGGTGATTCTCGCCACGGCACAGCTCTGCGGCATCGAGGAGGTTTTTGCCTTGGGTGGTGCGCAGGCTATCGCGGCCATGGCCTATGGCACGCAGACAATTCCGAAGGTCGACAAGATTTTTGGACCAGGATCGGCCTGGGTGACTGCCGCCAAGCAAATCGTCGCCGAAGATCCGGTAGGCGCCGCACTCGATCTGCCCGCAGGACCCTCCGAGGTGCTGGTGATTGCCGACGAGACCGCCGATGCGGTGTTCGTCGCGGCTGATCTATTGGCGCAGGCCGAACACGATCCGCTGTCGCAGGCGATATTGTTGACTACCTCGCCCGCGCTGGCGGCCGCGGTCCGCGAGCATGCCCTGCGCTTCCTCGGCAATCTTTCGCGCCAGCATATTCTTGAGCAATCGCTCGCACGCAGCCGCATTCTGCTCGTGAACGATCTCGACACCGCGATCGCGATCTCGAACGACTACGCGCCGGAGCATCTGATTCTGCAGGTCAGTGAGCCGCGTCGTCGACTGCCGCAGATCACGGCCGCTGGCTCGGTGTTCTTGGGTCCCTGGAGTCCGGAACCGCTGGGCGACTATTGCTCCGGTACTAATCACGTGCTGCCCACCTATGGCTTCGCCCGCGCCTACAGCGGCCTGTCGGTCGGTGACTTTCAGCGTCGCATCACCATTCAGGAGCTCACGCCCGCTGGTCTCGCGGATCTCGGACCCGTCGCCGAAACCCTCGCCGGTCTCGAAGGGCTCGATGCGCATGCGCTCGCCGTGTCGGTGCGGTTAGGCAAGCTTGCCACCGCAGCCGACGAGACGTCCGATATCGCTGCCGCTACAGCAGCTGCTACCGCGATGGCGGCTCAAGCGCTCGCCAATCGTCTCGCGAGGCCGTCCATCGTTGCGCTGCGCGCCTATGAGCATGCCCATTGGGATCCTCGCTTCGAACGCTTGCACGCCAACGAATCGCCATGGCCACCCGCTAGCGCGCCGAGCTCGACGCTGCATCGCTACCCGGAGCCGCAGCCCGCAGACCTGCGAGATGCGCTGGCGAACCTCTATCACGTTGACCGCGATCAGCTGCTGATCGGCCGAGGCAGCGATGAAGCCATCGATCTTTTGACGCGCGCGTTTTGCGAGGCATCTCGCGACCGCGTCGTCGTCTGTCCGCCGACCTTCGGCATGTATGCGGTGGCCGCAAATATTCAGGGTGCACGCGTTGTCGAGGTTCCACTGCTCGAGGGCTTTCAGCTCGACTGTGCCGGCATCGAAGCGGCGATCGACGGCGGCAGCAAACTCATCTGGCTGTGTTCGCCGAATAACCCGACGGGTAACCTGCTGCGCCGCGAGGATATCGAGCGTGTTCTGCATGCGGCGCGCGGTCGCTGTCTCGTAATCGTCGATGAGGCCTATGCCGAGTTTTCGCCTGAGCCCTCATGGAGCGAACGGCTGAACGAATTTCCGCAACTGCTGGTGCTGCGCACTCTCTCCAAGGCCCATGCACTGGCGGGTGCGCGTATCGGCGTCGTCTTGGGCGCAGCGCCACTCATCGCCTTGCTGCGCAAGATCATCCCCCCCTACGCGATCGCCAGCGACAGCGCCGCCGCGGCGTTTCAGGCCGTGACCGCTGCAACATTGCCGGTGACGACGGAGCGAATCGCCGCGCTCGTTCGCGAGCGCGATCGGCTGGCCACCGAGCTCAATCGCTCGCCCTGGATTGTTCGGATCCACCCGAGCGCAGCCAACTTCCTGTTGGTCGAGACAACGGACGCACCACAAGTGTTCGAGCGGATCAAATCCACTGGGCTCGTGGTGCGCGACTTCTCGGGCAAGGGTGGGCTTGGCGCCGCGCTGCGCATCAGCATTGGCACCCCTGTACAAAATGATCGAGTTTTGGCGGCGTTGCGCGTCGCCTCCCCTCTTGCCGGGAGCCGTCAATGAAAGTCCTGTTTCTGGATCGCGATGGCACGCTTATCGAGGAACCGCCTGACGAGCAAGTTGACGATGTCGCCAAGATTCGTTTCGTTCCCGGCGTCTTTGCCGCGCTCAACCAACTTCAGCGGGCTGGATTCCGCCTGGTGATGATCACCAATCAGGATGGGCTCGGCACCGAATCTTTCCCGCGCGAGACTTTCGAGATCCCACAGCGGTTTATTGTCGAGGCGTTCGCGTCACAGGGTATTGTCTTCGACAAAATCTTTGTCTGCCCGCATCGCAAGACCGACGGCTGCGCTTGCCGTAAACCGAAAACCGCACTGGTCGACGACTGGGTGCGCAGTGCGTCGGTTGATTTATCACAGAGCGCCATGATCGGCGATCGCGACACCGATCTCGAGTTCGGCCGCAATCTTGGCGTCCGGGCGTTGCGCATCAGCCTGAACGGGCCGGAGGCGGAAACATGGCCACAGATTACCGCCGCACTGCTTGCTCGACGCGCGCGGATCGAGCGCAAAACGCGCGAAACCAACATCGTGGTCAGCATCGATCTGGATGCCGAGGGCCCAGTCAGCGCCCATACCGGCATTGGTTTTTTTGATCACATGCTTGAGCAGATCGCCAAGCACGGCGGGTTTTCGCTTGAGTTGCGCTGTACAGGTGATCTGCACGTCGATGAGCACCATACAGTGGAGGATTGCGCGCTCGCGCTCGGCGAGGCACTGCGCAAAGCGCTCGGCGACAAGCGTGGCATCGGCCGATACGGTTTTCTCTTGCCGATGGACGAGGCCCGCGCTCAGGTGGCGATCGACCTCTCGGGTCGTGCGTACGCTGTGTTCGAGGGAAAATTCACTCGTGAACAGATCGGCGGTCTGCCGACTGAGCTCGTGCCACATTTTTTCCGTTCGCTGGCGGACGCGCTCGGCGCAGCCTTGCACGTCAGTGTTAGCGGCGAGAACAGTCATCATCAGGTCGAGGCCTGCTTCAAGGGTGTGGGCCGCGCCTTGCGCATGGCGTGCCGTCGTGAAGGCAACGAGCTGCCCTCGACCAAGGGCGTGCTGTGAGCGGCACCGAGGTCGTGGTGATCGACTCGGGCGGCGCGAACCTCGCCTCGCTCGGCTATGCGCTCGATCGCCTCGATGCGCAGAGCGTGATTTCCAGCGACCCTTCGGTCATCGCCCGTGCAGAACGCGTGATTCTTCCCGGCGTGGGTAACGCCGGCGCGATCATGCATCGGCTGGTCGGTCTCGAGCTCCTGCCCGTCATTCGTGCTCTGCGCTGTCCGGTGCTCGGCATCTGTCTCGGTATGCAGATCCTTTTTCAGCACTCGGCCGAGGGCGACACGCCGACCCTCGGCATCATTGAGGGGGACATTCAGGCCATCACGCCGCGGCCTGAAGTGACCGTGCCTCACATGGGCTGGAACACGCTGCATATCGTGCAGGACGACCCGCTGCTGCAGGGCTTCAGCGAGCAAGCGTGGTTTTACTTTGTGCACGGCTATCACGCCCGTGCCGATGCACCGAGCACGCTGGCTACCGTGACCCACGGCGGCGCAATGGCCGCAGTCGTTCGACAGGCTAATTTTTACGGGGTGCAGTTTCACCCCGAGCGGTCGGCCCGATCGGGTGCACAACTGCTGCAGAACTTTTTGGATCTCCCATGCAACTGATACCTTCCATCGATTTGCGCGGCGGCAACTGTGTGCGTTTGCTGCGCGGCGACTTCGAGCGCCAAACGCTCTATGACGTCGATCCGCGAAGCTTGGTTCACCGCTACGCCAAACTCGGCGCCCGTTGGCTGCACCTCGTCGATCTGGATGGTGCCAAAGACGGCCTTTTGGCCAATCGCAAGTTCATCATCGATCTCGCGCGCGAACATCCGCTCGCCTTGCAAGTCGGGGGCGGTGTTCGCTCCGCCGAAGTCGTCGAGGAACTGCTTTCAGCTGGCGTGGACCGCGTAGCCGTTGGCAGCACCGCCGTAGAGCGCCCGGAAGAGGTTGCGAGCTGGTTCGCGCGTTTTGGCGCAGAGCGTATCTGTCTCGCCCTCGATATTCGCCTCGAGAAAGAGCCCGAGGGCACGTTGCCCCGGCTACTGACGCGTGGTTGGACCGAGGGCAGCAACACCAGTCTCTGGCAGGCGATCGAGTTTTTCCTGCCCCATGGTTTGCGTCATGTGTTGTGTACGGATGTTGAGCGCGACGGCGCGCTCGAGGGGCCGAACCTCGCGCTCTACAAAGAATGTGTCGAACGTGCGCCGCAAATCGCGTGGCAAGCCTCCGGCGGCGTACGCGGAACGCAGGATCTCAAGATCCTGCAGGCAGTCGGTGTCGCCGCCTCGATCAGCGGTAAAGCACTGCTCGAAGGACGTTTGACGACGCCGGAACTGCGTCAATGGCTGGGTGGCTGAGATGCTGGCACGGCGCATCATTCCCTGCCTCGATGTGCGCGACGGACAAGTCGTCAAGGGAGTGCGGTTTCGCGATCATCGAGTGGTCGGCGACATCATTGAATTGGCAACGCGTTATCGCGACGAAGGTGCGGACGAACT
>SXGQ01163372.1_pt1 | contig 11189 bp, 5 predicted proteins | sample 3178371 | NCBI WGS metagenome assembly SXGQ01 (sample SAMN11356859, study PRJNA531348) | freshwater metagenome | isolation source: freshwater sample F1-20 | place: China: Fuxian Lake, Yuxi | collected 2017-12-25 | reverse complement strand
CTTTAGGAGCTCGTGAAGACGTGTGTGCGAGAACTTCTCTTTGCCGAAGCCTGTATCAACGTCAAGCTCGGGCGGCAGGAGCCGCCGCATCTCGGCAATGCACTCTTGTTCATATTCTGAGTAACCATCTTCGCCGTCGTTGATCTCGCGGATGATGTCGTAGGCGTGGCTGTGGGCCTCATCGACCGCTTCGCGATATTCGCCAAGGCTCATCCCGCTCGCCGGGCCGGCGAGTAACGCTACGAAGATCAAGATGAACAGCCGATGAAACTTCATCATCATTTAAGCCCAAGTGTCGTTATTCCGGTCGAACTTTGCGGCTGCCCGGCGGAAGGAACGCCCTTCGGCTCGGCCCTTGCACCGAGAGCGGGCTGCAGCGGATTCAGATACTGATCGGGCACGTCCGGGATCTCGCCGAGCCGCCGGGCGGCCATCAGCTCGATATCGTAGCCCTCGAGCCGAACGCGCTGATCGACATAAAGCAGGCACAGCCCGATCATCCAAACCGGCGTAAGCACAATGAGGCTCGCCTGCCAGATAAGCTGCGATGCGATCTCAAACCAGGCGGGCGAAACGGCCTCGGCAAATGGGCCGAAGTCGATCCCGGCGATCCAGGCGTACCAGAGCAGCGGAATATAAAGCACGGCGAGTGCCGAATATGTGGCTACGGTCGTAAACCCAAGGAGGGCGGCAAAGCGGAGCGCCGTCCCGTTCGCAAGATTGATGCTCCGGCCGATCGAAGAAAAAACGCCTTCGTCCTCGACCAGCATAACCTGCGGCACATAGGCAAAGCGGCAGGCGACGAAGCAGAATGCCAGAAATACTGTGACAACGGCAAAGATCGCGGCGATCACGCTAACGACCGCAGACGCCGAAGGCAGGCTGACCAGCACCAGAGCGACTAACCCAAGCACCATCAGCCAGACAAATGCTCCGGTGAAAACGATCACGAACCCGATGGCTGATAGTACAGTTACAATAATCGATGAGGCGACCGTGAGGCCGGAAAAACGGCTCCAGGCGTTTCGATAAGTATCGGCAAAGGTGATCGGCTCGCCGTGGAGAATGTGGCGGACAAGGTTGCGCGAGGCACCGCCCATCACGACCAGGGTCGCGACCGTTTGTGTGAACCAGATGGCAAGAGCCCCTAAGAATGAGAACGCGGCAAATGCCCCTGATTCAAATGGGTCGTATGCCTCGGTCGTGAAAAAGAGCATCCGCGAAAGCAGCAGCCAACCGACCGAGAAAAGGGTTCCGGCCACGACCGGCGGAGCCGCGATCAAAAAAAGCGTCGTGAAATACTTTCGGTAAAACCGCGTCGCACGGTCAATAAGATCCCCCGCACCAAGCGGTACGATGGACAGAGGAGACACGGAGGCAACAGGGGACGACATCGGGATTGCTCCGTAAAGTATAGCCGACGGTATCAACTCTTTAAAATAAAAGGGCCTGCCGATCAGAAAGACCGGCAGGCAAATGGTCAGGGAACTCGATTTAGAAGGATAAACGGGCACCCAATTGGATCGAGCGGGACTCTCGGGTGTCAGTAAAGACTCCGAAATTCGGGCTCGAAAGGTTAAGGTTAATAGTAGTGAACTGCGTTGTATTCAGGAGGTTGAACGCCTCGAACCTAAGTTCGAGATAATTCGATTCGCTGAACAGCTTGATACGTTTCGCTAAGATCGCATCCCATTGGTTGATGGGATTGTCCAGACGGAATTGATTTCGGCCTGAAGTGCCACGCCGTCCGACACCGCCGCAAAGTGCGTAATTCGTTCCGCAGTTTGCGATAGCGAATGCATTTGCATTGAAACCGCGTCGATTATTGTCGACCCCATTGAGAGCGGTATACCTAGCCGGGCCAAGATCGGCAAAGTTGATAAGAGCCCCGCCAGTACCATCAATGTCAATAGTGTTACCAACGCTAAACAACCGGCCAGACTGGTAGGTATAGATACCGCCGATACTCCAACCGTCGACGACGCGTTTAAGCAGTCCATTCGTTTTCCGGAAAAACGGAAACTCATAGATGAAGCTTCCAACGAAGCGATGTGGCGCATCGTCATCCGAGAGGCCGCGGCCCGCAGAGCGATCAAGGGCATCAAGCTGTCCCCGTTGCGAATCCGAGTCGTTGATCGACTTCGAGAAAGTATAAGCCAGCTGAAACAGAAGACCGTTGTCGCTCATGCGCTTTTGGAAGTTGGCCTGGAAGGCGTCATAAGTCGAGTTTGAGCCGGTAGTAAGCTGGACTAGTCCTAACCGGATGTCGTCATTCAATCGCCGAGAGTTTGCGTTACCTGTTGTAGGTGCGGGAACCGGTTCTGGTCGCAAAGAGCTGGGAAAAAACGTACCAAGCGACGGGTTTATTTGTTCGCGGACATAGAGTCTACGACCACGGTTGCCAACATAGCTTATGCCTATAACATAATCGCGAGCAAAGCCGCGTTCGAGTGTCAGATTCCACTGCATCGTGTAAGGTGTCCTGATGTTCGGGTCGATAGGCTGGGACATTTGCGAAAGTGGAGCCGTAACGTTGAATGAGCTCTGTGCAAATGGATTGGGAACTTGTCCCTGGTTACCACCCCAGTTTGGATACGGATCAGGAGCGAAGAGGTCGGCAAGAGTTCCGCTTGCAGGAAATCGGAAAAAGTTCGTTCCGTTGTATCCAGGTGCTGTTAACTGCTGAAGCGCTGTATCGCCGATAATAGCGCCATAATACACGCCGAAGCCGCCGCGCACTACAGTTTGGTCAGTTCCGACAACCCGCCTGAGGAAGCTATTCTCAGGACTACCAAGCGACCAGGCGAAACCAACACGCGGAGCGAAATTATTCTTATCGGGCTCGATACCGCCAACTGGAATCGTACCGCCGAGGACCGGATCTGGGTCACCGACATAAACAAGTCCACGCGGTGCACGTCCTCCAGGAGGAATGACGATTCTTTGGCCTCCTGGAGTTGTAAGCTGTCCGGAGGTCAAAAGCTGTGAGATCGCCCCCGGACGGTAGAATGCAACGCGGTTGAACAGATCCTTCAGAGGTGAGTTGTATTCATACCGGATACCGAAGGAAAGCGTCAGATTTGGAGTCGCTCTCCAAGTGTCTTGGCCAAATATCGCCCAAGCGCGTTGGCGATAATCCCGCTGTCCTGCGGCGCCGAACTGAACTGCGGCAGGACTATTCCCGATGAGGAAATCGGCGAAATCATCCCCTGTCGTATTGGTAACTCCCAATAAACCAATGGCGGAGTAACTAATCAATCCCTGGTTGATAAACAAGAAGTCAGTGTCTTGTTTGTACTTAGTATAATCGAAACCGAATTTCATTCGGTGATTGCCTAGAACCCAACTGAGCGAATCCTGGAACTGAATATTCTCGGTAAATCGCCTCTGCGGTCCTTGAATAGAGTTGCCAAGGATTAGCCCTCTGTCAAGCAGGCGAATCTGAGGTGGGCCGACAAATGTACCGTCGGCCACAAAGTTCGACGTAAACCCGATCTGGGCAGGTGTCGTCTGATTTACCGGAGCAACGCCCGGCTGTTCGTTAGTCGAATAATTTACAAGGAACGAGTTGACCAGATTCGAATTGATTATGTAAGTGTAACGGCCTACATAATTATCGGTACCGCGGAGATCATTTGCAGCGAATCCTGGTACGTTGGCTCCACCGAACGCGAAAGGAGAGAAAACCTCAGAATCGAAGAAGCTGTAGGTAAAGTTTAACAGGTGATTTTGCGTGAAGCTGTGGTCAAATCTTGTCGTAAACCATTGATTTCTCGTCGTTTGGTTCGCCGAAACCTGTGCTTGTCCACCCGCTGTTGCTTGAGGCAGAAAGCCCAGATAGTATTGTGCGATCGGAGAAATTCGGTTTTGTGGGATCGTATTATTAGGAAAAGGCTGGCCAGTCGCAGGGTCGAAAATGGTTGTGTTGAAAACGCCGCCTCTTTCGGCTGCGCTCGGCAATGTAGGAAGTGTTTGAGACTGGCCCAGCACCTGATAACGACGCTCGTAATCAGCAAAGAAAAAGGTTCTGTCACGCCCATCGTATATGGCTGGCACACCTTCACCAAAATTCAAGAAATAAACCGGCCCCCCTATGTTGAAACCGTAGTCTTTGCGGTCAAACCTTCGTCGAAGGTCAGCACCCGGGGCCGTACCTGCCGGAGGAAGGGCCTTGTCAAGAAAACGTGCCGCTGAGAATCCGGTCGGCCGGTAAAAGAACCTGGCATTGCCATGGAATTCGTTCGTGCCGGAGCGGGTAACCACATTGATCACGGATCCCGTGTTTCGGCCAAATTCAGCTTCAAAATTAGATGTAAGCAACCGAAACTCTTGAATGGCATCCGGTCGCGGTTGGCCGCCAATAGCACCGCCGACGGCAACCTCATTATTGTTACCGCCGTCGAGCGTGATGTTATTCTCGACACCGCGGCTTCCGTTTACACGGATTCCAAGTCCATTGCCAAAGCCTCCGGCGGCAGGCAAGACCCCCGGTTGGATAAGGGCAAGATTAAGGACCTCACGTCCGTTAAGGGGAAGGCCGACAATGCGTTCATTTTCGACGGTTGTTCCCAGCGTTGGAGATTCCTGATCGATCAACTGAACGCCTGCCGAAACAGTAACTTCTGCGGTTGTGCCGCTAAGGGCCAACGCAACATCTGTAGTTACGTTCCTATTTGGTTCGACCGTAATTCTGCTTACGGTTGACTCACCAAATCCCGAGGCAGACACGATAATGTTATATGTCGAAGGTTCGACCTCAAGGAACTGATATCCTCCGCTGTTGTTGGTCTGGACGGAACGCACTTCAGTACCTCTGATCGCGTCCAGCAATCGAACAGTTGCACCGGGCACAATGGCGCCATTGGGGTCAGTAACGGTTCCGCGGATTGTCCCGCGAGTACCTTGTGCAAATGCTGACATTGCACCGATTGCGATCAGCAAAAATGCTATGGAAATCTTCTTCATTTACAACCTCCTAGCCAATGTTGTGGCTACTTGTGAAAAAAACAATTAGAAATGTCAACTTGGTCAGAAGGCAAGAACTATGCCATTTACTAAGGACTGTTTAGGCTCCCTTAAGATAGCGAATTCCGAATTATATTAACCTGCGGCTCTGCATAAATCCTTGGACTTTTATCCAAAATTCTGGAAAGAAATTGCACAAATGAGTATCGAGAGAGTGAACGAATCCCTAGTGTGCGACTTCTGCTCAATCTACTGATTCAGGAACTAATCGTCATTCTTTTCAGAACGGTTTCAAATAAAAAGCGGCCCGAAGGCCGCAAATAGACCAACCAAATGCAGGCAGGTTTTAGAAGCGGTAACTGGCTCCAAATAGGAAGCTTCGGCCGCCTACATTCGTGAAGCCAAAGTTGAGAAAAGTGGTCGTATTGACCGTGTTACCAATAGTGTTAGCGGGAATAACAGTAAAGTTACGCGTGTTGGTGATGTTAAAGATCTCAGCACGCAACTGCAACCTCTGTGTCTCACCAAACGTCCGGATGTTCTTTATCACGGATGCATCCCAGCGATTTGTACGTCCGGTGCGCTCGGTGTTTGCACCAAGATTGCCGACAATTCCACTGTTGGCTGCGTTCACAATAAAGTAAGCATTCGGATTCGGATTGGTCGGGGTGGACACGAGCGGATACTGTCCCGCCGGGTTTACCGACACACGCTGCGAACCTTCAACTGTCGATATTTGGCCGGGGAGAATACCGAGTGCATTGTTCGCATTGAATACCGTAAACGGTGTTCCTGAAGCGTGATTGCCTATCATGGCTAGTTCCCAGCCACCGAAAATCCGGTTAAGTACGCTGTTATTTCGGAAGAAATCAGGGGCCTGATAAACAAAGTTCATAACGAAACGATGTGGCTGATCGAATGCAGAACGGCCGCGGTCGCCACCGGGATTGCGGGGATCCTGCGGTAAAGTGCGGTTCGGCTGACCTCCGAGGATATCGTCGGATTCGCTAATGAACGCACTAAATGTATAGTTTGCGTTGAAAAGCAACCCGCCCAACCGCGTCCCAAACGCTTTGAAATCGGAAAATCGTCGCTCAAGCGTAAATTGACCGCTGTGATAGATAGAGGACGCATAGCCGTCACCAATAAGTATTGAGCCGCGGGTAGGATCGAGCCGCTGACCGGTGCCGCCGGAGGCGACAGTGAACCCGTAATTCGATTCGATCTCGCGAACGAGGTTTGATCCCCGAGTGCCTATATACTCAGCCTTGAAAACATAATCTCCCCAAAACTGGTACTGAACACCCAATGTCCACTGCTGGGACATCGGTTGAGATATCCGCTTGTTAGGCGAATAAAGGCGGACCGGAAGCAAAAGTGGGTTACCGTTGAAGTCACCTGGGCTAGGTGGCTGCGGGAGATTAATGAACGGTCGCTGACCACTTACATTTGTGAACGCAACATTCACGCCACGGGGAAAGTTACGCGAGTTATTGAGAAGAATGTTCTGGAAGACCTGGTCATAGGAGATCGCGACCCCCCCGCGAAGGACCATTTTTCCACCAAACCAGTCCTTCGGGTTCCACGCAAACCCGACACGAGGGGCAAAATTGTTGATATCGGGTTTAGCGTTTGAGAAGAAACCGAATGGAGTAGTTACATACTCGTAACGAAGGCCTAGGTTGAGTGTAAGATCAGGATTAACACGCCAGTTATCCTGGGCAAAAAAGCTATGCTCATACGTAGTAGCATCAGTCAGGCCGTCGCCTGCATACTGTGAGAATGAGGCGTTTGTATCGGCTAAGAAATTGGCAAGGCTACCATAGCTGACGGTTCCACGAGAATTCGGTGCGAAGAAGCTCGACAGTTTGTAAATAAGCAAGTTATAGCCGAACTTAAGCGAGTGGTTTGCCGGAGTGAACGAAACATTGTCTGTGAATTCGTAGACGTCGTCTTGACGGAACTGTGGAAAGTTCGCATTCCCGATTGTGAACGCACTTGTCCCGCCTACTGAAAAAGAGAAAGGAAGATTCTCAGGGAATTGGGCATCACGGCGGCTGTAGGTAAATCGGGCCTCGTTGAGCCAACGCGGACTGAGAATATATGCGTCGTTAATTGTGAACGAGTCGTTGCGCAGATTTGAACCGATCTCCGTTCCTGGAATTGATGCCGGTGAACCTGGATTCGTCGATTTATCGACTAGATAACGGAAGGAGAGCTGGTCATTTTTTGTCAAACGCGTATCGACTTTCATAAGCCAGCGTCCAAAATCAGTACCGAACGGGATGCCCCCATCACGGGCACGGTTAAAAACCTGCAACGGGATAATGTTGACATCACAGCTTCCTGGTGTCTGAGGGTCACACGGGAAACCAACCGCCGAACCGGTGAGGTTTAATTGACCTTGGGGTGTAGGGTCGTTGGCCACCGGAAAAGTTGACTGCAGGAAAGATACGGCTTCCGGCACAAGATTGGGCCGACCGGGTAACTGAAGCCTCTGTAATCCTATAGGCGAGATCGCGACACGAGCAGCAGAGCTTACAGTAGTGCGGAAATCATTAAAGTCAAGACTGGTGAAAAAGAATGTGTGATCTTTCTTGATTGGTCCGCCAAGGGTGAAGCCATAAGTGTTGTCGACAACTACGCTACGGGCATTGCGAAGCGCTCGCTTATCCCCGAGTGTCGCCGCGTTCGCGTTGAATGAACGCTCTTGGTTCGTGGTCAAAGCATCCAAACCGTTGCCTCCCCACACCCAAAAACCACTACCGTGGAACGAGTTGGTTCCGGACTGAGTAATCTGATTAACGTAGGATCCGGCATTACGCCCGTATTCCGCGGCGAACGTATTGGTAACAATCTGAAACTCGCGTATTGCATCCGGGGGCAGATTCTGCCTTGGGATCGAGAGTGATTGATCGTTGTTGTTCGCACCGTCGATGGTGAAATTGTTCGACCGGGTGCGGTTACCGTTAACAGCAAAACCTGAACCTGGACGGCCATTCTGATTTGGAAGGACGCCAGGATTGAGAAGGGCCAACCCGGTGAGGGTATTTCGGCCGGGTAGGCTGACGATTTGCTGCGAGCTGACAGTCTTTGACACTTGACTTTGGGTGGTGTCCAGCAATTCGGTCGAAGCAGTAACTTCTACCGTGACGGCTACATCACCAGGGGTAAGGCCGAAACGAATATCTGTGTCGGTGCCGCTACTCACAGAAACCAGATCGTTTGTTCCGGTCCCAAAGCCGGCGGCGGACGCAGTCACGATATAGTCGCCTACGGGAACGGCAGAGATGCGGAATATTCCATTGGAACTCGTGGTTGCCGAGCGCGAAAATCCGGTTTGTGGGTTACGTGCAGTAACCGTTGCCCCCGGAATCGCAGCTCCTTGTTGGTCAACCACTGTTCCGGTGATCGTTCCGTTGATTGTCTGGGCGTCCGTAGCCAAAGTGCCTCCCAACAAGATGACCACGAAAGCGAAACGGAAAAGTAATAACTTTCTCATGCGAATTCTCCTTTGATTGATTGAAATAAAAAAAACAGTTGAATAAGTGCAAATCCGCTAAGAGTACAAACCCACCCTAGAAGAACACGAAAGAGAAAAAAATTAATAAAGCGATTTGTCTCGATTAAGCCAAAAAAACTAAGGCAATCGCTGTGCCACGAATGTAAATACATTGAGTACTGATCTTGAGTTCTTAGAATTGACAATAACCTGTTGATAAATCGTATTTTAGCGGGTATATCCGGGGTCAAGCTCCTTCAAAAAAGGGGAGAGCAAAGATAGACTGAACGAAATTTTGGATAATTTTCAGTATCTTGTTCACATCCCGGAGTGGTTACCGAATTACTTTTCGGGTGATGTTATAGCTTTTTATCTTTGAATTCAGGGTTGTGGCGTTGAGGCCGAGGAGCCGGGCGGCCCGCGATTGGTGGCCGCCGGTCTGTTCGAGGGCACGTCGGATAAGATCCATCTCGAATCGCTTTACCTCGTCGTAGAAGTTGACGCCGCGAGAGATATCGAGATCGCCGGAGGCTCCTTCGGCTTCGTTCATCCGCTCTTGGGCGAGCTCGGGCGAACGGACCTCCGGACGCAGGCAATCGACCGTTATCTCGTCGGTCGCCGCTATAACGACAGCCCGCTCTATCACATTCTCAAGCTCGCGGACGTTTCCGGGAAAGTTGTAATTCTCAAGCAGCGAAAGCACCTCGGCCGAGAGCTGTTCCGTGATCTCGCGGCCGTTCTCGGCGTTGTATTTGCGGATGAAATGCTGCGTCAGCGGGAGAATGTCCTCGGGCCGCTGGCGGAGCGGCGGCAGCTCGATCGGGACGACCGAAAGCCGGTAGTAAAGGTCCTCGCGGAAGGTACCGTTCTTGACCGCTTCTTTCAGGTCAACGTTAGTCGCGGCGATGATCCGGACATCGACCTTCACCTGCGAGGTCTCGCCGATCGGCGTAAACTCGCGTTCCTGGATCACTCGGAGCAACCGAACCTGCAACTCCGGCCGAAGGTCACCGATCTCGTCCAAAAAGATCGAGCCCGTATCTGCAACCTCGAATAGCCCCTTCTTGGCCGCGATCGCCCCCGTAAAGGCGCCCTTTGTGTGGCCGAACAGCTCCGATTCGAGCAGTTCCGAGGGTATATTCGAGCAATTGACCACAACGAACGGCTTGTCGGCCCGCGGGCTCGCTTCGTGGATCGCCTTCGCGACAAGTTCCTTACCCGTACCGCTTTCGCCGGTGATCAGCACCGTAGAGCGTGCCGGAGCGACCCGCTCGACCAAGCGGAAGATGTCTTCCATTTTGTCCGAGCGGCCAACGATCGCATCGCGGCTGACCGAACGCGTCATCGCCTGCCGAAGCGACTGCCGTTCCTCTTCCTTCTTGCGTTTGCGAATGCCCTTGGCGACGAGGTTGAGGATCTGCTCGTTCTGAAACGGTTTGCGGATAACGCCCTCAGCACCTTTCTCCCAAGCCGAGATCGCCGTATCGAACGTCGCAAATGCCGTAACCATCAGCACGACGGCCTCGGGGTCGAGCTTGATCATTTCCTCGAGCGCGGTCAGGCCACCCATGCCCGGCATCGAGACGTCCATAAGCACTAGATCGAAGGCTTGCGTCGGATACACTTCGAGTGCTTCCTCGCCCGTCCGGGCAAGTTCGACCTTATAGCCCGCACCCGAGAGTATGGTCTCGAGCACGTCGCGCATTATCTCTTCATCATCGCAGACGAGTATCGTGCCTTTTCGTGCCATAAACGTAACATTAGAGATTTAACCACAATGATGCGTTGCCGCAAGCGGAGCGGATTGTTTTCGTGCGTGCGGCCGATGCCGAACCGCGGTTCGGGTGTAAGATAAAGGTAACAAATGGCGGTTTACGATAGCTTTGCAAGGTTTTACGACCGGCTCTTCGCGCCGGCCGAGCGGCGATTCCTTGGCCGCTGGCGGCGGGAAACGCTCGCGCTCGTTCCGGAAGACTCCCGTTTACTCGAACTCGGTGCGGGGACCGGTGCCAATTTTGAGTTCTACGCCGCACCCGAAAAGGCCGTCTCAAGTGAACTCTCATGCGAAATGCTTTCTTTTGCCGCAAAAAAGACCCGCGGGAACGCGCTTATTCAGGCGGATGCTGAAAGTCTTCCCTTTGACGCAGGCTCGTTTGATGCAGCCTTTGCGACGCTCGTCTTTTGCTCGATCCCGCGGCCCGAAAATGCCTTTGCTGAACTTCGCCGCGTTGTCCGGCCGGGCGGCCGCGTGGTTTTGCTCGAACACGTCCGGCCACAGGGACTGCTCGGAATGGTATTCGACCTGCTATATGTTGCGACGGTCGCGTTGATCGACGATCACTTCAACCGCCGCACCGCCGAAACTGCAGTCGCCGCGGGCCTACGGCTCATAGAGAACCGCCGCAAGCTCGCAGGCGTCGTCAACCTGATCGTGCTCGAAAATCCGGCATGAAGAAAGGCAAGCCTTTTCTGGAAAACCCTTTGGTTCAAACCTTTTCTCTTTTTCGTCGTATAATTTAGCAACCGATCCGGGTTTAATTTCTGTATTTTTCCGGCGGTTTTAAGGATCGAACAAAATCAACATGGCGGCTTCAAAAGGTACAAAGATCGCTCTTGCCATCGGCGCGGGGCTTTTCGTTCTTTTCATCGTTGGCGTTATCGCGCTAATTCTATTTGCCGATATGCTCAGCCGGCCGAGCGTGCCTAGCAATAGCGTGCTCGT
>SXGQ01517446.1_pt1 | contig 11191 bp, 8 predicted proteins | sample 3178371 | NCBI WGS metagenome assembly SXGQ01 (sample SAMN11356859, study PRJNA531348) | freshwater metagenome | isolation source: freshwater sample F1-20 | place: China: Fuxian Lake, Yuxi | collected 2017-12-25 | reverse complement strand
GATGGGGATCCGGCGTCCAACACGCTTTCGTGGCGATGGGTTGCGGGGTTGCAGACGCCGGGGAAGACGTATCTGGCGCGGCGGGGGAATTTGGAGAAGTATCTGTCGGCGGATTTGTTGGAGGAAGTTTCTGGGGCAGGGGGGGATTTCGAGGAGCCGAGGGCGAGGGTTTTGGAGGCGGGGGTGAGCCATGCGGTGACGTGTCCGGAGTTGACCGTCGGGAAGGTTCGGGATGGGGTTGGGACGGGATTGTGGATCCATGAGGAGGATCTAACACCGGAGCGTTCGCCTTTGGGTGAGGTGGTGGCGGAGGCGGTGTTGGTGACGGCTGATGTGGATTTTCCCGGGCCGAAGCGGAAGTGGTTGGAGGCGGCTCTTAGGGATGCGGCGGCGCGGGCGGAGGAGTGGTGGAAGGGAGAAGTGGTGGTGGAAATGGAGCGGAAGGTGGGCGACGCGCTGGTTGATTGGGCGGTGCAGCGCGGGATCGGTCAGGTGGTGGCATTGCGGCCGGATGTGGGGCCGCTGGGGGATGCGGTGGCGGGGCTGATGGAGAAGCTTGAGGCGCGGGGGATCGGATTGGTGCTGGTGGATCGGCCGCGTGATCTGGCGCTTCGTCCGCTGGCGACGGGTGGGTTCTTCAAATTCTGGGAAACAATGCGGAAGAGAGGATTGGTGGCGGGTGTGAGGGCGGTGCAGCCGGAGTTGTTTTGAGGTTGGGGCGATTGGACGGTTGTCAGGTGGGGGTGGGAGGTGGCAGGGTGGCGGGGATGGCTGACAAGACGTTGTTCGAGAAGATTCGCGACCGGGAGATCCCGGCGGAGATTTTGCATGAGGACGAGTGGTGCCTGGCGTTCCGGGACATATCGCCGCAGGCGCCGGTGCATGTGCTGGTGGTGCCGAGGAAGGCGATTCCGAGGATCGGTGCGGCGACGGAGGAGGATGTGGAGATTTTGGGGAGGCTGATGTTGGCGGCGGGAGAGGTGGCGAGGCGGCTGGGGGTGGCGGAGGATGGGTTCCGGCTGGCGATCAATCACGGGCGGAATGGCGGGGAGACGGTGCCGCATTTGCACGTCCATCTGCTGGGTGGGCGGGCGTTGGGGTGGCCGCCGGGTTGAGGTGGTTTTTTGGGGGAATCGCCTTCCTTTACACGGTTCGGGGTCCGTGTAGGGTGGCGGGGCTGTTCACCCCAGTCACCCCCCCGAATGTTTCGAACGTCCCGTCCAAACGACCCTGACGAAGAGTGGGTCGCCCGTGCCCGTGAAGGGGATACGCGCGCCTTTGACGCGTTGATCCTGAAGTATGGCGACAAGCTATACGGGCTTGTGTACAACATGACGGGGCATAAGGAGGACACGCATGATCTGTTGCAGGAGATTTTCAGCCGGGCCTATCAGTCGTTGAGGAAGTTCCGTGGGAACTCGACGTTCTACACGTGGATCTATCAGATCGCGACGAATTTGACGTTGAATTACCTGAAAAAGCGCAAGCGGCGGAGCGGGGTGAGTCTGGATGATCCGGAGTCGGCGATCCAACAGGACCCTGCGTTGGTGGATACAACGCATGAGGCGAATCCGGAGCGGCAGAGTCATTTGCACGAGTTGCAGAAAAAATTGAACGCCGCGATGATGAAGTTGTCTGAACCCCACAGAATGGTCGTCACGATGTATGACATCCAGGGCATGCCGCATGGGGAGATCGCGAAGATTCTCGGAACCTCGGAAGGCACGGTCCGGTCACGTTTGCATTATGCGCACCTTCAGCTCCAGTCCGCCCTTCAGGACAGCTGGGATGAAAGATTTTAAAAATTTTTCTTGCCGGATGCCTAAATATTTTATAAATACGAAACATCAACCGCAGTGAAACCAACGGTCGAACAACTTGAGAACCTGCTTGCCCTCCGGCGCGATGATCGCCCAGAGGAAGGCTACTGGCAGGGTTTCCTCTGCGATTTCCACCGCCGCCAGCGAGAAGAGGCGGCGCGGAAGTCCGGAATCGCGGGCTTGATGAGCCGGGTTGGCAGTTGGTTTTCCGAGCTTGGGCCTGCGAAGTGGGCTTACGGTGCGGGTGTTGCCTATGCGGCGTTGACGCTGACATTTTTTCTGATTCCCCGCGGAGTTGAGGTCGAAGGGCCCGCTCCGACCCCCGTGAGCCGCCCCGTGGTTCCGGCACCGAAGCCCGCGCTCGAGCAACTCGAGCAGTTGGACCTGAGTCCCTCGACTCAGGGAAGTGCCGGCGAACAGGTGTTCTAACTCCGGGAGGGTACGAGATGGTGGATCTGGGTGGAATTTTCCGGCGCGGGCCGGTTGGGGCGATTGGGATGATGATCGTTTTGGTGGCGGTTGTGCTGCCGGTTTTGGCGGCGGAGCCTGTGTTGGTGGGGCCGCGTTGGCAGGTGGAGTTTCCGCAGGCGGGTGGTGGCGGTGTGGTGGAGTCGGGGGCGGTGGTTTGTGCGCATGGGGCGCTGTGGGTGGCGATTTTGCCTCCGCTGGGAGAGGTGAAGGGGCCGGTTTTGAGGCAGGGTGGGCGTGAGGTTTCGGCGCGGATGGCGGGGTATGATCCGGTTTCGCGGTTGTGTTTTCTGAAGCCGGAGCAGCCAGTGAGTGCGGGTGCGGTGGGGTGGTGTGAGGCGGTGGCGAATCCGAACGGTCAGGCGTTGCGGGCGAATGGTGCGGGTGGGGCGATCCGCGGTCGGACGAACGGGTGGGTGAAGCAGATCGGGAAGAACATTTTGCCGTTGGCGTTGTTGCGGGTGAACTTCGATCGGGCGGTGCCACCGACTGGGACGGCGTTGTATGACGACGATGGGAAGGTGGCGGCGCTGGTTTTTCAGGGATCGGGGAACGGGAATACGGGGTATGCGTTGCCGGCGGAGGCGGTGCACCGGGTGGCGAAGGATGTTTCGGCGCATGGGCGGATGCAGCGCGGGTGGCTGGGGTTGACGTTGTTGTCGGAGAATCCGACGGCGCGGATTGTGAGGGTTTTGGGTGGGTCCCCTGCGGCGTTGGCGGGGGTGAGGCCGGAGGATGTGGTGGTTGCGATCGGGGATCGACCGGTGAGTGATTATCCGGATGCGGTGAATGCGTTTTTCTATGTGGTGCCTGATGAGCCGGTGAAGTTGCGGTTGTTGCGGGGGGCGGATGAGATCGAGTTCACGCTGAAGCCGACGCGGGCGAAACCGGAGTGAAGGTTTTTGGGGGGAGGATTTCGAGTTTCCGTAGGATTTCCCGGCTTGCAAGATAGGTTGGGTTGAGGATGGTTTCTGGAGATCCGCATTTGTAAGAAACTGTTTTTTTAACGACCGACCCGCTCATGAGATTTACGATTTTCGCGCTGATGGCCGGTTGGATGGCGGTGGGGGGTGCTTTGGGGGATGTGGTGATCCGGGAGTTCATGGCGTCGAATGACCGGACGTTGGAGGATGATTTCGGTGAGGAGTCGGATTGGATCGAGCTTTTCAATGATGGGCCGGTGGCGGTGGATCTGGCTGGATGGCGGTTGACGGATCGGGCCAACCAGCCGTTTTTGTGGCAGTTTCCGAGTCGGGTGATCGGGCCGGGTGAGCATTTGGTGGTGTTTGCGTCCGGGCGGGACCGGCGGGTGAGTGGGCAGGCGCTGCATACGAATTTCTCGTTGTCGACGCAGGGTGAGTATCTGGCGTTGATCCGGCCGGATGGGAGTGTGGCGACGGAGTTTGCGCCGGCGTATCCGGTGCAGGGGACGGATGTTTCGTATGGGTTCCCCCAGCAGAGTTTGGTGGCAGCGGTGCCGCAGGGTGCGGCGGGGCAGGTGGGAGTTCCGACCAGCCAAACTGATTACAGCAACAACTTCGCGAACTGGCAGACAAGTCTGGTGAATTTCACCGGGGCTTCCTGGCAAAATTGTCAGACAGGGGTGGGTTTTGACGATCCGGGACAGCCGTATGGGGCGTGGATTGGAGTGGGTGGTGATATTTCGGCGCGGATGAAGAACCAGCAGCGCACGGCCTGCCTGCGGGTGCCGTTCCAGATCACCGATGCTTCGAAGGTGGTGTCGATCAAGCTACGGATGCGATGGGATGATGGGTTTATTGCGTGGATCAACGGGGTGGAGGTGGCGCGTGATGCGGTGCCATCGACGGTGAGTTGGAATTCGGTGGGTGGAGCGAACCGCAATGAGGCGCTGAACAACGATTGGACGGATTTCACGTTGAATCCGGCGACGCTCAATCTCACGACCGGGACCAATCTTCTGGCGATCCATGGTTTCAACACCACGAGCGCGAGTTCAGATTTCCTCGTATTGCCGGTGGTTGAGGTTGGTTATTCGTCCGCATCCCCTACCCCGCTGTATTTCACGACGCCGAGCCCGGGTGCGGCGAATGTGAACGGGGTGACGCCGGGGCCGTTTCTAACGGATGCTACGGCGGGTCTGCCAAGGCCGTTGGGCAATGGCGCGAGCCCGTCGCAGGTGATGACGGTGCGGGTGAACCGGACGCAGCATGATGTGGCGCCGGCGACGGTTCGGATGGCTTATCGGACGATGTTTGGGGCGGAGACTTTGGTGACGATGGTGGACAATGGTTCGGGGGTGGATGTGGTGGCGGGTGACGGGGTGTATTCGGCGCTGATGCCGACGAGCGGGCCGACGGCGGGGCAGATGTTGCGGTGGCGGTTCGAGGCGGCGGATGTGAACGGGAACATCGGGAGGGCTCCGGTGTATTATAATGCTTTGGATTATGATCAGTATTTCGGAACGGTGGCGGTGGATGCGACGGAGGGCACGACGCAACTGCCGCTGATCCATCAGTTCATCGAGAATGTTTCGGCGGCGGGGACGGAGGCCGGGACGCGGTGTTCGTTGTATTATCTCGGGAGGTTTTATGACAATGTGGGGGTTGATTTGCACGGGCAGAGCACGGCGTCGTTTGCGAAGAAGAGCCATAACTTCGACTTCAATCTGGACAACCGGTTCGTGGTTTCGGAGACGGCGGTGCGGAAGTTGAAGGATGTTGATATCCTATCGAATCATGCGGACAAGACGCGGACGAGAAACACGTTGGCGCAGGAGGTTTCGAAGCTGGCGGGCGGGGTGTATCATTTCGCGTTTCCGGTGCGGGTGCAGCGGAACGGTTTGTTTCACGGGGTGATGGACATGGTGGAGGACGGTGACGAGCGGATGCTTGAGCGGAACGGGCTGAATCCCGAGGGTGCGTTTTACAAGATGTATGACAGTCTGGTGAGCACCGGGCAGGGTGAGAAGAAGACGCGGCGGGAGGAGGACAAGAGCGATTTGCAGGCGCTGATCAACGGGTTGAATCCGAACACGGCGCTGGCGACGCGGAGGACGTATGCGTATGATCATTTGAATGTCGCGGCGACGGTGAATTATCTGGCGGTCCGTCAGCTGATCAGTGACAAGGATCACGGTCACAAGAACTACTATGTTTACCGTGACACGGGCCGGACCAACGAGTGGCGGCCGGTGATTTGGGATGTGGATCTGACGTTCGGGCATGATTGGAATTCAGGCCCGGGGTATTTCGATGACAACATTTACAGCAACAGTCCGATCCGTCCGGTGCAGACGGAGTTGAACCGGATGTATCGGATCATTGCGGAGACGCCGGAATTCCGGGCGATGTATGTGAGGCGGTTTCGGACGTTGATGGATGAGGTTTTGCAGCCGCACGGGGTTTCTAACGGAATGTTGGAGACGCGGATGCGAGAGATCGTGGCGACAATTGATCCGGATCCCGCGGAGCCATCGGCATGGACGGATGGGGATCAGGATTTCACGAAGTGGGGGACGTGGGGCCGCGGGTTGAGGCCGCGGGCGGAGGCGGAGTATGTGATATCAAATTATTTTAATCCGAGGCGGTTGTTTTTGGCGGATACGAGTGCAACGAGGCAGCGGTATGGGTTGACAGCCGGGTCGGGTGATGTGTTGCCGAATTCGGCGCAGGTGAATGTGGCGGGGATGGTGATTTTCGACGGGTTGGACTTCAATCCGGGAGGGGGGCAGGATGAGGAGTATGTGATTTTGCGTAACACGACGGGGCAGGCGGTGGATGTTTCCGGGTGGACGGTGGATGGGGCGATCGAGCACACCTTCGAGGGTGGGACGGTGATTCCCGCGGGGGCTGGGACGGCTGGGGTGGAGTACCAGGGTTTGTTGCATCTGGTGAAGGATGCGGCGGCGTTCCGGAGCCGGGTTTCGGGACCGACGGGTGGGCAGAAGCGGTTGGTTCAGGGGAATTATTCGGGGCAGTTGTCGGCACGCGGGGAGGTGGTGAATTTGCGGGATGCGAGTGGATTGTTGGTTGCGACGTTGGGTTATGCGGGTGCGCCGACGGTGCATCAGCAGGCGTTGCGGGTTTCTGAGATTTTGTATCATCCGGCGGCTCCGACGGCGGGTGAGTTGGCGGCGTTGCCGGGGGTAGTGGAGGATGATTTCGAGTTCGTGGAGTTGGTGAATGTGGGTGGGGTGGCGTTGGCTTTGGGTGGGTGCCGGTTTTCCGAAGGGGTTGAGTTCACGTTTCCGGCGGTTTCGCTGGGGGCTGGGGAGCGGTTGATTTTGGCGCGGCGGCCGGAGGCGTTCGCGTTGCGTTATCCGGGGAATCCGGGGGTGGTGGTGGGGCCGTATGACGGGCAGTTGGACAATGCGGGGGAGCGTTTGCAGCTTCTGGATCCGGTGGGTGAGGTGGTGTTGGATTTCGAATACAAGGATGGGTGGTATCCGCTGACGGATGGATCTGGGAGGTCGCTGGTGTTGCGGGATGAGGGGGTGGGGCCGGATGGGTTCGGGGATGCGGTGGCGTGGGGGATCAGCGGCGGCTCGGCGGGGAGCCCGGGCGGGGTGGATGCGGTGGTGGGGATGACTTATCGCGGGTGGGATCATTTCCATTTCACGGCGTTGGAGCGGGATGATCCGGGGATTTCCGGTGAGTATGCGGATCCGGATGCGGACGGGCGTCCGAATTGGTTGGAGTATGCGTATGGTTGTGATCCGCGGGTGGCGGATCGGGAGATGGCGGAGTTTGATCTGGCGGCGGCGGGCGGTGGCGTGTTGATGCGGCGGCCGGTGGGTGCGATGGATTTGGTCTATGAGCTGGAGGCGAACGGGGTGCTGGATGGGTTGTGGCCGGTGGTGGGGCACGAGGTGGAACCGATGGCGGAGGATGGGGTGGTGGAGACGGTGATTTTGCGTGAGGAGGACCCGGTGGAGGCGGATGGGCGGTTTTTCAGGGTGCGGGTGCATTTCCAGCCGTGAGGGCGGGCGGATTTTTTTCCGAGTTTTTTTTGAACGTTCGATGAAACGGGGGGTCGAAGCCCATGAAAACCGTACGCAAGTTCGCGTTTTCATGTAAGGGTGAACAGCAGTTGTCAGCCTCACCGCAAGCGGTTTTCCGCGGGTGTGTTGATGTTGCTCAACTTGACCGTCGGGGGTGGGTGCCCCCGGCGGTCTCATTTTTTCGGGGTGTTGTGAGGGTTGTGTCTTGCGGGGAGCGTTGAGTCGGGCAAGTTGGCGCGGGATGTTTCAGAGCAGGATTTTTGTCGCATGGGTGCTGATGGCGCTGGTCGTTTGGGCGGGATTGTTTTCGACGTTCAACGATTTGAAGTTTCTGGCGGAGCACTGGTATTATCCGGCGATCATGGTGCTGGGTGCGTTTGTGGCGGGGTTGACGCCGGAGGGTGGCGGGGCGGTGGCGTTTCCGGTGTTGAGTGTGTTTTTCAGCATCGACCGGATCGTGGCGCGGGATTTCAGCCTGATGATCCAGTGCATCGGGATGACGAGTGCGAGCATCTACATTCTAACAAACCGGGCGAACCAGTTGCGGGCTTACAAGCCTTTGTTGGTTTTCATTCCGGTGACGTTCGTCGGGTTTGTGATCGGGATGCGGACGTTGCAGGGGATTCCGGTGTTCATCATCCAGGCGTTGTTTCTGAGCCTGATCACGACGTTTGCGTATGCGTATTGGAGGAGCAGCCATCGGGGTGGCGAGCCGCTTCTGGTGGTGCGGGATGGGAGTGACCGTTTGAGGTTGGGAGCGATCCTTCTGTTAGGCGGGATGTGTGCGAGCCTGTTCGGGACGGGCGCGGACATCATTCTTTACACGTTGTTGGTGACGCGATTCGGGATGCGGGAGAAGGTGGCGACGCATTTGAGCATCATGTTGATGGCGTCGATGAGCATTCTGGGTTTTGCGTATCGGGGGTGGGTGGATGAGGGGTTGAGCGGTTATCAGATTCAGACATGGTTGTGTGCATATCCGGTGGTTTTGCTGATGGCTCCGTTCGGGACGTATGTGTTGCAGCGGATGAATGTGGAGTGGATGTTGCGCGGGATCGTGGTGTTGAACATCGCGCAGTTGTTGTATTTCAACGTGAACAAGCCGAGCGTGGAAAAGACGTTGGCGTCGTTGATTTTCTGTGTGGTGCTGATGGTGTTGTTTTCGACGACGCTGGCGAAGTTGGAGCGGAAGAAGCGGGAGGAGGGTTGAGGGTTGCGATTCGATTTGCCGGATGGGTGGCGGAAGGCTAAGCGGTGGTGATGAAAATCCTGATGCTCATGTTACTCGGAACCGTCTCCCTTTTTGCCGAAGGGCCTGTGAAAGCGGGCCGTGTTTATGAGATGCGGACGTATTTCGCGAATCCGGGGAAGCTGGAGGCGTTGCATGCGCGGTTCAGGGATCACACGTGCAAGTTGTTTGAGAAGCATGGGATGGAGAACATCGGGTATTGGGTGCCGGTGGAGAATCCGCAGGAGAAGCTGGTGTATTTGCTGGCGTATGCGGACCGGGCGGCGCGGGAGGCCTCGTGGAAGGCGTTTCAGGCTGATCCGGTGTGGAAGGGCGTGATTGAGGAGTCGCACAAGGATGGGGTGATTGTGGCGCGGGCGGAGTCGGTCTTTCTAACAGAGACGGATTTTTCACCGGAAGTGAAGGCGCAGGTGATGGAGCCGGCGCGGGTGTTCGAGCTGCGGACGTATACGACGACGAAGGGGAATCTCGGGAGGCTGGACGGGCGTTTCCGGGATCATACGATGGGTTTGTTCAGCAAGCATGGGATGGGGCACATCGGGTATTGGCATTTGATGGCGGATCAGAAGGGAGCGGAGGAGACTTTGGTTTATCTGTTAGCGCATCGGAGTGCTGAGGCGGGAGTGGAGTCATTTGCGAAGTTCCGTGCGGATCCGGTTTGGATCGAGGCGAAGGCGGCATCGGAGAAGGAGGCGGGCGGATCGCTGACGGTGCCGGATGGGGTGAAGTCGGAGATTCTGAAGCCGACGGACTACTCGTCGATCCGTTAGATGGGTGGTTGCGGGCAGACGGATTTTTTGAATGACAGGGGGAGGGATCTGGAGAGGATGGGTGGTGATGCGTTTGTTGACGTTGCTGTGTTTCGGATGGTGCGGAGTGGCTGCGGCCAAGCCGTTGAATGTGGTTTTCATCCTTGCGGATGATCTGGGGTATGGGGAGCTGGGTTGTTATGGGCAGGAGAAGATCCGAACGCCACATCTTGATCGGTTGGCGAGGGAGGGGACGCGGTTTACGCGGCATTATACGGGGGCTCCGGTGTGTGCACCGGCGAGGTGCATGTTGATGACGGGGAAGCATGGCGGGCATGCGGAGATTCGCGGGAACCGGCAGGCGAAGCTTTCCTTTCCGGAGTTTGATGAGGGGCAGCATCCGATTTCGGCGGAGGCGGTGACGATGGCGGAGGTTTTCCGGAAGGCGGGGTATCGGACGGGGGCGATCGGGAAGTGGGGGTTGGGTCCGGTGGGATCGACGGGTGATCCGAACAAGCAAGGGTTCGATTTGTTTTATGGCTACAACTGCCAGGCGGTGGCGCATTCGTTTTACCCCAGGTTCATCTGGCGGAATGATGAGCGAATTGAGATCAACAAGAAGCCGGTGCCGGGGCATGCGAAGCAACCGGAGGGCGAGGTGGTGTTAGATAAGTGGATTGGAGAGCAGTACACGCCGGATCTGATGCGGGCGGAGGCGGTGAGGTTCATCGAGGAGAAGAAGGATGGGCCGTTCTTTTTGTATCTGGCGTTCATCGAGCCGCATGTGGCGATGCATCCGCCGGCGGAGAGGGTTGCGATGTTTCCGACGGAGTGGGATGAGAAAGCGTATCGGGGGGAGGCCGGGTATTTGCCTCATCCGCGGCCGCGTGCGGCGTACGCGGCGATGATCAGCGATCTGGACGGGCATGTGGGAGCGGTGCGGGCGGCGCTGGAGAAGGCTGGTGTGTTGGATGAGACGCTGATTGTTTTCACGAGTGACAACGGGACGACGCATCCCGGGGGAAAGGGGACGGAGTTTCACATCGGGGGGTGTGATGCGCGGTTTTTCAATTCGACGGCCGGGTTGAGGGGATACAAGGGATCGTTGTATGAGGGAGGGATCCGGGTTCCGATGATTGCGCGGCTGCCGGGGAAGGTGAAGGCAGGCGTGGTGAGTGATGTGCGTGGATTTTTCCCGGATTGGTTTCCGACGTTGTGTGCGGCAACGGGGGTGGAGGCGCCGGAGGGGTTGGATGGGGCGAATTTGTGGCCGGTGATGTGCGGGGAGGCGGAAGCGGTGGAGAGGGAGACGCCGATGTTGTGGGTTTATCCGGAGTATGGCGGGCAGGCGGCGGTTATGTTAGAGAATGATGTGAAGGTGGTGCGGCAGGGGTTGGCCACGCGGAAGCCGGGCGGATGGGAGGTTTACGATCTAACAAAGGACCCGGGGGAGAAGAAGGACTTGGCCGGGGAGCGGCCGGAGGCGGTGGCGCGGGCGGTGGAGATTCTAAAGCGGGAAATGAGTGAGAACGCGATGTTTCCGCTGAGCCTTGATGGGAAGTAGGGTTGGAATTTCTCCGCGATGAATACGGTGACTCATGCGTTGGTTCCGGTTTTGTTGGTGCGTTTTGCGGCGGGGCTATGTCCTGTTTGGATGGGGCGCTGGGGTTTCATCCAGATTGGTTTGGCAGGGGCGTTGCCGGATTTGCTGAATCCGCATCTGACACTGGAGGAGCGGATGAACGGGTGGGCGCACGGGCTGCCGTGCTGGGTTTTGTTTTCGGTGATTATGTTAGGGATATCGGTGGTGCGGCGGGGTTGGGTTTCGCGGAGGATGGCGGGGACACTCTCGCTGGCGTATTTGTTGCATCTGATTTGTGATGCGGTTGCCGGGGGGATCAATTGGTTTTATCCGCTGGGGGAT
>SXGQ01364691.1_pt1 | contig 11192 bp, 7 predicted proteins | sample 3178371 | NCBI WGS metagenome assembly SXGQ01 (sample SAMN11356859, study PRJNA531348) | freshwater metagenome | isolation source: freshwater sample F1-20 | place: China: Fuxian Lake, Yuxi | collected 2017-12-25 | reverse complement strand
GCGTCGCCTGCAATCCAGTCATCGCAAGATGCGGGATTTAAAGCGCCAATTGCTCAAGGCCGAAAAATTTCCGGAACGATTTGACCCTGAGGATCAAATTGTTATGCGCGAGGAATTGACCGGTCTTCGATCAATTGTGTTTGAATATCCAGAGGAACTTGAAGCGCGTATGAAGGCCATTGAGCGGGTGTTTGGCGAGTATGAACAAGCCAAGCGCGATCTCTCAGGTGGAAATCTTCGCTTGGTGGTCAGCATCGCCAAGAAATATCGCAACCGCGGTCTGCCATTCCTGGACATTATTCAGGAAGGCAACACGGGCTTGATGCGCGCCGTGGATAAGTATGAGTATCAACGCGGATACAAGTTCAGCACCTATGCCACATGGTGGATTCGCCAAGCGATCACGCGAGCGATCGCTGATCACGCGCGAACAATCCGTGTGCCTGTGCACATGATTGAAACCATGAGCAAGTTGCGCAACATCCAGAAGCATTTGCTTCAGGAGTTGGGTCGTGAACCAACTGGCGAGGAGATCGCGGCGAAAGCCAAGATGCCCGCCGAGGAAGTTCGCCGCGTGATGAAGATCAGCCGTCATCCAATTTCGCTTGATCGGCCAGTTGGCGAGAGCGAAGACAGCCACTTTGGCGACTTCATCGAGGACGAGCGCCAGTCAAGCCCGTCTGAAGCCGCCAGCAACGAGTTGCTTCGTCAACGCATCAATGATGTGTTGAAGACGCTCACCTACCGCGAGCGCGAGATTTTGAAACTGCGCTACGGCATTGGCGATGGTTACACATACACCCTTGAGGAAGTCGGTCGAATCTTCAAGGTCACTCGTGAGCGCGTGCGCCAAGTTGAAAGCAAGGCGTTGAAGAAGTTGCAGCATCCAGTGCGAAGCCAGCGCTTGTCCAGTTTCTTGGTGTCACAAGATGACGCCGATGATGCTGGCGATAGCGAAGTGCTTGACATTGGAACGGATATCACTGATGACGCCGAGGATTGATTGAGAAATGTTTGAATTGAAACGGGGTGGTCATACGGCCACCCCGTTTTTTTATATCCAGTGAAAATGCAAGGCGCAATGCGGCGAAGTACACTCCACGCCCTTGCGGATGTGGCGAAATTGGCAGACGCGCAAGATTCAGGTTCTTGTGGGGTCACACCCATGGAGGTTCGATTCCTCTCATCCGCATTCAAGAAGTCCGATCCAAATGGTCGGACTTCTTGCTTTTTAGGTTCGGGTTCACAATGCGATGCGGATCGGTCCAATGTCCATTCATTGGCGGCGGGCGCACTCCGCCCTACTCTTGTGATGTGATCTACCTGGACAACAACGCCACCACCATGCCGCTTCCTGAAGTGGTGCAAGCGATGCGGGAATCGCTGGCCAACAACTGGGGCAATCCAAGCAGCGTGCATAGATTTGGCCAAGCGGCGCGCGCCCAAGTGGAAAGCGCGCGCGAAAGCGTGGCGCGGCTTGCGGGTTGCGCCGCGCGAGAATTTATTTTCTGCTCTGGCGGAACCGAGTCGGCGGCACTTGCCCTGTGCGGCGCGATTGAAGCGCATCCCAAACGGCGATTGATTGTGACCAGCGCCCTGGAGCATGCCGCTGTTCGCAACCTTGCGCAACATTTGGAATCACTTGGGCGTTGCAAGACTTTGTGGCTAAGAAACTTGCCCAGCGGAGAAATTGATCTTGAACATTTGCGCGACGTGCTGAAAAAACACGAGGGCGAAATTGCGTTGGTGTCGCTGATGTCAGTCAACAATGAGACTGGCGTGTCGCTTGCGGCGTCAACGGTGGGCAATCTTTGCCGCGAAAGCGGCGCGCTGTTTCACACGGACGCCACGCAATCACTTGGCCGGGTGGAGTTTGAATCCATCATTTCAAGCGTTGACTTGGCCACATTTTCCGCCCACAAATTGCATGGGCCCAAAGGCGTGGGCGGATTGTTCGTGCGCCGTGGCGTGGGAATTGCGGCGCAACTTGTTGGCGGTCCGCAAGAGCGTGATCGCCGCGGCGGAACTGAAAATGCCGCGGGCATTGTTGGATTTGGCGTGGCCGCGGAGGCCGCTCGCACGTGGCTTGGCGAGTCCGCCACGACCGCGCTATCTGCTTTGCGAGATGAATTTGAGAAGTTGGTGCAAGCATCTATTCCAGACGCCGTGATCAATGGACTTGCGGCGCAGCGACTATGGAACACCAGCAATATTGGATTTTCCAAACTTGAGGCGGAGGCAATTTTACTTTCGCTTTCCGATCAAGGCGTATTTGCAAGCGCGGGTGCGGCGTGCAGTTCGGGTTCGCTCGATCCGTCGCCGGTATTGCTCGCCATGGGCGTGCCACCCACGCTGGCCCACGGCAGCGTGCGATTCAGTTTGTCCAGATTCACAACGCAAGAAGAAATAATCCAAGCCGCGGCGATTGTTTGCAAGTGCGTGGCGCAACTTCGCTCGCGCACCGCGGCTGCGGTGAATCAGAAATAGATAAGTGACCACGCGGTTTGCTTTCGCACGCGCAGCACGCGCAGCACGCGCAGCACGCGCAGTGGAATTGAAATCCAAAAATGTTGCTCACGCACGCCGCGCGCCTACGGACGTGTTGCGTTGCACCCACAAAAAATCAATGGAACAAAGCTGCAAGAACTTGCTCGCTTGCGATTTCAAAAGGACGAAAGCGTTCGGTCGCGCCTTTTTCCTCGCTGAAGATCAACGCGCGGTCCGCTCCCAAGCGCGAGGCTGTTGGCGTGTCCATTAAATAACTGGAATCATTGGCGCTCATCTGCATGAGCACGCGGAAATCAAATTCACGCAGCGCGTTGCGATCAATGCAACGCTGCAAACTTGGGGCCGTGTCAGCCCATGCGAACACATGCACGCCAACGCCAGGACCATCTCGAAGAATGGCGCCCAGCACCTTGTCTGGTTTGGGTGGGCCGTCGCTGGACATGGAGAAATCGTCCTCGTCTTTGCGCAACGTGCGGAAGCGTTGCAGGCCATGGATCATGAGCAATATTGGTGGTTGATCTTGCCGGCCTTCGGCGATGCGCCGCGCCACTTCCTCGCCCAGCTGCAGAACCGCAGCGTCACTGTCGCGATAATTTGGAACATCGGCGTTGAGTTTGAGATTTTCAATAGTGGCTTGCAACACTCCAGCCGTGAGCGAATCCGGCGTGGTGCCGTCGAGTAAAACCACGCGGCCAGAAATCTTGCGCGTGACCGCGGCGAAACTCACAAGAGCCGCCACGCTTAGCCCCGCGGCAACCTCCTCGCGCTGGCCAATCACAATGACGTTTGCGCCCGACTGGCGCCGCAGAGTGATGACGCTGACGTTGCGGATGGCGACTGGATCCCCGACAAATATTTGCAGCGCGGGCACGCCCGTCGTGGGCGGATTGGCGATCAGCTCTTGCAGAGGTTCGCAACGCTCAATGCGAGCGGCCGCGGTTCCGTCAAAGACAATCATCTTGCGATCGGCAACGCCCTTGGCGCGCGCGGACTCGGCGAGCGCTCGAACACGTTCGTCGCGCTGCGCATCCGTGAGCCAGACAACTTGAAATGGACTGTTGCCCTCGATCAAACCGCCGGCGTCGTTGTAGATCGCCTCGCCCGGACGCGACAGCAACCGTGCCGCGGTGTTGTCGTCGGACAAGATCATGGCGGCGTCGGCCTCGTTGCATTGCAGCGCGATGCGAATTCCCATTTGTCCCATGGTGGTGCGCGGAAGCGCGTACGTTCCACCCAAAGTTTGCGAACCCAGGATCACATGCATGCCGAACGCGCGGCCTTGGCGCACCAATCGATCCAGCAACAGCGATGAATCCTGCGCGACCTTATCCTCTTCCACGAACAATTCTTGAAACTCGTCCACGATCAAGAGCGTGCGCGGCATGGATTCTTTCTTGCCCAGCAATCGCCACGCGGCCAAATCTTGCACGCCGGCCAAGCGAAACAAATCGCCGCGACGCTTCAACTCCGCGTCGAGTCCCTGCAACACGCTCAGACCGAATTCGCGGTCGCTCTCCACCGCAACCGCGCGCGCATGGGGAAGTCCGTGGGTCGCGTACGCCTTGAACTCAACGCCCTTCTTGAAATCAATCAGCCACAACTCAACTTCATCGGGCGAATACCAAAGCGAAACATTGGTGATCAGCGCGTGCAGCAAAGTGCTTTTACCCGAGCCGGTTTTGCCGGCAAGCAACACGTGCTGGCGGGTTCCCTCGCCAATTTCAATGGATTGCAATTTGTTGGCGCCGCTGCGCCCAACAGGCACGCGCAAAATCTTGGCGCTTGAACTGGTCCATCGTTGCTCAGGCTTGGGCTCGATGGCTTGAAATGGCACCTCCACTTTGGAGCCAGCCTTGGCCTCGCGTCCAATTTTTTTCAACATGGTTTGCAACATCGTCGCCGTTGGCATCTTCACGGGCGTGAATGGAACATCGTCTAGACCGGGGGCGTCCACGACAAATCGATCTTCACGCCAACGCAGGCGCGCGCATCGCTGGAGCAATTCTTCCTCCTTGATCAATTCAGGAAGCGGCTGCGCTGGATCGCGCAACAACAAAAAGTGAACGCCGCATCGTGCCCCCGATTGAAGCAAGCTCGCGAAACGTTTGCTGCCCGCCTCCGTGAGCCCCGCTGGAAAATCGGCGAATACGATCACTCGCAGCGGTTCCGCCAACTCGCCCGCTTGCTGATTAAATTGCGCGATCGTGGCGAATTCATCGCGCAGAAATTTCTGAATCACCGTCTCCACATATTCCGTGAGATCCGTCAACTTTTGCTCAATGTGGCGCGGCTCGCTCCAGATGCGCTCGCTGACAAGCGACTCCATTTCATCGGCGAGATGCATGAAGCCCGCGAAACTTTGACCAAGGCCAACAGGATCGAAGAAATAGAAACGCACCTTGCCTGGCGGAATCTGCGTGAGCAAGCGAAGCGTGGCGCTTTGAAGAAGTTCGATGGCTTTTTCGCGGCCTTGCAAGGGCGCCTCCACCAACAGCGATGGAAGATTTGGTAGCGGACGCAACGCGGGAATATTCCAAGCAGGCGCCGTCTTGCTGGAATCCGCCCATTGGCATTGCGGCTCGGTTGGCATTCCATTGGCGATGGTGGACACATCAAGTTTGAACCAGCCAAACGCCATGGCTTGCGACATGCTTTGCAGAGACGGAGCATCCATGGCCGCTTGCCACTCGGGCATCAACACCTTCGCGCTTTGCTGCATGTCGTTGGCCCATGTGGAAAATTCATCGCGCGCACTCAGCCATGTATTGCAACGAGTAACGGCGCGCGACTTCTCCAATGCGTCGCACTTCGCGCGAATTTCATTGGTCTGAGTTTTTTCCTGGTCGAGCTGGGTTTCCATTTCCAAGAGCAACTTCTTGCGGGTCGCTTCCACGGACTTGGTTGCTTGCTCAAGTATTTTATTTTTACTTTCCTCAACCGCGGCGAGTTTTTTCTTGCGCTCCAGCTTGATCTCCTCTACCAGCGTGCGACTTCTCCCCTGCATATTTTCAATGATGGGCGTCCATTTTTCCTTGGCGGATTTCACTTCTCGGTCGCGGGTGGCCACCGCTGACGCTGCGGCTGAAATTCGATGCTCATGCGCCAACTTCATGGCCATCTCAAAGGCGGCCGCCCCCACTTGCCGCGCATTGGCAATTGAAATCCACGCGTGGCGCACTTGCTTGCGCGCCATGAACCACAGCACGCATATTCCAACTGCGCTCACAAATATTCCGGCGGAGGCGGACACGGCCAATACCATTCCGCGTCCGCCAGCAAGCGCTGTGGCGAGAGCGAATGTGCCCGTGATTAAAATCGATGGCACCAACAGAATTGGACCGCGAAACAAACCAGGCAGTTTCAACTTGCGAAATCGCTCCAGCGCGTCCATGGCTATTGCGGCTTGCGTGGCCAATATTCCCTCGCAGGATTTGGGCGCAAGATTGGCATTCATGGGTGGCGCGGGCGGTTCCGATTGGCGATAGCGCTTCAGTTGAAACACCGCCGCCGCAATGGACTGGTTCAGCGTGGCTTGAAAGTGAACGAGCCGGCTGTGGGTTTCCTCAAATTCCAATTTGGGCGCGGCCTCGCCTGTCTCCAAAACACTTTCCGCCAGCCAAATAGCCTCCTCCAAGTGCTGCTTGTTGGCGTGCAGATCGTCCTTGAATTTATTTTGAATCTCCTCGGCTTCCACACGCGCGTGATCTTTGATGTTCTTCAGATCCAGAGCCGCCCTGTTTTCGGTGGCGTTGGATTGCTGTTGATAAGCGTGATCGCATTCACTTACACTCGTTTGGTATTGCGCATCAATCTGATTCACCCGAAGTTGATGGCGCGACATTTCCGCCTGCCGCACCGCTAAGATTTCCTTTACAGCGGCGTCAAGCTCCTGCTCATGCGTTTGACATGCTTGGCTGAACGCTTTCCAACGCTGCGCGCACTGCGCAAGTGGATCAAGATTTTCAAAGTCCGTGGGCAAGTTGGTCACTGAGATCTATCGTACAAGTGGAATGGTTTGAGTTTGCGAATGCGGTCACTGAATGGAATTTGGATCATTGCACTCGCCGCGAATTTTAGTGATCAAATCGCGCATGGCTTCCATGGCTTGAATCGCGGCCTTGCCGCCATCTTCAAGTGGCTGGACATACTTTTGGGCCAGCATTTGGGAGGCGGGATCTTTCCATTGGCTCTCGGATTCAGCCCATTTCATGCGGAATTCCTTCAGCGCTCCGTACAGTCGTTGACGACCACCTTCCACACTCATGGCAGCGGCTCCTGCTTGCTTTGAGCGGACAAATCTTGACTGGAATCATCCGAAGACGCGCAATCAACGGCGCGTTTCATGTTTGCGCCTTGCGTGGCCGCTGCAAGTTCCACTTCGAACATCTTGGAGACATCCACGGGCTCGTCGCGGACATACCGCTCTATGGCCACAACCATTCGTCCAAGCGCCACGATTGCCGCGGGAAGTTCACGCTCATGCATGGAAGCGATCATCGCGGTGGCGCCCTTGAACAACGCCTGCTCGCGCGGAAAATGTTGCGCCCATGATTTTGTACGCGCGGCCCGCCGCTCCGCGTCCTCAAGCATTGCCTTCACCCGCGCCAATATCTTGCGCTCATCCACAGTGCTGGGCTTTGAATCTTTGCTGCTGGTCACCGTCTCTTTGCGAAAGAGCGCGCTGCGGGCGTTGTTCAAGTCTTCGCGAAGACGATTGATGCGCCCGCGCCAATACATCACTCGATCGTTTTGCAGCCACATCACAAGTCGGTCAACTTCGCTGTCGGCTTCGGCGATTGCAAGCCCCAACTCCTCGCGGCAGCGAATAAACGCGGCGCGCGTTCGCTCCAACACCTCGACCGATTGAATATTGACTTGCTGCGGATCCATAGTGTGGTTGCGCCTGCAAACGCATCAACGCTGGTTGAGATATTCCTCGATGCGCTCGGCCTTGCGGACAAGAAATGGAATGTGCGTGTCGCAGGCTTTGACAAATTTCTGCAACGCGCGCATGGTTTGCTCAAACTCCTCCGAGAATTTCACCTGCTCTTGGTCGCGCCAAGTTTGCTGCAAGCCGCCAAGCGATGCGCCAACGCGCGTCATTTGGGTTTGCACGTCGTTGTTAAATTTCTTCAAGTCGGCGGCGAATCGGCGGAGTTCATTGGGATCAACAATTGCTTTGGCCATGGTGTACCTCTTTCGTAAGTGTACGCTTTGGGGACAATGCAAACACGCAATTTGATCGCTGGTCGATGGACGGATATTGGTTCTGGCGGCGCAATTGAAGTGGCCGATCCAGCCAGCGGCGAGGTGATCGCGCGCGTGCCCATGTGTGGCGCAAGCGAGGCTTTGAGCGCGCTGAACTGCGCATTTGAATTTCAACCCGAGTGGGAAGCCACGCCAATCACGCGGCGCGCCGATGTGTTGCGGGCAACCGCCGCGATGCTGGTTGCAAGAAAAGATTCGCTCGCGCGCATCATCACGCAAGAGTGTGGCAAGCCGCTTGCGGAAGCCGCCAGCGAGGTGCAGTACAGCGCGGATTATTTTTCCGGTGCCGCGCAAGAAATTCAAGCGCTGAATGAGATGGATGTTGCCCTTGAACGACCAGGCGTGCGCGGCGTTGTCAGGCACCGAGCCGTTGGCGTGTGCGCGGCGATCACCCCGTGGAATTTTCCGCTAGCTATGTTGGCGCGCAAGGTGGCCCCGGCGCTTGCCGCGGGTTGCGCGCAACTTGCCAAGCCTGCGGAAGAGACTCCGCTTTCGGCTTTCGCGCTTGCGGAAATTCTTTTGGAATGCGGTCTACCGCCCAAGTGTTTGCATGTGTTGAGCGGCGACGCGAAGGCAATCGCAACAACTTGGCTTATGGATGGCCGCGTGCGCAAACTCAGTTTCACCGGAAGCACGGAGACCGGCCGCTTACTTTTGCGCCAGTGCGCGCAGGAAATCGTGCGCTGCTCCATGGAGCTTGGGGGACACGCCGCGTTTATTGTTTTACAAGACGCCGATATTGAATTGGCGGTCAAAGGCGCGGTGCAATCCAAGTTTCGCAACGCTGGGCAAACGTGCATTTGCCCCAATAGATTTCTTGTGCATGAATCCATCGCCAGCGAATTTGCCGCGCGTGTGGCTATTGCCGCGGCGCAGTTGAATATTGCGCCGGGCATGGAGTCGGGCTGTCAAATTGGTCCGCTGATCCACGATGAGGCGGTTGAAAAAGTACGCGCGCATGTTGCCGACGCGCTTAAACGCGGCGGACAATTGGTGTGCGGCGGACGTACTAAAATTATTCCAAACCGTCCCGACCGTTTCTTTGAGCCCACTGTGATTGCCAATTGCGATCCAAGCATGTTGTGCTTCACGCAGGAGACATTTGGTCCGGTGATTCCAATCATGAGCGTGACTTCCGCGAAGGAAGCAATAGAAATTGCAAATTCAAGTCCGTTTGGATTGGCGGGCTATGTGTTTGGCGGATCGGATGCAGTTACACGCAGTGTGGCCCAACAATTGCAGTGCGGCGTGATTGGGGTGAATGAAGCCGCGCCCAGCAACGCACGCGCGCCCTTTGGCGGCGTGAAATACAGCGGATATGGCCGCGAAGGCGGCGCTTGGGGCTTGATGGAATATGTCACCACGCAATATCTGGCGTTGCGATCGCTGGAAAAATAATGGACGCCCACTTCGCGCGCAAGCGTTGAAATATATTCGTTCTTAAATCGTACTTTAGAAAAAATCTGAAATGCGAGAAGACGCATTCAATATTTTTTGCGTTCATGAAGCGCACAAAAAATAAAAAGTCCGACCCATGTCGGACTTCATTGAACTTCTTGGTGTTGAAAGAATTTTTCCGAGCTGAGCGGCTCCGTCGAGAACCGTCCAACACGGGAATCTTTCTTTCAGAACTTACTCGTCGTCGGACTCATCCTTGAGCTTGGTTGGAATTCCATTTGGATTGGCCAAACGCTTGACCATGACGGCCTTGCGAATCTCATCGAGCAACGCCGGATTTTGGCGCAAGAACAACTTGGCGCCTTCACGGCCTTGACCGAGTCGCGTGGCTCCGTAGCTGAACCAGGAACCGCTCTTATCCACCACTTCATCCGCGGTGGCCATGTCTAGGACATCGCCCGATGTTGAAATTCCCTCATCGAACATGATGTCGAATTCCGCCTCGCGGAACGGCGGCGCGATCTTGATCTTGACCACTTTGGTCTTGATGCGATTGCCCACAATTCGGTCGCCCTCTTTGATCTGGCCAATGCGGCGAATATCAATGCGCACCGTGGCGTAGAACTTGAGCGCGCGACCGCCCGTGGTTGTTTCTGGGCTACCAAACATAACGCCGATTTTCTCACGCAACTGATTGATAAACACCACAACGCAATCGCTCTTGGCGATGGCGCCTGTCAACTTGCGCAACGCTTGGCTCATAAGGCGCGCCTGCAAACCCATGTGGCTATCGCCCATTTCACCTTCGATTTCAGCGCGCGGAATTAACGCAGCCACCGAATCGATGACCACCATGTTGACGGCGTTGGAGCGAACCAACATCTCGCAAATTTCAAGCGCCTGCTCGCCAGTGTCTGGCTGCGAAACTAAAATTTCATCCAGGTTCACGCCCAAACGCTTGGCCCAAGATGGATCGAGCGCATGCTCCGCGTCGATGAACGCGGCAACGCCACCTTCACGTTGCGTGTTGGCGATTGCCGTGAGCGCCAACGTTGTTTTACCGCTTGATTCTGGACCAAAGATTTCAACCACGCGACCGCGCGGCAAACCACGACCACCCAGCGCAAGATCCAAACTCAGCGCGCCAGTGGAAATACCTTGAATTGGTTCCGGCAAATCGCCATCAAGACGCATGATGCTGCCCTTGCCGTAGGCCTTCTCAATTTGTCCCATGGCTTGCTCGATGGCTTTCAACTTCGCTTTTTGCTCCACGGATTCCTTGGCGGTTTCCTTGGCGGTTGGCGCCTTGTCTAATTTAATTTCTGGCTTGGACATGTTTGACCTTTCAGTTGCGTTTGTTGCGCCAGACGCCGTCGCTGGTTTCGCCACTGATTGATTTGTAGCTGACACAGCGCCCGTTGCCACTGCGGAAGTTGAACTTCCCAATGAAATTCTGGAATTTCCAGAAGTTGGCGCTGTCGCAGTTGCCCGCGCATCACCTTTGACATCCTTGCTTGCATTGACTGCTCCGTTGACTACGCCACCTTTTGAATCTGTTGCTGCGACCATTTGTAAGTAACCTTCCTTGGTTGTTGTTTCTTATAGAAACAGGCTTGAAACTGTCCGAACTTTGTTTTTCCTTGCATTTGACTTGGCTCCAATGCCAAATCATTTGTTCGGTATCTATTAGGTATCCGATTCCAATCGGCTAGTCAACCCTTTGTTCGGTAATTTTTAGGGTTGAATTCTTGTATGAACTCTACCCTTGATTTGCCGCATTTCAGGAAACACTGCCTTTTTTCTTCGGTCCCACCTAACAAACGCAGAACAAAGTGGAGTGTGACAGCATTTTATGCCGTCCATGTAGATTTTTCACAAACTGCGCTGAAACCGTATTTTACGATACAAAATTTGGAGTTGGCGGGCGGTAATCCGTCAAATCGATGGTGCGGAACCAGTCAATAGTTCGGCGCAAACCTTCGTCCAAAGAAACTTTGGGCTCCCAACCAAGCGCTTTC
>SXGQ01143644.1_pt1 | contig 11192 bp, 12 predicted proteins | sample 3178371 | NCBI WGS metagenome assembly SXGQ01 (sample SAMN11356859, study PRJNA531348) | freshwater metagenome | isolation source: freshwater sample F1-20 | place: China: Fuxian Lake, Yuxi | collected 2017-12-25 | reverse complement strand
TCAAGGATCTTTCATTGAATGTGTTGATCACTATATTTCTAATCCTTCGGCAGGTGTCGTGGTGGTGCCACCGTCGGTCGTGATTGTAGAATCTACTGGAAATCCAGAGCTAGATGTTGAAGACAATTTTGAAGATCTACAACCTCAAATTTCAGTCACGGATGAATCTGGAGAAAAAGAGGTTTCGATTGTTCTTCAAGAAGCGATGGTTACGGTTAATAAACCTCTGTCAAAGAAGCAACGTAAACGAATCAAAAAGCAACAAGACGTTGCTGAAGTTAAAGGGGATCTTTAATGAAAAGAGTTGTTGTCTATGAAGTCGAGCAAAAGAAGGCTGATTTTGTATCAGGTCACTCTGACAATATAAGAGAAGCTAATAATAAAAAAGATTCTTGGACCATAGAGAAGAGGCGTAGGGCAATGAAGACAATTGAAAATGCTTCTACTCTGAGTGACATTGTAAGATCCATTGAATCTTTGAAGCTTACTGATCCAACAAAGGATGGTGTTGTGATCAAAAATGCAATTGAAAAAATTTCAACAATTGTTGAAGAAATGAAACAAGAGTTTAAAAAAGATTATTGGGAATGATTGCATAATGCAAACTTGCTTCCGGACGTGGTAAAGTATATTCATGCCATCCGTCATCGATATTCTAGAACAGCTTGAATCGAATAATTCTCGTCTCTTCAAAGAAGAACTTCTTGAAACGCACATCGGAAACGATCTTCTCAAACGAGTCTTTGTTGCAGTTGGTGATCCATACATCAACTATTACGTGAATAAATTCAAGATGCCCAAGGCCGAAGGAATTGGTCATGATGATCTTGTTATAGAGCATTTTCTAGAAAGTCTTTATGAAAAGTTGTCCACTCGAGCCGTGACAGGTAATGCCGCGAAAGACCTTGTGGTTCAACTTTTTTCCGACATGACAGGACACCAACAGAAATGGTGTCAGAGAATCTTGTTGAAGAACTTTCGATGTGGAGTCCAATCGACCACAGTTAACAAGGTGTGGCCGGGATCTATTGTTGGATTTTCTGTTCAACTAGCAGAAAGCCTGTCTACTCGTTATGAGGACGGAAAAGGTGTCATCATTGAAGATAATGTAGTGTACCCAATTCGAGTAGAACCAAAGTTGGATGGTCTGCGTTGCGTGGCCGTGAAACATCTCGGTGAAGTGACTATGTTTACACGAAACGGTACAGTACTTGCGACATTGCCAAAGATCAAGTCTCTCGTTGAATCTGCTCCATGGGACGAGTTTGTTCTCGACGGAGAAGTAATGGGTGCTGATTGGAGTGAATCTGCATCTGTAGTGATGTCCCGCAAGAAAGGCAAGGATGATTCGAACATGATCTTTCATGTCTTTGATGCTCTTCACTTCTCTGACTGGAGAGACCAGCACAATGATCTTGAACTTAAAGACCGCGTAGATCTCGTTGCAGAACTTGTGGGGCAGGTTGCGAGTCCTGTTGTCGTTCAAGTTCCAGGTCGGCTTGTGAATAACAAGGAGGAACTCCTCGATGCATACATGGCCGACACGGATGCTGGGTACGAAGGCATCATGTTGAAGGATCTTGATGCTCCATACCTCTTTAAAAGATCTTCTAATATTCGGAAGATGAAACCAGTTGCGACTTATGAAGGAATTATCGTGGGCAACTATGAAGGCAAGAGGGGATCGAAGCGAGAAGGGTTGTGGGGTGGCTTTGAGGTCGTGCTTCCGAACGGAGTGGTAACTAGAGTTGCGGGAGGATTCACCGATAAACTTAAGTCAGAGATCAACATGGAACCTGACTCATGGATCGGAAGGGTCGTAGAAATGGAAGGACAACCTGATCCTCTTACTGGGGATGGCTTGACGAAAGACGGCAAAGTTAGATTCCCTGTGTTCATTCGTGAACGAGATGTAAGGGATGTAGATCCTAAGGTGTTATCTGCAGGTGATACGTACTTGAAATTTGCAACAGGTTGAATTGTAACAAGTTGTAATTTCTAGATACATCCCTGTTGGTCAATTATAATTTATGTTCAGTAATCAAGCAGATTACATTTGGTTACATTTAATGGAGTATAAAATGAAGAAGTTCGCATTAGTTTCAATGGTTGCATGTTTCGTTGCCGGTTGCCAAGCAAAGAGTGAGGTTCCAGCCGAGGGTTCAGCATCAGCAGTTGTTTCAGCATCTGCAGCACCTTCCGTTGCACCAACAGCTTCAGCAACTGTCGCCGCGAGCGCCCAGGTTGCGCCAAGTGCTTCAGCCGTCGTTGCACCAGAGAAGAAGTGAATGAGAGTGGTGGAAGAAATTCCGCCTGATGATCCTGCAGTTTCGCGGCTCGGAATACCTGACATTCAGGAGGGAGGGGATCGACACCCTTCAGGATCACTAAATGAAAACTTTGTAATAAAGAGCGTTAGTAATATTCTATTTCATCAACCATGATTGCTAGTCTATTTGCTCCGTACCTTATGACAGCGGCTTGACCGTTGGCTGTGGTCACTGCAGTGCTAACGGCAGAGAATATGACCCACGTCGTCCCTCCTACGTTTTTATAGACGGAATTATTGGTGGTCAGAACAGCAAGAGAATTAGTCAGTGCGGTGACTCCGTTAGGGTCAGAATCAACCTGAAGAAGTTCAATAGCACCGTAATTTACTCTTGATAAAACTGCCATTTGTATTTCTTTCTTTATTATAGGCCGAATCTAGAGCGTAAAGCACCATAGTTTTGTAATTGTTCTGATGAAGAAAGTATTCTGTTGTAGAGACACATTAGGGCTATCCTGCCTTGATACCCTCTATTCTCTGAAGATATACCCCCTGATCCGACATAGTATGCCCAATTGGATGCAAACGCACCGTTTGATGTATTGGTTCTACCTCCGCCCAGTATCTTCCATCCAGCTGTTCCTAATGATGCATTAGAAGTAGAAGATGTTCCATTGATGTAATACGTCGTTTGTGAAGATGCCCAATCGTCAGTGTTGCCAGGATTTCGTGTCTGCCACGGTCCTGTACCATTTACGTTACCAAGTCTTAAAGACTTGTCTTGATTACTTGTTGATGTGCTTGTAGCGACGAGACTTGCTAAATTAGAACCAACGAGCCTAGAAAAATCTGGGAAAAAAACTATGGTTATGTCTAGATAATTTTGAGAAAGAGCTGAGGAAATATAACTGCTATTGTTCGCTGTCGCAAAGTTCCAATAGCTTTCCATTCCTGATCTAACAAAAGCGATGGACCCGTTTATCGTACCTGTTGCTCCTGCGCCTGATAGATCTGTCACTGTAGTACCAGTACCAGAATAACTGGCATTTACAGAAGCGTCTATGTAACATATTAAACCTTCTCTAACGATGTCGATTGGCTTCGTGGATTTGATTGGGCTTGTTGAGGAAGATATTCTACCTAGCATAAATCATCCGTAAGTTGTCATTTGTCCCAAGGTTTTCCAAGCGCTTCCTGATCGAATAAGGTTGAATCCGAAAATGTCTTGTTTGCCAGAATTGCCTGTCGGAACAACGTTATTTGCCCAGTTTATTGTTGAAGATGCACCATCAATTTGAACAGCGCTGACGATTCTTGCAGTTGAGCTCTGAGACAGGATCACTGTTGTCGAAATTATTCTATTAGTGGTTGCGGGAACGTTCGTGAAATTTGCTGTAATATTTCCTGTCGGGCCGTTGACGTAAAAAATTGATTGGTTATTTAGGCTAAAAGAAACTACTCCCGTTCCTCCGTTGCTTGGAAGTATATTTTCAACTGCAAGACCAAGGGATGTGCTTCCTGTTACTTCAAGATTTCCACCAATGCTTCCAGTTGAAGTTGCACCACCGATTGATATCTTCGAAGCAGCACCTGCAAAATTGACTGTTGTTGCTGCGGTATTAATTAAATTGAACGTAGACGCAGCAGTTGATAAAGTGCTACCCGTAATTACCAAGGAACCTGTTGTAAAAATGGTACCTGCAGTTGTCGAGCTAAAGAACGTACCCGGTATTTCATCTGTGTGAGCTAAAGATCTAGCTGCGCCACCGATGAATGCGCCTGGACGGCCTGTTGTCGCGTTCATGCTTAAGTCGCCAGCGGCGAGGGGGGTAGATGCAGCATTAAAACGCAAGATTGCCCCGGGAGCTGCTCCGCTCACAATTAAGATGCCTGCAGCAGATCTACCAAATCCAATATCGCTGGGCAGACCGTTCGAAGGCTGGAATCCTAAAGTGTTTGAATTTTGAAATATATGGTTGATATTTTGTTCTATCGTGGTTGCTGTTCCGCCTGAAGACCAACGATAAATTGCTGAGTTTGCTTGACCTATTTCTACGTAAGACGAATTGGGACCCAACCTAAAAGAAGCTCCGGCCGCAGGGCCAATGTGAAGCGTTCTAGCGGGGGCGTTGGTGCCAAGTCCCAGCCTATCGTTCGCTGAATCCCACACAAAGTTAGAATCTTGTTGGATCGTTCCGCTTGCTTGATAAAGAACGCCGCTAAGAACTGTTAGAGTTGAGGCACCCAGGCTACCTGTTACGCCTACATTTCCTGTAAATTGTGTGCCTGAAACAGTGGCAACGACAGAATTGTTAATTGCCGCCGTAATCGTGCTACCTGCACCACCGTCAGTTAAGGTGATTCCTGTTCCTGCGGTGAGCACACGCTCATCAGTTAGAGAAGCATTTACAGCTAACGTGACGTATTGAGCACCGGTTGGAGCACCTCCGCCACCGCCAGTAGAATCTATTGTTACTGCTCCATTAGAGCCTGTCGTTATTGTTACGTTACTTCCTGCAATGAGGTAAGATGTACCATCTGTTAACTTCGTGAGAGAACCACTTAATCCTGCTGAAAAAACTACAGGCATTTGAAAAGTTGATGTGCCTGACACGGTGATTGTGTCATCGCTAGAATTACCTAGCGTGACGTTCCCGTCTGTCGATAGCGATCCCGAGATCTTTGCAGCCCCCCCGAGAACAGCCTTGGCTGACTCTGAGCCGGACACAAAGAAAACAGTGTCAGATCCCAGGCTTGGAAACTGCGCATCCGGTGAGTTTGAGATGATGATGCTGCCCGTGATTCCTATCTTGGAAGAATTACTAGCGGAGCCTGATATGTTGTTCGTTACTAGGGCCATAGTTTTGATTCTTGTTAAATCTTAATTATTTATTCGTCTAGATGCAAACTGTGCTTAAATAAAAAGGGTGACCATCTCTGATCACCCTTGTCTTTCACGAAGAAGTTATGTCAATCACTTGAAGTTAAGGACGGGGTCTTCATCAAGTTCTGGGACTCTTTCGAGCAAGAACTTATATCTCTTTCCTGACTTATTGAATCTGACAGTCAAGAAGTCCTCTTCCTCGATGAGAGTATAGTCACCGCGATCATTGCGGAGGTGCAAGTCACCGGTGTATACGTTTGCCCATCTTAACGATGGTGAACCGAGATTATATACCATGTCAGCAGATGGAACAGCTGTTGCTCCGAATGTTGTTGATCCTGAAATGTTCAATGTGTTGGCAATAAACAACGAATCGCTTCCGTTTGTTGTCAATGCAGAGTTTCTGATTACCTTGCCGGTTGCGTCATCAAAAAGAGCAACAGCATATTGAGTCGAAGACCCTGGACCTGTTACGTCTCCTACGTCACCTGCAGTTGAAATTGTAACTGCTCCGTTTGAAGCAGAAGCAATTGTGATGTTAGCTCCTGCGATAAATGCTGATGTGCCGTCAATCAACGTTGTGTGAGACCCAGAGAATCCAAGACTTGCAGAAACTATAGAACCCTGGATGTTTGCTGCATGAAGGTTAGAATATGCAGCGATTCCAAAACTTCCTGTTGCCGAAGAAGTTGTTGACGCGAATGCGAACTCTGATGCAGTGTTGTCCCACTTGCTCATCACGTTGTTTGTGCCGGCTTGACCACCGATCCAACCACGATCGCCAGCAGCTTGAGCAATAGTTCCGGAAGCAAAACCGAGACCGATAACGGAATCTTTTACTTCAAGGTTCGTCGTGTTGACGGTGACCATTGTTCCGTTGACGGTAAGGTCACCTGTGACTGTTACGTTTTTTGTAACAGCGAGGCTGTTGTTGACCGTTGTTGTTCCCGTTCCTACTGCAGAACCGATGGCGACCGTAGTACCTGCAGATGCTATAGCAACGGTGGTCGCATTTGCATTGAACAATGTTGCAGTTACAGAAGTTGTTGTAATGTCTCCACCATTGACCGCGACATCACCTGAAGTTGTGATGTTACCTGTTGCTGCAGCAATTTGAACGGTGTTTGCTCCAGCAACTGTGTTTACGAGCATTCCTGTTGAGCTTACAGAGAACTGTGAAGCGCCTCCTGTACCTGACTTGAGGTTGAAGGAACCTGAAGCCATTAGATCGCCGCCGAACAAAGCAACGTCGGAAGACGGTGTCGTCGATGAACCAGAAACGAAAAACTTAACGTCCGTTCCGGGCATTGCCGGGAACAAATCCTGAGGACGATTTGCGACTATTACTGAGCCTGAAATACCAATCACCGAATTGGATTGTGCACTTCCTGATATGTGACCGACTAAAGCCATGATGATTTACTCCTGTGTAAGTGTTAGTGACAGAAGTAATTATTCATGACCGATCTTAATCAACAGATTCAAGCATCATTTTGTATTTTTTACCAGTTTTGTTGTTTACAACGCACAGGTAATCAACCTCTTCGACGATGGTCCAATCTCCACGGTCATTTCTTAGGTGTAAGTCGCCTGTATAAATGTGACCCCAACGTTTCTCTGAGGTTCCAAGTGTGTATGTCGTGTCTGCATCTGGAATTATGTTTCCTTTCATTCCAAATGAACCTGTCAATGACATGACATTTGACGTCGAATTAAAACTGAAGTTTGGAGATGCTCCAAACATTCCTGAATTATTGTACTGAATTTCCGTGTCATTTCCGGCCGCGGCGGTGGTTGCAGAAGAAGATATTGTAACTGAGCCATTTGATCCAGTGACAATCGATATGTTCTGTCCAGCAATAAGATATGAAGTTCCATCAAGCAATTGAGTCAAAGAACCCGTAAGACCATTGACTGCAAAAAGAGTTCCGCTGGTCAGTAGATCTCCGCCGAACACACCGATGTCTGAAGCAAGGCCCGAAAGACCTATCGTGCCTGAAACATAGAAAAAAACATCATCTCCGACATCATAAGATGAATCTAATAAAGTAGATTGTCCTCTAACGAGAAATGATCCAGTTGTGTAGATTGAATCTGAAACAGTAGAGTACCAGAACTGGTCACAACAAGCTCCGCCGCCCCCACCGCCACCTCCTCCGCCGCCGGAAGCAAATACCGGTTGCTCTCTGAAAAAAGAATAAGTCTTTCTATACCTGTTTTTATCTTGTGACGACATTTTTGAAGGCGGCCCGAGTGATTGTACTATTTATCAGGTAAGATTATATCCTGTTCCAGTTAATTTTATCCTTTGATTTTGTTTTTTAAATTATTGGGTTTCATGATTGGTATGATTGACCTAGAGCCTATTTAATAAAGTAGGTTTGATAGTTGGGGCCATGAAGACCGTAGAGCTCTATTGGGGGATGTTGTTTAAAGGCCTATCCGAGGCTTCGGATGGTGCTAAAAATATTCACCAAAATGTCCTGGGTGGAAAATTGGTCGGATTTAATAAAAAAAACGGGACCGAGTTCTTGTCGAACTTTCATCCTTCTACGGTATCATTCGAAGACAAGTTATATCCCACTGTAGAGCATGCGTATCAGGCTTCGAAGACCTTGAATCAAGAAACGAGAGAATTAATAAAAAAATCTCGTTCTCCTTGGGACGCAAAAAAAATGGGTAAATCTCTTATCTTAAGAGATGATTGGAGCGAAGTGAGAGTTGAGATCATGAGGAAGTTGATTCATGAAAAATTCGAGAATCCGTTCCTCAGGTGCCAATTGCTGGAAACACATGACCTCAAGCTTATAAACGAAAATCGATGGAATGATAGATTTTTTGGTATGACTGGTGGGGTTGGAGAAAATTGGTTGGGAAAAATATTAGAGGAGGTGAGGAAACAGGCACGTGAAGACGACAGTAACGAACCTTGATCACATTGGAGTTGTGTCATGTCAGAATTAAAACAAGCGATCATCATCAGAAAAGATTTAAACCTCAATAAGAGGGATTTGGCCTCGACAGTTGCTAGGGCATCTTTAAAGTTCATTGTGGAGAATAATGAAGCAGAGAGAGGCAACCAATTGTTGGTTAGCCTGTCCAGCGAAGAACAGGCATGGTTGACAGGATCATTTTCGCAGGACATTTTGGGTGTGACCAACAGAGATCAACTAGATGAGATTTTGTTTCGTGCAGAGATCATGGGAATAGAGGCATATCCTGTGTTTGTTCCTAACGGTTCTGAGAATCCTGATGTTACATGTATCGCATTGGGACCAGATGAGTCTGATGTGATTAATAGATTAATTCATAGCCTAAAACCGCTATGATGTGACAAACCCTTTAAACTGTTGGGAAAATTGGTTTATAAATGTAATTGAGTGGTTTGTGTAGATGAAAAAGTGTAAGGTCACTTTGGCCCCAAAGGCTAAGCAGCGGTTATTTTACTTGGCACCTGATGCCGAGATGCTGTACTTGTCGGCAACACGGACATTTAAACCGAACAAGAAGAGCCAAACCATTTCATCAATTTTAAAGTATCATCCGGACATAGAGATAGTTTCTTTAAATCCAGACGAGTGGATTGAGGCAGAGTGGAACGGATGTCAAAATTTTCATGATGAAGGATTTGACACGATTAGAATAAACTGTGTGAGGTTGGTCAAAGCTGGAAAGTTGAGTCCAGCAGATGAACCTGACTCCATGGTATCAATTCATTTTGGATGGATGTTTAATGATCACCTACGTTTTGTGAATCACAGACGAAATGGAATGAGAGTGAAGGTCTTGGGCAGAAAAGATGAACAGTTTAACTTTAATGAACTGTTTCCTGACAATCTAACGCTAGAAGACATGCTTCGACAGGACGAAAATTTAGACTTGTGTTGAATCGTTTTCAATTTCTTTCTCTTCTCTATTTTTGTAATAAGGCCTAGAAAAATAGAGAGTTAAAAGACCTTCTTCAGTCGCTGGAATTGAATCTATTTCTGTGTCTGAGAATAACTTTTCTTGGGCCTCTTTTAACAATCGTTTCTTTACATTGTTTATTTTTCCATTCACAGCATCTTGAACCCAGCGTTGGACTTCAAGCAAGTCATGTTGTAACACTTTTTCATCTAAATCGCTTATTTCAACTTGTATATTCACGTAAAATCTCCTTTATCCCAACATCCATCCACTAAAAAATGAATTTGTTGTGGCACTGATTATGTCTGTTTGAGCAGTTCCGGCTTGCTGTCTTATAACAATGTATGCAGTATCGCTAGCATCCATGTCGGCAATTGCTGATCCATTTAGGTACCAATAAACAAGATCTGCAGCAAACTGTCCTGGATCTATTATTGCAAGTCTGTAATTTCGATTCGACGTTATTAAGTACAAGGTGTAATAATCTGCTGCAGTATCAACATTATCTATTCTAACTGCAACGTTAAAAAGATACTTACCTGTCTCTGGAGCTGTAAACGTATAAGTTCCTGTGTCGAAATTGCTGGCATTATCGAATATTTCTGAATCAAATAGAACAGTTACATCTGAGCTCGTCGCAAAATTTGATTGAGTAGCGCTTAATGATGTAAGAAACCCTGGCTGGCTTGAGTTTTTTACTATGCCTGACATAGTAATGTCGCCGGTACCTGCCCGTAGAGCCAAAGAAGAGGCTCCATTTGTATTTCCTATCGTTATCGTCGCAAGACCGGTACCAGATGCTGATGAAGCGATATTAACTGTTTGAATATTTCCTGTCGTCGTTGTTCCATTTCCAATATTAATCGTATTAGAAGTTGTCGAACGGCCTAAGGATATTGTTCCAGTCCCTGTCTCTCCGCCAATCGTGTACGTTGTTACAGTAGACCCCGACAAATATAGTCCGCCCAGACTACCAAAGGGACCTCCGGCTTTTATGACGGTTTTTGATGCCAGGTATTCACTACCGATATTAGAATCAGTGTTTATTCCAGCCGTTGTACCAATGTTGATAGTCTTGCTCGACCCGCCCGGATTTGTACCGATATTTATTCCGCCGGATCCTGCATCTAATGTTAGTGTAGAGGAAGAATTAGAACTACCTAACGTGACTGTTTGTACAGCAGCCCCAGTGGCTATATTCGTAGATCTTGACTGAGGCGAAGTCCCGACGTCTATGCTACCAGAGCCGGCGTTCAATGTTAGATTAGAAGAACTTTCTGAATTTCCAATAGTGACAGAAGTAGGTGTTCCATCCGCACCGGAGAGCGAAAATATGGATTTTGCAAAGAAAGTGCTATATTGAAAATAGCCTAACGTTCTTATTCCATTTTTAAAATATAGGTAGTTGTTGTCAACTGCACCCAAGAACGTATCACCGACGTTAGATTGTATTAACGCAGCGTTACCATCAGACGCATTATTTAAATCCTTGTGACCGAACATGGCATAATTTCTGCCCCAAAAAGGATGAACGCCAATCTCAGCGGAACCTATATAAGCGTCGGCATTACCAAGTGCAGAACCAGTTATTATTGTTGATGCTCCAGAACCAGACAGGATGATACCTCCCGTTCCTGCGTATAGAGAAGTTTTACTACCCCCCCAAGGGTTTCCTATTACAACAGTATTATTAAAAGAAGGAATTCCCTCAAATGATATTTCAGCAGAGCTAAAGAAAGAGCTGTAATAAAGATAAGCTAGTTCCGTTGCGTTTGATGTAAAAGATATCTTTTTATCAGTAGGCGAGTTAACGTAAGTTGTTCCATCAGACCCCTGAATTAACGAATAATTCCCAGCTGCCCCTTGATTCAAGTCTTTGTGGCCAAACATCGCAAAAGCAGTTGAATCTACACCTTCATAGTAAGGCCAAGAACCTACTGCGGCATTACCAAGGGTCGCGTCTGTTATCAACGTTGAACCTCCGGTCGCAGTTAATGTAGTTCCATCAAAAGTTAAATTAGCTTCTGCGACTGCAGAGTTGACCGTACCATCAGATGTTAATATTCTATTATTGCTAGCTGATGAAATAGTGTTAAACCCTGGTCCCTGATATCCTTGGTAACCCTGATATCC
>SXGQ01649133.1_pt1 | contig 11195 bp, 9 predicted proteins | sample 3178371 | NCBI WGS metagenome assembly SXGQ01 (sample SAMN11356859, study PRJNA531348) | freshwater metagenome | isolation source: freshwater sample F1-20 | place: China: Fuxian Lake, Yuxi | collected 2017-12-25 | reverse complement strand
TGGATCATCAACGGCCAGAAGGTCTGGACGACGGGTGGTCATCACGCCGACTACTGCTTCCTCCTCACGCGCACCGACCCCGATGCCACCAAGCACAAGGGCATCTCGTATCTCCTCGTGCCGATGCGCCAGGAAGGGGTGGAAGTACGCGGCATCGTGCAGCCCGACGGCACCGCTGAGTTCTGTGAGGTCTTCTTCACCAACGCGCGTTGCCCCAAGGACAACGTGGTCGGTGGTGTGAACAACGGTTGGAAGGTCGCCAACTCCACGCTGGCTTTCGAACGCGGCATGAGCGCCACCACGGGCTACCGCCGTTTCGAAGAGGAGTACAAGATGATGGTTCGCGCCGCCAACCAGAACGGCACGATCCATCACTCCGATGTGCGCCAGCGTCTGATGCGGTACTTCACCAAGATCCAGATCCTGCGGATCAACGGTCTGCGTTCGCTCACCGCCACGCTCAACAACACCAAGGATCTCGGAGTGGCCGCCCTCGGTGCGACCAACAAGATGTTCTGGTCGGAGATGCACAAGGAAGCCATGGAACTCGCTCTCGACATCTTCGGCGCCGAGGCGATGCTCGTCGATGCCGGGCTCGACGGTGCCTCGTGGCCGGGTGTCGCCCGTGAGCGTCGTCGTCCCGGCTACCCGGTGAGCCCGATGATGTCGGCGTTCTTCTTCAGTCGTTCGGAGACGATCTGGGGTGGCACGAGCCAGATCCAGCGCAACATCGTCGCCGAGCGCGTCCTCGGACTTCCCAAGGAGCCGTCGGCCAGTTGAACCAACGCATGGTGACGCCCCGTTTCCTTCTGGTGATGGGCGCCACGTTGGCGTACTACCTGAGCGTCGGGATCCTCGTCCCGGTTCTCCCCGTTTTCATCGAGAACGGACTCGCGTCCGGCGAAGCGATGATCGGGGTCGCCGCGGTGGCTTTCAGCATGGCCGCTGTTCTGAGTCGGCCCGGTATCACCTGGATCGGCAACCACTTCGGTCGACGGTCGATGATGGTGTGGGGCGGTTTGCTCGGTGGAGTGGCCGCGGTCGGTCACGTGATGGTGAGCAGTCCTTGGCAATTGATGCCGTTGCGCGCGCTGATGGGAATCGGTGAGGCCGCTTTGTTCGTGGGCGCCTCGACGGTGATCGTGGAACTCAGCCCTGCGCATCGGCGGGCCGAGGCCGCGAGTTATCTCTCGCTCTCGGTGTTCGGTGGATTGTCGGTGGGTCCGATCGTCGGTGAATTGATCATGGGCAAAGTGCCCAAGGGTGCGCGAGGCCTCGATGTCGGTCGGTTCGACGCGGTGTTCGTGGTGATGGCGATCGCCGCGCTTGCCGCGGCCGCGGTCTCGTTGGCCGCGCCGAAGTGGAACGAGAACGGCCGTCCGACGGAGAAGCAGCGGTTCGTGTGGTTCCAGCGCGACGCGTTGCTGCCGGGCATCGTGCTCGCCGGTGGTGTCATCACCTACACGGCGTTCAGTTCATTCGTGCCCACGTACGCCAAAGAGATCGGCCTCGGCGGGGCGGCGCCGTTCTTCACCGCTTACAGCGTTCTGTGTCTGATCATTCGTTTCGTGGGTGCGCGCTGGCCCGAGGCTTGGGGGCTCCGACGCTCAGTGGCCATGGCCATGACGGCGTTGTTCGCCGGCACTTTGGTGATCGCTGCGCTGGCCAGTGAAGCCGGCATCTGGATCGGCACGTTGCTCATGGGATTCGGTATGTCGTTCCTGTATCCGTCGTTGCTCGCCATGAGTGTGCAGCGAGTCTCGGACGCCGATCGCGTAGCGGTGGTTTCGTCGTTCACGATGTTCTTCGAGATCGGGGCCGCGGTGGGCGGCCTGTCACTCGGCATGGTGGGCGAGGAGTTCGGCAAGCGCTCGACCTTCCTCGTCGGGTCGATCTTCGCCGCTCTCGCCTTCGTGGTGCTGGTCCTCGAACGCAACCGCTACGTGGCGCGGCAGGTCGCTGCTCAGTGACCGGTGGCGGCCTCGGTGTTGAGGCTCGCACTCGTACGTAACTGACGCACCGGAATCCAGAGGGCGAACACGAAGGCGAGGATCATCACTGGCAATGCCGTCCAGAACACTCGCGTGATGGCGTGCGTCAGAATGTCGAGCACTTCCTCTTTCTGCGCGGGCGGGAGATCCTTGATCGTGCGCGGCATGCGGATGGCCGCCATCTCCTCGGGTGACTTCACCTTGCCTGAAATCTGCGCGCTGAACACGGCGCCGTACGCAGCAAGACCGATCGATCCACCGAGTTGGCGTACGAACACCGCGAGTGACGAAGCAGTTCCCATTTCGTGCATGTGCACGGCGTTCTGGGTGGCCAGGGTGGCCGTGGGCAGGATCATGCCCATGCCGAGGCCGAGGAAGAACGACGCGGTCATGGCGAGATAGAGGTACTTGTGCTCGGGGCCGAGCAGGCTCGCGGCCAAGAGACCGCAAGACGCGACGATTGCGCCCGCCGGCATCCAACCCTTGTACGAACCCACGCGCGACGTGATGCGGCCGACGATGGTCGCGGAGAGCGCGACCGAGAAGGCGAGCGGTGTGAGCAGAAGGCCCGACTTGGTGGCCGACACACCCGTTACTCCTTGCAAGAAGAGCGGCATGAAGGCGTTGGCTCCGTAGAACACCGCACCCACGAGCACGAGCACCGGCACCGTGGCACGAATGACGTCGTTCCGGAAGAGCGAGAGCGGGACGATCGGCTCGTCGGCGCGGCGCTCCCACCAGAAGAAGAGAGCCCCGATGATTGCCGCGGCCGCGAACAGAGCAAGTGTGGGGGCCGAGGCCCATCCGTATTCTTCGCCCGTCCACGAGAGTCCGAGAAGCAATGACGTGACGGATCCGACGAGGAAGGTCGCACCGAGGATGTCGATCTTGGCGTTCGTCTTGCGATACGGGAGTTTGAGTGCACGGTCGGTGACGGCCAGGGCAACGAGACCGACCGGCAGATTCACCAGGAAGATCCAGCGCCAACTCGTGTTGTCCACGATGAATCCGCCGATGAGTGGGCCGATCACACTCGAGATCGTGAAGACGCTCGTGATCATGCCGACATAACGACCTCGTTCGCGTGGCGGCACGATGTCGCCGATGATGGCGAACGACAACGAGAACAAGCCGCCACCGCCGATGCCCTGAACGCCGCGCGACACCACGAGTTGCCACATGTTGGTGGAGATGCCACAGAACAACGAGCCGAGAATGAAGAGCAGGATCGCCACCTGGAAAGGTCGTCGGCGGCCGAAGAGGTCGCTGATCTTGCCGAAGAGCGGAGTGGATGCAGTGCTGGTGAGCATGTAGCTCGTGCCGACCCACGCGTAGTACTGAAGTCCACCGAGTTGCTGGACGATGGTGGGCAATGCGGTGTTGACGATCGTGCCGTCGAGGGCCGACAGGCCGAGTCCGGCCATCACACCGCCGAACACGGTGTAGATCTGCCGCTGGGTCAGGGCGGGGGGAGTACCGACGTCGGTCATAGAGGTAGTTGTACGGTACAACAATTGGTGACGGTTCCGAAGAATCCGTGGCGTGCGAGAAGATGGCTCATGCCCCGCCTTTCGTACGTGCTCCTGACCTCGCCGATCGGCGATCTTCGTCTCGTGGCGTCACCCAATGGCTTGCGCCGCATCGACCTACCGCCGGCGGGCGCACCGGAGAACTCGTGGGTCGAGGAATCGACGCCGATCCTCGCCGAGTCCGTTCGTCAACTGACCGAGTACTTCGCCGGTGATCGCCGAAACTTCGATCTGCCCCTCGAACCCGAGGGAACCGACTTTCAGTTGTCGGTGTGGAAGGTGTTGCGAGCGATTCCGTTCGGCCGCACGATCTCGTACGGCGAACAAGCCCGTCGACTTGGTGATGCCAACAAGGCGCGAGCCGTCGGTTCGGCCAATGGTCGCAATCCACTACCGATCGTCGTGCCGTGCCACCGGGTGGTCGGCGCCGATGGTTCGCTCACGGGCTTCTCGGGTGGGGTCGATGCCAAGCGTTGGCTGCTCGAACACGAAGGTTCACTGGTCGGCGCATGAGCCCGCGTCTGCCGATTCGTCGGGCCGAGGACGATCCGCGTCTCGTCGATCTGTATTCGAAGGGTCTCACAGGGCCGAGTGGTGATCCGCTGAACATCTTCGGTGTGCTCGGGAACCATCCCGACATGTTGAAGCGTTGGCTCGTGTTCGCCACCCACGTGCTCTCGAAGAACTCGTTGTCGGCACGCGATCGTGAACTGTTGATTCTGCGCACCGGTTGGAACTGCCGCTCGGTGTACGAGTGGGGTCAGCACGTGGTGATCGCCCGTCAGTGCGACATCACCGACGCCGAGATCGAAGCGGTCAAGTCCGGAGCGGAAGCCACATCGTGGTCGTCGCACGACCGACTTCTCATGACCGCGGCCGACGAACTCCACCTGCATCAATCGTTGAGCGAACACACCTGGAACGCTCTGACCGACGTGTACGACACCGAGCAGGTGCTCGACCTGATCGCGACCGTCGGCAACTACCACCTCGTGGCGATGTTTCTCAACAGCACGGGTGTGCCGCTCGATGCGGGCGTGCCCGACGAGCCGAGGTTGCGTCGGGACTGACTACTTGCGGCGCGCCTGCGCCGACTGCTCGCGACGACGACGGGCGGCCTCTTGTTCGGCAGCGCGACGCGCCTTGCGCTGTTCCTTCAACGCGTCCCGCTCCGGATTCGACTCCTTCTCGATCAGCACCGGTGCGGTGGTCACGGCTTCCACCGGGGGAAGCTTCAGGACGTCGTCGGACTTCAGGATGCGCGTGATGATCGGCGCCGCCACGGCCTCGCCGCAGATCACGCTGGCAAGCATCACCTGGGTCGTGGCCACACCGTGCTTCTTCACGATGTCGGGCAGGACCGAGAGGAGCTGACCCTCACTCGGGTCGTCGGCCGCCGAACCGAGAGCTTCCACGCAGTCGTCGAGGCAGGACTCGGTGAGAACGATCGCGGAACGCTCGAGGTCGCCGTTCACCCGACCCTTGGCGGCCGAGTTGCGCATGGCTCCGACCAGACCCGCATCGTCGAACTCGGTGCCCTTGATGCCTGCGATGTGTTGCATGGCGTCCTGGCCTTCTTCGTCGAGCGCGCCGTAGAGAGCGAGGATCTCGGCGTCGGAGAGTTGGCGGAAGGCCCGATCGAGCATCGAGAGGGCGGCGAGGCGATTCTTGACCTGATTCACAATTGGTTGAGGCTAGCGGTGCGCGTGCCGTCAGAATGGACGCATGAGCGCCAACGATTCGCTGAAGAGCCGCCTGCAGAACGATCTGACCGATGCCATCAAGGCGGGCGACGAACTCACCAAGTCGACCGTTCGCATGATGTTGGCCGCAGTCATGAACGCCGAGGTCGCCGGTAAGGAGGCGGTCACGCTCTCCGACGAGCAGGTGATCGCCGTTCTGCGCTCCGAGGCCAAGAAACGTGTGGAGTCGGCCGAGCTCTACGAGCAGGCGGGCCGGGACGAACTCGCGAAGAAGGAACGCGCCGAGATCACGATCATCGAGCGGTATCTCCCGGCTGCCATGGACGAAGCCGCCCTCAAGGCGATCGTCGACGACGAAGTCGCCAAGGCGGCGGCCAATGGTCAGACCGGACCCAAAGCGATGGGCGGCGTGATCAAGGCCGTGCGTGAGCGAGTTGGAGCCGGTGCCGATGGCTCGGCCATCGCCGCCGCGGTCAAATCGGCGCTCGGCTGAGTGCGCCCACGGTAGGAATCGGACCTACGACCTTCTGCTCCGGAGGCAGACGCTCTATCCACTGAGCTACGTGGGCAACGCCTCGAGCCTAGCGACGGTTTGTCGGAACGAATGAAGGGGCTCCTACTGCGGTCGATCGGCAACAATGGATCGCAATGGCCGATCCCCTCGTGACTCTCGCGGCGCTTCTGCAACCCGCATTCGACGCCGTCGCGGGCCGCTCGGGTGTTGATCCGGTGGTCCGACCGTCCGATCGGGCCGATGCACAGGCCAATGGCGCACTCGCCTTGGCCAAAGAGCTCGGACGCTCACCGCGTGACGTCGCCGAAGCGGTGGTGGCCGAGGTTCGTCGGCGGGGAGACGTGCGCGGCACGCTCGAGGTTGCCGGTCCCGGATTCGTGAACATCGTCGTCGACGGTTCGTTCCTCGCCGACGAAGTCGCCCGCGTGGCCGCCGACGATCGTCTCGGTGTGCGGCCGGCAGCCCGAGCTCGCAAAGTGATCGTCGACTATTCGGCGCCGAACGTGGCCAAGGAGATGCACGTCGGACACCTGCGCAGCACGGTCATCGGCGATGCGCTCGTGCGCATGTTCGAGTTCGTGGGTCACCAAGTGATCCGCGAGAACCACATCGGTGACTGGGGCACGCCCTTCGGAATGCTCATCGAGCACCTCATCGATCTCGGCGAGGACGAAGCGGCCGAGCACCTCTCGCTCGGCGACCTCGACGGCTTCTACAAAGAGGCGCGGGCGAAGTTCGATGCGTCCGACGATTTCAAGGAGCGCGCTCGGGCCCGAGTGGTGGCCCTGCAGAGCGGTGACGCCGAGACGCGTCGGTTGTGGCAACTGCTCGTCCAGTTGTCGACCGAGTACTTCAATCTCGTGTATTCGTTACTCGACGTCCGACTGACCGACGCCGACATCATGGGTGAGAGCGCGTACAACGACGGTCTCTCCGCGGTGCTCGATCGTCTCGGTGCGCTCGGTCTGCTCACCGAGAGCGACGGCGCCGAAGTCGTGTTCCCGCCCGGTTACACCAATCGTGACGGCGACCCGCTTCCACTCATCGTCCAGAAGGGCAAGGGTGGTTTCAACTACGCCACGAGCGACCTCGCCTGCGTGATCGATCGGGTCGAACGCATCGGTTCCGATCTCATCTTGTACGTCGTGGGTGCACCGCAGGCCCAGCATCTCTCGATGGTGTTCGACGTCGCGCGTCTGGCCGGCTGGTTGCCCGAGGGTACCGACGCGGTCCACGTGTCGTTCGGCAGCGTGCTCGGATCCGATCGCAAGATGCTGAAGAGTCGCAGCGGTGAAACACCCAAACTCGTCGAGTTGCTCGAGGAGGCAATCGCGCGGGCCGGTGAGGCAGTGGCCGAGAAGAATCCCGAACTCGCCGACGACGCGAAGGCCGCCATCGCCCGGATGCTCGGCATCGGTGCCGTGAAGTACGCCGACCTCTCGACCGATCGGGTGCGCGACTACGTCTTCGACTGGGAGCGTATGTTGTCGTTCGACGGCAATACCGCTCCGTATCTGCAATACGCGCACGCGCGAATCTGCAGCATCTTCCGGCGGGCCGGCATCGATCGGTCGTCGCTGCGCGCCGTCGTGCCCCAGATCGTCGAGAAGGAAGAACGCGCTCTCGCGCTGGCGGTACTCGGCTTCGATTCGGCGGTGGCCGACACGCTCGAGCGTTACAGCCCGCATCGCTTGTGCACGTATCTGTACGAACTCGCCACGGCGTTCACGGGTTTCTACGAACACTGTCCGGTCCTGAAGGCCGATGGCGAAGTACGCGAGTCGCGTCTTGCGTTGTGCGACCTCACGGCGCGGGTTCTCGAGCGCGGCCTCGATCTGCTGGGCATCGGCGCACCGGAGCAGATGTGAACGCCGCCGCGCTACCCGTTCCGATGCGCCTGCTGCCGGACTCGGCGGCGGTTGCGTCCGATGGCACCCTCGAACTCGGTGGTTGTCGGGTCGACGATCTTGCGGCGCGTCATGGCACGCCGCTGTTCGTCTACGACGAAGAACACTTGCGGAGTCGTTGCCGCGAAGCCGTCGCCGCCTTCGGTGCCGATCGGGTCATCTACGCGTCGAAGGCGTTCTTGTGCACGGCCATGGCCCGACTGGCCCACGACGAAGGTCTGCTACTCGACGTCGCGACGGGCGGCGAACTCTTCGTGGCCCGCAAAGCCGGTGTGCCGGCCGAACGGCTCGTGATGCACGGCAACAACAAGAGCCTGGACGAACTGAAGATGGCACTAACGAGTGGTGCCGACACCCAGGCTCGACCCGGGGTTCGTCATGTCGTGGTCGACAGTTTCGACGAGATCGATCGCCTCGAACTCCTGCGGCGACGCGGCTTTCCGCGGCCGCGGATTCAGGTCCGCGTGACGCCGGGTGTGCACGCGCACACGCACGACTACATCGCCACCGGACAGGACGATTCGAAGTTCGGTTTCAATCTCGCCAACGGCGATGCGGCGCGGGCCGTGGAGCGTCTGCTCGTCGGTGACTTCGCCGAGGTCGTCGGCCTGCATTGCCACATCGGTTCCAACGTCTTCGCGGTCGACAGTTTTGCCAAGGCCGCTGATGTGATGGCTCGCTTCGCCAGTCGGTTCGACCTGCCCGAACTCACCTTGGGCGGTGGACTCGGTGTGGCGTACACGCACGATGAAGAAGCACCCACCATCGGTTCGTGGGGGAGTGTTCTGCTCGATGCATGTCGGGCCATGAACGTGAAGGCCAATGTGTTCGTGGAACCGGGCCGGGCGATCGTGGCCTCGGCCGCCATCACCGTTTACCGAGTCGGAACCGTGAAGGACATACCGGGTGTACGTCGGTACGTGTCGGTCGATGGCGGCATGAGCGACAACCCGCGTCCGGTTCTCTATGGCAGTGGTTACGAAGCGTTCGGGGTGGCGAGCGTGGCCGCCGAACGACCCGATGCAGCGCGCATCGTCGGCAAGCACTGTGAGAGCGGAGACGTTCTGATCTTCGAGGCTCAGCTACCGAAGGGATTGAAGGTCGGCGATCTCGTCGCCACCCCGGTCACCGGTGCTTATGGCTACGTGATGGCCAGCAACTACAACAAGATGCCACGACCGGCCGTGGTGTTCGTGTCGAAAGGTGAGTCCCGCGTGGTGGTCCGGCGGGAGACCTACGACGATCTCGTTCGCCTCGACGTCGACTGAGCCAAAGTCGTGGCGGTTTGGCAGGCCGCTCCCATAGCCTGACGGACGTGACAACCGTGGAGAGTCGTGGCCGAGTGGTGCGCATCGGCGTGTTGGGCTGCGGAAACGTGGGCGCGGCGCTCGTGCGCCTGATCGAACAGCAGGCCGGCAGTATCGAAGCCCGCACCGGAGTGCGTCTCGAGGTCGTGAAGGTTGCGGTTCGCAACGTGTCGCGCGAACGCGACGTGGTTCTCCCCGAAGGTCTCCTCACGCGCGACGCGCACGCAGTGGTGGCTGATCCCGGTGTGGATCTGGTGGTCGAGGTGATCGGCGGTATCGAGCCGGCCCGCGAACTCATCACCCAGGCCCTGCAGTCGGGTAAGCCCGTCGTCACCGCCAACAAAGAACTGCTCGCCAACGTCGGCACCGAACTCTTCGCGGTGGCCGACTCCGCTGGTGTCGATCTCCTGTTCGAGGCCGCGGTGGCCGGTGGCATTCCAGTGATTCGTGCTCTGCGCGAGAGCCTGCGCGGTGAACCCGTGAGCCGAGTGATGGGCATTATCAACGGCACCACCAACTTCATCCTCACCAAGATGACCGAAGAGGGTGCCGATTACGGTGCCGCGCTCGCCGAAGCCCAACGTCTCGGTTTTGCCGAGCGCGACCCAACGGCCGATGTGGAGGGATTCGACGCCGGTGCCAAAGCGGCGATCCTCGCCTCGATCGCCTTCGGCGCCAAGGTCGTGGCCGGCGACGTGTACCACGAGGGAATCAGTCGGGTCACGGCTGCCGACATCGCGGTGGCCAAGCGCCTTGGTTACGTGGTCAAACTTCTCGGTATAGCCGAACGCGACGCCGCGAGTGGCGAGATCGCGGTGCGTGTGCACCCGGCCATGGTTCCCAATCACCATCCTCTGGCCAGCGTGCGCGAGAGCTTCAACGCGGTGTTCGTGGAGGGTGGAGCCGTCGGTTCGCTCATGTTCTACGGACGCGGTGCCGGTGGATCCCCCACGGCGAGCGCGGTGCTCGGCGACGTCATCGATGCCGCCGTGAACCTCGTGAAGGGCACGCACGGAACCATCGGTTCGTTCGGCAAGGCCGTGATCCGACCCATCGACGAAACCAGCGCCGAGTATCTCTTGTCACTCGAAGTCGCCGATCGTCCTGGAGTGCTGCACGCCGTCACGGGTGCGTTCGCGCGTCATGGTGTGAGCATTCGCGCCGCCGAACAAGAGGGCATGGCCGCCGACGCCCGCCTCGTCTTCATCACGCACGAAGCCCGCGAGTCCGATGTGCAGGCGACGGTGCGCGAACTCCGCGACATGGACGTCGTGAAGCAGGTCGGCGGAATCCTGCGCGTCATCGGATCCTGATCGGCGAACCCGTGCGTTACGTGTCGACCCGCGGGCGGGCCCCCGAACTCGGCTTCAACGACGTCTTGTTGGCCGGCCTCGCCACCGACGGCGGGCTCTACGTGCCCACCGAGTATCCGTCGTTACCGCCGCTGCCGGTGGGTGATTACGCGGCTCTCGCGCACGCGATCATCACTCCGTACATCGGCACCGAGATCGATTCGACATCTCTGCTCGCGATGAGTCGCGATGCGTACGCGACCTTCCGTCATCCGGCCACCGTGCCACTCGTGCAGATCGACGACGACGAATGGCTGATGGAGCTCTTCCACGGCCCGACCCTCGCGTTCAAAGACGTTGCCCTCCAGCTCGTGGGTCGACTCTTCGATCACGTGCTGTCGGCGCGCGGTGAGCGCATCATGATCGTCGGTGCCACCAGTGGCGACACCGGTTCGGCGGCCATCGACGGCGTGAAGGCGTGTCGCAACGTCGACATCGTGATCCTCTATCCCGAAGGTCGAGTGAGTGATGTTCAGCGCCGTCAGATGACCACGGTCGATGCGCCCAATGTGCACACCGTGGCCGTGGCCGGCACCTTCGACGACTGTCAGGACCTCGTGAAGGCGATGTTCAACGACTCCGCGTTCCGCGACGAACTCAATCTCTCGGCCGTGAACAGCATCAACTGGGCCCGGGTGATGGCCCAGATCGTGTACTACGTCGCTGCGGTCGATGGTCTCGGCGGTCAGCCGATCACCTTCAGTGTGCCCACCGGCAATTTCGGCAACGTGTTGGCCGGCTGGATCGCGCGCGAGATGGGGGCGGCCATCGATTCACTGATCGTCGGCTCCAACACCAACGACATCCTCACTCGTTTCTTCGATTCGCACTCGATGGTGGCTTCGTCGGTCGTGCCCACGCTCAGCCCGTCGATGGACATCCAGGTGTCGTC